>VYLZ01000092.1_pt1 | contig 16813 bp, 15 predicted proteins | sample 5115361 | NCBI WGS metagenome assembly VYLZ01 (sample SAMN12291805, study PRJNA351875) | freshwater metagenome | isolation source: freshwater lake | place: USA: Michigan, Sixteen Lake | collected 2013-08-07 | reverse complement strand
CGAGAACGGCGGCCGGGTCGGCGTCGAGGTCCTCCGCCCGGGCGATCAGCACGTCGGAGGGATCGAAGAGGGAGAAGAGGCGCTCGACCTGCTCGCCATAGAAGCCGCGCTCGACATAGGAAAACTCGCGATGGAAGCCGAAAGGCTCGGCCTCGAAGAGGCGCTGCCGGCCCCGGCGAATGCACCCGGAGAAGGGTTGGGTCTCGGCGCCCCGGGCGGTCTCCATGCGCCAGTGCGACCAGGCCCTCTCGACGGGATCGCGCAGGAGAAGGACGAGGCGCACCCGAGGGCAGGCGCTGGCGATGCGCTCAAGCGCCCCGGGCCAGTAGATGTAGATGGGGGTGGCCTCGACGCGGACGCCCGGGCGGTCGGGGAAGTGCGCCGCGTAGGCCGAAAGGTCAGGGGTCGGCGCCGCCGGGTCCTCGACATCGAAGAAGTGCACCTCCTTGACGTCGGACCGGACGAAGGCGGGATCGTCGCCCAGATAGTCGAACAGGGCGGTGGTGCCGGCCTTCTGGGCACCGATGATGATGAGGTCGACGGGCCGTTCAGGCTTCATTGGCGCCAAGGTTCGGGCTAAGAGGGGGCGTGCGCAGGTGGCGCGAGAGAGGGATGCAGAGCGTCTTGACCCAATCCGACAGTCCCGCGGCGGGCATGAAGGCGGTGATCCTGGCCGGCGGCCTGGGCACCCGGATCTCCGAGGAAAGCCACCTGCGGCCCAAGCCCATGATCGAGATCGGCGGTCGGCCGATCCTCTGGCACATCATGAAGCTGTACTCCCATTTCGGGGTCCGGGATTTCATCATCTGCCTCGGCTACCGGGGCTATATGATCAAGGAGTATTTCGCCAACTACGTCCTTCACAACGCCGACCTGACGGTGGACCTCGCAAAGGGCGGGCCGAGACCATGACCGGCGGCCGGTTGAGGCGGGTGGCGGGCTATCTGGAGCGAGGCCAGCCCTTCTTCTTCACCTATGGCGACGGGGTGGCGGACGTGGACATCGGCGCCCTGGCCGCCTTCCATCGGTCTCATGGCCGGCAGGCGACGGTGACGGCGGTCTCGCCCCCAGGTCGCTATGGGGCCCTGGACATCAATGACGGCGAGGTCCGCCGCTTCGTCGAGAAGCCCCCCGGCGACGAGGGTCTGATCAACGGCGGCTTCTTCGTCCTCCAGCCCGAGGTGGTGGGCCGCATTTCCGGCGATCCCATGCCCTGGGAGTCCGAACCTCTTCAGGGCCTGGCCGCCGACGGCCAGCTGATGGCCTTTCCCCACGCAGGCTTCTGGACCGGCATGGACACCCTGCGCGACAAGAACAACCTCGAGGCCCTGTGGGCGTCGGGCCAGGCGCCCTGGAAGCTGTGGTCCTGACCCGCCCCGATCCCGCCTTCTGGGCCGGCAAGCGGGTCCTTTTGACCGGGCACACCGGCTTCAAGGGCGGCTGGACGGCCATCTGGCTGGCCGCCATGGGGGCGAAGGTGACGGGGCTGGCCCTGGCGCCCGACCAGGACCCGGCCCTGTTCGACCTGGCCGGCGTGGGCGGACGGGTCGATTCCCGGATCGCCGACCTGCGGGATGCGACCGAGGTCGCTCAGGCCCTGATGGCCGCCGAGTTCGACCTCGTCCTGCACATGGCGGCCCAGCCGCTGGTGCGCACGGCCGTTGCCGATCCGGTGGCCACCTTCGCCGCCAACATCATGGGCACGGCCCACCTCCTGCAGGCTTTGCGCGACCGGCCGGGTCTCGCCGCCGTGCTGGTGGTGACCTCGGACAAGGTCTACCTCAACGCCGAGACGGGCCGGGCCTTCGTCGAAGGCGACGCCCTGGGCGGCAAGGACCCCTACTCGGCCTCCAAGGCGGCGACGGAGATCGTCACGGCCTCCATGGCGCGCAGCTATTTCGACCGGGCGGGCGTACCGGTGGCCACGGCCCGGGGCGGCAACGTCATCGGCGGCGGCGACTTTTCCCGCGACCGGATCGTAGCCGATATCGTGCGGGCTGCGGCGGCGGACGAGGCGGTGGTTCTTCGCCATCCCGAGGCGACCCGGCCCTGGCAGCACGTGCTGGACTGCGCGGCCGGCTATCTCGTCTATCTCGAAAGGCTGGCGAAGGACCCGGCGACGCCCCGGGCCCTGAACTTTGGACCGGCGCCCGGCGGGGCCGAGGTGACGGTGGGCGAGTTGGCCAGCCGGGCGACGGCGGCGCTTGGCGGGCGGCCCTGGCGGCATGAGCCGGACCCCGCCTCGCTGGAGGCCAAGGCCCTGGGCATCGACGCCGGGCTGACCCGGAAGGTGCTGGGCTTTGAGAGCCGGCTGGCGGCGCCCGAGGCCATCGACTGGAGCATGGAGTGGTACCGGCGGCAGGCGATGGGTGAACCCGCCCTGGCCCTGTGCCGCGAGCAGATCGCGCGGTATGAGGCCCTGCCATGACTGCGCCCGCCTGCCGATTCTGCCGCACGCCCCTGACCCAGGACTTCCTGGACCTGGGCCTCCAGCCCCTGGCCAACGCCTACCTGACCCCCGAGCAGCTGGCGGCGGGGACGGAGAAGACCTATCCCCTGCGCACCCGGGTGTGCGGGTCCTGCTTCCTGGTCCAGGCGGATGATCCCGTGCCGGCGGGCGAGATCTTCGACGACGGTTACGCCTACTTCTCGTCCTACTCCGAGAGCTGGGTGGCGCACTGCAAGGCCTATGCCCAGGCCATGGCCAGCCGGTTCGGCCTGGGGGCGGACTCCCGCGTGATCGAGGTGGCCAGCAATGACGGCTACCTGCTTCAGCACTTCGTCGACATGGGCGTGCCGGTGCTGGGGATCGAGCCCACCGCCAACACCGCGGCGGCGGCGCGCGAGCGCGGTGTGCCCACCGAGGTGGTCTTCTTTCACGAGGCGACCGGGCGCGACCTGGCCGCCCGGGGCCTGACCGCCGACCTGATGGCCGCCAACAATGTGCTGGCCCATGTGCCGGACATCGGCGACTTCGTCGGCGGCTTCCGGCACGTGCTGAAGCCGGAGGGGGTGCTGACCTTCGAGTTCCCGCACCTGTTGAACCTGATCGAGCAGGTGCAGTTCGACACCATCTATCATGAACACTTCTCCTACCTGTCCCTGCTGGCGGTGGAGACGGTGCTGAGGGCCAAGGGACTGCGGCCCTTCGACGTGGAGCTCCTGCCCACCCATGGCGGCTCGCTCCGGCTGTTCTGCTGCCGGGCGGAGGCGTCCCATGCCGAGACCGAGGCCCTGAGGGCCCTGCGCGCCCGGGAGGCGGCGGCGGGCCTGGATAGGCTGGAGACCTATGGCGGTTTCACCGCGCGGGTCGAGGCGGTGCGGGCGGCCTTCCTGGCCTATCTTGCCGAAGCCAAGGCGGCGGGCCGCAAGGTGGCGGCCTATGGCGCGGCGGCCAAGGGCAACACCTTCCTCAACTTCGCCGGGGTCGGCGCCGATGACATCGTCGCCTGCTTCGACGCCAACCCTCACAAGCAGGGCCGGTTCCTGCCCGGCAGCCACATCCCCATCCTCGCGCCGGCCCAGATCGACGCCGTACGGCCGGACGATCTTCTGATCCTGCCCTGGAACCTCCGCGAGGAGATCATGGCCCAGACGGCGCGCATCCGCGCCTGGGGCGGCCGGTTCGTCACCGCCTCGCCCGAGCCCCGGATCTGGGACTGATGCGCTTTACGCCCACGCCCATCGCTGGCGCCGTGGTGGTGGATATCAACCCCGCAGAGGACGAGCGGGGCGCCTTCGCCCGTCTGTTCTGCCCCCGGGTCTTCGCCGCCGCCGGCCATCCCTTCTCGCCAGCCCAGTCCAGCCTGTCGCGGAACACCGCCGCCTTCACCCTTCGGGGTATGCACTTCCAGCCCGCCCCCTTCGACGAAGGCAAGCTGGTGCGCGTGGCGCGGGGGCGGATCTTCGATGTCGTGGTGGACCTGCGGCCACAAAGCCCGACCTTCCGACAGTGGACCGGGGTGGAGCTGAGCGCCGAAACGGGGCGGGCCCTCCTGATCGGCCGGGGCCTGGCGCACGGCTTTCTGACCCTGGAGGCCGACACCGACGTCCTCTACGAGATCGACCGCTTCTTCGAACCCGGCAAGGGGGACGGCGTGCGGTGGAATGATCCGGCCTTCGGCATCGACTGGCCGGCAGAGCCCCGGGTGATGTCCGACCGCGACGCGACCTGGCCGGACTTCAGCCCCGCCTGACCATGGCCCGGATCCTCCTGACCGGCGCCAGTTCCTTCACCGGCCTGTGGATCGCCGAGGCCCTCGCCGCCTCAGGGCATGAGGTGGTCGCCCCCCTGACCCGGCAAGCGGACGCCTATCCCGGCCTGCGCGGCGAGCGGGTCGACCGGCTGGCCGCCAGCGCCGCGCGGGTGTTCGAAACGCCCCTCGATAGCGACCGGTTCCGCGACCTCGCCCGCACCGGAGGCTTCGACCTCTTCGCCCACCATGCGGCGGATATTCCCGGCTATCGTTCGCCCGACTACGACGTGGCGGCGGGCGTCGCGCGGAACCTGGCGGGAGCGGAGGCGGCCGTTCGGGCCGCTGCCGATGGCGGCTGCCGGGCGTTGGTCTCCACCGCGACGGTCTTCGAGCCTGGCGAGGGCGGCGAGGGCCCGGACGCCCCGGCGGTGAGCCCCTATGGCGTTTCGAAAGGCCTGACCGGTCAGACCCTGGCGGGCTTTGCAGCCGAGGCCGGGCTTTCCTTCGGGCGGTTTGTCATCGCCAATCCTTTCGGCGTGCTGGAAGAGGGCCGGATGGCCTGGTCCCTCTTCCAGGCCTGGTTCCGGGGCGAGCCCGGGCGGGTGCTGACCCCGGCCTATGTTCGCGACAACCAGCCGGTCCCGGACCTGGCGGCGGCCTACGCGCGACTGGTGGAACAGCTGCTGGCGGCGGCGGGACCGGTGCGGATCGATGCCCGGCCCTCGGGGCTTGTGGGGACCCAGGGCCTCTTCGCCCGCCGCCTCGCAGACGAGGCGGGCCCGCGCCTGGGCCTGTCCTGCGACCTGGTGCTGAACGACCAGGTCGACTTCCCCGAGCCCCGGGTGCGGGTGAACGATGCGCCCTGCCTGCCCCCGGATTGGACCAGCGAGGGCTTCTTTGACGCCTATTGCGCCTACTACGCCCGGCTGGCGGCCGAGGGGCGGTTCAACGGGCCGGCGTGAGGTCTGTGATGTCGAGGTGGTCCATGAGCCGGTCGATCTGCCGGGTCCAGGACAGGTCCTCCATCAGCCGGGCGTGGGAGAGGGCGACCTCCCGGAAGGCCTCGCGGTTCCGGTAGACGGCTTCGAGGCGCTCGACGATCTCGTTCACAGAGCTTTCGCCCCAGACATCGTAGTCGGGATTGGAGCTGGCCTCGGGGACGGGGGTCTGGTCGACCAGGGCGAAGCCGATCTGCCGGTCCAGAAGGTCCATGTGTCCAGTGTTGGCTGAGAGCAGGGAAGGCACGCCGAGGGCCAGGGTCTCCATCGCCACCAGGTTGGTGCCGCCCTCGCAGCGGTTGGGGAAGATGGCCACGTCGCACTCGCGGATGACCGGCGGTAGGAGGGCGTTGGGAATCTCGGGCAGGGCGATGACGCTGTCTTCCGGCACGCCGTTCAGGGAAAGCCATCGGCGCACGTTAATCCTGCCTTCAGCGTCCAGGAGGTTGGCGCCGTCGAAGATCCGGGACGCCATGATCTGGCGCACGCCTTCGGCCTTTGGCCAGGCGTTGTGCCAGGAGGTCACCAGCACAGCGTCGTCATGTCGCTGACGGAAGGCTCGGAAGGCGGCCGCGACGATGTCCTGGCCCTTGCGATGCTCGATCTTGCCCCCGGAGAAGATGGCGAAGCGGTCGCCCAGCAGCCCCCTGCGGGGCGCCGGGTGGAACCGGGAGGCGTCGATGCCCTGGATATTGTCGATGACATTCCGGACGCCAAGGTCCCGGAGGTGGGCGCCGTTCCAGGCGGACCCGGCGATAACGCTGTCGAACCGGTTGAGCTGATCGATGGCCTCCGGCGAGAAGGTCGTCCGGTCGAAGAAGATACAGGCGTGGTTGGCGGTTCCCCGGGTGCGGGGGGAGAGCCGACCGAACTGGAGCTCGGCGTTGTTTCCCCGGGCGTGCAGGACGGGGAACTGGCAGATGATCGGCCCCTCGCCCTGCTTCTGGATCAACTCGACCAGGCGCGGGCGGAAGTCCATGGCCGGCTTCAGGCGAGCCGCCTCGAGGGCGTCCAGGGTCAGGGGCCCCGGCGATTCCAGCAGGGTCGGCAGCCGGCCGCGCCGTGTCAGGCCCAGGGCGAGCTGGGTCCCGTAGACGCCCCAGCCGAAGGTCGATCCGATCTGCCAGGCGATGCCGACATGCGGGTTCACGTTTCCTGCCCCGCGCCTATTTCCGCACCGGTTCGGCCATGGCGCGCTCGACCATGGCGTACCAGTCGGTGGAGAAGCCGCGAGCGTCGCGCAGGGGGCTGGCGCCCAGGCGGTCGCGCAGGGTGCGGCGAAGTTCGCCGATCCGGGCCGGGTCCGAGGCGAGGCGCACGGCGATGTCGACATACTCCTCGGTGGTCTTGCCGACGAGGTCGCCGAGGCCGACATTGTTGAGGATGGAATAGCTCATCCGCTCGAAGACAGCGTCGCCCACCCGGGCCACCACGGGAACCCCCATCCAAAGGGACTCGCAGGTGGTGGTGCCGCCGGTCTGCGGGAAGCTGTCGAGGGAGATGTCCATCTGGTTGTAGAAGGGCAGGTGCCGGCCGCGCACCGTCTCGAAGATGACGCGATCAGCCGACACCCCCTGGCCCTCGAACACCTTGCGGATGTTGGTGGTGAAGGTCGGGGTCGTCCCTTCCGGTCGCACGAACATGAACTTCGAGCCCGGGGTCCCGGCCACCGCCCGCGCCCAGGCGGTGACGGTCTCGCGGGTGTACTTGTAGGGGTTGTTGGCCGTGCCGAAGGTGACGTAGCCGTTGCGCTCCACCGGGGCGACGGGGTCCACCGCCGGCTGCTCGCGGAAGGCGCGCTCGCCCATGGCGTACCAGGTGTGGGCCAGGAGCAGGGGCTTCTCGATCACCAGCCGCGGGTCCGGCGGATTCATCCAGGGGTCGAGGACCAGATAGTCGATGGTCTCGGGACCGGCGGAATGAGGGTAGCCCACCCAGCTCGCCTGGCGGGGGGCCGGCCGGTAGGACATGACCGAGAGCTTGTTCATGTGGGTGGTCGCCCCCAGCTCGAACAGCATGTCGAGGTTGTCGTCGGCGATCAGCTGGGCCGCCTCGCGGTCGGTGATGTCCTTGTGCCAGCGGAAGCCATCGACCCACTGGGTGATCTGCTGCTGGGTCGGGTCCGCCTCGCCCTAGTACCAGGAATAGCAGAAGACCTCGAACCGGCTGCGGTCGTAATGCTCGAACAGGGGCAGGGCGAAATAGGCCACGGGATGGCCTCGCAGGTCCGAGGACATGTAGCCCACGCGGATCTTGCCGCCGGCGGCGCGCGGCTCGGGGTGGGTGATGGGCCGCCGGGCGGCGGCGGCGTCGGCCAGCCGGCCCCAGATGCGGTGCTGCTCGACCAGCTCGAGGCGGTCTTCCGCCGTCTTCACCCGCGCCAGGTGGGCCATCAGGGCCGTATGGCGGCCCGCCTCGGCCCAGGTGCGGCCGACCTTCGCGAAGCTGCCGAGGGATTCCAGCCGGTCGTAGTCGGCGACGCGGACCAGGAGCTCGTAGATGACCTTGAGGTTGCCCGGGGTCAGGTCGGCCTTGTCGAGGACCCCGACCATGGTGCGGTAGGCCGACTCCAGGTTGCCGCCCTCATCGCCTGTCCGGTCGCGCCCCAGGCTTTCGGCGTAGGTGATCCGGTAATCGACCTTGTCCGGCGCGAGCTCGATGGCCTTGCGGAAATGCTCGTTGGCCCTGGGGCGGTCGTAATCCGTCAGGGCGCCGCCCAGCTGGAAGTGAAGCCAGGCGGCGTCCGGAGTGAGCTTTAGCATCTCCAGCATCTGCTGCTCGGCCTCGCGCATCCGCCCCGAGCGGCGGAGCATGGACAGCCGCGCCTCCTGCAGGCGCGCATCGCCCGGACAGGCCTTGAGGCCACGGTCCAGGGCCTCCAGTCCTTCCACAGGGCCGCGGGAGTCGGAGCTGGCGGCGGACAGGTCCAGCCAGGCGTCCACCATATCGGCCTTCAGCCGGGTGGCGAGGTTGAGTCGCTGGAGGGCCTTGTCGAAGTCCTTGGCGAACCAGTGGGCGCGGCCGAGCTGACGCTGGAGTTCGGCGTTCGAGGGGGCGGCCCGGACGAGCTGCGAGAAAACCTTGATGGCGCGCGGGTCCCGGGCGTCATTGAAGACGTTGCCGAGGTTCTGCTGGATGGCGTCGCTGCGCGGGTTCAGCCGGGCCGCCTTCTCGAGGGCGTCGACGGCTTCGGGGTAGCGCTTGAGGCGGCGCAGGGCGACGCCGAGGATGTTCCAAAGCTCCGGGTCGCGGGGATGTCGCTCCACCGAGCGCCGTCCCACCGTCTCGGCCAGGGCGTAGTCGCGGTCGCGGATCAGGATGGCGCCCAGGTTGCGGTACACTGCGGCCGGGGCGTCCGGGTTCGTCTCCAACTGCTCGGCCGTCAGGTGCTTTCCCTCATCGCGCCGTCCGGCCTGGAACGCGGCTTCGGCTTCGGCGAATCGGTTGAGGGACATGGGGGCTCCGGGGAGGTCCTCGCCGACATGGACGGCGGAGGCGCAATCTAGGGCCTGACGCTCGCCGGGACAATCGCCGGGGCGATCGCGGTCACGAATCGATCGGTCACCGGAGGCCAGAACTGCGATATCCCATCCCGGTCATCAAGCTGTCGCGCAAATGTCATACTCGCCGGGCCTCAATGGCGGCTTGGCCGACCGGAAGCCTGACTTGCCCCAACCTGAAACCCGCGCGGAGCCTGCCGGCGCCGCCCTTGCCCTCGGCATCGCTGCGGCTCTGATGGCCGTTGCGGGAGTGTGGGCCTGGGCTGGCCGGGGGGCGACAGAGATCGCCGCCCTCCTGCTGGCCGGGGCGGCCGCGGCGGCGATTGCGGCGCGGCGGTTCCGGCCGGCCGGAATCCGGCCATCGACTGAGGCGATCGAACACCGGGTGCGCGAGGCCGTCGAGCGGGTCGAGACCCGCTTCACCGCCCTCCTGGACGCCGCCCCCGACCCCCTCCTTGTCGTGACCGCCCGGGAGCCCGATGACCTGAGCAGCCTGAGGATCGAGCGGGCCAACGCCGCCGCCCGCAGCCTGTTCCGCATCTCCGCCCCGCCCATGCTCCTGGTCTCTGTGCTGCGGGATCCCGAAGTGCTCTCCGCCGTCGACGAGGCGCTGTTCGGCGGCGTCGAGGCCCGGTGCGGATTCACCTCCGGCGCCTCACAGGAGCGCAGCTTCCAGACCCTGGTCCGCCCCCTGGACACGGAGGAGGATCAGCTGCGCCGCGCGGTGCTCCTGTTCCGGGATGAGACCGACTTGCGCAGGGCCGAGAGGACCCGGGCGGACTTCCTCGCCAACGCCAGCCACGAATTGCGCACACCCCTGGCCTCCATGTCCGGTTTTATCGAGACCCTCAAGGGACACGCCCGGGATGACCGGCAGGCCCAGGACCGTTTCCTGGGGATCATGCAGAACCAGGCCGACCGGATGGGCCGGCTGATTGATGACCTCCTCTCCCTCAGCCGGATCGAGCTGAACGAACATGTGGCGCCGCAGGGTGAGACCGACCTTGTCCTGGCGGCCGCAGACGTGGTGGACGCCCTGGGCCCGCAGGCCGCGCGCCGTGGGGTCAGGATCGAGGCGGATCTCCCCGCCGCGGGCTTGGTCATGGTCCGGGGCGACCGTGACCAGCTTGTCCAGGTCATCCAGAACCTGACCGACAACGCCGTGAAGTATGCGCCCGCCGAAGGCCGGGTCCAGCTGGTGGTCCGCTCCAATGTGGGGCGGGAGGCGACCCAGGCGTCGATCCTCGAGAATTCCGCCCGCCTGACCCTGGTGGCGCCGGACGCCCCCGGCGCCCGATACGCCATGATCCGGGTCCAGGACGAGGGGCCGGGCCTTGTCCGGGAGCATCTGCCCCGCCTAGCGGAACGGTTCTATCGCGTCGAGGGACAGAAGAGCGGCGAGCGTCCGGGGACCGGGCTTGGGCTCTCTATCGTCAAGCACATCGTCAACCGCCACCAGGGCGTGTTGGCCGTTGAGAGTGCGCCCGGTCGCGGCACGGTTTTCACGGTCCTTGTGCCGGAGAGACTCCCCGTAACGGAAGTGTCGCATTAATGACCTACGGCATGAACAGCGGCGTCCGCTCCAGGGCCTTCCCCGAAGGTTTCGGGGGGGCTTGCGCCGGGCCCGGAGGGAGCCGGAAGTGATCCAAAGATGCTGACCCTTGTCGCCCTTCTGATCCTGACGGCCTTCTCTGGCGCCGTCTTCTGGGCCGGTCGCCGCCGCGCGGGTGCGATCGCCCGGGGGTCGAGCACCCCGATCAACTCCCGTCCGGGACACCATGGCGCCTACGCTGCTGTCTGGACCGCCGCCCCCGCCGCCCTGGTCCTGATCCTGGTGGGTTTCCTCGGCGACCGGGTGGTGGAGTCCCTGGTCGAGTCCCGCCTGCCGGCCGTCGTACGCGCGATGGAGGCGGCCGAGCGGCAGGTCTTCCTGGACGACGCCATCTCCCTCGCCCGGGGTCAGGCGCGTAGCGAAACGCCCTACGCCCCGGAGGTGCAGGCCGCCCTGGAGGTCGCCGCCGCCGACGCGAAGGCGCTGGAGTTTCGGCTGCACCTTTTCAGCCTGGCCGCCGCCGCCGTCCTGGCGCTGGCCGGGGCCAGCTGGGGATTGACCCGGATCCGGGCCGCGTTCCGCGCCCGGGAGGGCGTCGAGCGCTGGGTGAAGGGCCTGTTGCTGGCGTGCTCCGTCACCGCGGTCTTCACGACCGTCGGGATCGTCGCCTCCCTTGTCTGGGAGAGCTGGCGCTTCTTCCAGGCCGTGCCGATTCAGGCCTTTCTCTTCGGCCTCGAGTGGGATCCGCAGAGCGCCATGTACGCCGACCAGGTTGTTTCGGAGGGCGCCTTCGGGGCCATCCCCCTGTTCGCCGGCACCTTCCTGATCATGCTGATCTCCATGGCGGTGGCCGCGCCCGTGGGCCTGTTCGCCGCCATCTATCTTTCTGAATACGCCTCCGCCCGTACCCGCGGCGTGGTCAAACCCCTGCTGGAGGTGCTCGCAGGGGTGCCGACCGTGGTCTACGGCTTCTTCGCCGCCCTGACGGTAGGGCCCTTGTTCCGGGCCGGCTTCAACGCCGTTGGCGCCCAGCTGGTAGGCGGCCCCTTCAATGACCTGGGTCTCTACCTCGGCGAGGTGCAGAACCAGATGGCCCTCGTGGCCGGCGCCGTCATGGGGGTGATGCTGATCCCCTTTGTCTCTTCTCTCTCGGACGACATTATCAACGCCGTCCCCCAGTCGCTGCGCGACGGCAGCCTGGCCATGGGCGCCACCCGCTCTGAGACTGTGAAGAAGGTGGTGCTGCCCGCAGCCCTGCCGGGGGTTATGGCGGCTATGCTGCTGGCGGTCTCACGGGCTGTAGGCGAGACCATGATCGTGACCATGGCCGCCGGCCTCCAGGCCAATACGACCCTCAACCCTCTGGAGACTGTGACGACGGTCACGGTGCAGATCGTCACCCTGCTGACGGGCGACCAGGAATTCGACAGCCCGCGCACCCTGTCGGCCTTCGGCCTTGGCCTGACACTCTTCGTGGTGACGCTCGCCCTGAACGTGATCGCCCTGCGGATCGTGCAGAAGTATCGGGAACAGTATGACTGACATCCGCCCTGCATCGGACGACCTCAAGGCCGCCGTAGCCCGGCGGCTTAAGGCCCGGAACGCGGCCGAGCGGCGCTTTCAGCTGTATGGCCGGATCGCGATCGCCGTCGCCCTGGGTTTCCTTGTTCTTTTGCTGGGGCGTATCGTCCAGCAGGGTTGGTCGACCTTTATCGACTACCGGCTTACGACGCAGGTCTATCTGGACCCGACGCGGATCGACGCCGCGGATCCCGGCGGGGCCAATTACGACCTCCTGATCGCTGAGCAGCTGCTCAAGCGGATCGGCGTGGCGGACGATGAGTACGGCTCGCGCAGCGACGCCATGAAGGACCTTCTGTCCGGCGACCTCGGCTTCCAGGTCCTGGACAGCGTCAAGGCGGATCCCGCCGTCATCGGCAAGACCTTGACTCTTTCTGCTCCCCTCAAGGCCGATGCCGGCCTCTACTTCAAGGGCCAGATTCAGCGCGCCTCCCCGGCCGAGGAGCGTCCGCTCAGCGACGAGCAACTGGACTGGCTGGATCAGCTCAGAGCCGAGGGCCTGGTGCAGTCAGGCTTCAACACCACCTTCCTGACCCGGTCCGACTCTACTGAACCCGAGCAGGCGGGTGTCTTGGGCGCTGTGGTCGGATCGGCCCTGATGCTGTTGCTGACCGCCGCCCTCGCCATTCCTATCGGCGTTCTGGCGGCGACCTATCTTGAGGAGTTTGCGCCCAAGAACCGGTGGACCGACCTCGTCGAGGTGAACATCAACAACCTGGCCGCAGTCCCCTCCATCGTCTACGGCCTGCTGGGCCTTGCGGTCTTCATCAACTGGATGAATGTGCCCAGATCCTCGCCCCTGGTGGGTGGGCTGGTCTTGGCGCTGATGTCCCTGCCGACGGTGATCATCGCCACTCGGTCCGCGCTGAGGGCGGTTCCCCCGTCGATCCGCGAGGCCGCCCTGGCCCTCGGCGCCTCAAAGACCCAGACTGTTTTCCACCACGTTCTTCCCCTGGCCCTTCCAGGCGTGATGACGGGCGCCATCCTGTCCCTCGCCCACGCCCTGGGCGAGACCGCGCCGCTGCTGATGGTGGGCATGGTCTCCTTCGTCCCAGGCGTCCCGGACGCCCTGACCTCGGCCAGCACCGTCCTGCCGGTCCAGATCTTCATCTGGGAGAATGCGTCCGAGCGCGCCTTCCAGGAGCGCACAGCCGCCGCCATCATGGTGCTGCTGGCCTTTATGATTATCATGAACCTCGCCGCCGTCCTCCTGAGGCGCCGGTTCGAACGCCGCTGGTGACAAGATGACAGACGCCCAGGTCTCGCCCCCTCGACTGAACGCCTCCGCCGCCGCCGCCGCCCCGGCCGAGGGTGCGCCGCGGATATCGGCCAGTTCAGTGAATGTCTTCTATGGAGACAAGCAGGCCCTCTTCGATATCCATCTGGACGTGCCCGACCGGGCGGTCACCGCCCTGATCGGCCCTTCCGGCTGCGGCAAATCCACCTTCCTGCGGTGCATCAACCGCATGAACGACACCATCCCGGGCGCCCGGGTCGAGGGTCACATCCTCCTGGATGGCGAGGACGTGAACGATCGCAGTCTTGACCCGGTTCTGCTGCGGGCGCGTGTGGGAATGGTGTTCCAGAAGCCCAACCCCTTTCCGAAGAGCATCTTCGAGAACGTTGCCTACGGGCCGAAGATCCATGGGATCGCGACCTCCCGATCAGAGCTTGAGGGCGTGGTCGAGCAGGCCCTGAAGCGGGCCGGGCTCTGGAAGGAGGTCTCTGACCGCCTGGACCAGCCGGGCACCGGCCTGTCCGGCGGCCAACAGCAACGCCTGGTGATCGCCCGCGCCATCGCCATCAATCCCGAGGTGATCCTGATGGACGAGCCCTGCTCGGCCCTGGACCCTATCGCTACGGCGCGGATCGAGGAGCTAATCGATGAGCTCCGAGCGCAATACTGCATTATCATCGTCACCCACTCGATGGCCCAGGCCGCGCGGGTCTCGCAGCGCACGGCCTTCTTCCACATGGGCCGGCTGGTCGAGGCCGGACCGACGGGCGACATCTTCACCCGTCCCGGGGACTCACGGACCCAGGACTACATCACCGGTCGGTTCGGCTGAGGGCGATCCCATGAGCGAGCATATCGTCAAGTCCTACGAAGACGAACTGAACGCCCTGGGGGCCGCCTGCGCCCGACTCGGGGGCCTTGCCGAGGCCCAGCTGGGGGACGCCGTGGACGCCGTCGTTCGGCGTGATCCGGCCCTCGCCACCAAGGTTCTCCAGCAGGACGACCGGCTGGACGAGATCGAGGCCGACATCGAGCAGAAGGCCATCCGGCTGATCGCCTTGCGCCAGCCCATGGCCAACGACCTTCGCAGGACCATGGCGGCGATGAAGATCGCCTCCAACCTCGAGCGGTGCGGCGATCTCGCCAAGAACATCGCCAAGCGCACTCTGATCCTGTCGGAGATCGAGCCCATGCCGACCCTGAACCGCTCCATCGAGCGGATGGGGCGCCTGGTGGAGACCCGGCTGAAGGAGGTTCTGGACGCCTACATCTCCAAAGACGCCGAGCGGGCGATGGAGGTCTGGCGGCGCGACGAGGAGGTGGACGCGCACTACAACAGCCTGTTCCGGGAGCTGCTGACCTACATGATGGGCGATCCCCGGACCATCACCGCCTGCGCCCACCTCCTGTTCGTGGCCAAGAACCTCGAGCGCATCGGCGACCACGCCACCAACATCGCCGAGATCGTTCACTACGAGATCAGCGGCGAACAGGTCAGCCCCGCGGACCGTCCGCGGGCTGACGACCTGAGGGTGTAATCCCATGTCCATGAATCCCCGGATCCTGGTGGTTGAGGACGACGACGCCCTCGGCACCCTGCTGCGCTACAATCTCGAGAGAGAGGGTTATGCGGTCGCCGTGGCCACGGATGGCGAGGAGGCCCTTATCCAGACGGAGGAGCATCTTCCCGACCTCGTGGTGCTGGACTGGATGTTGCCCAAGGTCTCGGGGATCGAGGTCTGTCGCCGCCTTCGCCAGCGACCGCAGAGCCGTAACATCCCCATCATCATGCTTACCGCCCGGGGTGAGGAGAGCGACCGCATCCGCGGGCTCGACACCGGCGCCGACGACTATGTGGTCAAGCCCTTCGCCGTGACCGAGTTGGCGGCGCGCATACGTGCAGTTCTGCGCCGGCTGAGACCCGGGCTCGCTGAGGACACTGTGGTCCGGGGCCCCCTGGCGCTGGACCGCTCCGCCCACCGGGTCACCCGGGAAGGCGAGGAGGTCCACCTGGGACCGACCGAGTTCCGGCTCCTGGACTTCTTCATGCAGAACCCGGGCCGGGTCTTCAGCCGGGAACAGCTGCTGGACGCTGTGTGGGGGTCGGACGTCTACGTCGAGGCGCGGACCGTCGACGTCCACATCGGCAGGTTGCGCAAGGCCCTGTCCCGCGGTGCGCCCGGCTTCGATCCTATCCGGACCGTCCGGTCGGCGGGTTACGCCCTTGAGGTCGACCGTCGGAAGGTTGGGGCCGATTGACCTGAACGCACGGCCGCGCGAAAGGCGGGCCATGAACATCCTTCTCGTCGGATCGGGCGGGCGCGAGCACGCCCTGGCCTGGAAGATCGCCGCCTCCCCCCTGACCCGCCGCCTCGTCATGGCCCCCGGCAATCCTGGCATGGCGGCCCTCGGTGAGCTTGTCCCGGTGAAGCCGACCGAGGTTGCTCAGCTGGTCGCCCTGGCTCGAGAGATCGCCGCCGACCTGGTGGTGATCGGTCCCGAGGCCTCAATGGAGGCCGGCCTTGCCGACGCCCTCGCCGTCGCCGCAATCCCCTGCTTTGGCCCCATCGCCGCCGCCGGCCAGCTGGAGAGCTCAAAAGCCTTCACCAAGGCCTTCTGCGACCGGCACGGCCTGCCCACCGCCGCCTGGGTGGCGTGCGAGGACGCCGCCTCGGCGCGGACCGCCCTGGACCGGTTCTCGCCGCCTTACGTGGTCAAGGCCGACGGTCTCGCCGCCGGAAAGGGCGTCACTGTGGCGCCCGACCGGGCGACGGCGGAGGCGGCGATCGACGACGCCCTGGGGGGCCGGTTCGGCGCTGCGGGCGCCCGAGTGGTCATTGAGGAGTTTCTCGAGGGCGAGATCGGCTCGCTGTTCGTGCTGTCGGACGGCCAGACGGTCCGGTTCTTCGGCGCGGCGCAGGACCACAAGCGGGCCTTTGACGGCGAACGGGGCCCGAACACGGGCGGCATGGGAACCTACTCCCCGGCGCCGGTCTTCACCGCGACCCTGGTCGATCAAGTGATGACGAGGCTGGCCATACCCGCCGTGAAGGGTATCGCCGCCGAGGGCGCGCCCTATCGCGGCGCCCTGTTCGTCGAGCTGATGGCCACAGCGGATGGGCCCCGTCTGGTGGAGTTCAACGCCCGCTTCGGCGATCCCGAATGCCAGGTGCTCATGTTGCGGCTGAAATGCGACCTGGTCCCCTACCTGCTCGCCTGCGCGAACGGGACCCTGGCGGACCTGCCGGCTCCGGAATGGCGGGACGAGGTGGCGGTCTGCGTGGTCATGGCCGCTGAAGGGTATCCGGACGCCCCGCGCACCGGATCGGCCATCCTGGGCGCTGAACAGGACTTCGGGCCGGATGTGGCGGTCTTCCACGCCGGCACGACGCGGGACGCCGAAGGGTTCCTGAGGGCGGCGGGGGGGCGGGTGCTGAACGTGTGCGCCCGGGGTCCTGACCTGCAGACCGCGCGTGGCCGGGCCTATGCGGCCATCGCCCGCATCGACTGGCCCGAAAGCTTCCACCGCACCGACATCGGCTGGCGCGCCCTGACTCCCCGAAGCTGAGGCTCAGCAGGTGACGTTCAACACGTCAGTCTGACCACCGCATCGATGGCGTTGTCGGCCTCGGCGCCTGCGAACCCCCTGGCCAGGCCGGCCGCCGGGGGACTTCCCGCTCGCGAGGCCACGCCGCGGAACGCACGGCCCCTCCTGTCCCGCAGCTTCGCTCTGAAGCTCTGAGCGCGGG
>VYLZ01000096.1_pt1 | contig 16818 bp, 18 predicted proteins | sample 5115361 | NCBI WGS metagenome assembly VYLZ01 (sample SAMN12291805, study PRJNA351875) | freshwater metagenome | isolation source: freshwater lake | place: USA: Michigan, Sixteen Lake | collected 2013-08-07 | reverse complement strand
AAGCTGTCGGGTCCGGGCCACCACCATACCATGTGCGCCATGGGATAGTAGGACAAAAGAGGCCAAAGAACCGCAAACAGAACCACGGCGGCAAACTTCATCCGTTCAGCAACACCACCCAACACAAGGGCTGCTGTAATGGCGGCAAAAGTCATCTGGAAGACGACAAACACGAGCTCTGGGATGTAGACGCCGGTTGAGAAAGTGGCGACGAGAACAGGGTTTCCATCCGCATCCAAGCCTGCGCCATTCAAGAACAGGCGATCAAATCCACCGATGAAGCTGTCAATTTCTCCGCCTGAAGTGAAGGACAAGCTATAGCCCCACAGCATCCAAGTGACCATGCCGATCACCATGACGGTGGAAACCTGCATCAAAATGGACAGCATATTCTTGGCGCGCACCAAACCGCCATAGAATAAGGCAAGCCCTGGAACGATCATCAAAAGGACCAAAAGGGTCGATACCATCATCCAGGTGACATCACCTTTGTCGACAACTTTATCCGGCAAAGTCGCGACCAGCTTAGCCCCTTCAGGAGCTGCTTCGGCTACAGGAGCCGCAGCTGCGGCGATGGCATTGGCAGCGTCCTGCGCATGGGCTGGTGATACTAAGCCACTTGCCATTATGAAAATCAGTGCGGCTAGGGCTGCTAGCCCTGCTCGTACCAGCGCTTCGAAGCTAAGCTCCGGTCGTGTGCGTGTTGCGATACGTGTCACGTTCGTCGTGCTCCCCACAAGGTTTGCGATCTTGAGCTCACAATCAGTCAAGTCTCCATCCAAGCCGCAGCGTTAGAAATTGGGCACTTTTGGGCAAGTGTCGGCCTGCCGCTTCCGCGATATCACGAACAATAGCTCAATTTCTGAGCAGCTTGTCGACCTTCTGCCCTCAAACGGGGCAAACCTGACTGTTCAAAATTTAGGCGAATATCTGTGTAAGGATGCTTTAAAGCGCATGTTGACCCATAGAGCGCAGCAGTGCGCTAAGCGCGCGGGTGGGCTTTTGCGAACACAGAGATCATGTGAGCTGGGTCGATTTCCATATAGCGCTGGGTCGTCGACAAAGATGCGTGCCCCAGCAATTCTTGGATGGAGCGCAGGTCGCCACCAGATTGCAGGAGGTGCGTGGCAAAGGCATGGCGGAGGGCATGAGGTGTAGCTGACTCTGACAAACCCAATTGGCCTCGTAATCTGGCCATGCTGGCTTGAACCAATCTTGCGCGCAGCGGCCCTCCACGTGCGCCAAAGAACAAGGGACCAATGGGTTCAATCTGATAGGGGCAAAGTTTAACATAAGCCGTAATCGCCTCGCGCGCGACCGGCAGAGTTGGCACGAGGCGTGTCTTTTGCCCCTTGCCCAAAATTCGCAGCGTCGATGGCAAGGGGTATTGGTCCCCCGTGAGGCCGAGCGCCTCTGAAATGCGCAGTCCGCAGCCATAAAGAAGGGTCAGCACCGCGGTATCGCGTGCACCGATCCATGGCTCATCTGCTTCGTCAGCCAGATCAATTAAGTCAAAAGCAGCCTCACTTGTGACAGGGCGCGGTGGCGCTGGCTTAATCTTCGGCCCGCGCACAAAGCTTAAGCTCGTGTTGGTAAGGCCCCGTCGTCGGTCCAAAAAGGAAAAGAATGACCTGATGCCTGCTAGCGCGCGGGCCACGGAGCGATCGCCAAAAGGGGTGTTGGCCTGACGTCGCCGCGCCAAATAGGCGCGCAGGTCCGAAGCGGTTAGGTCGGGTAGGCTAGCTAGAGTTAAGTCTTCACCGCGATGCAGCACCAAGAAGTTTAAAAAGGTATCGACGTCGCGCTGGTAGGCTTCCAGTGTGTGGTCTGCCACTCGGCGCTCATGCTTCAGCCAATGCAACCAATCCAGTCGCGCTTGGGCCAAGCCATCGCCCATGTCGCTTGGCAAGTCCGCTTGACGGACCTCCCCACTCACAGCAAGCCATCAGCCGCGAAGCGCGTCAGAACACGTTCTAAAACGCGCGCGAAAAAGGTTACCAACTCGCCGCCATGGTCAGCCCTAAAGGCATCGACATCGCGGCTGGCGATTGCCAGAATGCCCAAACGACGCGTAGGGCCAAATTCCAAACGGGCCAAAGCCTCTGAGTGCACGAGTTCGCTCCTATCGCCATAGAGCCAAGCACGTGGACGCTCGATTGGGCCAAGGATGGTCGGTTGATGTGTCGGTACGAGGCGTTCAATCGCTGACCCTGCTTTATCGAGGGCTTGGCTGGCAGCATTGGAGTCAGACACAGCTAACACGCACACATCTGCAGCTAGAGCGAACGCTACATGGCCAGACAGACGTTCGTTCAAATCGTCGGGGTCTTGGCTGTCCAAGACAGCCAAAATGGCTTCTTGGACGCGAATTTGGGCTTCGTAATTGGCGCGTGCGGTCTCAACGATCGACGCAAAGCGCGAGCGGGCCGCGCGTGTCTCGCGTAACATACGTTCGCGTGCGAGGTCAGCAATCGCGATAACATTCCCTGTGCTCGGCTCCGCCGCAATGCGGTTTAAGAGCTCGGTATCTTCGCGCACAAAATTGGGGTTTTGCATCAAGAAATCGCGGATCAGATCCAAATCGAGTTCTGGTTCGGCTATCAGTGCGGCGTCTTGGTAGGCCATAAGTGGGCAGGATCCGGGACAAGGTTACGTGTCCGAGGAGTTTGCCGTGAACAAGGTGAACATGCGGTTACGGAAATCGTGCAATTGCATTTTTTTCTGCACATCGTGCAGTAACTTTGTTTCGGCCTGATTGGCCTTCGCCCTAAAGCCCCTTGGCTTCTAGCCACTCACAGATGTCGGCGACAACGCTAGCGGTCTTCGGCTCGTCGATAATCCAATGCGCTGCCCCGTCATATTCACGATAGTCTCCGCCGATGCGGGCGTATTTCTGCGCCACTTTGCGGACGGCTTGAATAACTGTCGCGCGATCTTGCACCGCACCGATGGTCAGGATTGGGCACTCAATCGAACGCTCATTGATGACCCCAACCCGGTGCGGGTCTGTTTCTGGCTTGCCGAGCTGCTGATAGACGAGACCGGAATCATAAAGGGCGGATGCATAAATCTCATCATGCCGCTCTGGAGCAACTTGGTTGAGGACACCCCATCGAAAGCCAGTTTTCCAGACTTTGTAAGAGAGCTTGGGATCGCCCTTTAGGACGATATTGGCAAAGGTAAACAGGACGCGCAGATCTTGGACTTGGCAGTCAACCGGTTGGGCGGGCGTCACGAGAATTGCGGCCTTGCCAACGCCTTGCTCCGCAAGTTTTTGAACAATTAGGCCCCCCATCGAATGGCCCATCAAAATGGGCTCTTCACCGGTAGAGCGTTCAATGGCTAAGGCTTCCGACTTCGCTGCTTCAACATAATCGTGCAGGCCAAGGGTGGAGAGTTGGCCGGTGGGATTTTCTTTGACGCGGAATTGGGGATAGAGCGTTGGGGTATAAGGCGTCCACCCTTTGGCTTGCATCAGCGGTGCCATCACAGACCAAGCGTCGCCGCCACATCCAACCCCATGAATCATCAGAATTGGCTTTTCCACCTGCACACTCCGTCTCTTACGATCCGTCGGTCATGCCACAAAAGGCTAGGCAGCAGCAAGGTGGCCAAAGTCTTGAACGATCCGTGTGTACACATCACGCTTAAACGGCACCACGAGTTCTGGTAGGGCTTCCAACCGTTCCCACCGCCAAGCGTCAAACTCAACCTGCTTATGGGCATTCAGCTTCACATCGCGGTCTGAGCCCAAGAACCGCAAGGCGTACCAGATTTGGGCCTGGCCCTTGTTGCGGCGAAACTTGCCACGCTGCATCTCGGGTGGGAAGTCATAGGTCAGCCAATCGGTTGTATGACCGATGATTGAAACCAAGCTCGTGCCGATGCCAGTCTCCTCGCCCAGTTCACGCAAAGCTGCGGTCTCAACATCTTCGTCGCGGTCAATGCCGCCTTGTGGCGCTTGCCAAGCATGCTGCCCATTAAAGCCCCGGCGTTTGCCGACCCAAACCAGCCCACGCATATCGAACAATAAGATGCCAACATTGGGTCGATAGCCTTCTGGCGGGGCAGGGATGGTATCTTTGCTCATGATGTAACCGCGGATGCTGGGGCTAGGATAAGCCCCCGTCGGCCCGCATCTTTCGCCCACCGGGCAATTTGGTCAATGGTCACACTATAGGCAACACCAAAGCCGAGTGCCGCGCCACGCTGGGTCGCCATCGCCTCGAGCGCGCCAAGCTGGGCTGCGATATCATCGCCGGAGGGTCGTTGGTCGATCAAGCGATCCGCTTGCGCATTGCGCAGCCCCGCAGAACTGGCTGCAGCATCGAGTTGTGAGGCCGAGCCGTCCGCAATGAAGGCCACGCCACGGGACCGCAATTGCCGCATCACGGCACCGCTCGACTCGTTAGATGTTGCGAATTTCCCGCCCAGATAATTGGTCACCCCGAAGTAGCCGCTTGCCCGCGACAATAAGAACTCAAGTCGGCGTTGATTCTCGTCTGTCGAGGCCGTGGTCAGTAACGTATGTGGACCTGGATCATTCTCGGGATAATCAAATGGCTCCATCGGGATCTCGATCAGAACCTCATGCCCTTTCGCACGGGCTTTATTGATCCAGCCTTGGAGGTTCTCCGCATAAGGCACAAAGGATAACGTGACCTCTGCAGGCAATTCATCGATGGCGCGCTGAGTGATACGCGCGTTTAGGCCAAGCCCACCTACAACCAAGGCGACCTTTGGCTTTCCAGTTTCAGAGAAAGGCTTCCGGTAAATGTCATAAACAGTACGATTGCCTGAACCGATAATCGGTAACAAGCCACCTGGGCCTTGTTGGTGCACGCCCGCGGCGGGGGCTTGGGTCAGGGCTGCTGCACCTTGCCCGCGGTAGACCTGCACGCCGCCTTCATTCGTGGCGGTCCCGAAAGAGGGTGCCATAATCCGTGCGGGACCGGAGACAGGTGGGATTTGGCCAGAGGAGGCTGCGGTGGCAGCTCCCGTCACAACGGGGTCTCCCTTTGCTTTTGCAATTTCTGCGAGGCGCAAAGCCTCTGCCTCGCTAATGGCTTGATCTGCGGCACCGGCCGATTTGGGTGGGGGGGTGCCAGGCAGCCAAGGCGTCATCGCCCCATCCGGCAAGCGCCAAGGCAACCAGCCCATAGCCGTGCCTTGCGCCGCAAGATCGACTTTTGGCTCCATGCTGGTCGTGGCAGGCTTTGCCGAGGCAGGATTGTAACGCGGCACTTCCAAGACCGCACTTGGGCCAGCATCTTGTTCATTGCCAAAGGCTTGAATTGCGCCAGCACTTAAACCCAGTGCCAGAAACAGCGTCGCAAGGCTCAAGCCCGCGTGCTTGAGGCCGACGGCCAAAGGCTTTGCATTTAAGGTCTGTGTGGCTGCCATGATGCAGATAGGTCCATTTCGACCTGATTCACTGACCTGCATCGGTTAACGATTCAGAAACATCAGCACGAGGTGGCTGATAATCTCAGCCGCTTTACAGCTTATCTCTGGTTCGACCAGCGCGCGAAAATGGCCGTCGGCAAAAGACGATCTGATCCTTGTTCCGGGATGGCCATCTCACCGGCCTCGCGCTGGCCCGGTCGATTGCCAAGTGCAGCTGCCAATCCATTGTCGAGCGCTAAGAAACTCAGGCGAACCGCATAGACAGTTGCCACCAGGAACAAGGCATCATCCTCTAAAAGCTCAACGCAGGCAGTCAAGAGACGGTCTAAGCCCTCTTCAAGCTTCCAAATCTCGCCGGTCGGGCCGCGCCCATGCTTGGGTGGGTCCAGAATTATGCCGTGATATTTATTGCCACGTCGAATCTCTCGTTCGACAAATTTTAAGGCGTCGTCGACGATCCATCGAATCGGCCGATCGTCTAATCCCGCGAGCGCTTGATTCTCGCGCGCATAGCCGACTGCCTTTTTGGAGGCATCGACATGGGTAACGCTGGCACCCGCCTTGGCGCAGACGAGGCTAGCCACGCCAGTATAGCCAAACAAGTTCAAAACTTTAGGCGGTGGGGCCTTGGGGGCTTGATGAATGCGTGCCTCAATCAGATCGCGGCACCAACGCCAATGAACGGATTGTTCGGGAAATAGGCCCAAGTGTCGGAAGGGCGTACAACGGGCGTGAAACTTAATCCCCCCCCACGAAATCGGCCAAGTTTCTGGGACCCGCCGGATAAAGCGCCACCGCCCCATCTCCTCACTCTCCTGACCAGAAAAAGCGGCATCAAAGGCCCAATCCTTTTCGGTCAAGCGCCGTGGCCATAGCGCTTGGCTATCTGGTCGGATAAAGGTGTAAGAGCCAAAACGCTCTAGCTTTTGGCCGTCGCCGGAATCGATAAGCGCATAATCAGACCAATCATCCGCCAGCAAGACGGGGGCCATACGTGCTGGCGCTACTTTGAGAGGTGGTGGTGGCTTTTGTGCCATCTAATCACGCGCCCCTCTAAAGCCTTGCTGACGCCAAATTTCATAGGTTGTGACAGCTGTGGCAATCGCAAGGTTGAGGCTGTCGGCGCGGCCTGCCATTGGCAGCCGTACCAAAACATCACAGGCTTCTGCCCAAGTATCCGGGATTCCAGACTGCTCGTTGCCCATCAACAGGACTGTCTTGGTGCCAAAGTCGGTCTCGGTGTGGCGCGTCGACCCTTTGAGCGAGGTGCCCGCCATCTTAAAGCCTTGCGCGCGACGCCAAGCCTCAAATCCAGTAAAGTCGGACCTTGCAACCGGTGCCGAAAAGATGGAGCCCATACTGGCGCGCACAGCTTCGATGGAGAATGGATCACAACTTTCTTCCAGCAAGACAACGCTGCCACCGCCCACAGAATCGAGGGTTCGCAGGATCGTGCCCAAATTGCCTGGATCGCGAATCCGTTCGAGTGCGATGATCAGAGGAGCGTTTCCCAGCTCGACCAATGGCGTATAGCGCTGACGGAAGAGGCCTAAGACCGACTGGGCATTATCGCGCTTGGCAACGGCTTCCAGTACGCGGTCTGACACGCGAGCCACGCGCGCGCCGGTCTTCAAAGCTTGTTGCGCGAGGGATTGCACAGCGGGCCGCGCCTCGGCTGCGGCGGAAAACAAAAGCGCTTCGAGTTCCCAGCCAAGCTCTAGCCCTTCTCCAACATGGCGTGCACCTTCGGCCAAGAATAAGCCGGACTCTGTCCGGGCCTTCTTGCGGTCTAGCGACTTGGCCAGCTTAACCAAATTATTTTGTGGGCTTGTCACGTCTTGGATCATGTCTTCCTCATAACGTGAGATTGCCCTAATGGGAGAGTGCAGTCCGCAAAATGCTGCGTTTTCTGCACGTCAGACGCGAGTGCTCTTGCTTTCCGGCGGCGTTAAACTGAAGATATGTCTAGGAAAATCCTATCGTGAGGTCCTGCCAGTGCCGTTTTTTCACATGGCATGTGGCTTCCAGAACTGAAATGGCAAACAAAGCATGCTTAATTCTAAGAATTGCTGGCCAGTCTTTGTGCTTGGTGCCTTAGGTTTGGCAATTCTCATGTGGATCCACCATCAGCGCATGATGGTTTTGCAAGAAGAGACGCGTTCTTTGGCTCAAGTAAGCTTGGATAAGGCAGGCTTTACTTTCGCACGTGCCGATACTTTAGACGGTCGCTTACTGGTTAGTGGCTTTTCCGTGGATGAAGAGACCGCGAAGGCAGCGTGCTCAACGGTCGTGGACGGTGTTCGCGATCGGATTGGGCTTCCGGGCGTCTATTCAAAGATTGACTGCCAAGGGGTCAGCTATCCCGGTTCCGCAGTGGTGCGCCCCCAATTGCCCAACAAACCGGAAATCACCGTCCCGGCGTCGAGAAAAGCAGCTGAAAACTCTGCACAGCAAGCTGAAGTTACTTGCCAAACTCGTCTGACCGAGGCTGGCAAAAGTGGCGCCATTCGCTTTGAAAAAGGCAGCAGCCCCTTATTGGCTGGGCAAGATGTGCTCGAGCGTGTCGCAGCCATTGCCAAGGAATGCAGCACCTTCAAGATCGAAATTGGTGGACACACCGATACCGGCGGTGCCGCAGACCTTAATGAGCGTTTGTCCCAAAGCCGTGCGGATACAGTTCGCGAATTCCTAGTCTCAAAGGGTGTGCCCGCCGATCAGGTTACAGCCAAAGGCTATGGCGAAAGCCTGCCTTTGGTGAACGACTTCCCAAAAGGCAATGGGGATATCCCGGGGCAGCCTGACAGCCCTTTGCGAGAGCAAAACCGTCGCATCGAATTTAAAATCACCGAGTCAAAATAAAGACCCATTCACCCTCCTTAGGGAAGCCAAGGACCAAATCCATGTTTCTGTTAAGTCAAAGCATTCTGATCGTGCTGGTGTCCGCGGTAATCGGTGCTTTTCTGGCGCGCGTCTTCAATCTGTGCACTTGCAACACTGAAGAATTGCAGGAAGAATTGCGTATTGTTCGGGAAAATCGAGACGAGTTAAAGCGGCAAATTACAGTTGGCGCTGGTTCTGTGCTTACCGATGCAATCGGGACCCGTAAAGCTGCCGTGCTAGAGGCCGAATTGGCAGAACTGCGCTCGCGTGCTGATGAATTGGCCGCCGCCAATGCGAAACTGCGCGACGGTGACGGTGTCGACGAAGATGTCGCCGCGCTAAAGTGGCGCAACAAATATCTCGAGGCTCGGGTGTTATTCTTTGAGGGACGCGATACGGGCGGAAGCGTCGAGACGCCCCCTATGCCCGAACAAATGACGACGGCTAAATTGGTCCAAGAAATTGAGCCCGCCCCGGTGGCCTTTGTTTCTGCCGCTGAAGAACCCGCCAAGCGTGGCAGGAAGAAGTCAGTCGTCGTGCCTGCGCCAGAGCTTGAGCCCATGGTCGAGCCAGTAGCCGAGCCAGAAGTTGTCGCTGCGCCAATTGTCAAAAAGCGAAAAGTGAAAGCAGTCGCACCACCACCACCACAGGCCGAGCCCATCAGCAACCAAAACTTCACACCATCACCTTTGGCTGGATTGTCGGCAGAAGCTTTGGAAGAAGCGATTGCCTTGGCAGGCGCTGGCAAGGCTGCGCCGCGCTCCCGTCGTCGGGCTAATCCAGATGAACTCTTGTTGATTGATGGTGTGGGCCCGAAGAACAAGGCTTGGTTGAATGACCAAGGCATTTATTACTTCTACCAGATCGCAACGATGGATATCGACCAAGTGGCTTGGTTGTCCAAGAACTTGCCGACCTTTGGCGCACGAGTTTATCGGGAAAACTGGGTCGCTCAATGCACCAAATTGGCGAGGGGCGAGCCTGCGAGCTAGCGCAGGCCGCCGCCAAACTTACAGTATCTCACGAACATCACTTAATCGGCCTGTCAGGGCAGCAGCGGCTGCCATGGCAGGTGAGACCAAGTGGGTGCGTCCATCGCGGCCTTGGCGGCCTTCGAAATTGCGGTTGGAAGTAGACGCACAGCGTTCAAACGGCACAAGCCGATCTGGGTTCATGCCTAGGCACATAGAGCAGCCAGGTTCGCGCCATTCAAAACCGGCCGCAATAAAGATCTGGTCTAAGCCTTCTTCCTCGGCTTGATAACGGACAAGGCCAGAGCCCGGCACGATCATGGCGCGAACGCCATCGGCCACCCGCTTGCCCTGAACAAGCGCTGCTACCACCCGCAAATCCTCAATCCGAGAATTGGTGCATGAGCCAATAAAGACGCGCTGAATCGCAAGATCGGTCATCTTCTGACCGGCTTCAATGCCCATATAGGCCAAGGATCGGCGTGTGGTTTCGCGTTCAATTGGGTCGCTAAAGTGCTCTGGGTCTGGCGCAATTCCATCAATTGCTACGACTTGCTCCGGGCTTGTGCCCCAAGTTACCAGAGGAGCGATACTCTCGGCGCGAATTTCAACAATCTGGTCGAACACCGCATCCTCGTCGGTGAAGAGGGTTTCCCAGAATGAGATTGCTTGGTCCCAAGCGCCCGCTTTTGGTGCGGAAGGGCGACCCTTCAGATAGGCAAAGGTGACGTCATCAGGGGCAACTAGGCCCGCTCTCGCGCCTGCTTCAATTGCCATATTGCACAAGGTCATTCGCCCTTCGGCTGAAAGGCCACGTATGGCAGAACCACGATATTCGATGACATGGCCCGTGCCGCCGGCCGTGCCGATCTTGGCGCAAATAGCTAATGCGATATCTTTAGCCCCGACGCCCGGTGCCAAAGTGCCCTCAATTACCACGGCCATGTTTTTCATTTTCCGGGCGCGCAAGGTTTGGGTCGCCAAGACATGTTCAACCTCGCTGGTACCAATACCATGGGCGAGTGCGCCAAAGGCACCATGCGTGGAGGTGTGACTATCGCCACAGACGATGGTCATGCCCGGCTGTGTGCGGCCTTGTTCCGGCCCAACCACATGGACAATGCCATTACGGATTTCGCCCATAGCAAAGAACTCGATCCCATGCTCAGCCACATTGCGGCTAAGCGTCTGCAGTTGCAGTCGGGCTTCGGGGTCCGCGACGGCATCTACGCCAGCGGCTTGGTTCTCAGTCGGCGTGTTGTGATCGGCCACAGCCAAGGTTAGGTCAGGGCGTCGCACGGGGCGGCCAGTTGCCTTCAGTCCCGCGAAGGCCTGCGGGGTTGTGACCTCATGGATCAAATGCAAGTCTATATAGAGCAGGGAGACGCCATCCTCGGCCGTGCCGACGACGTGGTTGTCCCAAATCTTGTCATAAAGTGTCTTTCCCATACTTTGCCGCTTAGCGCACTTTCCCATTTCTCCCAAGTCGCTTAAGCCAGTGGGATGACACGTCTTTCAGTTGCCACTTGGAACATTAACTCGGTTCGCCTGCGCGCAGGGTTGGTACAGCGCTTCGTTGAACAGCATCGTCCGGATGTCTTGTGCTTGCAGGAAATAAAGTGCCGCAACGGGGAGTTTCCTGCTTCGGCCTTTACCGAGATGGGCCTCCCCCACCTACATATACGCGGGCAAAAGGGCTGGCATGGGGTGGCGATTGCCTCCCGGCTTCCGCTCGAAGAGGTTGAGGAACCCGGTTTTTGTCGCCACGAAGAGGCGCGTGTTGCTGCTGTGAAGGTTGCTGGCGTAACAATCCATAATCTTTACGTGCCCGCTGGTGGGGACGAGCCAGATACACAGATCAACCCAAAATTTGATCATAAGCTTTCGTTTCTTGAACGCATGGAAGCCTATTATGCGAGCCGGAAAAGCGCGGATCCCCTTGTCGTGGTGGGGGACTTGAATGTCGCGCTGGGCGAATATGACGTTTGGGGCCATAAGCAATTGTTGAACGTTGTCAGTCATACCCCTGTGGAGACCGACGCCATGGGGCGCATTTTAGAGCGCGGCGCGTTGGTTGATTTGGCACGTGTCGCCCGCCCAGCGCCCGAGAAAGTTTTTTCATGGTGGAGCTATCGGTCGCCCGATTGGACGAAGAATGATCGGGGTCGCCGGCTGGACCACATTTGGGCCAATGCCGATTTTGCACCCCGCTTCATCAAGGAAAGTTTCGCCATTCACAAAGACGCGCGTGCATGGGAAAAGCCCAGTGACCACGTCCCCGTCGTGGCGGCATTTGAGGTTTAGGCACTATGGCAAAGCAAAAGGGTTCGGGCATTTTTGTGCCGCTGATCATTATTGGTGCAACGATTTTCGGCTTGGGGGCTTACCAAGCTTTCAAGCCTAAACCTGTTGAAATCAACCCAACTTTTGAGGCGGTTGATAATCCGCGCACCATGCAGGCTCCGCCACCGCCCTCGGCCAGCAAGGACGCCGCGCAACTAGCAGCCGAGGCTGGTGCCACGGAAGATAAGGCAAGCGCCGAACCCATTGCTACTAAAACGCTTAAATTAGACGACGCTCCATGGCTGAAGGCCATTATGGGTGGCGTGTTGGGCGAGTTTCGCAGCACCGTCATAACCGCACTTCAAAAAGAGCAGGCCAAGGGCGACCTCAATTGTAGCCCTGTTCTGACTAAGGCAACTGAGGCAGCATTAAAGGCCCTCGAAGAAGTAAGTTGCACCGACAAGGAAGGCGCTGTTTTTACCGGTGAATTTGACTCCGATGGCGATGGCAGCCTTGAGATTAAGTCGCCGGACAAGGAAAAAGTCACAATTGAAAAGTCTGGCGGCTCATTTAGCGTGACGGTTGATAAGCCCTAAAAGCCAGCACCGAAGATTTCTGGACAGGATGGACCCCCAATGAAGAAGTTTACTAAGTTGGCTGCCCATGCAGCCCCATTGCCCGTGGCTAATATTGATACCGATCAGATCATTCCTAAGCAGTTTCTGTCGACAGTAGAGCGCACCGGCCTCTCGCGCGGCCTATTTTTTGACATGCGTTTCTTGCCAGATGGATCGCCTAATCCTGACTTCGTGTTGAACAAGCCCGCTTTTGCTGGCGCAAAGATCCTGATAGCGGGCCCTAACTTCGGCTGCGGTTCATCGCGTGAGCATGCGCCTTGGGCATTATTGGATTATGGGATTGAATGCGTCATTTCGGCATCCTTTGCCGATATCTTCTACAATAATTGTTTCAAGAATGGGGTGTTGCCGCTCGTCCTAGATGCTGGCCAAGTCGATGCTTTGATGAACCAAGCGAACGGACAAAATGCACGCTTCGAAATTGACCTGACTGCCCAGACCTTAACGGGTCCAGATGGTAAAATTTACCATTTTGAGATCGATCCAGGTCGGAAGAAATCCTTGCTAGAGGGTCTGGACGAAATCGGGCAAAGTCTTACGCAGCAGGATCAAATCGCGGAACATGAACACAAAAGAAAGTTAATGACGCCTTGGTTGGGCTGAAGTGCTTAAAAAAATTAGATTAAATGCTTTTCAAAATGATTCATATCTGCTTAATCTCTGTTACCAAACTGTTAATGGTATCAGCGAGAGGCAGATTTCGTGCTCGACCAATTTCTGGACCCAAGCTTTTTGAGCGCCTTAGCAGCGACGATTGGACCGTTGGCGGTGTTCGTTGCGCCGACTGAAGAAATTGAAGCGATGATTTTCGACTCCGACGCTGGCGACGCAAACGAAGAAATCTTGGCATCCGAAGAGATTGGGGTTGGGACGGCACAGGCCATCCCGATGTCTGGCTATCAGGAAGCCGCGTAAGTCGCCGCCCTGCATTCGTCCGTGACAGGCTCGCATTTGGTGGCTATGGGCGGTGTATGACAAACAAACTCCTCTTATTGCCCGGCGATGGCATTGGCCCTGAAGTAATCACTGAAGTTGAGCGCGTGCTCGAGCAGTTGATGGCGCAACATGGTTTAAAGCTAGATGTAGAAACCGCTCTCTTTGGTGGGGCTAGCATTGATGCTCATGGCTCCCCGATCACCAACGAGGTGGTGGCGAACGCCAAGTCGGCACAAGCAGTCCTGATGGGTGCCGTCGGTGGCCCCAAGTGGGCGTCTGTGGCCCGTGAGCTCCGTCCAGAAATGGGTTTGTTGCGGCTACGCAAAGAGATGGACGTGTACGCCAATCTCCGCCCTGCCTTATGCTTTGCTGCTTTAGCCGATGCCTCTGGCCTGAAGCGCCATTTGGTTGAGGGACTTGATATTGTCTTCGTGCGTGAATTGACCGGTGGGGTCTATTTTGGCACGCCGCGCGGCATTGAGATCTTACCCGATGGCAGCAAGCGCGGCTTTGACAATCAAGTTTATACCAGTACCGAAATTCGGCGCGTTGCGCGTGTTGCTTTTGAACTTGCGCGCAAGCGCTCCAACAAAGTGACGAGCCTTGAGAAGTCAAACGTGATGGAATCCGGCCTCCTATGGCGCCAGGAAGTCACGGCCTTGCATGCTAGCGACTATAGCGATGTTGAGCTTGAGCATATGTATGCCGATAATGCGGCCATGCAGTTGGTTCGCGCGCCACAGCAGTTCGACGTTTTGCTGACCGATAATCTCTTTGGCGATGTGTTGTCCGACCTAGCTGCTGCATGCACAGGCTCGATCGGTCTTTTGCCGTCTGCAGCCTTGGGAGATGCGGGCAAACCCGGCCTTTACGAGCCGATCCATGGCTCGGCACCGGACATAGCCGGGAAGGGCCTCGCCAACCCCGTCGCCGCGATCCTGTCGTTGGAAATGGCGTTGCGCTGGTCATTGGGCGAAGGGGCCCTCGCCGACAGGCTATTTGCCGCCGTTGAAACAGCCTTGAATGGCGGGGCACGCACTGCTGACCTAGGCGGAAAAATGTCGACTGCCGAGATGGGCACCGCGATCCTCGCCGCGCTTTAAACAAGGCTCGGCCGGGGCCACCACAGCCTCCGCCAATTCACGATCAATTTCATGCATTGCGCGTCGCTCGGAAATCCAAAGTGATTGCTGAGAAGGGCCAATTAGCCGCTAAACTTGATCATTTCGCGCTCAAGTTGGGCCTATGTGTTGCTCATCGGCCACTAAAGCTGGACAACGAGATAAAAATTCACAGAACACACCTTCCCAGAATTTGATATACTCTTTACACAATTGTCATCATCCGTGCTCGAGCCGCAAGTGTGTGCGGCGGCGGCCACGTTCCATAGAGGAAGACCAAATGACACAGCGCTTACTTTTGACTGGTTCTGCAGCCCTGATGGCCCTCGCACTTGCGATGCCCGGTACTTCCTTTGCCCAAGTCGCATCAGACACCGAAGCAGATCGTTCCAAAGTTGAAACCATCATCGTGACGGCTCGTAAGACCCAAGAAACATTGATCTCGACACCTGTTGCCGTAACCGCCGTTGGCGCGGCAGATGTTTCGCGCTTGAACATTCAGGCAATTGACGATCTGGCGCGCTTCACCCCCGGTTTGTCTTTCTCTAAAGCCTTTGGTCGCGCGACGGACCGTCCGGTTGTTCGCGGCGCTGCGTCGATCTTGGCGGGTACCCAGCCTGGCGTGGAAGCGGGGACCGCTTATTTCGTCGACGGCGTCTATTATCAGGGCGACATTTCCTCGATCGATTTGGCCGATGTGGCCCGCGTGGAAGTGATCAAAGGGCCACAATCAGCACTTTATGGCCGCAACACCTATTCCGGCGCAATCAACTTTATTACCAATAGCCCGGGCTCTTCTTTGAAGGCCGGCGCGACGGTGTCGGTTGGCTCGCACAATGAGCAGAGCGCAAATTTGCGTGTGGCTGGCCCGATCACGTCGTGGCTGTCGGGTGGCTTGGCTGCGCGCTATTACACCTATGACGGTGAATGGGCTAACTCCGCCGCGCTAAACGAAACGCTCGGCTCCGAGAAAACCAAGTCCGTCAGCGGCGTTTTGGAAGCCCGCCCGGTTCAGGGCCTGACCCTGCGTGCCCGCGTTGTTCATGCTGAAGACGAAGACGGCCCACGCGCTTTCGGGTTCCAAGCGTCCAGCAAGAATAATTGCTATCCCGGCTATCGCTCAAATGCCTATCGCGGGGCAGCGGCCACCACTGATAACAATCCAAACCAGTGGTTCTGTGGTGTCATTCAAGATACCGGCGTTTACTTCCAGAACACAGGTGCCAACAATACCCTTCCTAGGCGTTGAACGGGACCTGACCTTTGGGTCGTTGATCGCCGATGTCGACCTGCCAAACGATTATACCGTCAACATCAGCTATGGCTTCCGCGATGAAACACTGAAGACGGGTTCTGACTCCGACTTCTTAAATGGTGCTTCGTTCCCGCAAGGCATTGGGGCTAATGGCGTCCCAACATCGAATTCATTGTTCGGCAGCTCTGGCTCAACTGATTCAAAAGACATGTCTTTGGAAGTGAAGTTTTCGTCGCCTCAAGACAAGCGCGTCCGCTGGATGCTGGGCCTATATGGCTACAGCCTCGATCAGACGGGCTACTCGATTGACTTTGTAGCAAGCGCAACGGCACCGGTGAATGGTGTCGTATCGACCCAAAAGAACCTTACCAACTCAACCTCAAACGGGGCGATCTTTGGTCGTTTGGGCTTTGATATCACCGACACTTTGTCAATCGATCTGGAGGCTCGCCAACAGGCTGAAAAGCGCGCGACCCAGAACTTCAGCATTGTAAACGGCGCTCTGACCTACGACGACACACGCAACTTTGACTCCTTTACGCCGCGTGCGACACTGACTTGGAAGCCGACTGAGAACCAAACCATTTATGGTATCTACGCCGAAGGCACCAAGCCTGGTGGTTTGAACGGCACTTTGGGCCTTGCCAATGGTTTCCCAGTATTCGAACCAGAAACCTCGACCAATTATGAAGTTGGCTACAAGGCTCGTTTGTTTGATGGACGCGGCACCTTGGCTCTGTCGGCCTATGACACCAAAGCTGAAGACATGCAGTTGACGACAGCAGTGGCAGGGTCCAGCGGCGTCTTGACCTCGATCGTCACCAACCAGGGTAACGCAAAAATTCAGGGTTTCGAGGCTGACTTCCGCTTCCGCGTGACCGACAATCTGGGCTTCAGCTTGAATTATTCCCACATCAGCACTGAGTTCACCGAAGGGTGTGACGAATTCCAGTACACACTAACCTCAGGCGGCTATCAAATTGGCACCACCTGTACCACCACCCGTCGTGTGCCCGGTTCGCCAAACCCACCACCTTTGCCAAACGGTTCAGTCGTCCCACTGCCAGGGGCAAATGGGTCGATTGTTGGGGCCCAAATTCCATTGGTACCTGCCGACCAAGCTAGCTTCAACGTGGATTATTCCCGTCAATTGGGCGCGAATTTAGAATTGTTTGCCTCGGCCGATCTTTCTTACGAAGGCACCAAATATATCCAAGTCCATGGTGGCGCAGAAACCGGTGAGACCACCTTGGTCGGTGGCCGTGTCGGTGTTAGCGGCGAGCGTTGGAAAGTGTCGCTCTGGGGCAAGAATTTGACCGACGAAGACA
>VYLZ01000080.1_pt1 | contig 16924 bp, 9 predicted proteins | sample 5115361 | NCBI WGS metagenome assembly VYLZ01 (sample SAMN12291805, study PRJNA351875) | freshwater metagenome | isolation source: freshwater lake | place: USA: Michigan, Sixteen Lake | collected 2013-08-07 | reverse complement strand
GCGCCCGACGCCTCCGCGCGGTGGCGTGCGAGGCCGCGCGGCGGGGGTACTTCAACGTGGTGCTGACCCCGAACTTCAACGTCGCGCACCGCAACCACTTCCACCTCGAGGTGGCGCGGGACGTATCCTGGGTCTACGTGCACTGAGCGCCCGACGCCCCCCGGCGTTTGACAGAACCTCGGGGCTTCGCGTATCAACGCCGCCCCTTTCCTCAAGGATTGAGTGATGCAGAAGCCCAAGTTCAAGACCGTCGAGAAGTCCGCCTGGCTGTACGTCACCACGCGCCTGCACCCGAAGAAGGCGTCGAACATGAGCCGTCGCGCGGCGATTCGTTGCGGCTACCTCGCCACGGCGGGCAACCTGCTCGAGACCGAGTCGATCCTCCCGACGCCCCACTCCGGCGAGGCGATGAGCGACTACCGCGCCCGGATCAAGTCCGCGGGCTGAGCCGTCTCGCCCCTTCGTTGACGCCCTTCTTTCGCAGGCGATAGAACGTCTGCGTTGTCTGACTCCGACGACGGCTTCTCGGTTCGCTTCTGGGGTGTGCGCGGCAGCATCGCCGCGCCCGGTCCGTCCACCGTTGCCGTGGGGGGCAACACCAGCTGCGTCGAGGTCTGCGTCGCGGGCGAGCGGGTGATCTTCGACGCGGGCACGGGGGTGCGCGCGCTCGGAGAGACCCTGCAGCACCGTAGCCCGGTGCGCGCGAGCCTCTTTCTGAGCCACGTGCACTGGGACCACATCCAGGGCCTGCCCTTCTTCGCGCCGCTCTACGAGGAGGACGCATTGCTCCGCACCTACGCGGGCCGCGAGACCGGCCGCACGCTGCGCGGGGCCCTCGCGGGGCAGATGGCCTTTCCCTACTTCCCCGTGCGCTTCGAGGACGTGACCGCGTCGGTGACCTGCACCGACCTCGCGCCCCGCGACCGGGTGGAGGTGGGCGCGCGCGGGGTCATCGTGCACGGGGTCTCGGGGCACCACCCCGACGGCGCGTTCCTCTACCGCCTGGAGCACAAGGGCCACGCGGTGGTCTACGCGACGGACCTCGAGAGCTCCCCCGAGGTCGACGCGCGGGTCATCGAGCTCGCCCGCGGCGCCGACGTGTTGATCCTCGACGCGCAGTACACCCCCGAGGAGTACGCGGGGGATGGGGGCAAGCGCGCGAAGGTGGGATGGGGCCACAGCACCATGCTCGACGCCGCGCGACTCGCCCGAGAGGCGGGGGTGGGCACCCTCGCGCTCTTCCACCACGACCCGGGCCAGAGCGACGCGGCCGTGGCCGACAAGGAGCGCCGCGCGCGCGAGGTCTTCGAACGCACCGTGGCGGCGCGAGAGGGCGCGGTGATCGACGTGCCCCGGGCGAAGAAGCGAGCGCCCTGACACTTCGGTCGAGCTCGTCCCTGGGGTGATGCCGTCGCCACTCCGGGATTGCATCCCTGGTCCCCTCCGACGCACCCTACGCAGCCACGGAGGACCCGCTCATGCCGTTCTACGACGAGCTCCCGCGCGACGGAGACCTGCAGGTGCGCACGGGGCTCGATGCCCCCGCGCTGCGACAGGACATTCTCGAGCACCTGCGGTTCACGCAGGCGAAGCACCCGCGCAACGCGACCCGGCACGACCGGTACACCGCGCTCGCCCTCGCGACCCGCGACCGGGTCATCGAGCGCTGGGCCGAGACCGCGGCGAAGTACCACCAGGAAGACGCGCGCAGGGTCTATTACCTGTCCGCGGAGTTCCTGATGGGGCGGGCGCTGCGCAACAACCTCTTGAACACCGGGCTCTGGGAGTCGGCCCAGGAGGTCGCGAAGGACTTCGGCCTCGACCTCGCGCAGGTGCTTGAAGACGAGCCCGAGCCCGGCCTCGGCAACGGCGGCCTCGGACGTCTCGCCGCGTGTTTTCTCGACTCCCTCGCCACCCTCGGCGTGCCTGCCGTGGGCTACGGGATTCGCTACGAGTTCGGCATCTTCGCGCAGCGCATCGAGGGCGGCTGGCAGACCGAGCACCCCGACGAGTGGCTGCGCTTCGGCAACCCCTGGGAGGTCATGCGCCCGGAGTACACCGTCACCGTGCAGTTCGGCGGACGGGTGGAGGACTACAACGACCACCTCGGGCACTGGCGTGTGCGCTGGATCGGCGGGAACAAGGTCGTGGGTGTTCCCTACGACACCCCCGTGGCGGGCTACGGCGTGGGCAACGTGAACACCCTGCGGCTGTGGTCCGCGCGGGCGAGCGAGGAGTTCGACCTCGGGTACTTCAACCAGGGCGACTACGTGCGCTCGGTGGAGGAGAAGAACAGCTCCGAGGTGATCTCGAAGGTGCTCTACCCCAGCGACTCGGTGTGGGCCGGGCGCGAGCTGCGGCTCAAGCAGCAGTACTTCTTCGTCGCCTGCGCCATCGCCGACATCGTGCGGCGGTACCTCAAGTCCCACTCGGGCTTCGACCGCTTCGCCGACAAGGTCGCCATCCAGCTCAACGACACCCACCCCGCGGTGGCCATCGCCGAGCTCATGCGCGTGCTCGTCGACCTCCACGCCCTCCCCTGGGACCAGGCCTGGGACATCACCATGGCGGTCACGGGCTACACCAACCACACGCTCCTCGCCGAGGCCCTGGAGCGCTGGCCGGTCTCCCTCTTCGAGCGCCTGCTCCCGCGGCACGCGCAGATCATCTACGAGATCAACGCGCGCTTCCTCCGCGCGGTGATGAACCGCTGGCCCAACGACGTCGCCCGCGTGGCGCGCATGTCCATCGTGGAGGAGGGCGGCGAGAAGCAGATCCGCATGGCGCACCTCGCGGTGGTGGGCGCGCACAAGGTCAACGGCGTCGCCGAGCTCCACTCCGACCTCCTCAAGCGCACCGTGCTCCAGGACTTCTACGAGCTCTGGCCCGAGCGCTTCACCAACAAGACCAACGGGGTCACGCCCCGCCGCTGGCTGCTCTCGTGCAACCCCTCGCTCTCGAGCTTCTTCACCGAGCACCTGGGCCCCGGCTGGCCCCGCGACCTCGACGCCCTGGAGCGCCTGCGACCCCTCGCCGAAGACCCCGCGGTGTGCGCGCGGCTCGCGGCGATCAAGCGCGAGAACAAGGTCCGCCTGGCCGACTGGGTGGGTGACACCTACGGGCTGCGGCTGAACCCCGACGCGATCTTCGACGTGCAGATCAAGCGCATCCACGAGTACAAGCGGCAGCTCTTGAACGCGCTGCACATCGTCGCGCTGTACCTCCGCGGCAAGCGCGCGCCGCGGGAGAACCACACCGCCCGGGTGTTCCTCTTCGGCGGCAAGGCCGCGCCGGCGTACCGCGCGGCGAAGCTCATCATCCGGTTCATCAACGCCGTGGCCGACGTGGTCAACAACGACCCCGACGTGCCCTGGCTCAAGGTGCTCTTCCTCCCGAACTACAGCGTGAGCCTCGCCGAGCGGATCATCCCCGCGGCCGACATCTCCGAGCAGGTGTCCACCGCGGGCAAGGAGGCCTCGGGCACGGGCAACATGAAGTTCTCGATGAACGGCGCGCTCACCGTGGGCACCCTCGACGGGGCCAACGTCGAGATCCGCGAGGCCGTCGGGGTCGAGAACTTCTTCCTCTTCGGCCTCACCGCCGACGAGGTCGAGGACCGCTGGCGACAGGGCTACCGCCCGCGGGACCACTACGAGTCCGAGCCCGAGCTCCGCGAGGTGCTCGACCTCGTGCGCTCGGGGCACTTCAGCGTCGCCGAGCCCTCGCTCTTTCACGGCCTCATCGACGGGCTCCTCGACCACGACCCCTACCTCGTGCTCGCCGACTTCGCCGACTACGCCCGCTGCCACCGCCGCGCCGAGGCCGTGTGGAAGGACCCCGCCGCGTGGTACCGCATGGCCCTGCGCAACATCGCGGGCATGGGGCGCTTCAGCTCCGACCGCACCATTCGTGAGTACGCCGACGAGATCTGGCGCTGCCCCGCGGTGGTGCTCCCCGGGTGAGCGACGCGTGTCTGTCGCGCATCCTGGCGGTAGACTCCGCGGGGTGAGCACCCTCAGCATCCCGCAAGCCGAGGTTCGCCCCTACAAGGTCGAAGACCTCCTCGTCCTCGCGCAGCAGGGGAGGCTTCGCATCCCTATGTTTCAACGCCCACCCCGGTGGCGCAGCGCACACGTCGTCGACCTCTTCGACAGCATCAAGCAGGGCTTTCCCGTGGGAACACTGCTGTTTGCGCTCCGTGAGGAGCCAGCGACCTCGGTCACACTCGGGCGGTTCACCGTCGACGCGCCCGCCTCGCGCGACGCGCTCGTGGTCGTCGATGGGCAGCAGCGCGTCTCGGCTCTCGTGGGCGCGCTACTGCACCCCTCGGAAACACCGCGCGGAGATGTGCATGCCATCTGGTACGACCTGGAGAAGCAGCAGTTCTTTCGACCCGTCAAGCAGCCCGAGACCACCTGCGTCCCGGTGCGGGTGCTGGGAGACTCCAAGGCCACCCTTCGCTGGCTGAGAGGGTGGTCGATGAGCGATGAGCGCGAAGACCTGGTCGAACGAGCGCTGACGGTCGGCAAGCGCATCCGAGAGTTTCCGCTCTCGTGCGCGGTGGTCCCGGGTGACGACGAGCCCCGGCTGCGGCGGATGTTTCAGCGGCTCAACACCTCGGGCGTCGCGATGAACGAGGACGACGTCTTTCGTGCGCTCTTCGGACACGACGGCGCCACCAACCTGGCCGCAGCTGCCGTGCGGGTGGAGAGCGTCGGCTTCGGCGCGCCCAACGAGAAGGACGTGCGCCAGTGCCTGCTGTGCGTCGGCGGCTTCGAGCCTCGGGAGGACTCGTCCGAGCTCCGTGAAGACGAGCGCGGTGCGCTGCTCCCGCGCACCGAGCGGGCGATGGCCGCGGCGCTCGATTTTCTCGCGCGAGACGCTGCGATCCCGCGGCTGGAGCTGCTCCCCTATCGCGTACCCCTGCGGGTGCTTGCGCGCTTCTTTGACCTGCACCCGGCGCCCAGCGAGCGTGCGCGCACGCTTCTCAAGCGCTGGGTCTGGCGAGGTGCCCTCTCAGGGCTCTTCGCCACCTCCTCCGAGGCGCGCGTAAGGTCGCTGCAGAAGGCCGTCGAAGCGGGCAGCGCGGAGCACACCGCCCAGGCGCTGCTACGGCAGGTGGGGGCCTTCCACGTTGAGTTGGACCCGCTCACGGAGACGTGGTTTCAGAAGCACGCAAGCAGTCGAATGCTCGCGGCTGCGCTCCTGGCGCACGGGCCGCTTCGCCCGGAGGACCGGCAGGGGCAGCTCTTCCAGGGCGAAGCCCCCACGGAGGGAGACGACGACCCGACCGCCCACGAGACCCTCGGGCAGTATTTCCGCGACGTCGCGGGTCGCGCGCGAGGACCTCTCGCGGGAAGGGTCTTCCTTGAGTCCGCCGCCTCGCTGCCTGGGCTCGCGACCGCGAGCGCCGCGGTGCTCGAAAGCCACCTCATCCCCGAGGCGGCCCGCGACGCCCTGGAAGACGTGCTCCGCGCGCCGGACATGGACGCCCGCACGCGCGCCGCGGCGCGATTTGATCAGCTCCGCGCGCCCGTGCTCCGCGCGTGGGTCGAGCGGTTCCTGCGCGCGCAGTGTGAGCCTGACGGCGATGATCGCGTCTCCATTCGCGCGCTGATCTCAGGGCTGGGCGAGGCGCGGGTGCCCCCGTGAGCCTTGTGCGCGTTCGGCTCCGCGACGTGGTCGTCGGCACCATCGAGCGCTTCGACGATGAGCTCGACACGCACACCTTCGCGTGGGACGAGGACTACCTCTCGCTCCCCGAGCGCCCGCTCCTCGGGCAGTACATGGAAGACCGTCTGCGGGGATCGGTGACCACCCATGGGCTCACCCCCTGGTTCGAACACCTTCTGCCCCAGGGGCCGCTGCGCGACGCGGTGGCGCGCGACGCGGTGCTCGAGCTGTCCGACGGCCTCGGTCTCCTCGCCTGGCTCGGCGCGGACCTGCCCGGCGCGGTGACGGTGGAGGTCGTGCGCGCGCTCCGTCAGCGCTCGCGAACGCCGCTCGCGCTCGCGACGACGACGACGACCTACAAGGCCTCCATCGCGGGCGCGCAGTGGAAGCTCTCGCTCAGCGCGCTGGACAAGGGGCTCACGCTGCCGATGCGGGGGGGCGACGGTGACGTCATCGCGAAGTTCCACGCCGAGGCGCACCCAAGCATCACCCGGGTCGAGCACGCGACGATGACGTGGGCCGCGCGTTGTGGCGTCGACGTGCCCCCGCACCGAGTGGCCCGGTGCGACGACATTGCAGGTCTACCTGAAGAGATCCCGCGGGGAGACGGCGATGTCTTCGTGATCGAACGCTTCGATCGCAGCCCGTCAGGGCGGATTCACGTCGAGGACTTCGGACAGATCTTCGACCGCCCTCCCGGTCACCCGGGGCAGTACACGGGGAGTTATGAAGAGATCGCCGTGGTTATCGCCGCGCTATGCCCCGTAGACCGCCGCGAGTACCTCCGACGGCTGGTGTTCTGCGTCGTGGTCGGGAACGGCGACGCGCACCTCAAGAACTGGGCGCTACGCTACGAAGACGAACGCCACGCGAGGCTCTCACCCGCGTACGACCTCGTCCCCACAATCATCTACCGCCCCGCAGACGACCTCGCTCTCCTCCTCGGCGGTACGAAGGATTTCAGTGCGCTCACGCCGACGCGCTTCGATCGCCTCGCGGACGCACTCGCGCTCTCTCGTGGGGACGTGCGTCAGTGGGTCCTCGGTGACGCCCGGCTCATTCGCGCGCACTGGGAGCAGGGCGTGCGAGAGAAGTTCACGGAGCCTCAGCGCGTGCGGATCGAGCGGCACTTCGAGCGCGTGCAGGGGCTCTGGGGAGCACTCCCCGGGTGAGCGACGGGGCGCCGCCGCGCGCGATCCTGCACGTGGACATGGACGCGTTCTACGCCTCCGTGGAGCAGCGCGACGAGCCCTCCCTGCGAGGCCGCCCGGTGATCGTCGGCGGGCACCCCAAGCGCGGCGTGGTCCTCGCGGCGAGCTACGAGGTGCGCCCCTTCGGCGTGCGCAGCGCGATGCCCATGGGACGCGCCGTGCGGCTCTGCCCCCACGCCGTGGTGGTGCGCCCGCGCTTCGACGCGTATGTGCGCGCGAGCGAGGGTGTGCACGCCGTGTTCGATCGCTACACCCCGCTCATCGAACCGCTCTCGCTCGACGAGGCCTTCCTCGATGTGAGCGCATCGCGCTCCCTCTTCGGCGACGGGCCCGCCATCGCGCGGCGCATTCGCGCGGAGATCCGCGCGGAGGTGGGACTGCCCGCGTCGGCGGGCGTCGCGTCGGTGAAGTTCCTCGCGAAGATCGCCTCGGACCTCGCCAAGCCCGACGGGATCAAGGTCGTGCCCGCGGGAGAAGAGCGGGCCTTCCTCGCGGGGCTGCCCGTGGGACGTCTCTGGGGCGTCGGTCCGCGCACCGAGGCGAGGCTCAACGCATTGGGGCTCTGGCACATCGGCGACATCGCCGACCGCGACCGGGACTCCCTCACGGCCGTCCTGGGCGACCACGCCGCGCGGCTGCACGGCCTCGCGCAGGGGATCGATCCCCGCGAGGTGGTGCCCGACCGCCACGCGAAGAGCGTCGGGGCCGAAGACACCTTCGGCGACGACCTCACCGAGCTCGACGACCTCGACGCGCACATTCACGGACAGGCCCAACGCGTGGCCCGACGGCTGCGACGCGCGGGCCTCGACGCGGGCGCCGTGGTGCTGAAGCTCAAGACCGACGAGTTCGCCCTGTTCACCCGCCGCGCGGTGCTCCCCGCGCCCACCGACGACGCCCACGCGCTCTTTCAGTGCGCCCGCGCGCTGCTGCGCAAGGCTCCCCTCCCGGGCCCCCTGCGCCTCACCGGCGTCAGCACCACCGACCTTCGCCCCCACGCGGAGCAGCCCCGGCTCTTCGACCCCGAAGCCCGCAAGCGCGAGCGCCTCAACGCCGCGTGGGACAAGATCCACGACCGCTTCGGCCGCGCGTCCCTCCGCACGGGGGACCAGCACGACGCCACCGAGCGCGTGGGCACCGGGCACCCGCGGCCCCGCGACGAGTGATTCCCGGTAGGGGGCGCACCGGGGTTTCGCGCCGGTTGTCGTCGCCGCGCGAGGGTCACGGCCGCGAGGGCGCGCGCACCCCGGGCAACAATTTCCGGTCGCGCTTCGCGCTCCGAGGCATCGCTGAAAGGTCTTGGGGTGGAGCCACTGCCGCGCGGTCAGATCGCCCCTGCCTGGGTCGTTGACGACTGCCTCGGAGCGCGAAGCGCGACCGGAAATTGTTGCCCGGGGTGCGCGCGCCCTCGTGGCCGTGACCCTCGCGCGGCGACGACAACCGGCGCGAAACCCCGGGTGGCTCTCACCGCGCCCCGCTCTCCACCATCACCCGCGTGCCCGCAGAGACCACGTGGGTGCGGTCGACGAAGACCCGGCCCTCGCAGATGCGTACGGGGTGGTTCGGCAGCGCGCGCGTCGCGGGCCCCTGGGTGACCGCGCCGTCGGGGTCAAAGGTTGAGTCATGGCAGGGGCAGCGCGTGCCCTCGCTGTCGACCACCACGATGCACCGCTGGTGCGTGCACACCGCGGTGTACGCGTAGAGCCCGCGGTCGTCCCGCGCCAGGACCACGTAGAGGTCGTAGTCCACCGCCGCGCCGGGGTTGGGGATCTCGTCGACGGGCAGCGAGGCCACGAAGGGAAATTCAATCCCGCACGGCGGACCGCGGTCTTCGCGCACGACGTCCCGCGGCACATCGTTCGGGGGCGAACGATCGGCGGGGGCATCCCTCGCCGTGCCCGCGTCCATCCCCGCGTCGCGCTCCGCGATGGCGTCGGCCGTCGCGTCCCGCTCGTCGGACGGTGCGGGGCGGTCGGTGACCATCACCGACGGCTCCATCGTGCACCCCACGGCCGCGGCGCTCGCGAGCAGCACGGTCCGTCGCGTCGGTCGAAGGTCATCGTCGCAGCGCATGGCGCGAACATAGTCCACCGCGCGGGCGGCCGCGGGGATTCAGGGCGCGCAGCGCTCGCCGACGGCCCGTGCAGATGTCGCGCGAGCGCGCGTGATCTGCTAACCGCTCTCCCCCATGAGCTCTCGCGCGCACCTCTTGCTTCTCGGCGCCTCCCTCGCGGCCTGTGGCACCCCCGTCAGCGGCAGCGGGTTCACCCCCTTCGACGCGGCCGCAGACGTCCCCAAGGCGCCCGTCGACACGGGCGGCGCGGTCGACGTGCCCGTGACCCCCGATGTGCCCGTGACCCTCGACGTGCCCGTGACCCCCGACGTGCCCGCAGGGACCGACGTCGTGAACGTCACCGATGTCCCTGTGGCGCAAGATGTGGTGACGCCCCCGAACGACGCGGGCGGCCGCTGTGCGCGCGACGGCGAGTGCGCCTCGGGGCAGTTCTGCGACGACGCCAGCGGTCAGTGCGTGGCGCAGCGGTGTGTGCCCAACGCACGGCAGTGCGTGTCGGGCGCCCGCGCGCGGATCTGCGACAACCGCGGGTCCACGGCCATCGACGCCGACTGCGCGAGCAACCAGCGCTGCGTCGAGGGCCAGTGCCTGATGAACGCGTGCACCCCGAACACCACGCGCTGCTCCGACGGGGTCACCCGCGCGACCTGCAACGCCGAGGGGAGCATGGAGACCGCCTCGCGCTGCGCCAGCGGGCAGCGCTGCGCCGCGGGGCTGTGCGTGGCGCAGGTGTGCGTCCCCGGGGCCGCGCGGTGCACCGACGGGGTCACCCGCAGCGTGTGCGACAGCGACGGCGCGATGGAGACCGCCACCCGCTGCGCCAGCGGGCAGCGCTGCGCGACGGGCGGGGTGTGCGTGGCCCAGGCGTGCGTGCCCAACGCGGCCCGCTGCGCCGACGGATTCACCCGCGCGGTGTGCGACGCCGTGGGCTCGCAAGAGACCAACACCCGCTGCGCCGCGGGGCAGCGGTGCAGCGTCGGGAGCTGCGTGGCCCAGGTGTGCGAGCCGAGCGCCGCGACCTGCGCCAGCGCCACGCGGCGGCGGGTGTGCGACGCCCAGGGCACGAACTTTGTCGACACCGAGTGTCCGGGCGGGAGCAACGGCACGGCGAGCTGCAACGGTGGCGTGTGCGCGTTCACGTGCAGCCCGGGCTTCGCCGACTGCGACGGCAACGCGGGCAACGGGTGCGAGACCAGCACCCGCGAGAACGCGACGAACTGCGGGAGCTGCGGGCGCGCGTGCCTCTCCGGGCAGACCTGCGCCAACGGCACGTGCACCGGCGGCGTCTCGACGGGATGGGACCAGGCGTGGGGATCAACCAGCGACGACGCCGTGCGCGCGGTCGCGGTGGACGCCGCGAACAACGTCGCCACGATGTCGGTCTTCATGGGCAACGTGCAGGTCGCCGGGGCGACGGTGAGCAGCGCGGGGAGCCTCGACGCGCTCGTCAGCGTGTTCGCGCCCGACGGCGCGCTGCGTTGGCAGCAGCGCATCGGCGGCACGGGCAACGACCCGGGCAACGCCGTGGTCTTCGACGCCGCGGGGAACGTCTACGCGTGCGGCGCGGTCACCTCCCCGGTCACCCTCGGCAGCACCACCATCACGCCCCCCGACACCTTCACGCAGACCTGGGTGGCGAGCTGGTCCCCCTCGGGGACGCTGCGTTGGGCCCGGGGCTTCGGTGGCACCCTCCAGGACCAGTGCCTCGGCCTCGCCGTCGACGACGCCGGGAGCCTCTGGGCCGGCGGGAACTTCTCGGGCACCTTCACCGCGGGCACGCAGACGGTCACCGCGACCTCCACGGGCGACGTGTTCCTCATGCGACTCACCGCGGCCGACGGCGCGCCGCAGGGCCTCCGCCGCTACGGCGGCACCGCGGGCACCTTCTTCGATGGCGTCACCGCCCGCCCCGACGGCGCCGCGGTCGCGATGCACTACCTCAGCCCCGACCTCGACGTGGGCCTCGGCTCCCTCGGCAACGCGGGCTCCAACGACGGACTGGTCGTGCGCGTGGGCCTCGACCTCGCCACGCGCTGGCAGTTCCGCGCCTCGTCGAGCAGCTCCGAGTCGCTCTCGAGCATCGGCTTCGACGCCGCGGGCAACGTGTACTTCACCGGTCAGGCCGCGAGCACCGCGGTCACCTTCGGCACCACGGGCTACACCTTCGGCGCCAACGACGCCTACGCCGTCGCGCTCTCGCCCACGGGCGCGCTGCGCTGGCTCACCCGCTTCGGCTCCTCCGCCCCGACGGGCTCCGGCGAGACCGCCCGCGCGCTCTCCGTGCGCCCCGACGGGAGCGTCTGGGTCGTGGGGACCACCAACGCCGCGACCTTCACCGCGGGCACGCTCAGCGTCAGCGCGCCGAGCCTCACCGCGGGCTTCCTCGCCGTGCTCACCCCCGCGGGAGACGTCTCGGCCACGCGCGTCGCGTCGCTCACCGCCGGCACCCACCGCCCCCTCGCCATCGCCACCAACAACGCCCGCTACGTCGTCGCCGGGGACCACACCACCGCCGCCACCTTCGAAGGGCGAACCCCGGCCCGCCCCAGCATGGGCACCGACGCCTTCGTGATCAGCGTCCCGCGCTGAGCCCTGTCACCGCGCACACGTTGCGCCGTCTACCCGCGCCGTGCTACCCCCTCCGCTCCCACTGACTGACGTGTCAGTCAGTGGGCAGACAAGCCGGAGGACCGATGGTCGCGACGCGAACGGAACCGATAGTGGTGGGCATGGACGTGGGTTCGACGACGGTGAAAGCCGTGGCGTTGGACCCGACCACCCGAGAGATTCTGTGGAGCGACTACCAGCGTCACAACACCCGGCAGCCCGAGAAGGTGCTGGAGCTGATGCAGGCCATCGAGGCCGCGTTCCCGCTGTCTCCGCGGGAGCAGTGGCGGGTGTTCCTGACGGGCTCCGGCGCGTCGCCGCTGTGCGCGGGCATCGGCGGAAAGTTCGTGCAGGAGGTCAACGCCGTCACCCTCGCGGTGGAGACCCTGCACCCCGACGTGGGCTCGGTCATCGAGCTCGGCGGTCAAGACGCGAAGATCATCATCTTCAAGACCGACGAGAAGACCGGCGACAAGACCGCCACCCCGTCGATGAACGACAAGTGCGCGTCGGGCACCGGCGCCACCATCGACAAGTGCATGATCAAGGTCGGCCTCCCCTCGGAGAAGGCCACGAAGATTCACTTCGACGACAGCAAGCTGCACCACGTCGCCGCCAAGTGCGGGGTCTTCGCCGAGACCGACATCGTGAACCTTGTGAAGAGCGGGATCCCCTCCGAGGAGATCCTCTGCTCCCTCGCCGACGCCATCGTGCTGCAGAACCTCTCCGTGCTCACGCGCGGGAACACCCTGCGACACAAGGTCATCCTCCTCGGCGGCCCCAACACCTACCTGCCCTTCTTGCAGGAGTGCTGGCGCCAGCGCATCCCCGAGGTCTGGGCCGAGCGCTCGTACGACTACCCCAAGGACGTGCCCATCGAGGAGCTCGTCTTCGTGCCCGAGAACTCCCAGTACTATGCCGCCTTCGGCGCGTGCGTGTACGGCATGAAGGAGCCCGCCGCGGTGGGTCTCTATCAGGGCACCGCGGGCCTCATTGACTACATGGCCAACGGCCGCAAGGCCCGCCTCGGCGAGACCGCGGGTCCCCCCCTCGCGCGCGACGCCATCGAGATCGACAGCTTTCGCTCGCTCTACCGCATCCCGAAGTTCACCCCGATGCCCCTCCGCGCGGGGCAGACGGTGCGCGGGGTCATCGGCCTCGACGGCGGGTCGACCTCGTCGAAGGCCGTGCTCGTGGACGAGAACGGCGACATCGTCTGCAAGGCCTACCAGCTCTCCAAGGGCAACCCCATTCAAGACACCAAGGAGCTGCTGGAGCAGATCAAGCAGCACGTCACCGACCTCGGCGCCACCATCGAGGTGCTCGGCTTCGGCGCCACCGGCTACGCCGCCGACGTCTTGCAAGAGACCCTGCGCGCCGACGTGAACATCGTCGAGACCGTCGCCCACATGATGAGCGCCGTGCGCTACTTCGGCGACGTCGACGTCATCTGCGACATCGGCGGGCAGGACATCAAGGTCCTGTTCATGAAAAACGGCGACATCGCGAACTTCCGGCTCTCGAACTCGTGCTCCGCGGGCAACGGGATGCTGCTGCAGGCGATGGCCGACCAGTTCGGCCTGAAGGTCACCGACTACGCCGACACGGCGTTTCAGGCCGAGCTCGCGCCGAAGTTCTCCTACGGCTGCGCGGTCTTTCTCGACACCGACCGGGTGAACTTCCAGAAGGAGGGCTTCTCCAAAGAAGAGCTCCTCGCGGGCCTCGCCCAGGTGCTGCCGAAGAACGTCTGGCAGTACGTGGTGCAGATCCCCCGCATGGCCTCGCTGGGCAAGCGCTTCGTGCTCCAGGGCGGCACCCAGTACAACCTCGCGGCCGTGAAGGCCCAGGTGGACTACATCAAAGAGCGCGTGCCCGGCGCCGAGGTCTTCGTGCACCCCCACACGGGGGAGGCCGGCGCCCTCGGGGCGGCCTTCGAGACCCTGCGCGTGGTGAAGCGCAAGGGGCAGAGCTCGTTCATCGGCCTCGACGCGGCGATCAACCTCGAGTTCGAGACCCGCAACGACGACAGCACCACCTGTCACTTCTGCCCCAACGAGTGCAAGCGCACCTTCATCGACGCCAGGCGCCCCGACGGCTCCAACGCCCGGTACATCTCGGGCTTCTCGTGTGAGAAGGGCACCGTCGAGAGCGAAGAGGCCATGCTCTCGCTCGTCGCCGAGCGCAAGAAGATCGCGAAGCAGTTCCCCAACCTCGTGGACTACGAGGCCAAGCGCGCCTTCGCGAGCTGGTACAAGGGCACCCCGATGCCCGACGAGGGCTCGCCCGTGAAGGACACCGTGGTGAAGCGCGGGATCTTCTCGGTGAAGAAGGTCGAGGTCACCCGGGGCTTTCGCCGCGCCAGCGCCGCCGCCCAGGAGCGCCTCAAGCGCGTGCGCATCGGCATGCCGCGGGTGCTCAACATGTACAGCACCGCGCCCTACTTCCGCGCCTACTTCGAAGCCCTCGGGATGCAGAAGCAGAACGTGGTGTTCTCCGATGAGACCACCGAGGAGATGTGGGTCGAGGGCGGCAAGTACGGCTCCGTCGACCCGTGCTTCCCCTCGAAGGTCACGCAGGCGCACATCCACAACCTGCTGTTCCATCACCACGAGCCCGCGAAGAAGCTCAGCTACATCTTCTATCCGATCCTCACGCACGTGCCGTCGTTCCTCGACGGGGTGATGGACAACGCGAGCTGCCCCATCGTGGCCGGCGCGCCCGACGTGATGAAGGCCGCGTTCACCAAGGAGGTCGACTTCTTCAAGCAGCGCGACATCGAGTACCTCGACCCCGCGCTGACCTTCTCGGAGATGAACCTCACCGCGCGGCGCATGTTCGACACCTGGGGCCCGCGCCTCGGCATCACTGAGGACGAGAGTGACCACGCCCACCGCGAGGGCATGAAGGCCCTCAAGCAGTTCGACGAGGACCTGCAGTCCAAGGGCCGCGCCATCCTCGACACGGTGGAGGACGAGAACCGCACGGCGATCCTCATGGTGGGCCGGCCCTACCACTCCGACCCGGGGCTGAACCACGGCATCCCCGAGGAGTTCCAGGTGCTGGGGTATCCCATCCTCTCGGTGCGCTCGCTGCCGCGGGATGAGAAGTACCTTGCGCGCTACTTCAAGGAAGAGGTCGCGAAGGGGGTTCACCCGCTCGACATCAACGACGTGTGGCCGGAGAACTACTCGGCCAACAGCGCGCAGAAGGTGTGGGCGGTGAAGTTCGCCGCGCGCCACCCCCACGTCGCCCTGCTCGATCTCTCGTCGTTCAAGTGCGGCCACGACGCGCCCACCTACGGCATCGTCGACAGCATCGTGACCGCCGCGGGCACGCCCTACGCGGCGCTCCACGACATCGACGCGAACAAGCCCGGCGGGTCGATCAAGATCCGCGTGAAGACCTACGCGCACTCGCTCAAGCTCCACGAGGAGCGCCTCGAGGACCACGCCCGCAAGCGCACCGAGTTCGCCGTGGCCCTCGACCAGAAGCGCCTCGAGCTCCTGCGCCTCAAGCGCGAGCAGCTCGCGGCCCGCACGCTCTCTGACCCCGCGCTGGAGCAGGAGATCGAGGCCCTCGCGGCGAGGGTGGCGTCGTACGTGCCGCCCCCCGCCGCGCGCCCCGAGCCCCCGCCCGGCATGGTGTCGATCAAGAAGAAGACCGCTGACGGGGCCATGATCCCCATTCAACTGTGAAGAGGTGACGCCATGACGATGGAACCCATGACCAATGGCAAGGTGCGCCTCCCGGTGTTGGGAGACGCCCCCGCGCGACGCGACGACACGGTGGACGTCGAGGCCGAGCTCCGCGCCTGGGAGGAGGCCGAGCGCGAGCGCCTGGGCCTCAAGGAAGGCCGTCGGCAGTGGACCGACAACATGCTCCGCCCCCACGTGAGCAAGGCCGAGAAGGCCAAGATCACCATCCTGATGGCGGGGCTCACCGCGGCGCAGGACTTCCTCGTCGAGGGCGCCCTCAAGGGCCTCGGCTACCACGTGCAGACCATCGGCATGGCCGACAACGCCGGGCTGCAGACGGGCAAGGAGTTCGGCAACCGCGGGCAGTGCAACCCGACCTACTTCACCGTCGGCTCGCTGGTGAAGTACCTCATCGACCTGCGCGACCGCGACGGGATCTCCGCCGAGGACGTGGTCAAGAACTACGTGTTCCTCACCGCGGGCGCGTGCGGCCCGTGCCGCTTCGGGATGTACGTCACCGAGTACCGCAAGGCCCTGCGCGACGCGGGCTTCGACGGCTTTCGCGTGATGCTGTTCCAGCAGCAGGGCGGCCTCTCGCAGGCGTCGGGCGACGACGTCGGCATCGAGATGAACCCCCCGTTCTTCATCGCGATCATCAAGGGCATCGTGAGCGGCGACGTGGTGAACGCCCTCGCGTACCGCATCCGCCCCTACGAGCTGGAGCCCGGCGCCACCAACCGCGCGATGGAGACCGTGAAGCGCGAGCTCTACGAGGCCCTCCAGGCGCGCACCAACATCTTCGCCGCGCTCTACCGCGCGCGCCGGCACTTCGAGGCGGTGAAGGTCGACAAGCTCCGCGCCCGCGCCAAGACCAGCATCATCGGCGAGTTCTGGGCGATGACCACCGAGGGCGACGGGAACTACCAGCTCCAGCGCTTCATCGAGAGCGAAGGCGGCGAGGCCGACATTCAGCTCACCACCGCGTGGCTGCTCTACAACATCTGGGAGGTCGCTCGTGACACCCGCGAGCGCCGCGACCTGCGCGCCAACGACGGCGGGCAGTACGGCCTCGGCGAGATGGACGGCTTCGATGTCGCCAAGCGCCTCGCCACCATGCGCCTCGCCGAGGGCGCGCTGCGATTGGGCTTTCAGGCCTTCGCGCTGCCCCTCGGGCTCAACGGCTACCACCTCCCCGACATGGACGACGTCGCCGAGGTCGCCAAGGACTACTACTCCAACGACCTCCGCGGCGGCGAGGGGCACATGGAGGTGGGCAAGCTGATCATCAACGTGGTGAAGCAGAAGGCGCACATCACGGTGAGCGTGAAGCCCTTCGGGTGCATGCCCTCCAGCGGCGTCTCCGACGGCGTGCAGTCGCTGATCACGTCGAAGTTCCCCGGGAGCATCTTCTGCGCGGTGGAGACGAGTGGTGACGGCGCCACGAACTTCTACTCCCGCGTGCAGATGTACATGTTCAAGGCCCGCATCGCGGCCGACGAGGAGCTGCAGCGCACCTACAAGGAGCTCGGGCTCACCGAAGCCCAGGTGCGGGACTTCCTCGCGAAGAACCCGCGCTTCGCGTCGCCGCTGCACAAGCCCCCGCACGTCATCGCGGGCACCGCGGCGGACCTCCTCCACGAGGTCGCCCCCTACCTCACGCAGAC
>VYLZ01000236.1_pt1 | contig 17412 bp, 14 predicted proteins | sample 5115361 | NCBI WGS metagenome assembly VYLZ01 (sample SAMN12291805, study PRJNA351875) | freshwater metagenome | isolation source: freshwater lake | place: USA: Michigan, Sixteen Lake | collected 2013-08-07 | reverse complement strand
ACCAGCATTTTTTAGCACCAGCAAATCACCTTCTCTCACCTCATTCATTTTGCGATCGGCACCAAAGGTGTCGGTTTCACAAATGTTGCCAACGACAGTATACACTTTCTGCTGACCATTGGGATTGGAAGTGTTTACGATGTCATGGTAGGCGTCATACATCATCGGCCGAATGAGATGATTGAGGCCTGAGTTTACACCTACAAATGTTACGGATGGAGTAGATTTTACCACATTGGCATTCACAAATAAATAGCCCGCCTCACTCACTAAATACTTTCCCGGCTCGATCCAAAGCTCCAATTGCTTGCCGTAGCTATGATAGAATTCTTTAAAGGCTTTGCCCAATTTTAAACCCAAATCATATACGTTGGTCACCATGTCCCCCTCTTTGTAGGCGACCTTAAAACCACTTCCAAAGTCAATAAATTTTAAAGCCGAAAAATCCCGCGCAACGCCAAAAAGGATTTCGGCCATTTTCAAAAACACCTCTGTTTCTGTGATCTCTGATCCTGTGTGGATGTGCAAGCCATTAACCGTGATATTATATTGTTGAACCAACTGCATGATCTGAGGCAATTGGTAAACTGATATCCCAAATTTTGAATTGCCATGTCCGGTGGAAATCTTATAGTTTCCCCCGGCTAAAATATGCGGATTCAGGCGAATACAGCAGGGATAAGTGCTCCCGTATTTTCTACCAAATTTCTCCAGGACAGAAAGATTGTCCAGATTAATATTCAGCCCCAAATCAACACCCGCAACGATCTCTTCGAAATCTACACAGTTAGGGGTAAACATGATTTCTTCGGGCTTAAATCCAGCACCCAAAGCAATATGTGCCTCTTGAAGCGATACTACGTCCACTCCCGCTCCGTGCTTTTTCAACAATTTCAAGATTGAAATATTCGTGAGCGCCTTGGCTGCGTATTTTACTTTTACTTGATTCTCGGAAAAAGCATTCTTTAAACTCTGCAGTTGTTGTATGATCTTCTTTCCATCGTAAACATACAAGGGAGTGCCAAATTCTTTACAAATCTCGGACACATCCAGCCCCTGAATCTGATACTGATTGTTAACTAGCTCCATGCGCAAATGTAAAGCGCAAATATACTCGCTTTGATTGTATAAGCACGGGCGTTTTTTTGCGTTATCTTGCGCCATGGATTTGTTCTTTCGTACCGCTGGGATAGGTGAGCCTCTGGTTATTTTACATGGCCTTTTTGGTTCGTCCGACAATTGGTTTTCATTATCGAAGGTCTTTGCGGAATCTTTCTGTGTCTACACTATTGATCAACGGAATCATGGCCAGTCTCCGCAGAGTGCAGATTTTAATTATCAGCTACTCGCAGAAGATTTAGAAGAGTTTTTAGCAAAGCATTCTCTCAAAAATCCTATCGTGATCGGCCATTCCATGGGCGGCAAGACGGCCATGAACTTGGCAATTAAAAATCCGTCAGCGATTGGCAAATTGATTGTGGTGGATATAGCACCAAAGTCATACCCTGTCCACCATGATCATATTTTAGAAGGATTAACTTCCATTCCGCTTTCAACGCTTTCGTCCAGAACAGAAGCAGATCAGATTCTTTCCGAATTCGTGCCTGAGCCTGATGTGCGTCAATTTTTACTCAAGAATTTGTCTCGCAATGGTGAAGGTAAATTTGAATGGAAAATTAACTTGGCATCCATTCAAAACCATATCGAAGAAATTGGAATGGGCATGCAATACCAGGGGGTTTTTGAAAAGCCAACCCTATTCATCAATGGTGCAAGGTCAAACTACTTTAAGGCTGGCGATGAAGTATTGGCTAAAACACTTTTCCCGGCCGCACAGATTACTACCATTGATGCCAGCCATTGGGTTCAAGCGGAGAAGCCTGAAGAATTTGTTCAAGTCGTCTTAAATTTTTTGAAAGATTAGCACCGTTCCCTTCCATATTGCCAAACTGTATTTGATACCTAATGTGATTTCAGAGGGTACGCAATTCGATGTAATTCCACCTCATGTGATTAAGGCACTAAAGTCTATATCCCATTTTTTAGTAGAAGATGTGCGCACCGCCAGAAGGTACTTGAGCAGCCTGAAAATATATGACTCCATCGATCGCCTTCATTTTGAGGTGCTCAATAAAGACACGAAAGAAACAGAACTTGCCGAAATGATGAAACCGTTATTGTCGGGCAACTACATGGGCATTATTTCCGAGTCTGGCTGCCCCGGAGTTGCCGACCCGGGAGCCAAAGCGGTAGCATTTGCCCATCAAAAAAACATTCAAGTCATTCCATTGGTGGGTCCCTCATCTATTTTACTGGGGTTGATGGCTTCGGGGCTTAACGGTCAAAAATTCGCATTTCACGGTTATTTGCCCATCAATAGCAAAGAGGCCGTTAAAACGATTAAAGAACTGGAGCGCGAATCGAAACAAAAACAGCAAACCCAGATTTTCATTGAAACGCCCTTTAGAAATAATCAAGTTCTCGATCACTTCTTGAATTCGCTTGATCCAGACACTCTGCTTACGATTGCGATCGATATAGCCGGAGACAAAGAAAATATTCGAACCAAATCGGTTCGGGACTGGAAGGCCTTTAAGCCTGTCCTGCCAAAAACACCATCTATTTTCTTGTTTGGCCAAACGATTTGAGAGAGAAGTCACCTCTTCAATAATCAAATTAATTCCTATTTTTGCGGCTCATAAAAAACAAAACAAAAATGGCCTATTTATTCACTTCCGAATCAGTTTCCGAAGGGCATCCCGACAAGGTTGCTGATCAAATTTCAGACGCGCTGATTGACTATTTTCTTGCCTATGATGCCAACTCCAAAGTAGCCTGCGAAACATTGGTTACCACAGGTCAGGTTGTATTAGCTGGCGAAGTAAAGTCAGAGGCATACCTGGATGTACAAGACATAGCTCGCGAAGTGATTCGTTATACTAAGAGTGAATACATGTTCGAGGCGAACAGCTGCGGAATTTTTTCGGCCATTCACGAACAATCTGCCGACATCAACCAAGGTGTTGAACGCAAGAAAAAAGAAGATCAGGGTGCCGGGGATCAAGGTATGATGTTCGGTTATGCCACCAACGAGACAGACAACTTTATGCCACTTCCCCTAGAACTGGCTCATCTGTTGTTGCGCGAGCTTGCTGTTATTCGCAGAGAAGGGAAAGTGATGACTTACTTACGACCAGATGCAAAATCGCAAGTGACTATTGAGTATAGCGATGACAATAAGCCTCAACGTATTGATGCCATCGTTATTTCTACTCAACACGATGACTTCGCGAAAGATGCGATTATGTTAAAGAAGATCAAGGATATGATCAACATTCTTGTTCCGCGCATCATGAAGAAGTTGCCTAAGCGCGTACAAAATCTTTTCAACACCGATATCAAGTATTTCATTAACCCTACCGGAAAATTCGTAATTGGCGGGCCACACGGAGACACTGGCTTAACGGGTAGAAAAATTATTGTAGATACCTACGGAGGCAAAGGCGCTCATGGTGGAGGTGCATTTTCCGGAAAAGATCCGAGCAAAGTCGATCGTTCGGCAGCTTATGCAACTCGTCACATTGCTAAGAATTTAGTAGCCGCAGGTGTTTGTGATGAAGTGCTAGTTCAAGTTGCTTATGCGATTGGTGTAGCAAAGCCGGTAGGTTTGTATGTAAACACACATGGAACCGCCAAGGTAAATATGACCGATGGAGAGATTGCTAAAAAAATTGAAAAAGTGTTTGATATGCGCCCTTACTTTATTGAAGAGCGCTTTAAGTTAAGAACTCCAATCTATTCTGAAACCGCTGCCTATGGCCACGTGGGGCGTGAGTCGAAAGTAGTTGAGAAGATTTTCAACAAAGGCAAGAAGAGTGAAAAACGTGTCAAAGTTGAGCTTTTCCCGTGGGAAAAGTTAGACTATGTGGAGCAACTAAAGAAAGCGTTTAAGATTTAACTGGCTGTTGCCTGGTCATCAAAGTAGCCGATGAATTGGTCATTGCCGAATTGGCAGATCGATTCATCGGCTTACTAATTTTAGACAGTCATAATTTCCGCTTCCTTTTTTCGTAGGAAGGCATCAATCTTCAGCATGAACTCATCCGTAAGTTTCTGCACTGTCTCTTCTGCATTTTTCACATCATCTTCAGAAACCCCCTTTATTTTTTTTAAGCTTTCGTTCGTCTCTTTGCGGATACTACGAATACTAACTTTGCCCTGCTCGCATTCGTGGCTAACCTGTTTTACCAGTTGCTTGCGTCTCTCCTCGGTAAGCATTGGTATGTTGATAATAACTTGTTGCCCATCATTTTGAGGTGTCAAGCCGAGATTTGCGTTAATGATAGCCTTCTCAATTTCCTGGATCAGTCCCTTCTCCCACGGCCGGATGAATAGTGTTCGGGCATCAGGAGTAGTGATTGACGAAACCTGGCTAAGAGGGCTCATCGCACCGTAGTAGGATACCAATAAACCGTCAAGCATTGACGGATTTGCTTTACCCGCTCTGATTTTACTCAATTCGAGTGAAAGGTGATTGAGGGCCTTGTTCATTTGATCTTTGGCCTCATCCAAATAGAGTTCAATTTCTTCCATACGTCATTTTTGATTTAAGAATTATGATCTTAGATTTAGATAGGTCTTCTAATCATTTTCAAATCAATGAATTTTCAAATTAACTAATTAGTGTTCCCGCTTCTTCGCCTTGTGCTATCTTCAGAAGATTCCCTTTTTTGTTCATATCGAAAACAATGATGGGCAGTTTGTTTTCCTGACACAGCGTAAAGGCTGTCATATCCATGATATTCAAGTTCTTTTCATAAGCTTCTTGAAATGACAGTGTTTTGTAACGAACGGCATCCGGATATTTTTCGGGATCTTTTGTGTAGACACCATCTACTCTTGTTCCTTTCAGCACCACATCTGCCTGAATTTCAATCGCGCGTAGGCTTGCCGTTGAATCGGTAGTGAAATAAGGATTGCCGATGCCCGCTCCAAAAATTACAATTCTGTTTTTCTCGAGGTGACGAATGGCTCTTCTTCTAATAAAAGGCTCGCACACTTGCTCCATCTTGATACCGGCCAACAGCCTTGTATATAATCCGTGTCGTTCCAGTGCGCTCTGTAATGCCATTGCATTAATTACGGTGGCCAACATCCCCATGTAGTCGCCTTGCACCCTATCAATTCCAAGAGCCTCGGCCTGACCGCCTCTGAAAATATTTCCTCCTCCTATCACAATCGCTATTTGCACCCCCTGATCTTTGAGTGCTTTGATCTCCTCCGAATACTGCTCGAGTACGGCTGGATCTATGTTGCTGTTTTTAGAGCCCATTAAGGCCTCTCCACTCAGTTTGAGAACGATGCGTTTGTATTTCATTTGTGTTTTGTAAGAGCTAAAACCTCGTAAATATGCATTGATTTTTAGAATTTCCCAGAGGGGCTAAATCAACTATTTTCTTTGCAGTCGGATCAATTGTTCTGTCCACACAAGCTTACCTCGTTTGTCCTCCAATTCTTTTCTAACCATAATATTTTCCGTAGCGCTTACAAACAACCTGGTGGTCAAGGAATCAAATTTTACAGCATCATAAAACTGACGCTCGAACACAAAAACCGAATCAACCGAGAGGGCTGAAGTCAATTGCAAGCGAGGCAATATCTCACGAATGCACATTTGATATTTTCCTCTTTCATCTTCACCATCCCTGCAAAAACCCGGTTTATTCAATTCGAATAAATCGTTATTTATGAAGAGCAAATTTCTCTTGCGATAGATGGAAACTACCTTAATAGCTCCTTCTAACTCTTTTTCGTTTTCGATCGAGGCCCATCCTTTCAGTTGATTGCCGGTAAACTTCTTGACGATAAGAGAGTACTCAATTGGCGCAGCCCCGGCACTTTCCCGCAAATAGGTTGCTTCTTGAAGGCCGATCACGCCTTTGCTGAGATAAATGAGTAAAAACGGAATAAAGAAAAATGAAAATAATAGGTAAGAAAAACCAACGAGACGATACCTCAACGTTAACCTGCCAAGCCCATTGGCTAGTCGCAAGGGTAAATCTTTCAGGTACGGAATCGGGAGAAAAATCAGCACGCCAATAAAGTTGAAAAGGAAATGAGCAATAGCTATACTGATTGCAGCATTGGAATTAAATGTAGCCGCAATAAACGCAGTGATGGTTGTTCCAATATTAGCACCTAAAATAAACGGCACTGCTGACTTTAACTTCACTACCTTTTTTGCAACCAGTGGAACAACCAACGAGGTGGTGACAGTGCTAGATCTGATGGCGGCTGTGGTGAGTAATCCCCAGGTAAATGATTTCAGTGTATTCTTAAAAAAGAAACGTTGAAATTTTTCTGGAGAGCCAAAACCTAAAATGTTTGTAATTACTTTCCTAAAAAAAAGAATCGATCCAAAGAGTAAGACAATGGAAAAAATTCCTAGCACAAAACCATTGCCGATGGTTTCCGTCAACAAAGAAATAATCCACTCAAACCGACCGCCCAAAAAGGAAAAATTCACATGAATGGTGCCGGAAGGCTCATGGAAAAAATTAGTGGCAATACTTTTCGACATCCCCGATAGAAATCCAAAATAATACTCAAGCGGAAAAAGAATTACGGTCGTTAGGATGTTGAAAAAATCATGGTAGGTTCCGGCTGCTACTGCGCGCCTGAATTCCTTTTTCTTGGTTATAAAACCCAAAGAAACAATGGTGCTGGTGATGGTCGTTCCAATGTTGGCGCCCATGATAATCGGGATAGCTGCTTGCAGTGAAATAGATCCGGATGCAACCAACGCCACGACCATCGAGGTGGTGGCCGAGCTGCTTTGGATAATGGCAGTTACCAGCAGCCCTATAAACAAACCAGTAAATGGATTTGAGGTTGCCAACAAAATGGTCTCTGTTGCCACCTTTCCCAACTGCTGCAACGAGGCAATCATCAGATCAAGCGAGAATAAGAATACCAGCAATGCGGCAAGAATATAGGCCGTGTTTCGGAGGTAGATTTTCCAAGGGAGTATTGCCCTGTGCTCTTGGCTTTCTGTAGGTCTGATTTCCTCCATGCTTGTCGAGTAAATATAAGCAGTAGTGGAATAATACGTTCGATTGGTAACTTTAATTTAATTTCTAAGCTGAGAGATCGCCATCCAAGCCATCAGTCCAGGAGCGAGCGTCAATGCATCTTCATCTATATCAAACGTAGGTGTGTGAACGTAAGATATGATCCCCTTTGACTCGTTTCGGGTGCCCAGGCGATAAAATGAAGCGGGGATAACCTGCGAATAATAGGCAAAATCCTCCGAGCCCAATGTGAGGTCAATGTCGACCACATTTTCTTTCCCCACATATTCTTCCGCAGCTTGTTTAATTGACCTTGTTAGCATTGGGTCATTTTCCAGGCAAGGATAGCCGTGGTGAATATCTACCTCACACTTCCCGCCCATTCCTTCTGCAATGCTTTCCGCCATCTTTTTAATTTTTCGCAAACCTTCTTCACGCCAGCGCTCATCCAAAGCCCGGAATGTTCCGGCAATATTTACCTCATCAGGAATAATATTGGTAGCCCCGTCTGCCGTGATTTTTCCAAATGTTAATACGGTGGGATGTTTTGGGCTTGCATTTCGGCTGATGATTTGCTGCAATGCAATGATGATGTGGGAAGCTATAACTACCGGATCGATTGTTAACTCGGGTGTGGCACCATGTCCTCCTTTGCCTACCACGCGTAAATAAATCTCATCGCTGCTGGCCATATACTTTCCTTCGCGAAAGCCAATTTTGCCAACCTGTAGTAAAGGAAACACATGCTGACCAAGAATGGCTGATGGCGCGGGATTTTCCAGTACACCCTCCTTAATCATGATAGAAGCGCCACCTGGATTCTTTTCTTCCCCTGGTTGAAAAATCAGTTTGACGGATCCTTCAAACTGGCTTTTGATTTGATTCAATATTTTGGCTGTTCCAAGTAACGAGGCAGTATGCACATCGTGACCGCAGGCATGCATGACTCCTTTGTTGGTTGATTTGTACTCTTTGGAATTGATCTCCTGAATCGGTAACGCATCAATATCCGCGCGTAACGCGATGATCTTCTTAGTTGGATTTTTACCTTCAATAATGGCTACCACCCCGGTTCCTGCTATACCCTCATGGACCTGTATCCCAAAAGAAAGAAGCTGCTTGGCAATAAACTTGGCCGTATTATACTCTTGATAGGAAAGCTCAGGATGGGCGTGCAAATGCCTTCTGAAAGAGACTACGTCATTGGCATAAGCAGAAGAGTACTGTTGGATTTCTTTGAGAAGGGACATAAAACAAAAGTAGAGAAACGAAAAGCTATTTAATCATAATTCGTTCCGGCACTAATATCGCATTGGCAAAAACCCTCTTTAGCCGATATAGATCCCTTTGCGCTTCCAAACGGGTAAAATACTTGCCGACCGTTACTCTAAATTTGGGCTGCTGATATTGCACATTGGCTTTTAAATCCGGTATAAGCTCGGACATCTTCGTTTTTGTGTTTAATGCCTCTTCTTTCTTCTGACCGGAATAAATTTGAATGGTATGACCATCAACAAATTTTCTGGTGAGGTTGAATTTGTCAATGCTATCTAATATCGCATCTACTTTTTCGTTCACTGCGAACTGAACCGGCACTGAGGGAGCCTGGCTCTTAACTCGTAGACTATCTTTTGGACTAATCGTTTCAACATTTACTTTCGGCCGAAGTGAGCTAAGGTCTTCATAGTACGGCTTTGTGGGTCGCTGCGCTTGGCAAGAGGTGATCCACAAAAAAAAGAAGATAGAAGTCAGAATGTGGAAGTCAGAAACGGAGATTCCAACTTCTGACTTCTGACTTTTGACTTCTATTTTTCTGTATCCTGTGTTCATTGCTCAATGACAATACATCTGCCCGCTTGAATATCTTCTTCAACTTTTTTGTATTTCACATCTTTTAACACGCGTCCATCAGGATATTGCACTGTCACCTTATCATTTCTGCCAGCTATCTTTTCCGACTTTACAGGCATTACCTTCTCCTCCGTCTTTTGTTGCTGGGGTTGTGTTCCTCCACCCTGTAGTAAAGAACGTGATTCTTCTTTCTGTTCACTTAGCCGCTGGCGCTTTTGCGCCCTCGCTTCCTGAACTTGGTCCGAATCCTGAACTGGGATGTCACCTTTCATTAGAAAGGAAGCGGTCTCTTCGTTGACCTTAGCAATAAATCGTTTGAATGCCTCAAACCCCTCGAACTTATAAATTAACAATGGATCTTTCTGTTCATAGACAGCGTTTTGCACTGACTGCTTTAGATCATCCATATCGCGTAAATGTTCCTTCCACTGCTGATCAATAATAGCCAGCGTGATCATTTTTTCCATCGCCTTGATCAGTTCGCTATTCTTTGTCTCCACACACTTTTTCAAGTTGGCAGCAACTCCGATTTGCTTAGTGCCATCTGTAAATGGAATCAAAATATCCTGAATAGTGGCGCCACGTGTTCGGTAGATGTCATTGATAAACGGCAACGCCTTTTCAGCAGCCATTTTGTTCTTGTGAGTGTATTGCTTTAAGGCCTCTTCATACAATCGCTCACTGATAACCGCTTGGTCTAACTTCGCAAACTCATCAGCGGTTATAGCGAAGTCTACACCTAATGTCCGCAGCGCATTGATTTTGAAGTCCTCGAGATTCTCTGCTGCTTTTCCATTGGCCACCACATCATCGCAGGTGTCAAAAAGCATTGTAAGAATATCTAGCTGAAGACGTTCTCCAAAAAGAGCATTGCGTCTTCTCTTGTAGATGACTTCACGTTGTGAGTTCATCACGTTGTCATATTCCAACAAACGCTTACGAATACCGAAGTTGTTTTCTTCTACTTTCTTCTGGGCTCGTTCAATCGAGCTTGTCACCATAGAATGTGAAATGACTTCCCCTTCTTTCAGACCAAGTCGATCCATAATACGGGCAATGCGTTCAGGCATGAACAAGCGCATTAGGTTGTCTTCTAGCGAAACGTAAAACTGTGACGAACCAGGATCGCCTTGACGACCAGACCGGCCCCTTAACTGCCGGTCCACCCTACGTGATTCATGCCGCTCAGTACCTATGATAGCAAGACCACCCGCGGCACGAGACTCCGGGGTGAGTTTAATATCCGTACCGCGACCCGCCATGTTGGTGGCAATGGTCACTGTTCTAGGCTTACCGGCTTCAGCCACAATCTCAGCCTCGCGCTGATGTTGCTTGGCATTCAGCACCTGGTGCTTTATTTTTTTCATGGTGAGCAATCGACTCACCAATTCTGAAATTTCAACCGAGGTAGTTCCCACTAGCACCGGCCGCCCAGCTGCCGTCAGTTTTACAATTTCTTCTACAACGGCATTGAATTTTTCGCGCATGGTTTTGAAAACCAAATCGTCTTGATCCTTGCGGGTGGCTGGCTTGTTGGTTGGTATTACAACTACATCCAACTTATAGATATCCCAAAGTTCGCCCGCCTCTGTTTCAGCTGTTCCAGTCATACCGGCCAGCTTATGATACATGCGAAAATAGTTTTGCAATGTAATGGTGGCATAGGTTTGTGTGGCGTCCTCTACCTTTACATTTTCCTTTGCTTCAATGGCCTGGTGCAATCCATCCGAATATCTTCTGCCGTCAAGCACGCGACCTGTTTGCTCATCGACAATTTTCACCTTCCCATCCACAATGATGTACTCGGTATCCTTTTCAAAAAGTGTATACGCTTTTAAAAGTTGATTAACACTATGAATGCGTTGCGATTTCGTAGAATAATCACGGATGAGTTCTTCCTTTTTTTGAAATCGCTGTTCATCGGTAAGTGCGGCATCCTTCTCCAGCTTATTCAACTCAATACCGATTTCTGGCATGATAAAGAACTTTGGATCTTCTCCCTCACCAGTGATTAAATCAATTCCTTTTTCAGTCAGGTCTACACTATTGTCTTTCTCATCGATCACAAAATACAAAGGCGCATCTGCCACTGGCATCTCCTTCTTGTTGTCTTGCAGATGGAAATTTTCTGTTTTCTGTAAGATTGATTTGTTACCCATCTCACTCAACATCTTGATGAGTGGCTTATATTTCGGCATCGCCCTGTATGCTCTAAACAAAGACAACCCTCCGTCTTTTTCCATGCCGTCAGCGATCTGCTTCTTCGCATCGTTGAGATACTGATTGACTAACTTTTTCTGAGCTTCTACCAACTTATTGATCCGTGGTTTAAGGTCATAAAACTCGTGTTCATCACCGCGTGGAACGGGACCAGAAATGATCAGAGGCGTACGAGCCTCATCAATTAAAACACTGTCAACCTCATCGACCATGGCATAATGATGACCTCGTTGTACCAATTCCTCGGTCTCACGCGACATGTTATCGCGCAGATAATCAAATCCAAATTCGTTGTTGGTTCCGTAACAAATGTCAGCTCGGTAAGCATCGCGTCTGGCTATCGAGTTGGGTTCATGTTTGTCGATACAATCCACCGACAAACCATGAAACTGAAAAATGGGCCCCATCCATTCACTATCACGTCTCGCCAGGTAATCGTTGACTGTAACGATATGAACACCTCTTCTGGCTAGCGCATTCAAGAATGCCGGAAATGTTGCTACTAACGTCTTTCCTTCACCGGTTGCCATCTCGGCCACCTTACCTTCATGTAATGCAATACCACCGATGATCTGCACTTCATAATGCACCATATCCCAGGTGGTGAGGTTTCCGGCAGCCATCCACTGACGGCTCCATTGTGCCTTGTCACCATTTATTTTAACATTGGCATGCTTTGCTGATATAAGCCGATCAAATTCAGTGGCAGTGACTTCCAGGTATTCATTATCCTTAAACCTTCTGGCTGTCTCGCGAATAATGGCGAAAGCGCGAGGCAATACCTCCACCAAAACTTTCTCCAATTCTTTGTTGCGATCTTTTTCAATCTGATCAATCTGGTTGAAAATGGCTTCCTTCTCGCTAATGTCTTTGTCAGGGTCATCGGCAATTTGCTTGTGCAACGCTGCCAACTGATCATCGATCGATTTGAGTTTTTGATTAATCTCTTCCTGGATAGACTGTGTACGAGCCCGCAACTCGTCATGTGTGATAGAGATCAGCTTTTCGCCTTCCTGTTTGGTTGCCTCTACGAGCGGCATCATCCGCTTAATATCCTTCTCTGACTTGGTGCCAAATAGCTTGGCGATAAGTTTTAACATAAAATGGTTAATGGTCGATGTAAATAGTCAATTTTCGCCCTCGCAAAAGGCCTCAAAGTTAATGGAATTTGGGGTGCAATTATAGTTCCAAGATGCCCTCAAACACCTTTTTGGCAGGCCCAATCAGATAAACATCTGTAAACAAGCCATCCTGACTTGATTTGAACTCAACAGAAAGCACACCGCCCAACGTCTGGATGCTGACTGGGGACGTGTACCCCTGAAATGATGAAGCTAAAGCCGCGGCTGTTACCCCAGTTCCACATGATAATGTCTCATCCTCTACGCCTCGTTCATAAGTTCGAACAAAAATAGTGTTGTTTGGTAAGAGCTGCACGAAATTCGCGTTAGTGCCGCCCGGTTTAAATGGTTCGCTGAATCTGATTTTCCTTCCTTCTTCAACCACGGGGAAATTGTTTGTTTCGTCAACAATTTGTATCAGATGCGGAGATCCAGTATTGATAAAAATGTTTTTCCCAATACTTCTAGTCTCTTTAACATCATTCATCTTAATCCGGACGATATGATTGGAAAGCAAGTTCGCTTCATGCAAACCATCGTAAGCATTGAACGTGGCGTGACTCTTTATCATTCCCAACTCTGATGCCATCGTTACTGCTGCCCTGCTTCCATTGCCACACAAGCTAGGTGTGCCATCGTTGTTGAAATAAATCAAATTGAAATCATACGTGGGGTGTTTTTCGATCAGCATCAGTCCGTCTGCCCCAACCCCAAACTTTCGATCACAGATTCTTTTGACTTGATCTTCTGAAAATGAATATACCCCTGAACGATTGTCGATGATGACAAAATCGTTTCCCGTGGCTTCGTATTTTTGAAAAGGTATTTTCATCAGTTAAAATGGGGGTAGTAAGCTGGATAATGGATATCAGGAACGTTGAAGAACGTCCAGTATCTAATTCATTTTACTTCTTCATAGTCGATATAATCGCCCCCCTTAATGGTGCCATTTCGCTTCTCCTTCTTTGCATCTGTAGATTGGGTATTTTCCGGTTTTCTGTATTGTGTCCGTGACTGTTGCGAAGCTGCGCCCGCCCGAAAGAACAACCCTCCGATTTTATAAAAAACATAGGCGATAATCCCGAGGCTAAGAAGGAACTTGAACATAGTCGAATTTCTTGAATGCAAAGACAAAAATAACAATAGAATTAGAAGAACGGAAAAAGTGCTCTTCCGGTTCGATTTGGACTGCTAAAAACCCAAAGAATGAAACCTCTAAAAAAGAGGTATTTCTATAATCAGAATCCAAAACTAAGGTTGAACGACCCTATTCAACAATGGACAATTCACTATTTGATTTCCTATCTTTAATTGCAAATAGAAAAAATATGCCTTCGATAAAATTGCACCCGCGTTTTTCGATGCTATACCAGACATGAAAGCTCTGGCAAAAGCAAGCGCGGAAGACGTCTACCCTTTTCTGAACAAGGTTCGAAACTTCAGAAACAAAACAAACTGGCTGCTGGAATTGCCTAGGACATTAAAAGACAACAAAAACATCCCTCAAACTTTAGAGGAGCTGACAGCATTACCCGGAATTGGTCGAAAATCTGCTAATGTGATCATGAACAAATTGGGGCTAAAACCAGAAGGCGTCATTGTCGATCTTCACGTAGTGCGCGTTGCCCCCAGATTGGGAATTGCGCAGGGAACGGACCCCAAGAAGTTGGAAAAGCAGTTGATGGAAAGGATCGATTCTAAAGACTGGGGAAAGGCAGGAATGGCGATTTCATCTCTCGGAAGAGAAACTTGCCGACCAACCAACCCGAAATGTGATGAGTGTACAATGAATGCTATTTGCCAATTTCATAAACAATAGATCGACTGTTGATAAGCAGAGGCAAAAATTTCAGTCCTGTGAAGTTGTAGAAGGCCTACCGTTTTTTCTTTGTGCATCAGAAGCTTCTTTCATTTTTTGAAAAGCCTCGGATTTAGAAATCGGCCTTGAATTTTCTAAAAAATGTTTCCAGACCTTTTCTTTGTCTTCTACATCAAACGGATTTGGTGGAATGCTGGATATACTGTTCTGAATCATATGCCAAAGATGCAAAAAAAATTAGCCCTTACAGTAGTTTGATTCTATTTCGCTTTCATTGGCAACCTTCATTTGAAGAATTTGCCTTTTATTCTCTATAAGCCTAGATGCTATCAGCAAAATCCTCTTCTTACTACTATAGCCCGTTTCTACGTTATAGAACAATTCTTTTGGGTATCCTTCTACCTCCTTTAACCTCGACCTTTCATTTTTCAATACACTAACTATTTCTGCTAGCGAGATACCGTCTGGATCAGTTGAGAAATTTATTTCAGAAATATCAAGATCTAAATCCATGCTTATCGGCTCAAATACAGATTCCGCTCGTTGTAAATATTCAAGAAGTAATCATCCATTAAATCGTCAATGAAATAAATCGCCTCACCCGTAGATTTCATCTCTGGGCCAAGTTCTTTGTTCACTTCAGGGAATTTGCTAAATGAGAAAACGGGAACCTTTATCGCATACCCTTTTTTAGTTGGATTGAAATTGAAATCACCTACTTTCTTCTCGCCCAACATTACTTTGGTGGCATAATTCACGTAAGGCTCATCATATGCTTTGCAAATAAAAGGAACCGTGCGAGATGCCCGGGGATTTGCTTCAATAATGTAGACTTTGTCGTTTTTGATGGCGAATTGAATGTTAATCAAGCCGACTGTTTTTAGCGCAATTGCAATTCGTTTGGTATAGGTTTCTATTTGCTTGATGACGAAGTCGCCCAGGTTGTAGGGCGGCAACACTGCATATGAATCACCGGAATGAATACCCGCAGGCTCAATGTGCTGCATAATCCCAATGATGTAGACATCTTCTCCATCACAGATCGCATCTGCCTCTGCCTCGATGGCACCATCAAGGAAATGATCTAACAATACTTTATTTTCGGGAAGGTGTTTCCAAATATCCAGAATATGGTTTTCAAGTTCGGTTTCGTTGATCACAATTTTCATACTCTGACCCCCCAGCACGTAAGACGGGCGAACTAATAATGGAAAGCCAATGGTCTTTGAAACTTCGAGTGCTTCATCCGCATCCGTTGCAACTCCAAAGGTCGGATATGGAATATTGAGATCTTTTAACAGCGTTGAAAAACTTCCGCGATCTTCTGCCAGATCTAGCGCTTCGTAAGATGTGCCCATGATCCGCACACCATATTTGTGCAGCTTCTCAGCCAGTTTCAACGCAGTCTGTCCTCCTAGTTGTACAATTACACCAACCGGCTTTTCATGTTGAATAATATCCCAAAGATGTTCCCAGAATACGGGTTCGAAATAAAGTTTATCGGCAATATCAAAATCGGTGGAGACCGTTTCCGGCTTCATACCCACATTCTTTGGCTGCTAGTATTCCATGCACACATGAATAATCAAACTCAATTCCCTGGCCAATGCGATTGGGGCCAGAGCCCAAGACAATAACCTTCTTTTTATCTGACGGGATGGATTCGTTTTCCGTATCGAACGTAGAGTAGTAGTAAGGCGTCTTTGCTTCAAACTCAGCCGCACACGTATCCACTAACTTGAACACTCCATCAGGTGAGCTAACTGGCGATCAGCATATCCTTTTTCCTTTGCTGTGCGCATTAAGTCCACTGGGATGTTATCAAGGCTATGTTTTTCAATTTCGTTTTCAAGCTCGATTAAATCCCAAATCTGTTCTAAAAACCACTTATCGATTTTTGTCAGATTTTGAATTGTCTTCATAGAGATTCCCAACTTCATCGCATCGTAAATGTGAAAAAGACGATTCCAACTCGGGTGCTCCAGGCTATACAAAATATCCGCTTGCTTGGTCAATTCCTTTCCGTCCGCACCGAGTCCATTACGTCTGATCTCCAAACTCTGACAAGCCTTTTGTAGCGCTTCCTGAAAATTTCGACCAATACCCATTACCTCGCCCACGGATTTCATTTGTAAACCAAGCTTGCGGTCTGCACCCGGAAACTTGTCAAAATTCCAGCGAGGAATTTTGACAATAACATAATCAAGCGCTGGCTCAAAGTAAGCGGTTGTGGTGCCTGTAATTGCGTTTGATAATTCATCTAGATTGTACCCTATTGCCAGTTTAGCAGCTATTTTAGCGATCGGATAGCCTGTTGCTTTCGAAGCAAGAGCAGATGAACGAGAGACGCGGGGGTTTATCTCAATCCCAATGATATCGTCATTATCTGGATTCACTGAAAATTGGACGTTACAACCTCCGGCAAATTGGCCGATGCCATTCATCATTTTTATCGCGAGATCACGCATGCGCTGGTAGACGGTGTCAGGCAAAGTCATGGCAGGAGCCACCGTGATGGAGTCACCTGTGTGTATACCCATCGGATCAAAATTCTCAATCGAACAAATAATAATCACGTTGCCGATTCCATCACGCAGCAACTCCAATTCGTACTCCTTCCAGCCCATAATACTTTGCTCCACCAATACCTCATGGATAGGCGAAGCCTGCAATCCTCTATTCAACGCGTGGTCAAAATCTTCTGCCTTCTGAACAAAACCGCCTCCGGTGCCTCCCAATGTAAAAGATGGACGGATCACAAGTGGAAATCCAATTTCCTGTGCTATTTCCTTTCCCTTCAAAAAAGAAGTGGCCGTTGCGCCCTTACAAACACCGACATTAAGTTCAATCATCTTCAATCGAAACTTCTCACGGTCTTCCGTGGTCTCGATCGCCTTGATGTCAACCCCAATTATTTTTACACCATAATGCTCCCAAATCCCTGCTTTATCGCAGTCGATGCAAAGATTCAAAGCCGTTTGACCACCCATGGTGGGCAGAACTGCATCTACATGATGTTTCTCCAGTATTTCCTTTATGTACTTCTTCTCCAAGGGTTTAAGGTAGACATGATCGGCAGTCACCTTGTCCGTCATAATAGTTGCCGGATTGGAGTTGATTAATATTACTTCGATGCCCTCTTCGCGTAGTGAACGAGAGGCCTGCGACCCTGCATAATCAAATTCACATGCTTGGCCAATGATAATTGGCCCACTTCCGATGATGAGGACTGAACGAATACTGCGATCTCTTGGCATGGATGGGTTGGATAAATCGAGCCTGCCTGCTCCGCCAAATGGCGGATTCGGCAAAGGCAGGCAAAAATAAGAAG
>VYLZ01000089.1_pt1 | contig 17610 bp, 16 predicted proteins | sample 5115361 | NCBI WGS metagenome assembly VYLZ01 (sample SAMN12291805, study PRJNA351875) | freshwater metagenome | isolation source: freshwater lake | place: USA: Michigan, Sixteen Lake | collected 2013-08-07 | reverse complement strand
GGTGAGATCGTCGCTTGACAGATCGGCCTCTCAAGAGTCTTCCAGAAAAAATCTGGCAATCAGCCCACGGAAAAAAGTTTTAGAAACTGGGTGAATTAAATTGGGTTTTAGATTCGGTCGGATTATCAGTTATTCAGTGATCAGTTGTCAGTTTACCGATTACCGATCACAGCAAAAAACTAACCCTTGCCGCTCGATAATTTAAGTTATCATTCACGACTACCACTTCCCGATTCACAAACTATAACTTATAATTTATAATCTATAATTCACAATTTATAATTCATAATTTATAATTCATAATTTATATGATGAGTGTCACTCATATAGCCTTTTCGGTAGCTTTGACGAGTATAACGTTGGGAACCGCCAATCCGGAGATATTGGGCATAGCGGCGGTGGCGGCCCTGTTACCAGATATTGACACGGGCAAAAGCTCGATCGGACGGCTCTTTTTTCCCGTCAGCAGTTGGCTAGAAAAGAGAACGGTTCACCGGGGCATAACCCACAGTTTCTTTGCTTCTGGTGTCGTCACCCTTGCGGCTTATCCCCTGGCCTTACTGGGTTATAGTCCACTCTGGTACGGTCTGATTCTCGGTTACTTTTTCGGCTGGTTTGCCGATGTTTTTACTAAGTCGGGAGTTCAGGCGTTCTATCCTGGTCGGGGACGGATGATCATCCCCAGAAATCCTCGTTTGAGGTTGGCCACGGGGAGTAATGCCGAGTGGTTTCTGCTTTTTGTTCTTGTGGTCGTCTCGGTTCTGAGTATTTCTATCAACAGTGGTGGCGGTCTGATCCGCGGGTTCAATCAGGCGTTGGGGTTGCCGTCGGGAGCGATCGAGACGGTGAACGAGGATGCTTCCCGTTATCTGTTGCGAGTTAGGGTTCAAGGGAGGAACGCCATTACCGAACAGCCGATTGACGCTACCTACGAGGTAATCGAACCGTTGACCGTTAACGATCTGCTGGTCAAGGACGAACAGGGAACGGTGTACCGACTGGGTTCGAGTCAGGAATCTCAGATCATCGCCTCCCGCCTTCGGGTGGAACGGGTCGCGCCAGTCCAAGTAAAAATCGAAAATATCCTCTTGGAAGATGAATATTTAGATAGGCTCGCCAGTTTAACGGAACCTTTCGACGTAGCTCAGGGTGCAAGGGTATATCTAACGGGAACGCTGACCGTGGCCGATGGTTCTGGTCTGAGTCTGCCCACCCATGCCGACCGTTTCGATACCATTACCTTACAACCGGGTAACATCGCCTACGCCCGACTTACCGCCGCTAGTCCCCAGTACGCGATCGATAAGTTGGGAGAATACAGCGTTTCAGGTCATCTCATCGCCAGGATAGTCAATGTTCAATAAACAGCAGAAAAAACCACTACCCACCGCCACTTTACAGGCTCCGAAGCCATTTAATTCCCCCCTGTCAGAATCATCGCCACCGTCCGGCATTCTCTTGGGAGATAACTGTTATTGGAATCCTAGCTATTTGCCCAATGGTCACATCGTCGCCATTGGTGCATCAGGTAGTGGCAAAACCCAGACCCTCAAAGCGATCGCCTATTCCCTGAGACAGACCTATCCCGATATTCAGTTATTTATTATCGATTTCCACGGTGATCAAGAGATTATCGGTGAAACTTGTTATCCCCTGCACATGGCCAGTTCTCACGGCATTAATCCCCTGATTGTCAACCTCGATGCCGAAGGGGGTGGTCCCCATCTACAGGCGATTGCTGTTACCACCACCCTAAAACGTTCCTTGCAGTTGGGACCCAATCAGGAGGGATTACTATTAGAAATATTGCAATTTTGTTATGACCGACGGGGTATCACCCAAGAACAACCGACGAGTTGGACAAGGGAAGCACCCAATTTTACCGATTTGCAGCAGGAGATCGAGTCTAGGGTCGAGAGCGGCTGCAAGGAATCGCAAAAATTAAAACTGAAACTGATGGCCACGTTTACCTACGGCGTTTTCTGCCGTCCCCAACCCGACTTCACCGAGAAACACATCCGCATCGACCTCTCGAAATTACCGCCTGAGATCGGGGCGATTGCCGCCGAATCCCTAGCATGGCAATTGATGAACCGACACCGGTTAACTGGCGAAATCGAGGGTAAGTTACCCCGCACCTACCTATTCATCGACGAGGCCAAGGAATTGCGGAAAAGTCGGGCTTGCGATCGGATTATCGCCGACGGTCGTAAGTACGGTTTGGGTTTGGTTTTGGCATCCCAATCGGAACGACATCTCAGCGACGACGTGATCGGCAACTCCTCGACGAAGATCGTTCTGCCGGTGGACCAGTCGGAAGTGAAACGGGTGGCCGCCAAATTCCGTTTTGCCGAGAAGAAAGTAGCTGAGTTAGTACCCTTGACCGCCCTATGTCGTTTCGGCAAACAGGCAGAACTGACCAGCATCTTTCCCTATCACCGGAGGGTAGAAGATGGTTAGCACTCTCTCAAGACCCCATCAACGACGCACCGAGACGGTTTTCGCTATCCTCGACGGCGCACCAGCAGGCACAACCTACGACGGTCTGATCTCGTTGGTACGGGAGAAAACGGGCAAGGGTTGTTCCCGTAAACTGATCAGTCGCTGGAAACGGGAACGCACCAGAGAAACTGTCTTGGAAATTCCGACCGTCTTGGAAATTCCGACCGTCTTGGAAATTCCGACCGTTTTAGAAACGACCGCTTCTCAAAAAACACTTAGACAAAGTTCAGTGCCTGCCCTGAGAGAAACCGACACTTCTCCCGCCGTTCCAGAACCCCTGTATCCCTATTCCCCCCGTCAGGATTTCTTTCGTTACCTGACCCTTGCCGTTGCTACCATTATCACCCTAGTCGGTTGCAGTTACACCACCGCCCAAAAACCCACCCCCTTCAACAAGCTCGACCCCGTTACTCCCGTCATCCTTCCCGTTGCCCCCCCGAAGAAAATATCCTCGACACAACCGAGGGAGATCAAGATTCAATTGACCCTTACCACCCCTGCCGATCTGCGGGTCAAACAAGGCTCTCGCATCGTGGCGGGTCAGACCTTAAGCGATCGCTCGACCGAGAGACAACGACTACAAACCCAACGAAAACAGTTAGAACTCTCCCTCAAACAGTTAGAGATTCCCCTACCCGAACTCACCTTACCTTCACCACCGCCAACATTAAATAAACTTCCCCCCGTTTCCTACCGACAAGAAATAGCTCAAATTACTCTGAAAACAGGAGAATTAAAACAGTTAGAGACTAAAATCACTCAACAAAAACAGAAAATCGCCCAATTACTTACCTTGAGCGAAGCCGAAGATAAGAAACTTGCCATGAAACCCACGGACGTTCGGGTAGCTTCCGTTCCCACCCGAACGTTCCCCACTTTTGTCACCATCGATGGGCAAGCCCTGAAAGGAGTTGATGGGCAAGCCCCCGTCAAGACGATTATCGAACACGAACGGGCGAAACTCTCCCAACGGTCAGCGGAACGGGAACAAGCAAAAATACAACTGGAAATCGCTAACGGTCAGTTGTCCACCGCTAGGGAAAAACGCCTTCAAGAAGAATACCAACTCGCAGTCGAGGAAAACCGACGGGCGATCACTCTCCGCAACCAACAACTGGAAGTGGATAAACAAAGAGCGGTTCGGGCTGCACAACTTCAGGAACGAGAATATAACAAAGCGGTCATCAGGACGAGAATACAGGAGATCGAGGATGCACTGGTTCAATTGGGTACGGTTAAGGCTCCCTATCCCGGAACGGTCAAACGGCTTAAATGGCAAGGCCAGAACGACCATACTCTTACTGTCGAGCTTACTCTTGACGTGGACTCCCCTACAGGCCGCTCCTCTACCCTGTCTCGATAGCGGCAATGACTGCATTCAGACCCTGACCGAGGCGGCGATCGAACGTTCCCCCGAATTGCAGACCCTTGATGAGCGACTCTCCCTGATCGACCAGCGACTGCAATTGGCAGAACAAACTATTGATCATGCCAACGCCCGACATTGGACAAGTTATCTCACCACCGACCCGATCGCCATTCTCCAAAATCTGTTTGGGGGTGGTCAGGTACAGCGTGACCGGATGGCCATCACCGACCTCGAAATCAGGGCGGCCGACCTAGAAGCAGCCCGGGCTGAATTGGAACGTCAACGGGCTGCCAAACGCTCTCAACTCGGAGAACAGGTCTTAACGCTGGTGATCGCCTACGAATCAGCTGGCGATCGAGAACGGGCGATATCAGCCCAACTGTCCAATCACGACCTCTTGACCAGAATTACCGAGATCGATTACCGTCTGGGTGGGTCAACTACCGAAACCTATCTGACCAGAATCGCCCAACGAGAACAGTTAGAGATTCAGTGGAACCGTTACCGTCTCGAAGGGGAAGCCGCCAAACGACAGCTTCTATCCCTGACCGGGTTTTCCGCTCCTGAAACTACTGGGGAAACTACCGGGTGACAGACCATTACTGTCAGAAATAGGAATCGTTGCTATAGCGGTATTTGTGAGATACAGACCATCATCTTGCCTAGACTGACTTATAGCTTGTTGCAGTAACCTCATTCGAATACCGCTATAATTATCCAACGATTATCTTGGGATAATTTCCCCTCAAAGGGCAGCTGGAAGTTTTCTGGTAAGGTTGGGGGTAGCTCGACTCTGCGGTACATTTGTGCTAGACAAGGAAGGTGCAAGGGTTTTAAGCCATTTTAGCAGATTTCCTTGCACCTGAGCGACCCTCAATTCAGCTAAAAGCCTTTTCCGATAAAGGTTACAGCTTTTTTTAGCAAGCCCTATCTAGGTATTGCAAGAGCATCTCAATTAGCAGGGTGATCGGAATGGCAATTACCTTATAACGTCCCTGTGTCTAGCAATACCCTTCTATAGTCATTCCAATTAAGACCGAAAAAATCGATGCCAGACCTCATAGAGGTTCTAGAGTCCATCAGACCGATCTGAAATGTCCATATTTCTAGAATACCTGAGTTGATCTAAAAGAGAACAATCCTAAACAAAAAACAACTATCCCCCGATAGCGATCGCAATCCAGAGATGAATGCAAAGATTTATGGTTCTTCGTTACTTGGTCTGATTCGATCAGAGGACATAAATTCACTAAACCTTATCTGGCAAGAGACTTAATTGATTAGTTCGTTCTAGATCAAAAACAATTGACAAAAATCGCTAATGCCTTTCTAGCTAAGGGTTCCATCCCCTATAACCCCAGTCCATTGCATAACACAAACCGAAGATCCTATTTTTATACAATGTAAGTTCAGATATTTTATCGGTAATGGGAAATGGTCAGCAAGCCCTTCCGTTTTAACAGTTTTATGCGCTTGCAATTTCCACTAATACTTGTAAGGTGATTACTTGATCTCGACTCAGGTAACGTTATAAAACATCCATGTATAATTTTTCTAGCATTTTCGACGATTCGGCTAGAATATGCTGATTATTGCATGATTGTTTTTTACCAGAAAATCTCTCTATCACCATACTATGAGGGTTTTCACCAGATTGTCACCCCGTCAGATGAAAATCTCTTGACTATCACATTCCCTATGAGGTATTCTTCAATCAATCAGGCACTGGCACACTTTGAATTTCTATATTTTCTGACCAATGGAAAAACTTCCTAATCAACCGACTTTTTATAACTCACCAGAGGAGGCCATAAAAGAGATTGTCAAGATTAAAGAAAAAATTTCTAATGCTCCTCCTGGAAATTTGAGACTTGGTATCTTTCGAGGTAAGCGTTTTTGGGGAAAACTAGATGTAGCATCGGTGGATAACGGAGATTTTCATGGCAATCCTGAAAAAAATGCCAGAACGCTATATCATCGTCTGTTAGCACGTTTCTTGGCCGAGCGAGTTTATCGTTCTCAGTTTTTAGTTTTTGTATTAGCAGTAATTTTAGGTTTGGTCGGTGGAACTATTCACAATACTGAAAAGCAATTGCTTGAATCATTAAAAACAAACATAGATAATGAACAAAAAGTTTTAAATGAAAATCTTAGTGATAGAAGAGAAAAGAATAGATTGATTTTTACTGAAGAAGCACAGCTTTTCATAGAGAAGGGAAATCCTATTCCTGATGATGTTATCGAACGTTTTAATAATGATAATCGGTTTTTAGAGAAAACTTTTAATGAGGGAACACGGAAAATTGAAGAAGCAACAAATAGTTTGTCTTTTTATACAGATATTCTTAATACATGGGGTTCCATTTTTCACAGAATCGGACAATTAGTTGCTTTTGGAGTTATATTGGTATTGATTCCAACAATCAATGATCATATTCTTAAAAGAAATCATAAAGAAAAAAAACAAGCTGAAGATATTGTCCGACGAATTTATTTAAGAGATTTCAAGAATGCAAAACCTCCAGAAGATTTAAAAGATATTTGGCGATACGGATGGATTACGACTGATGGTCGTCCTGTATCCTCGGAAATCAGCGTGGATGACTTTAAAACGGATGAACTACCAAGAAGAGCGAATGCTTGGGTTCTTCCTAGTTTCAGTCTGCTGACCAGTACAGGAGCTTACACTGGTCTAGCTGCGTCACTTTCGTTATGTATTTTGTGGATTTTAATTTTTGTTTCTTGTTGGCTATACCAAGTAAATTTATCTTCTAACTCCGAGTCTGAAATTTTATCTACAGAACAATCAAGTAATTCTTCTAGATTTGGGCTTGTTTCTATTTTCTTCATAAAACCGCTCAATTGGATTACCAAAGATATACCGCCAATTTGGACTATGTTCTTTGGCGGATTTTTTGGAGTTTGGAAAAGAATTGTAGATCGTCCGCCTTCTTTAAACAGAGCGCGAGAATTAGAAAAACAAGTATCTGTTGATGCGGCTACTTATCTTATGGCGGGAGGATATACTTGGTCACAAGTTGCTGAATCGGCACGTCTTAGACAGTTTAAGCAAGCTCAAAAAGATAGCTCCCCACTTTTTCAACTAGGAATAACAGCAGGAATGCTAGCTGCAAGGGGTGATCTTTATGCGCCTTCTGCTGGACTACCATTTAAACTCTCTCTCAAAGATTTAACACAACATCTTTTAGTTTTGGGGGGTATTGGCTCTGGAAAAACGGCCGGTATTCTGCGTCCTATTGCTAGACAAGCGGGGCAAGCTGAAGGTGTGGGTTTAGTTGTTTTAGATGGAAAAGGAGCGTTACCCGGTGAACTGAAAGATGTTGTTAAAGGAATGCAGATTGTCGATCCAAGAAACAGCCGAGTTTCTCTGGTTAAGGGATTACAGCCCGCCACACTTGTTGATACTATTATTGATGTGATAGGGGCGAGAAAAAATAGTGCAGATCAGTTTTTCACGGACAGTGCTGCTGACCTCCTGCGTAAGGCTGCAATATTAGCCCAGGCAGCAGGGGGTGATTATTGGACTTTAAGTAGTATTGGAAAGATTGCTACTAATTCTGATTCCCAGAATGATGTTATACTAGCCATTCCAGAATCGGCAGAAACACTGACGGTCGGAGAAGCAGCTGAATTCTTTATGGAAGATTGGGAAAATACTGAGGAACGGGTAAAATCAAATATTATAGCTACGGCGAGAAGCTGGCTTAACACAATTAGTAGCCATCCCGATCTTGCGGCATGGGCAGATACAAACGATAAATTAGAAAATGTTGATATTACAGCACCTCTAGAGGGCGGAAGATTGGGAGTTTTAATTCCTGATTATCGCTACGGTCGTGGTGGTGCAGTGGTTACGGCTCTTATCAAGGCACGATTGTATGAAGGCATTAAAAAACGCGGAGAAAACAGTGATCAGGAACATATTCCCGTACTTTTTATAATGGATGAGGCTCAAGAAATTGCTACTAAAGATGATGCGTCTTTATTAGCCATTGGAAGATCATTAAAATTAGCTATGGTTGCAGCGACACAAACTGTTGAAGGGGTGGTTGAGAAGTTAGGAAAAGAGACATCTGATAAATGGTTTGGTATTTACGGCAGTTTAGTTGGGTTGAAAGGACGTTCTAAAGTAACCAATGAATTTATTGCTGCCCGATTTGGTACTGGATGGCGTTCAATAGTAGAAAATGTTCAAGGTGTTCCCATTAACCAAAGTGCGGGAATCAATACCGTGCATGGAGTTAAAGCAGCTAGTCTTTATCAAGAAAGTTGTCGGAATATTGAGTTTGACTTTCGAGATAGCAGAGAACTTGCTAATTTTCCTTGGAATTTATTAAAACCCCCTATTTTCCGAGAGCGCATAATATATGGAGATCAAACATCAAAAATGAACACCACGATTAGGGTTGCTCCTTTACTAGAAGCGGGAGAAATTGAAGATTTGTTAGCTGTTCCAGGAACTGCTTTAATCGTTGCAACGAGGGCCTCAGTGACCAGACGGGATGTTATTAAGTTAAACTTTATTTCAGAGGATGGAACAAGTTTTGAGCCATAGTCAACATTTATTCTGGATTCTACCAAACCAAAAATAAACTAATTCATTTTGTTTGATATTTTTCAGTTTTATCATATTGTTCCTTTCGTATGGATTCAGTTATGCCATCAATACTCTGAAAATAGTATGGGATTTCTGAGATGTAAGGTGATTTGGCTATTTTTGCACCTCCTAGCAGTTTTATATCAAGATTAAACAAACGTTGACCTTCTGGGTTTAATATTGAAAAAACTTTCACAACATAAGTGTCATCTTTTTTAATTGTGATATTTTTATCATTAGGTTTTCCTATAAGGATGCGATCTTGATACGAAAAAACAGCAGTGCAAATATCTTTAACTTTAGTTGAAGTAATAAGTTTTTGACCAGCTTTAGCTGAAAATACATAGCCTACATCTTGACTATAAGATACCAGTCCAGAAACTGTTTTTTGTGCTATGTTTTTTGATGAGTTCTTCTGGGGAACAGTAACTAATTCAGTTTGATAAAGAGCCGTTCCTCCCAAAGTAGGATATTCAGGACAAGAGAAAGCTACATCATTAGAAGAAGACGAACTACATCCCGATAAGACAGAGAGAGAAAAGAGTAGAGGCATACTCAATATTTTAAAATGACATTTGTTCATAGAAAAATGAGAATAAGTTTTGAGTTTAGCGAGTGCGTTTAGGTGATTGTGTTGGAGGTTTAAGAGTTTGAGCATTTTTCTGGGTTGTCTCTTTAGCCTTATCTAGTTTGCTCTGCGACTGTGATTGATTAAGCGTTCGACTAGGTTGAGATTTATTTTTAGCTGCTTCTTTCGCCTTTTCTAATTTACTCCTTGAATCTCCGTGTGCGGGACTTTGGGATGTTGATAAGCCTGCCATCGCAGCATTTTTGCTTGTTTGCTTCATTGAAGATTGTTCTTTCCCTTTAACTGTTTCCCAAACTTTGTGGGCACTTTCCTGATCCCGTGTAACTTTTGCTTGCATTACAGGGTCATAACGTTTATTGGTTTTGTCATAACCATACTTACTCCTTAAAAAGGTTTCTCTCTGACCATCAAGTGCTTTTTGAGCTTGAGGGGTTTTTCCATGCTTCATATACACACCCAAAGCTTGGTATGCCCCACGATTGAGAGTGTGAAATCCTTCTCCCCGGATGGGATAAGTTGTACCAAAACTTTTTTTTTCAGCATGAACTCCATACGTTCTGCCATTTACAATATAGGTATGGTTGCCATTCTCATTGCGGTATGTGGCTTTCCCTGCTCTAATTGCCTTCATATCGTCATTGACATTAACACCGGGTTCAATAACGGTGTTAATGTTGCGCTTACAAGATGTCTGATTGACTTTAGAAAGATAATGCCGATCAGCAGGTTTTTTGACAGATTGATGTAAATCATCAGGTGGCTTTTTTTCAGACATAGTTACTGATTGGGGATAAATGGGATATAAAAATTATGAGGAAACCGCTTATTTTTTGTCCTGTTCGAGCGATTTGCGCTCTAGCTCTGTAGGGAGCATCTCACCTTTGTAACCCCTAAATCAGGTTTTATGTCAAGCTATTTTGAAAGCCTTGCTAGAAACCAGTTTTAGGGATAAGTATAATTACTCACCTGTATATAGCGTTTCCTGTTGACAAGAGGTACATTCTCAATCCTGAAAAGCTTAATCAGCAAAGGTTAAAGTGTGCCACACAGATGTGAGAACCGCTATAAATGAGATTCCCCGCTCTATATGCCTCATTATAGCTAAAACAATAACCAATTTATCGTTTATCTATCTCGTCTATAAAATAATAGTCAGTCTCGTCATCAGGAATAGGTTTTTCCTCATCAGAAGGCATATAAAGAACAATCAACTGACGCTGGTTATGACCGTCGATCAAATAAAAGTCATCAGGGCGCAAAATAGGATCATTTCCTGAATCGATAGCACAGCGACATTGAAATTTTTTAGAAAATTCAGAAACAAACGTATAACGCTCCCGTCCAATATCTTGGATTTGTGCGTCAACATCTGGATCTGCTGGTCGAAGCTTGAGAAGAATAGAAAAATCACCTTTTACAGTAACATAAAAAATTTGTAACAGATAAGGATTCATATTATTTTTATCCATTTCCTCGAGAAGCTTATCATCATCTTCATAGATAAATATTTCATTTTCAGAAATAGAAAGAAGTTCCGCAAAACCTTTTTTTAGCTCATCACGAGATAAAGGTTGATCGACAAAAAAATCCTCTAAAACGGGTGTAAATTTTTCTGAAGTTCCATCGTTATTCATTAAAATTCTCCTAAATGTTTTTCTTTCTGCTCTTGAGTTAACGGTCGATTGCGATAAGCTCGTCCATGGATTTGACTAGGAAATTATAACATCTCGATCACAGCTTCAATTAACTCAAAACTTAAGCGGATATGAAGACCCCTCCGAAGGTGATATTAGCGAGCCATTATCGGCCACGTTGAGGTGCCTTGGATTGAGGCGACCTAGATTGGGTTGCTAGTTTTGGAGATTGCGCTTTTTGTTTCGCTCTAGATAAACCTTGCTGATGCTGCGCTGGTTTAGCTTGACGAGCCTGTGCTTTCGGTTTAGCTTTAGCTAGACCTTGTTGGTACTGTACTGATTTAGGCTTAGATTCTTGAGTTTTATTCTGAGCATTTTGTTTGGTTTTTTCTAGTTTACTCTTTGAATTTACCTGTACGGTTCTAGATGACTTTGACTGAGCTTTCTGTTTGGACTTAGTTAAGTTGTTTTGACTTTGTACTGCTTGAGTTTTACGGGCTAAAGCTTGCTTTTTTAATTGAGCCAGTTTTTTGGGCGATTGAGAAGCTGAATTTTTCTGCTTAGAGATTGGCGGATGTTTATTAGGTAAAAAACCAGATATAGTAGCTTCCATTGCGGCTTTCTGAAATTTTTGTTGTTCAGCTATTTTTTGTTTCTGTTCATTTAATTTGCTTGAGTTTAATGACAGAATTTGTCGCTGTCTTTGCCAGGTTTGAATTTGACTTCTTACTTTTATTTTGTAATGCTTTAGAGCTTGCAGCATCCCTTTATTATACTTTGAACCAAACTGAGAGCGAATATCCTTAATATCCATCAATAAGGCTTGCTCAAATTGTCCTTTATTAATCAACTCACGTTGTTCTCCACGGAATTTTTGTGCAGAACTATAGCTTCCCCAAGTGCCTGTTTTTCGATGGTCTGCTTCTGTCATCCAGATAGCGATGCCTTTATCTATATTGAGGGGAACAATTCCTTCATAAGATTTATATGCTGGGATGTGATTAACTTCACCTCCTCTATTAGCTTTTCTTACGGCTCTGTAATAGCCACCTTGTTTATCCATATATTTTTGTTTAATAAGAAAGCATAAAACTTAAAAAGTCTGATTTAACATAGTTAAATACTACAATTGGCTATAAAATATTAAAAATATTCAAACCAAAGTAGTGAAATTGATTGTAGCAATCTAGTTGCTAATCATAATGCCCTTTTGGAAAAACAAAAACCCCCTCTACGATTGCGTCTGGATATTCGTCACCAAAACGAAAGTAGAATCCAACGCCAAATTTATGTGATGTAAATCCCACGTCATCAACTTCTAACTGTCCATCAATTTCCTCAAATAATTCTCTTAGCTTATGATAGCTGAGTCCAGACAAACACTGGTTATTAAGCATTGGTTCAGCTGGCTTAAACATCTCAATAGCCTCACAAGTATTATCGGGTTTGTAATAAACAAAGATTCCTAAATCTTCGTATAAATCGGTGTCCTTAAAGTTTTTATCCTCACCTTTGTACCATTTGTTAAAAGTTTCAAAGTTTGTAGATAAATCTTTCAGTGCATGACGCACTTCATCACGGCTCATGCCAAAGCGAATCAGATCGATACCTTGGTAGGGTCTGAGGATAAACTGCATAATAACCTCTTAATATGGCCTATTAACGATCATACTCTTTGAGTATGCTATTATTATAAAGCCAATAACCAAAAACCAAAAATTTAACGATAATTTTCCGAAATCTGCGCTCCATCGAGCGTAATGCTCTATGATTGTAGTGTTGGACAAATTCAAGTTTGAAATGTACCATGACCGATTGCTCAAAAAATATCGGATCTTCTCGACTTTGTGTGATAACTTTTGCTTATGTAATCCTGAAGTGCTTATTTGGCAAGACTTTTAGGACTATTTTGCGGATATTCTATCAGTATAGACCTCGTTTCCACACAGAAACCAGAAGAGCCAAATATCTCAGATGGGGTACGATAGTCAAGAGATTTTCAGAGTCGATGTTTGAAGCCTTCGCTCAATCTACCTTAGCTTGTTTAACGATTTTGTCGCCCCTTTCGGGAAAACTATGGGATGAGATACTTAATGTACTCGTTAAGTACTCGCCGTCAAGAATGCGTTCTTTTGGGCTAATCTTTTGGTAGCTGATTTAGGAGCATTCCATTTTGGGATAAGCATTACCTAAAGTAACGGCGGTGCAAGGGTTTCAGTCCCTCGTAAAACTGCTAAGGTACAAAATCGGGATTCTCCTGCTTATCTCGGTCTTTCTCTCTTAGTGGTGCAGGTCAGATTACTTGATAAGCAACCTTATTGAAAGACCACGCAGTGGCACACTTCATTTTTGAATCGATGTCAACTAATAATGTTGTCTATTTGACAGGAGAAGCAATGTGATAGGGTTCAACCGGATGAGTGGTTTAAAAGTACTACTAATTCTGCTTCTAGCATCTGGATGTCAGTCATCTCCTACACTAAATCCACAGGCATCAGGGACTTGCGCTAATGAACCAGATCGAAGTCTAATTGATCAAACAGCACCCAAATTAAACGTTTCGTCGGGGGACAGTATTACACAAACGGGTAAGATTAAATCTAACCAAGGTGTGACGTATCAGATTGAGGCTCAGGCTGGACAGACATTAAATTTTAAAGTAAAACCTTTGTCTAAGTTATGTATCTGGAAATTAAAATCTGATTTTTCTCCTCTAAAAACAAAAGAAATTCAGCAAGATGGTAAGTATTTTCTTCATATTGAAGCCTTAAAAGAAGATACTAATTTTGAAGCGATTATAGCCATCGATTCAGAAGTAGGAGTTATTCCTTCACCTTCTATTACAAAAGAAGACCCAAGAACAATTTCTCCTATTTTACGACCTTCTCCAACTCCATTCTCTCCTCCTCCTGTGCAACCTAGTATCAGCAATAATACTAATGCCACAATTGTAGGACAACCAGGAAAGAAAAATATTCGCAGAGGTCCTAGTTTAGAATATGCACCAAGACATATTGCCTATCCTGGTGATCGCGTTCAAGTTATCAAATCTGTTAGAAATAGCGATAATTTCATTTGGTATCATATTTATTTTCCCCAATCAGGAGCAGACGGATGGATTGCAGGTAATTTACTTGCTGTTGATGGTCAAACTACTTATCCACAACCACAAATCCAACCTCCATCTCAACCTCCACCAAAAGCTTCGTCCAGAGGAACCAATGCTACAGTGAGCGGTACTCCAGGAACTAAAAATATACGTTCTGGTGCTGGAACTGCTTATGCTGTACTAGGAACCGTTCGTACAGGCGATCGCCTACAAATTTTGGGCAGTAGCTATGATAGAGGAGGTTATCAGTGGTATAAAGTCTATCATCCTCAGTCCGGGACGACAGGCTGGATTGCTGCTCAATTAATTAGTTCTGACTAGCTCTAGTATGACCATAATTAACTGCACACAATTACTACAACTAATATGAAATCTTTTATTTCAGCTTTTCAATATTTTATTATTCCTATAATTGTTGTAATGGGTGTATCGATTTATTTAGGGTTTAAACAGCCGATTGAACCGCCAACTACTGCTACAATTACTACCTCACCTTCGGCTTCTCTAATTTCCCCTGCTCCTATCCCTAAAAATACTCTAACGCCTCCCTTACAGCAACCTTATCCTTTGGCAAATACATCCAAAGCTCCGCCAGTTCCTTCGCCCAAACAGATGGTTACTGGTGCTGATGATATCTATTCACTATCTTCGCCACCTCCCAAGAATCACACTGTACTTTCACCCCCTAACCAAACTGAAATTCCTTTTCATATAAAATACGGAGAAAATGCTAATGATTTAGTGGAAATTGGTATTTTCTACGAACGTAAAGCATATCTAAATCGAGAAACGGCAGAGATGTTTAAACAGATGCAATTAGCCGCTCAACAAGAGGGAATTGAGATCATTCCTGTTTCTGGCTTTCGCTCAGTTGCCGATCAAAAAAAGCTGTTTGAGCGACAAATTCAACGCCAAGGAAGTAAGAAAGCCGCCTCTAAACTGAGTGCGCCTCCAGGTTTCAGCGAACATCATACAGGCTATGCTCTCGATGTTGGTGACGGTAAAAGTCCTAATACTGTCCTCAAATTGACATTCGACTCTACTGAAGCCTATCGCTGGCTAGAAGTTCACGCTGCTCAATATGGCTTTGAACTATCATTTCCGAAAAACAATTTACAAGGTGTTAGTTATGAACCTTGGCACTGGCGTTTTGTCGGTTCAGCAACAGCTCAAGAAATTTTTAGAGTAGCAAAAACACAAAGACAATGATTATACAATTGCAAATTTTATAACGGTTAAATCCACCGAACTTGGGTTATACCTAGACTTCCCCGTTGACAAAAGGCCATAACCTATGTTGTAGGAGGGATTAAGAGAATTTCCGCCAGCCCGTTACTGGGTACAAAATAAAGAAACCCCCAATAAATCTAACGCCACACAAAATCCTTGTCAACAGCCAATCAGGTTATACCTCATCTTTCTGAAAAAGTTTCTCAATGTTACCTCACCTCAGCCGTGGCACTGGCATCATTGCCGAACACATCTACTAACCGGACAGCGATCACTTCCCGAATCCCTAACAACTGCATTCGGAGCAGTATCGATCGCTGGTTCGACCGGAAAAAAACTAGGGGATGCGATCGATAGAACAAGAGCAAGCGAAATCTAGGTTAGGTTTCCCGTCACGTTTTGCTCTTAGTTTTAATACTCTAGTGTATCAACGGGCATTACATCCCTCCAAAAACTTCAATAACTTTTCTTCCCAAGTATTCAGGTAGGGACGCTTCAAAGAACCCAACGTTTCCAGAATAGCCCTCACCGTCTCCTCTTCCCCTAACGACCGGAGATGAACTAGACGGTCGCTCAGTTGTTTCATCTTTTGCCGGTGGTCGGGGGAATACTGCAAATCCCTTAAATTCTCCTCTCTAACGGTATATTCACCGTTCCAAGTCCTTACCAGACAGGAAAATTCCCTCACCTCCATGACGATACACCAACAGCCGCCCAATCCTCGCAAATCGGGGTTATCCTTGATCAGTATTTCGCAGACATCACCGACCCGGTAGGGAATCGGGATTTTGGTTCGCTCGCGGATGCGCTGTACTATATCCTTGACGATGCGACCGGACGGGACTTTACCCCCCGCAGCTTCTACCGCTTGCTGCCACACTTCTCTCTGTTGATCCGGTTCCAGTTGGGTTAGGGGACGGACTTGACGCTCGGAGATTGGCAAAATTTGAGAACCAATGGTTCTCGTTTCGTCTCTGTCTTCGTTTCGTCTCTGTCTGATTGAGAACCAATGGTTCTCGTTTCGTCTCTGTCTGATTGAGAACCAATGGTTCTCGTTTCGTCTCTGTCTGATTGAGAACCAATGGTTCTCGTTTGCAGATTCTCAAAAACTTCGGAACCAGAAATCAGATAGTCGATCTTGCGACGAGAATAACCAAAACGATCACGGCAATACTCCTCAAAGGTTTTATGGGTAGAACGGTACAGCCGTCTATCCCGCAATTCCTTCAAGGCTGTTCCCGCTTCGTAGAAAGCCCTTTCTACCTTGCGCTCCCAGAACAGACGTTGACGTTCTTCGTCTGGTGTCAGGTCATCTACCACTTCTACCTGTACCGATTCCGTCGGGGGAAACAGATCCAGTTCCAAATTGACCGCCCTTTCTGGTTCGGGTGGCAACCGCTTATGATTCTTTTTGGCCCAATCGTCCAGCCACACCCGGGGCGAGGCGAACTTGGTGGTGGCCTTAACGGGAATATCGAGGACGAAGCCCGCCGCGCTGACGGTGCGCTTGGCACTAAAAGAATTGTACTCGAAACGCCACTCTAACCCGTAGGCTGTCCAGATTTGCGGAGAGCGAGACCAGATGTTCACGCCGTTACCTCCCGACTACATGACTATTTACAGTCGCAAAGTTTGTCTTTTTTATCAACCAGTGATATTAATATTATAAGTAATATAATAGACAATAACAACAGTAATTTTTCTGGGGGTTTTGGGCGTGGTGAAACAAAAGAAAGTAGTGATGATTCCCGTTGAGATGGTCGAGGCTATCTCATGGTCAGAGGAATCGGGATTGAAGTTAAAGGAGATTCGGGAGGGACAGGGACTATCTCGAAACAAGTTGGTCAACAAGATCAGGGATGCTGGTCGGGACATTTCACCCCAGCACATCCAAAAGTTGGAGACTGGTTTCAAGGCGATAACGGCAGAAAATCAGACGGCCAAGAGTGTCGGCACGGCTACCCTCCGAGCGATTCTCGACGCTTTGGATTACCCGCTCGATCGATTCCTCACCGAAATCGGTCACAAGTAAACCTCCGAGAAGCCTTTTTAATCCCCGAACCAAACCGACAATAAGTTACGAAATTATCCTGTTTCCGATTGAAGCCTTTTTTTTAAGGGACTATACTGAAATTTATTCTTTCCTTCGGATCGGTTCCGATAAAACGGCAAACCGTCCACCGTTCCAACTTTTTTTCCCTCGATTCGGGATATTTTTTTATTCTTAAACCCCTCGGAGATGAAAAATTATGCAAAAAGCCGCCTCCTTACCCGATCGCTACCGAATAGGAAAAACCCAGTTTTACGAACGCCGCCAGCATCTGATCCGCTTGGGTTACGACATGGAAGCCGATAAACTCGGGAGCATCTCACTTATGCAATGAGTATTAATACTTATAGATGTCAACAACTAGAAAATCTTCAACTTGATCACAAAGAGAAATGAGATTAGACCTCTTGCATAATTTTTTTATGGTATAATATAAGGTTTTGCTTTTTTCTCAATTCTTAGATTGAAGTGGAAAAAAGAATAAAATGTGATCTTAGGTCAGGAAATCA
>VYLZ01000099.1_pt1 | contig 17660 bp, 13 predicted proteins | sample 5115361 | NCBI WGS metagenome assembly VYLZ01 (sample SAMN12291805, study PRJNA351875) | freshwater metagenome | isolation source: freshwater lake | place: USA: Michigan, Sixteen Lake | collected 2013-08-07 | reverse complement strand
GTTCGGCATCCCGACAACGTCCCGTTGTCAGGACGGGCGGTATCTCTGACCCCATCAACTCATATCCCAACTCGTACAGGCTACCTTCGTTCTCGAATAGCAACTCGAATCTCGCCGAGGAACATGGAAGAGTAGCGCGTGGAAGAGAGTCGTGTTATGGAGTTTTCTTTAGTTCGTCTCGTGGCGGCTTGGGAGCAAGTGCGTCAGCGTACCAAAGCGGCAGGAATCGACGGGATTCCGACTGACTTGTTTGCCGGGGTGGTAGACGAGGAACTGTCTCTCCTACAACGCCAATTGCAACAGGAGTACTATCAGGCCGATCCAGCCAAAGGCTTCTACCGCCAGAAAAAGAGTGGTGGGAATCGACTTATCGGCATTCCCACCGTGCGGGATCGGATCGTGCAACGACTGCTCTTGCACTCGATCTATCCCGCTCTAGAAGATGTGTTTAGCGATCGCTCCTACGCTTACCGACCGGGCTTGGGAGTCCAGAGCGCGATCGCCCATCTGTCCGAGGTGTATGCTGGGCAGACGGTCTGGACGATCAAGGCGGATGTTTCTCGGTTCTTTGACAGTCTCAATTGGGCGTTGCTTCTGACGCGGTTAGAACGGCTATCCTTAGAGCCAGTCATAGTAAGGATGATCGAACAACAAATCAAATCGGGCATCGTGATCGATGGACAAAAACTACGCCAGACGAAAGGGGTTTTACAAGGGGGCATTCTTTCGGGCGCGTTAGCCAATTTGTATCTCAGTGATTTTGATGCTAGATGCGTGGGGTTGAATCTCGATTTAGTCCGTTATGGTGATGATTTTGTAATCGTCACGTCGGGGTTGTTAGAAGCGACCCGCGTTCTCGATTCACTTCATCACTGGTTAGCGGATATTTACTTGGCACTTCAGCCGGAAAAAACCCGAATTATCGCGCCGGACGGGGAGTTTACTTTTCTGGGATATCAGTTCCGAGGGGGACAGGTAATCGCCCCGGAAAGGAAACCGAGCCGTCCCACCCGTCAGTCGAAAACGGAAACGATCATTCTCCCTTCGAGACCTCCCCGAGCTTGCGATTTGGTCAGAACTTCGCGACTTTCTTCCTCGGTTCCTTGTCGTTACTACTGGAGTGAAAATATGACGACTTTGTATCTAATCGAACAAGGATCTTATTTAAAAGTCAAAAATCAACAATTTCAAGTGTATTATCAGGAGGCTCTCAAAATTTCGGTTCCCGTCAACCGAGTTAGTCATATTCTTATTTTCGGTTGCTGTAATGTTTCCGAAGGAGCCGTTAAAATCTCACTACAACGACGGATTCCGATCATGTTCCTATCGCAGAAAGGTTATTATTTCGGTCGTTTACAGGCGGAAGGAATGGCGGAAATCGATTATTTAAGCAAGCAGGTAGAACTATCTCAAGATCCCGCCTTCATCCTCGAACAAGCTCGCTCGATCGTGATGGCTAAGTTACGAAATTCTCGGATTCTTTTGTTACGGCTGAACCGCCAGGAGAAAACCGAACTGGCGACCCGAGCGATCGGGCAACTAGCGGAGTTTCTAGAAAAAGTCGAGCGGGGCGATTCGCGGGAGTCTCTGCTCGGATATGAAGGACAGGGCGCGCGGGTTTATTTTCAAGGTTTGGGAAGTTTGTTGAAGGAGCCGTTCGAGTTGACCCAACGAACCCGCCGTCCTCCCCCGGAACCGGTGAGTAGTTTGCTGAGTTTGGGATACACGTTACTGTTTCAAAATCTGTATTCTCTAGTACAGTCCGTTGGACTACATCCCCACTTCGGCAATCTTCATGTACCGAGCCGAAGCCATCCCGCTTTGGTCTCGGATCTGATCGAGGAATTTCGTNNNCAATCTGGAAGATTTCACGCCGCCGGACGCGCGCGGAGGGGTTTACCTCTATCCCGATGCCCTGAAAAAATACCTCAAGCACTGGCAAGACCGACTGCAACTGGAAATGACCCAGGTAAAGGGGATGGGTTTCTCTCGTGTGGCTCGCTGTTCGATTTCGAGGACTGCTTGCTTCACCGCCGCCGAGGTTGGAGTTTTCTCTCCAGCCTGCTCTACGGCGATCTGCCACGCTGCAATCTGCTCCTCCTCGGTCAGTTTGACTAAGGGGCGGCACTGGTACTCGGTGGTGGGAAGCGATGTTAACGGCGCGTTAACATTTTCGCGGATATTCTCATACACCTGGGCGGCTCCCATGAGTTGATAGAGGCGTATCCGGCTGAATCCCAGTATGTCCCTGGCATACTCCTCGAAAGTCCTGTGGGTGCTGCGGAACAATTTCCGGTCTCGCAACTCCCGCAGCGCGACCCCGGACTGGTAGAAAGAATCGACGATCTGTCTCTCAAGCCGTTCTCGTTCCCTCTGCTCCTCCTCCGATAGTTCTGTCGGCTCTTCCGCTAAGAGATCGCCCGCATCTTCGGCGACGACGATCGCCTCGACCGCTTCCACGGGAGCGACTTCAACGACCTGCTCCTGCGGCTCTGCCACTACCTCCCGAACCTTCTTGCGTCTTGCTACCACTCGAAAAACCTCTGCTGTTACAACCTGTCGCTCTTGATTGTACCTTGACCGAACTGCGTCCATTGTCAATCGCCGTGAAAATGGCCTTCCTCAGATTTGTGGATAATGTTGTCTATACTTCGACATAAATATGGTGATTATTATCCATGAGCAAAGGCAAGGTTGCCAAGGTAGCATCAAAAAGAGCGGCGGCAAGTCCGCAAATATCCCCCTAAAATTCCCCCTCCGACGGCGGCAGAGGCCGTGCTAACTCATCCTCATCAAACCAGATCAGCTCTCTCGTCCCCCGCGCATAGCGGATGCCATAGAGCCAGTACGGTGCGTCGGTGAGAACTCCACTTTTGCTGCGGTGTTCAACAAGCTCCATCGCGCAGACGCGAAAGATGTCGAGTTCCTCGGAGAAGTCGATGTTATTTTGGACGTAGTGGTCATACTGCTCTCTTAGTGCCACCTCATCACAAAACTTAAAGGCTGGTTCTGGAACCCCGTAGTCGTCTAAATGGTGTACTTGGGGAGTAAACTCGATACGGATGCGTTGCTCTACTTCTGGTTCATCATGACCGTATTCAACGTAGGGTATGCCAAACGCTTCGATGGTCTGCCGGACGTGCATGGTTAGTTCTCCTTTTAGCTCTCGAACTGTCCCGCGCTAGCGGCGAAAAAAAAGGCAGGAGGGAGCAATGCTGCTCCTGTATCCTGCCCTATCCCGCCTGCCGAACCTTCTCTATCACTTCCACCGCCTCCTCGTTGGCGGGAACGAAAGCCCGCAGTCGGTGTTGGATGTATTCGCCAAATGCACCCACTGATTTGAGCCACTGGTACTCGCTATGACCAAGGAACCCGACAATCTCAAGGCGGCGCTGACCGGCGACGGTACAACTCCGCAAACTGAGACGCTCCGTGAGCCTCACCGATTCCCGGCGTTCCCACACGGCATGGAATATCTCACGATCTGTAAGCTGGCAGGTAACGCCGAAGGTTTCAGCGACCGACTGCATCACCTCTGGCGGCACCATGCGTCCGAGCAACCGCTCTCCTCCATCCGTTTGCAGGCGGTAGATCCTCATGCGGCTCGGGTCGAGTTTGTTCCAGATTGGTAACAACAGCCCGGTGATCAGGAAGAATGTGTCGGTGAGATATTCGGGAATTTCGCCCACCTCCTCATTCCATGCCGCCAAGAACTCATCCTGACGTGCTTCCCGCCAGTGAGAGCGTTCGTAGTCCTGCTTGGCGACCTTCTCGTTGCTACTAGGGCGCACCAGATTGACGCGGCGGATGAGAGCGCCACTGTCTGCCATGCGGCTGTTGGTGGGCAACACCACGACTGCGCGTCCCGATCGTTCGTTGACGGCAAGGATGCCTCCTTGGGCGATCGCCTTCTCGATGGCTGCCGCGCCACTGAGAATGTCCGCCTTCTGCTTGCGCTCGATCTTGACCGCATAGCTGATCGCTCCCGTCGTCGGGTGGCGGTATATTTCCATTCGTTCGAGGATGCAGAAGCTCTCTGCCCGCAAGGTTTCGACCCCGACTTCATAGACCCCGGCCTCGATCGCCTCCTCCACCTTGGTGGCAATCCGCACCTCCAACTCATCAAAGAGCCGCCGCTGGTCATCAAGGCGCATCGCCAGGCAGCGGTTCAGGAACTGGGACATCGGCGGCAAGTCCTCCTTGAAGTTCCCCTCATCGGTAGCGAGTGCCAATCCCGCGATCTCTTGAAACCGCTCCAGGGAACAGCCCTCCACCTGCCCCTGGTAGATCGCCGTATAAAGCTGGCGCAGGGCAGCCTTGGCGTAGAGGGACTCCAGGTTGTCCTCCTCTCGGAATAGCCCCTGCCCTCCCGTCTTGCGCTCTCCCTTAGTGAGGGCACCGAGGGAATCAAGACGGCGGGCGATGGTGCTGGTGAATCGCTTCTCCCCCTTGACGTTGGTCGAAATCACGCAGAACACCGGCGGTTGCTTCTGATTGCTGCGGTTGGTGCGCCCTAGTCCCTGTACCGCTATGTCCGCCTGCCACCCGGCTTGTAGCAGGTAATGGCGGCGCAACCGCTGATTGCTCGCGCTCAGATCGGCATGGTAGCTGCGCCCCGTACCGCCAGCTTGGGAGAAGACGAGGATGCGCTTGCGGTCGCTCTGGAAGGCTTCCGTCTCCGCGAGGTTGGCGGTAGCGCTGCGCCGCTGGAGTACAAGCCGGTCACTCCCCTCGCGGACTTCGCGCACGATGCGCTTGCTGCGCCCCGTGACTTCGGCTACCTGCTCGTGCCCGAAGTGCTGGATCAGTTCATCTAGGGCCGAGGGGATCGGTGGGAGGAGTGCCAGCCGTTCGATGAGTTCATCGCGCTGTCGCACCGCCTCTCGGCTCAATACCGGGTTCCCGTCCGCATCGACCACCGTGCGCGTCCGCTCCACCCCTTCATCGTCAGTCCAGATCTCATGGAGCTGAACGGGGAAGGCATTGCGCAGGTAATCGAAGAGGTATTCTCTCGGAGTCAGATCCACCTGGAGGTCATCCCACTGGGCGGGCGGTATCTCTGCCAGCCGCCGGTCGAGCAGCGCCTCATCGGTGGAGACGAGTTGTACCACCGCCGCGTGTCCCTCAGCTAAGTCCCGCTCGATCGCCTTCATCAGCGAGGGACACTTCATTGAGGTCAGGAGGTGGTTGAAGAACCGCTGCTTTGCTCCTTCAAAGGCGGAATAGGCTGACGACTTGGCCTGCCCGTTGCGAGCCTTACCCGATTCGGAGAGTACGTTGGTGGCAGCTAATGCTTCTCCGATGTGCTGGTGGATGATCTGATAGGCATCGGCGTACTGGTTGTAAATCGCCTCCTGCTCTGGGGTGAGTTCGTGTTCGACGACCTCGTACTGCACCCCCTCAAACGAGAGGGAACGGGCTGCGTACATTCCAAGTGCCTTGAGATCCCGCGACACCGCTTCGAGGGCTGCCACGCCGCCCATCCCCACCTGGCTCAGGAAATCCTCGCGGCTGCGGAAGGGCATATCCGCCGTTCCCCAAAGTCCTAGACGCTCCAGGTAGCTTAAGTTCTCCAGTTTGGTGGCTCCCGTTGCTGAGACGTAGAGGATGCGGGCATTGGGCAGTGCCCGTTGCAGCCGTAGTCCGGCAATTCCCTGCTGGGATGCCTTTCTGACTCCTCGCCCTCCTTTCTCACTGGCTGCATTCGCCATCGCGTGACTCTCGTCAAATACGATGGGCGCATCACTGGTGCTGCCAAGCCAAGAGACGATCTGCTCTAGGCGTGATGCCTTTCCCACCCTGCCATTGGTTCGCAGGGTGGCGTAGGTGGTGAACAGGATGCCTTGAGAGAGGGCGATCTCTTGAATGACCAACTGGTTGAGGCTCGGACGAAGCAGTATGAGGCGGTTAGGGGATTGGTGCAGGTGACAGGTTTGGAGGAAACAAATGAACCCCTGTTTATTTATTAGATATGTTATCATTGTTACCAGCGGTTCGCTTATTTTCTACATATAGTGCTTCTCACTTTAGCTATCTACTATCTGTAGTGATCGTCCAACCGAGAGTTGTTATCGCTGCTTCTGGGACTCTAGGATTACCATCGATACTATAGATTGCTTGAGTTACTTGCCCAATGGGACTTTCACGCCGGAGTTACTAAAAGTTTCTCTCGATTAGGCGAATTGAAGAGGACAAATTAGCTTAAACCTTTGCTAGAACTGGACTAGCAACTTGTGGCATTTAGAGTATAATGTACAAAAAAGGAATTGAGGAAAACTTATATGACAAGGAAGCTAGCAGGTTTAGTTTTTATCAATGGAACTGATGATGAAAATTGGCCTTTTGATAACGAATTAGTTCAAAGATCATTCCAAGTGCAAGCGTTCCTTAATGTTGATCAACCAGCAGTTGCATTGCAGATTCCAGATGTAAGGTGGGGAGGTGAATGCCGCGTCGAAGTGCGAGTAACTGCCAGAGCCTTAGGTAGAGGAGAAATCCAAATTGAGGGGAATGCAAAATTTTTTGAAGGCACCAGCGAGGATACACAAGATCTAGAAGACGAAAAGGTGGTCACTTTCCTTGTACCAAGGAATACGGCAAACAACCCTGCGAGTACCAACTTCAATATTCAATTAAATAATGCGGGATTTGGAGGAGGGGATCATGCCGAAATTAGCTTCTCTTTAACTAACTCTCTTGTTGAAGAAGATTAGTGTTGTAGATCTGTAGTTAATGGGTTTTAGTAGTAATGGACTAATTTAATCCCAAGCAGATAAGATAAAGCAGGGAACAGGCAACAGGCAACAGGCAACAGGCAACAGTGACCTGTTACCAACAGACAACTCCTCAATCCCAAATCTCCAATCTAAAATTCCAAATCCCCTTCCCTGTCTCGACAGCAGCCCTGATTGTGTGGAGAAGTTGACCCAAAACGCGATCACAAATTCAGCCAAACTGAAGACCCTCGATGACCGCCTTACCCTGATTGACAGGCGGCTTGGACTTTCAGCCGACAGCATCAACTATGCAGAATCGAAGCTCTGGACTAATTATCTGCCAACGTCCACCGCTTTCGGTAGCAGTGTTCTTGACATCATCAATCCCTTTGCCTGGATTAAGAACCTCCTGGGGGGTGGGGAGATGCAGAGAGATAAACTGGTGATCGCCGATCTGGAAATCAAAGCTGCTACCCTGGAAGCGGCACGGGCTGAGTTAAAGAGGCAGAGGGAGGAGGAGAAGGTTTTACTAGGGGAAAAAGTCTTGAGGTTGGTATTAGATTACGAGGCGGTTTCTCGGAAGTATGAGTTAGCGCGATCGCAACTTGAAACCTACAATCAACAGCAGGAAATATTGAGGATTAGGTATCGCTTAGGACAGGGGGAGACGGCGGAGTTTCTAGAATCTCAGGTGAAGGGGGAAGGGTTGAGAGGGCAGTTGGTGGAGTTGGAGAGTTTGCTTTCTGAGAAGGTGAGGGAGTTGGGGCAGGTGACGGGTATGAACTAGCTGGTCAATAATTTAGGATGATTGAAAAACCCTGATTGCAGAATTCAGCGCCCATTGTGTGACATTACAGGTTCGTCCCTGACGGTTGCGTAACAACCTGCGCTCAGAGCTACTGGCTGTAAACCAAAACTTTGAAAAAGAATCAGGGTCATTATAGTTTGGAGCGTCAGCATGAGTCCATTCCTGACTGAAGGCATAATACTGCCAAGGCTCTGAATAGCCTGGATCTTGTCGATTGATATCATCGAATTTAGGTTTCCAGTTGGAAAGAGCCAGAAATTCAAAGTTGTCGAATTCCGTGAGGTTTCCCTGGTGGTAAACCTTGTTCGCATGGGCTGGCACTCCCATGTCTTGAATCATGTGGAGCATTACACCTAAAAGAAAATATGCTTGCTCCTTTTGTCCTTGACGATAAGCCGTCAAACTGTCCTGCCACCACCCCTGTATGTCATTGCAGCCTTCATTTGTACCCTGGTGTTGTATGCGTTTAGGCTCAATATCTATCCCGTACTGTGTTCCTGAAACTGGCAGTTCATGCAGTTCTGCATTTGCCCCTTCAATAATGACGTTCCGAAATTGCTGTAATTCTGGATACTGACCTTGAAGTTGATCGATCGCCCATTCTGTAACTGGAGTTTAGACTAAATTGCAATTTAAAAGCTGTAAGCCTTATGGGGCAAGCATTTTAGCTTATCGGCAATTTACAGGGTGATAAAAGCTGAAAGCTTTACCAAATAAAGGTTTGAGACTTTAAGAGGTTAAATTAGTCTAAACTCCAGCTGTAAGGTAACTATGTGTTGGATGGGTGGGATTCCAAGCCGCACTGTCCCAAGCCCAAGCACTAGAAGACCACAAGGTATTGCTGATGACTAGCAAGACTGAGGCAAAAGCTACAACAAAACGTTTAAAGTCGAGTGCGATCTTATTCTTCGGCATGACTCTTTATTCTGGCAGTTTGTGGGGATAGTAAAAACTTGGCAACAACCCATAAAGTGCGCTTATTACTCTCACTCTACATCAGGTCGCCTTGGTCGTTCTTCCCAAACAAAGCCAGGGGTAGCATATAGTATTCGAGTCTCATTTGTTTGAGGGTTAGAAACTTGACATTGCCAAGCTAGCCTTGTTGGAGAACCGAGAGAAACTAAGCTAGGTTGACCTAACAGTTGAGTATGGATTTTATCAAAGGTAGAAAGTTGAGATAATAAAGTATTTGTATCCATCTCAGTCAGATCTAAAGGAAGAGAATCGATGGAACTACCGCTTGATATTCTAAATCTATTCCGAAGTAGTTCTAGAGTAGGAGAAAGGTCTATGAAACCCACATTCCTATTGCCTATCAGCAGGGGTATCCGCCAATAGTCAAAACCATTATCAAATTTGTAGATAGAAATCGCCGAACCTACTGTGATGCGATTCTGGAACTCCATAGGTGCTTGAGGTAATACCTGAGTCAGAATCAGACGAGCACGCTGTTCAGCTTGTTGCCTATCCCTTGGCTGAATTCCCTGGGGGCTTAGGGACTCGCCCTCTAATAATGTCCCGCTCATTTGGCTACTCCTTCGAGAAATCGATTGTATGGCTTGTCTTCTATTCCGGCGTGAGTCCCTCATGTGTTCAAAGCACGTCGGACATATATAAAATTGGTATGGGTTATTGCTTCCCACTTTTCCCAGTAAGTAGCACCCTGACCTGGAGGCCAGGGGTCGTAGATGTACAAAGATTTGATCGCACCAGCTTCTACTTTGAATCCGGCACAGGCTCTTGCGTGTCCTGGAACGCCAGTCTTGAACGGGCGACCTTGCTCAATCTCAAATTGGGCTTCACTAAAGGAAGCAGTTGTATCTAAAGGTGGAACAGCTAACAGTCCTTTGCCCAGAGAGATATAACCTTTGATCTGGTTGTCGTTAGTAGTCCCGTCTGAAGCAGTATTCATTGCTCTCGCAATCTCTGCCTGGGAATATTGAAAACCGTAATATTCTAAAATCATCCGGGCAGTAGCAACCGCACAAAAAACGGGAGTATCTTGAGGATGGAGTTTGAATTCCTTCAGTGTTACTTCTGTAGACTGCTCTCTCAGAGACGAGACAATTGGCTCTAGAGATTCTCCAGCTTCTAACCTACCTTCTAGATCAGTGAACTTATCTTCTCTGCCTGTATATCTTTCCTTGGCCACTGTCAGCGTCAGTTTATTCAAGAAAAGAGAGGGAGAGAAAGTTGTGATTAAATCGGGAGATATTGTAGGCTCAGTCGATACTGGCAAGATGGTGAAATCTCCCAAGTCAATAACAAATTTACTGCCTTGTTGGTCATAACATTGAAGTCCTAGCTTGGGATAGGCATAACAGACAAGAGCTTTTGCATTAACTTCTGGATTCAGTTCGTTAGCTTGTGCAACTTTTCTAGCACGCTCTAATCTGCCTTCTAGGTTGAGAGGAATGTTTACACCTAAAGACAAGACAGAAGGAATAAGTGCTGTTATCCCAGAAGTTCTCACTCGAAGTTCTTTCCCACTACTCCAGTCCATGACATAATCTCGGTAGAGCAGATTTCCGTCAAAGTCAAAAATCTCAAGCGGTGGCTTACTAAACCAGTCTCCATATCCTGCCTCTGGCAAGTTAGATATATTCCATACGTCCATTTCCGAGGGACCTGCTTCAGTAACAGGTATTAAAAATGGCAGTAGCCCCAATTGAGCAGCTCTTCTTGATGTTGATTCTGGTACATTTTCGCCAATCATTGTTTTTTTCTCCTTGTTATGTTGATACAAGCTCTTGTTGTTCTGTAGGGATTTTTATAATTTCCCCTACTTGGTCAACACAGAATTGAATTTGTTGCTTAATAGAATCGCAGGGAGGTTTGGTAGCATTCATAAACACTCGTGGGTGAGAGCATCCACCCATGCAGAGCGGCAAAACATTGCAATTTTTACAAGCCGGGTAGGCAAAAGGAGAAAATTCTCGCCAATGTTGCGCTATATCCGAACTATCTATGGAATTATTCATCTCATGAACATTTCCCATCGCTTCGGACAGTGAACCAGCACTATGCCAACAACGACTTACAGATCCTGCCGGATCGATAACATACATATTGCCAAGTGTAGCGCCGCAAAAATGTGTTTTTGGGACAAGTTTCTTTACCACCTCCTTTAAGGCTTCTGGACGATTTAAGAGAGAATTCAATAAATGTTCTTTTTCAAAACTTGCATAGTCTGAACGACTTAAACTACGAGAAAACTTAGTTTCTAACGTTTCTTGAGAACCACACGCTCCACAAGTACCTGATGTGCAATCAGAATTATTAGTAAATCCAAACTCACTTTCATGAGCGAAAATCCTCTCAGCATAAACATTATTAATCCCCTGCTTGCTTAGAAATTCGATAATTTGGGGAACTTCATCTATATTTTCGGCTGAGACGTTGATCCGTACACGTACCGTTAAATGTTCGCGAGCAGCTATAATGTTTCTCAAAATTATGGAAGGTTCTCCATTCGCATCGATTACCCCTCGCTTTTTAGTGCTCTTAAAAACAAGAGAATCAAATGATACCTGGGCAAGATTAATACCTACCTCGGAAAGCTCTCTTGCTGTCTTGTTGTTGAGTAGTATCCCATTTGTTATAATCTTCATTCCGCAGACATCTACTCCCTCTGCATCAGCTAAATTATTGAGATGACGGGACATATTAAGCACAGTTTCCTTGGCTAGTAGAGGTTCTCCACCGTACCAAGTACAAGCAAAACCTCGGCGATCTTCTACTATGAGAGATTGAATATAACGCATGGTTGCAGCTTGAGTTTCAGGTGACATAAACTGTCCATGCTGGTGGTCTCCTTGAAAGCAGTAATTACAAGAAAAGTTGCACGAAAGCGTCGGCAAGATTGTAAAATCGAGGATTTTTGTCTCTCTTTTAGCATTCTCAAACTTAGAGATAATTTGCTCAACCTCATCTCCATAATGGAGAAATCCCATGCTTACAAGATCCTGCTCATTATGTACTTCTGTAATTGGCTCGTTTCTCTGTAAAAATTCAGCAATATGTTCTGGAAGCAAAGCAAAAATGCCCGTCCGCGCATTGTACCCAATTACCCCCTCTTCACGTTTAACAAAATAGTTGTAACGAGAACATTGCAGCATTGATAACTCCTATATTATCCATTGCATATTAACGGCTTATGTGAATTCAAGCCGACCACATAGGCTCAAGGGACGTGTATTGCCACTTCAACGAGACTATGTAGTTTCAGGCTTTAATTCAAATTAAGGTGTAGGGTACCTCGATTAATTCAGGCTTATTGAGAATAAGCGACGAATTCACAGGATTTATGGGCTTTGCTTATTGAGAATAAGGTGATTTTTCGAGGTACCCTGTAGTTAAAAGTTAAATTGAATGACGCATCCTGCTTCTGTGTCAGAATCTAGAATCACCTTAATCTCTTTAACTTTTGTACCTTCGGGGACTTTTGTAGTACACTTAGCTACTAAAATGGACTCCTCCCCTAGATTGACGATTTTGAGAATATCGTCTATCTTAGGATTTCCGCCTTGTTCTGTTTTGCTAGACATAATGTCCTCCTCGTAGAAACACTAAAAGTCGCGTCGTCAACCGGCGAATTACGGAAGGTTCTCACAGTTGACTAACCTATAATTTAATTATTCCTTACTTTGGCTACTTAGAGTAGATACTCTCAATCTAAGTACAGGACAAAAAATAATTTCTGCTCTGGCAAAAATGGCTAAAAGCCTTATCTGGAGGGAGCTTCGGGATTATTCCCCAAAAGTGCTACTATGTAAGGCTTTCAACGGTTTTGTCCTGTACTTAGACTCTCAATACACATCGTGGATTTCAAATGAGTAGACAGAGTTGGGATAGAAATAAGCCTCGAAATGCTTGTCTTGCATGGCAGTGTCGGTAAAAGCTTGGTACTTTTCATCGGGGATGACATTGCCAGGGTTTGTGGTGGTCTCCCATCGCTCGCTCAGTCCACCTACATGACCAAACGCCGATAGATTATAGTTAATCTTTCGTCCTTCGTTGAAGTTTGCGGTCACAATACTCAGTTTGCGATCTCGTTCGCTGTAAGCAACGACAGTATTGGAATCGTCACTGCCGATAATGCGGTAACCCTGTTTAATATGTCGGCTAAATTGGGAAAAGACAAAGTATTTGCGATTAGCCGAACCGATCCAGTGATCGCCTGGGTTGGACTGGATTAGCCCCCATCCATCCCAATCAAACGGCTGCCAGTAAATCCAGGCATCGGGCTTCAACTCGTTCATATCGCGGACAATAGTTTCCGCCAATGCCATGCCCGATGCATCTCCATCACCATACTCAGACATCCAAAGTTTCTTACTGCCAACGGATTGACGCAACGGTGTGCGTCCGTTCCCTCGATAGGGATTGATACCATCGTACCCGTGGACATTGACCTTAGCCACTTTGTTGCGAGTGTCTTGGTTGAAGGCATTCCAAACACTGAGAGCGCTATCCATGCTGTTCTCATCAGATGCAGTGATGCCGACACTCTGTTGTGCGCGGTTATCCAGTTCTTCGCGTAAATATTTAATCACTTCCTTTTGGATACCAACGTCAAAGTGACAGCCTTCCTGCTCTTTTGGGTAACTCCACCAGATCGCAGAAGGCTCGTTGAATGGCTCAACATAGTTGACTTTAACGCCCCAATTGTCGTGAGCGTACTTGACAACAGTAGCGAGATACTTGGCGAACTGATTGTAGTTCCAATCTTGCAGATTGTTACCCCCCCAAGAGCCTCCAGCAGTGCTGTGGTTGTAGCACATCCACCACATAGGGGAGTTCGAGAAAAACTCGACCAAATTAACACCGCGATTCAGCGCCATCAGCATCATGTGGCGCTGATTGGCATCCACCTCCCAGTTCCAACTGTTCGAGGCCGGATCGTCGCTATCCCAGTTCAGCCAATAACCTCTGATATTCTTGAAGTCTGGCATATTGGGGGAAACCTGCTCAACCGTATTGTCGTTTATTCGCGCCCCATTTCCGCCACCTCCAATGTTATAGCGGGCGATATTCATCCCCAACCCGGGCAAATTTTCTCCCTGCCATAAAACGCTATTGGTACTAAAGCAGATATCTGCCAAAGTATCGGCATTTTCCCCATCACCAAATTGATTCGCCCACCAGCATAGCGAGCAGCCCCACCCATCGAAAGACTCTGTGCGAATTTCGTTCGGGTTAATGTTAACCGTATAGTCAGCCATAATGTCCTCCAAGTTCTACTGAAACATTTCCAGTTAGGATGGGGCAATAACTTCAGAAGTCAACCACTCCACATCGGTCAGATATTATTAAGCAGTTACTCCCCAAAATTGTGCGATCGCCCCTTGCTGAAGTCCCTTTAGTCGTCAGAACTCAGCCCGGGCAAAAGCTATATGCTCGATTTATATATTTGAGAGACAATACCAAACAGACCATCTAACCACCCAATAAAGTCCAAAATAGGAGAAACAGCAGAGGGTGGATTGGAAATCAACGTATCCTCTTCCAGTAATTGTCCAAAATCAACCTCAACCTTTCCTGTCCGCTCTGTAATGCCATCGTTTTGATAAAACTTAACCCCCGCTAACTGCATGATATTAATAATTTCCTGCGCTATAATTCCATAGCCAATCGTAGTAGGATGAATACCGTCTAAAGCAAACAATCCACCCTTTTGTCTACCATTCAAGTTAGATTCAAAAAAACGAGTATCTGGCTTTGGTTGCAGCGCATCAACTGCTGGGGGTAAGGGATACGGAGTCCACCAATCAGGAATTTTCACTGTTGGATCGTCAATATAGCGCCGAGCAGCTAAACGGTCTAGTAAAGCAACAGCCTCAAAAACGTACCAGTCTTTACCTTGGTTCCGTCCCTTACGGACTGTATCCACAATATATTCGTTGTATTTGTCGATGACGCTATCAATTGCTCTAGCCTCATTGGCTGTCAGGCAAGGGTGTATATCTGGGTCGAATTTCTCCTCAGTTAACCAAATGGGAGCATAAAATGGGAAGTAACGAGAGCCTGGTTTAACTTTCTCGCCATTTCGTTCTTTATTTATACCATGAGCAAACGGAGCAACTGTGACATGAGGAACGGTTACCCAGATAACGTGACGAGCTTTGATCTGCTTAACCTCCTCAACAATCTCGTCAAGCTCGGATTTGAAGTGGCTAGGCAGCCAGACAGTATAATCATCATTCTTATCCATGTCTTTGAAGTCGTCACCCGACCACTCCACTTTAAAAGTAAGGATACTGCCCAAAACATTATTGGCACCAATGAAGATAATTAGGGTTTCAATACCGTCCCCCTGCCCATCTTCCTGACTGCCCTCTTCACCTAAAGCCGTCGCTGCACCTAAAGGAGTTAAAGAATTTCCAGCAGCATCGCGTGCAGTATTTAAAACGTGCAGTGCTGCTATATCATTGGCATTCTCGGGAACTATTTTAGATAACTCAAAATTATTCCTAGGCGGAGCTTTTTGGATAGCTTGTTTACAGATATCTGCCTTCCGGGACAGTGTATTACGAAGATCCCATCCATAGACAGCCAAGTTATGGTTAATTGCTTCTGCTTCAGGAGGGTTCGCTCCTGGACCTCTTTCCCAAAAATTTTCTGATTGATCCAAATAGCCACGCAGCCAGGGCAGAATTACCGCTACATCAATAGCATTGATGCCGTCTTCAACCTGAAATCGACTGCTCAATTCTCGTGCTAACTTTTCCAGGTTAAGAGGTAAGCCATCTCCAGGACTAGCATAGGTTGGATGGCGAAAATGGCTATTCCATCCCATTTCCCGCGCAATGATCGCAGGATAGGACAACTTCGTATTGAAGATTGCTCCACTCTGAAATCCATGAGTTAAAGAGTCTCCAATTGTCACTAAACGATGCTTGGGAGTTCCTGCCCGATCGACAGTAACGGGAATACCCAATTTCGGATCTGTCTCTGGTTCGCGTGGATCTGCCCTAAGAGATTCCTTGACTTCAGCGGGGGCATCTTCCAGTCCAACCAACATATCAGGTGTAATAGATTGTGCCACTGATTTTTACCTCTATAACGGTGAGAACAAGCTCAAAACTAATGAGTGGACTTTTTTTTATAATATTTTTATCTTAGCAGACTAGACGACTTGCTATTTGGGCACGACTAGCTCGGCGCTGCTTCGACAGAGTGAGGTGGCCCCCAGTTGCTGGACAGTTTTAGAGGGGAACTAACACAAAAACTGGGTCAAAAACGTCACAAAACTTACGCTGGGTTATGCCCGATCGATCTCCACTCCGCAAATCTTCTTGTTACAAAATGTTAACGGGACGTTAACATTCCGCACCCAATTCATTTGTTTTTTGACCTGCTCCCATTCCAGATACCACATTTGAGGCGCGTTGCGGCAGAATTTAGAATAGGCATATCGGGCAAACGTTCTGCCATATTGCAGGTAGCCGAATACTTTAAATCCATCCCATCGCATCTCTGTTTCTTCCTACGCCGCCATTCCTCCATCTCCTCAGCAGCATCCTCTTCAAGCCAGGCGATCTGCTCTGGCGTAATGCCGCTGTCAAGTAATTTCTTGCGAAATTCGGGGCGAACGCTTCCGTCGGGAAAATGAAGCTGGCTTAGAGATTCAAGAGACAGCACTGGGCGAATTCTCCATAACTGCTAGAACACCGATTCAGTAATAACTTGCCGAGTAAAAATACTCAGTCAAAATTGAAAAAGGTCATTGTCCTTCACTCAAAATTAATATGAATGTCCCATAGGAAAGTTTATTGGCGTAAGCTTTACGCCAATAAATTTCTAATTTAATTAATCAATTTATTCTCTTAAAATTGAGAGCGAGATGGTTAACTTTTAAGTTACTTTTTCAGCTTACTTTCTCTTCGTTTTGGCTCTCCATCCGAGCTAAAACATGAAGGTTATGGACAACAGCACTCCGACGCAAATCGAATAAATTTTTCCTAACACCAAGGTAACGAGCTTTGTCCCCTTGAATCCGCCCAATGTGAGACAAACTATGTTCTACAGCTACTCTTTCTCTTAGTTTTGCTCGACCTTGAGGGGTTAATTGACGCTCTCTTAATTCACAGAAGAATTTCTCGTCGGGATGAATTGAAATACTACGCCCTTTTTTACTACTGGTGCAACGTTCTTGTTGAGGACAAATGGCACATACAGAAGCAGGAAATTGGACTTTTCCACCAACAGTAAACGGTAAAGTTACTTGATTGGGACAGCAAATAGTTCCCGCTTCCCAGTCTAAAATAAATGCCGTCTTGGTAAATTTTTTTCCATTTCTCACCGCCCATGCTTTACAGTAGATAGTTAACTCATCACCCCTCTCTTTGACCAAAGAACTACTCAGATAGGCTCGGTCAATATGTAACTCGACTAACTTGACCTTTTGAGATTTCAAGTCTGAAGATATCGCCTCAGTTACTGAGGCTTCAGGGACATTAGCCTGAGTTATCCCTACTGCTCGAACTAACCCAAGCTCCAAGTCTCGTAAAACATGACGTTTGTAACCATCAAAACGTTTATTTTTACTAGATCTCTTGCAAAAGTAATCAAGATATATATTTCAATCTCAGACCAAATCGCCGTCTGCGATTTCTGTATCTTGATGAAAGTATCCGAAATATTTTGAGACGACGATGAATATGTTCTATAACTATGCGCCGTTGTGATAACTGACGATTGGCTTTTTTTTGCTCTTTACTTAGTTTTTCTTTTTTCTTTTTTTTATGAGGAATTTGACTGTTTTGATGGATTTTCTGAATTCCTTGATCGCCTTTATCCCCTAATATTTCTATTTCCTTATTTAACCTTATTTTGCTCTCTTTCCACAGTCGAAAATCATGGACTCTTCCTTTCTCACAACGGACGCAGATTATCTGCTCACTTTTTTGATCGGCAACGACTTGCGACTTTAATGTGTGGTATCCCTGCTTGCCACTCTAGCATGATTTCTGTTTTTTTTTGGGTCTTTCTATCTCCTGTTCTGACACATCCACCACTATTACTTCTCTTTCACTATTACTTTCTAATAGGGCTTTTTTTCCGGGTAGATTAAACAGACCTGATTTGATGAGAATATTCTCTACTTTCCTAACAATTCTATACGCCGTTGATTC
>VYLZ01000178.1_pt1 | contig 17947 bp, 16 predicted proteins | sample 5115361 | NCBI WGS metagenome assembly VYLZ01 (sample SAMN12291805, study PRJNA351875) | freshwater metagenome | isolation source: freshwater lake | place: USA: Michigan, Sixteen Lake | collected 2013-08-07 | reverse complement strand
TGATAGATTTTGAAAAGCAGAATTCTGAATGAATTTCATGAATTGCCGATAAAAATTTCAATTTCTATTCTTCCACTTTCCCGACCGCATATACCAAAAGGCCATCGAGAACATGCAAATCCAATAAACCCATTCGCTCACCCATCCCCAGTTTATGGACATGTTCCATACCTCTAGTACAAGATAAACATAGAGTACGTAGGCAAATAGTGTTACGATTTCAATGATCAGATTTACTACTGTATTTCCAGAACCGGTGACGGCATTGAGCCACACCACAGAGAATGATTGAAGGAACAAAGCTGAAGACACAACTCGTAAGACAGGCGTTGCATAGGCAATGAAATCTTCGGCTTGGCCAAACATGGAGAGCAGCGCACCTGGGAAAATGTTGAGAATGACAATCAACGTAAGTGAAAAAGCCGCACTCACCTTTGCGATGCGTTTCACAACAGGCATTACTTCTTCTTGTTTGCCTTGGCCAATCACATTGCTCACCATCGTATTGGCGGTGGCCGCAAAGGCCCACGAAAAAATCCCGGCAAGGCCAAATACATTTCGCATCGTATTGGAAACAGCCAAATCGCGAGCGCCATGGTGTTCAATCAGAATATAGAAATATTCCCATGTAACAATACTAAGGGCGAATTGTAAAATGAGCGGTGTTGATTTAAGCAGAATCAACTTGATGGAGCTGAGTTCCAGTTTCCAGTTTTCAAATAGTCCAAAGGCTTTGTTGATTCCTTTTGCATGAATGACGGCAAAGATGACGAGCAAGCCGGTTGCTTCTGCAATTATGGATGCATAGGCTGCTCCATTGAAACCCATCTTTGGAAAGCCAAAGTGACCGTAAATAAAAGCATAGTCGAAAAAGATGTTGGCAATGGCTTCGCTCAGCGTTCCCCACACTAGGAATTTTGTTTGGTTCGTTCCTACCAAGAGCGCATTGCGCATGACATACAGATAGAGAAAAGGCAACCCCCAGATGCGGATAAAAATAAATCCAATCACTTCTTCGGCTATCACTTGATTGTGAATCGTGGCTCGCAAAATCATCGGAGCCAACGTGTAGCTGATTAAAATTCCGATGATCGAAACTCCCAGAGCAGCCCACACGCCATGATAAAACAGCTTACCAATTTCCTTCGGTTGGTTTTCTCCTGCTTTTCGCGCGATCAGCGATTGTAGACCATTGTTTAAGCCACTACCGATTACAGCAAAGATCAAGTAATAGACTCCGGTGATGGCTGCACTGGCCAACGCCTTTTCGCCCAATCCACCCAGAAATACATTGTTGGTAATGAAATTGATTTGAGGAACAATCAATGCCAATGAGATCGGCATCGCCAAACTAAGTATTTGCTTGTAGCTGGTTTGAAGGCGGAGGTCTTTAGAATTCATTAGATTAGAACTTCAAAAGTAAATTAATTCCATCACCTTAGACTAACTTTAAGAAACATACGTCCCTCTTAGAAACCCTCTTTATGCAAACCATCCTCGGAGCTAACGGAACAATTGCCAGCGAACTTTCCAAGCACCTGCCACAGTACACCGATAAAATCAGACAGGTAAGTCGTAACCCCAAAAAAGCAAATGCCAGTGATGAGCTGTTTTCGGCAGACTTGTTGAATTACCAAGAAGTAGAAAAGGCGGTGGCTGGCAGTGAGGTGACCTATTTGTTGGCAGGCCTAAAGTATGATATAAAAGTCTGGCAAGACCAATGGCCGAAAGTGATGAAGCACACGATTGATGCTTGTAAAAAACACAATAGCAATTTGGTGTTTTTTGACAATGTCTATTCATACGGACTAGTGAAGGGAACGATGACAGAAGAGACGCCTTTCAACCCGACTAGCAAGAAGGGTGAAGTGCGGGCTAAGATAGCCACGATGCTGCTGGAGGAAATCAAAGCAGGCAATTTGCAAGGGATGATCGTAAGAGCAGCTGATTTTTATGGACCGAATGTGCTGTTGAGTTTAACGCATTCGATGGTAACAGAAAAATTGAAAGCTAAGAAGGCCGCTCAGTGGATCGGTGATCCTAAAAAAATTCACAGCTTTACCTATACACCAGATGCCGGCAAGGCGGTCGCGGTTTTAGGAAATACGCCTTCTGCATTTAATCAAACCTGGCATGCTTTGACAAGTCAGGAAAGGATTACTGGCGAACAATATGTGCGCACGGCCAGTGAGTTTGCAGGGCAGCCTTACAAAATTCAGCCACTACCCAAATGGGGCGTGCGAGCACTTGGTATATTTATTCCGGTGTTGCGCGAGTTTGTGGAAATGATTTATCAATACGAAAACGACTACTTTTTTGATAGCTCAAAGTTTGAGAAGGCGTTCGGCATGTCAGCGACTTCTTATAAAATGGGAATTGCGGAAACGCTGCGTTAGTAGTTTTTCAATTTACTGAATTAGTCGAAGCACTTGTCAGCTCTGCCTGTGCCGTCAGTTCTTCCGACCTGACGAAAACCTATTACTTGTAAAGTGATTTCTTGTACCGTTTAGCATTTACTGTGCCGTCAGGTCTTCCGACCTGACGAATACCTTTAACTTGTAAAGTGATCTCTTGTACAGTCTAACATTTCTGAGCAGCTATGTCTCAAAAGAACTCACGATAGTTCTCTGTGCCGTCAGGTCTTCCGACCTGACGAAAACCTATTACTTGTAAAGTGATTTCTTGTACCGTTTAGCATTTACTGTGCCGTCAGGTCTTCCGACCTGACGAATACCTTTAACTTGTAAAGTGATCCCTTGTACAGTCTAACATTTCTGTGCAGCCATGTCTCAAAAGAACTCACGATAGTTCTCTTTGCCGTCAGGTCTTCCGACCTGACGAATACCTTTAACTTGTAAAGTGATCCCTTGTACAGTCTAACATTTCTGTGCGGTCAGGTCTCAAAAAAACTCACGATAATCTGAAACTCTCCTGTGCCACTCTCCTGTGCCGTCAGGTCTTCCGACCTGACGCATGCTTACGACTTGTAAAGTGATTTCTTGTAACGTTTAGCATTTCTGTGCAGTCAGGTCTCAAAAAAACTCACGATAATCTGAAACTCTCCTGGGCCACTCTCCTGTGCCGTCAGGTTTTCCGACCTGACGCATGCCTACGACTTGTGAAGTGATTTCTTGTAACGTTTAGCATTTCTGTGCAATTAGGTCTCAAAAGAACTCACGATAGTCTAAAACCCGCACAATAGGTTGTTTACCTAGCTCATAAAATATTGCGCTCGAATAAGGCCACTTTTCAGGTGACGTTGCTAAGCTCCAATGAGCCTGCATCGGGTTGGTGTGTATATAGTTGAGTTTTGTTTCTAAAATTTTTTTGTTAGCCAGATAGACGTCATCGAATCGATCTTGCCATACTTTGAAAACTTGTTTTTTCTCAGGTACGCGTAACCTTTCAAGCAATTCAATATTGCCGGATTTTTCAATTTGTTGGCGAACCATCACTGACGTGAATTTTTTTAAGTCGCGCATCCAATTTGAAAGCTGGTTACCATTTTTAAAATATAGGATGAGGTGAATATGATTGGGCATAATCACGTAGCCAAGTGTTGCGGCTACATATTTTGTGTTTAGAAAATTGATACTCTCGCTCATGGTTATTTTGCAAGATTCCATTTCTAGTAGGTGATACCATTTGTAGCACGTAGTGGTAATGAAGAAACATTCTTCGTCTAAAAATGAGTTTCTGCCACGAAGTGCCATGCAGCTAAGATAAAAAACAGATCGTCAGGTCGGAAGACCTGACGACACGAAGAGCTGGTTACCATTTTTAAAATACAGAATGAGGTGAATATGATTTGGCATAATCACGTAGCCAAGTGTTGCGGCTACATATTTTGTGTTTAAAAAATTGATGCTCTCGCTTACGGTTATTTTGCAAGGTTCCATTTCTAGTAAGTGATACCATTTGTAGCACGTGGTGGTAATGAAGAAACATTCTTCGTCTAAAAATGAGTTTCTGCCACGAAGTGCCATGCCGCTAAGATAAAAAATAGATCGTCAGGTCGGAAGACCTGACGACACGAAGAAGTGACCGCTGCATCAGGTTGGAAGACCTGACGACACGGAAGCTTACGTTATTCGGGAAGAGCAAAATACTACAATTTCAGTTTAATGGGGTTCTGCCTTGCGTCAAAAACTCTAATGACTTCTACCCTTTCTTCTATTTCCAAATAAATAATCAAATGATTACCGTATATGAGTTTTTGATAATTTACTTCTGGCCTGCGATTACTAATGTAGCGAGTGCCACTTAGGATTCTATTGGTCAGTATATCCGTTTTAAGCACCAACTTTTCAATCATCTGAAAAGCTTTCTGCTTTCCAATAATAGGACTGTTGAAATCGTAAATCTTTTGAAGGTCGCTTTCCGCCTCACCAGACCAAATTACTTCTCTCTCCAAGTTTTTATTTTCTCTTTTAGGTTTTTCTGGCTTATAAATCGCCCGGCTTTGATATCTTCTTCACCAGCCTCCAGCATTTCATCAAAACCATCTTTACTTAAAGGTCTGCCATCTGTGGTCTGAGCAAAAATACTTACTTGAGAACTTAAGATCGTATGCACTGCCTGTAAAATCCGATTGTCTTGTACTTGATCTATGATCTGATGAAGTTCCATTTGAAGTTCAGATGTATTCATGTTCATTCGTTGTTTAAGTAAAAATAAACATTCTATTTCTCTTTCGCTATTTCTCTTGTCATGCAAAAAATCAAATCACCCCCTGCGCCTGCATGGCTTTTGCCACTTTGATAAACCCGGCAATGTTGGCGCCCGCCATGTAGTTGCCGGGTGAGCCGTATTCTTTGGCGGCTGCTAATGACGTGTCGTGTATGTCTTTCATAATACCCACAAGCTTGGCATCCACTTCTTCGCGTGTCCAGTTAGAGCCCATGTAGTTTTGCGTCATCTCCAAACCGGAAGTAGCCACGCCACCTGCATTCGATGCCTTGCCCGGTGCGTACATCACTCCATTGTCTAACACAATGTTGATACCGTCAATCGTTGTGGGCATATTCGCACCCTCTGCTAAAAGTTTAACGCCATTCTTCACCAGGTTGCCTGCGTCTTTGGCGTTGATTTCATTTTGGGTGGCGCATGGGAATGCGCAGTCAGCTTTTATATTCCACAACGGATTGTGATCTGCTTTCGGATCTATCGCCAGATACGTGCATTTGTATTTGTCTGCATATTCTTTGATGCGCCCTCTGCGATTGTTTTTCAACTCTTTGAGAAACTCCAATTTCTCCATCGTGATTCCTGCTTCATCAACGACAACTCCATTCGAGTCAGAAGCAGTGATCGCTTTGCCGCCTAATTGAATTATTTTTTCAATGGCATATTGAGAAACATTTCCTGACCCAGACACCAAACATATTTTTCCTTTGATCGAGCTGCCCACATTTTGCAACATGTTTTCTGCAAAATAAATCAAGCCATAGCCTGTTGCTTCTGTTCTAATCAAACTTCCTCCCCAACCAATTCCTTTTCCGGTAAGCACACCCGTAAATTCATTTCTGATTTTTTTATACGCCCCAAACAGAAAACCAATTTCACGACCGCCCACACCGATATCTCCTGCGGGCACATCCAGTCGATGGCCAATGTGCCTTGCCAACTCGCCCATAAACGCCTGGCAGAATTTCATCACTTCATTATCTGATTTTCCTTTTGGGTCAAAATCACTTCCACCTTTTCCACCGCCCATAGGTATGCCTGTAAGTGCATTTTTAAACACCTGCTCAAACGCCAAAAATTTCAACACACTGGGTGTAACGGTAGGATGAAAACGCAGGCCGCCTTTATAGGGACCGATGGCGCACGCGGAATGAAATCAAACGCTCCGGTTCCAACATGCGTTCCAATAATTTAAGTCGTGCGAACTCCGGATTTTTTTCCAACACCGGAAGCACGGAAGCAATTACTTCTTCGGCTGCTTGCACGAACTCAGGTTCGTTGGGGTTGCGTTTTTTTACATTGTCGAGGATGGCGCTATGGGTCATATACTTTTGATTTAGGCAGCTAAAAATAGCAAAGAAATTACAATTACAAACGGTTGAAATCAGGTTTCACGCAAAGGCGCAAAACCGCGAAGTCAAAATCAGGGTTACTGTTTTGGGTTCGTTTCGTATTGCGTCTTTGCGTGAAAAAAATGGAGCCAAGGCATGAAGTTTAAATTGGATTCTTTTCCCATTGCGTTCTTTGCGGCTCTGCATGAAAAATATGGCGCCAAGGCATGAAGTTTAAATTTGATTCTTTTCCCTTTGCGTTCTTTGCGCCTTTGCGTTAAAAAAATGGCGCCAAGGCATGAAGTTTAAATTGGATTCTTTTCCCATTGCGTTCTTTGCGCCTTTGCGTGAAAAATATGGCGCCAAGGCATAAAGTTTAAATTGGATTCTTTCCCTTTGCGTTCTTTGCGCCTTTGCGTGAAAAAAATGGCGCCAAGGCATGAAGTTTAAATTGGATTCTTTTCCCATTGCGTTCTTTGCGCCTTTGCGTGAAAAATGACTAGCTTCACATAAGCGTAAGAATTATGAAAACCAATTTTGATATCATCGTAATCGGTGTGGGCTCTATGGGCTCATCTACCTGCTATCAATTGGCAAAGCAAGGTTATGAAGTATTAGGGCTCGAACAGTTCGACATTCCGCACGACCAGGGCTCGCATGCCGGGCAAAGCCGCATCATTCGCAAAGCGTATTTCGAGCATCCCGACTATGTGCCGCTGCTGCAACGCGCTTATGAAAATTGGAAACAACTCGAAGCAGCCGCCAACACACAAGTCTATTTTCCAACCGGCTTATTGTATGCGGGTCAGCCAGACGACGTATTGATCAAAGGCGTGCGTGCATCAGCTGCTATCTATCAACTAGATGTGCAATCACTTTCACAAGCAGAAACGAAAAAACGTTTCCCCGCTTTTCAAATTCCCGACTCGTATGAGGTGTTGTTTGAACCCGATGCCGGATTTTTAACGCCCGAGCGTTGCGTTACGGTTTATACCGATCAAGCCATTCGGCTGGGTGCCACCGTGCGCGCCAAAGAAAAAGTGCTCGAGTGGAAAAAGGAAGTAGAACGTATTGTAGTGAAGACGAACAAAGGAGTTTATCAATGCCAAAAGTTAGTGATTACTGCGGGGCCGTGGGCAGGGCAACTCATTCCATCGCTGCACGCAAAGCTCACCGTTACGCGGCAGGCCATTGTGTGGGTAAACACCCAACAACCCGCTTCGTATTCGCTGGGAAATTTTCCCTGCTGGCTCATCGATGATCACACACGGCCGGGCATGTACTATGGATTTCCGCAATTGCCCGTGGCGCAATTTGGTGCGCCCATCGGCATGAAGCTCGCCTATCATTTTCCGGGCGATGTCTCACAGCCCGATCAGGTCAACCGCGTTACTTCCGTTAATGATGAAGAACATTTGGTGCAGGCGCTCCATCGCTTTTTGCCGAATGCCTATACGGCTACGCATACCATGAAGACGTGCTTGTACACCAACACACCCGATGAACATTTTGTAATTGATTTCTTGCCGGGCTACGATCAGCGCGTGGCCATAGCGGCCGGCTTTAGCGGGCACGGGTTTAAGTTTGTATCAGTAGTAGGCGAGATCATGGCCGACCTTGCCACGAAAGGAAAAACCGATTTGCCTATTGCGTTTTTGGGTGCGCAAAGACTGTGGTGCTAAAGTTTTTGTGCAAAATATCTGGTAAATAAAAAAACGTGCAAAACCACGTTTTTTCATTGACGTGTGTAGACTACATTTTTAATTGTGCCGTCAGGTCTTCCGACCTGACGATCCATAAATTTACCACCTTAACTCAATGGCACTTCGAAGTAGAAAAGTTGGAGAGTTTTATTGGCAAGGCTCTACTCGGAGAGATCGGTCAGGTCGGAAGACCTGATCGCACATGAAGAGCTAACTGTGCCGTCAGGCCTTCCGACCTGACGATCCATAAATTTACCACCTTAACTCAATGGCACTTCGAAGTAGAAAAGTTGTAGAGTTTTTTTGGCAAGGCTCTACTTTGAGAGATCGGTCAGGTCGGAAGACCTGATCGCACATGAAGAGATGGGTCAGGTTGAAAGACCTGACCGCAAATGATGAAGATGCGAGTGGAAATTTATGGGGGTCCAAGCGGCACGCTTGAACCTGGTAAGTGTGGGGGCGCTTGCGCCAGAGGGGGTAAATACCGTCTGATCGTTGCAAATTTAAGCTGCGTTTCTTTGTAATTGCGACCATTTTACCTCTTTAATTGCCTTTATGGACTTGAAAGATTTTTTATGGGCATACGTAATCGTAAGGTGGCCTGCCCCCTTTGTTCTCACCCTTCACTATATCCTTCTTGAAATAATCTTCCAACGGCTTACGGTAAAACTCAAAATCTATATGAGCCCGCAGTTTTTCAAGCGGATCGTTTTGCTTGCTTATCTTTTCTAGCCGAAAATGCTCATCAAATAATCCGCGCGTTGTGTGACCCATTTCTTTTTCTTTTTTTCCAAAGATAGAACCGTTAACCGATTGGTGACTTAGCATGGGTTTTTAGAATATATGGTTATTGCCTCGAGAACCAAATGTTCACAGTTACTCCTCTGTTAACAGCGGACTCTAACTTAATCTCTCCCCCAATTGCTTCAACCTGCGTTTTTACAAGAAAAAGTCCGATTCCGTTTCCCGAATGGGTAAGGTTGAATCGCTGAAAAGGTTGGAAAAGCTTCGAAGCCAGCTTTTCCTGATCGAAACCAGGCCCATCGTCACGAATCGTAAGTTTCGTTCTTTCGCGGTCTTGAACGGTATCAATCCAAATCGAAACTGATGTATCTACATTTTTGAATTTTACAGAGTTGCTTATGATGTGAAAGAGAATGCTCTCGAGATAAGAAGGTACTGCATTGACCACAGAAATACCAAGGTTAAGTTTAAGTCCATAGTTGTCGAGGTTTGCTTCCTTCAAGCGTGTGATAACATTTTTTATGATAGGAGCCAATTCCACTTTTTCGAGAGTGACGTTTCTTTTCTGAATATTGACGATATTGCTCATCTCACGGATTATCACGTCAAGATCTTGCGCGGATACGCGGAGTTTGTCGACAATGATTGCGTTATCCGGTGCTGGGAGGTGTGATGAATCAAAAAGATTGGTTAGTCCTAAGATGCGTGCTACAGGCCCTCTAAGATTATGGGCAGTTATGTGACTGAATTGCTCCAGTTGTTGGTTTTGCCTCTCCAGTTCATCTGCCTTTATCATAAGCGCCTGGGTGCGGGCAGCTACCTGTTCCTCAAGTTGCCGGTTATGCTTTGCAATTATTCTGTTTTGATCTTCGAGCAGGTCGCGCTGGGTCGCCAATTCCTCTCCCTGCTGCACCAATTCTTCATTCTGGGCAACGATCTCTTCCTTTTGCTCTTGAATCACTGCCGTGCGCGACTTGACCAATTCTTCCAGGTGCTGGTTCATGTCCGACTGTTGTTCTACAAGCCGCTGTAAAGCACTCTGTTTCTCCTTTTCTAAAAGTTGTTGTTTGTAACCCAAGCCAAGGGCAAAACACAAGAGTTCGCCAGCGATTCCGGCAAAGTAAACTGCGTGAAGAAACTCCACTCTTAACTGCAACTTACTAAGGCTGACTTTTATTATGCCCTGAGTTGCTAAGGTTGATAAAATCAAATAACAGCCAACGGTGCCATACATAATAAAAATTCCTGCTTTGAAGAATGAGAGAACTTGGTCACGGTTTCTGACTTGGCTAAGGGCAAACAAAATCATCATCACAGATATTGCAACACCGATAGCATACGCCATTAGATTTATAGGATCGACATTGCCTGTGATAAACAGAAAACTCGCCCCAACGGCTACTGCCAATGAAATTACGTAAATACTGAGTTTGAAGAGTCGATGCCATCGTGGAAACCGAGACCGCGTTTCAATAAAGTGTATTGTAAAAAGCAAGTGCATTAAAGTCAATAACCCTGCTGAAACGAGATACGCCACAACGGTATATCTCGGAAACCGATTGAAAAACTCAAACCACTGGCTCAGGTAGGTTGCATCAGTTGCGTTTGTTAACACAAAGAGGCATGTGGCCAGCAGATACAGGGAGTAATACAGGTAACTCACTTTTTTGTTCTGTACGAAGAGGGAAAAGTGATAAAGAAACATAGCGAGCAAGGTGGATAACATTGCTATTAGAACTTCAGAGCTAAAACTATCTGAGTCATCTGCGAAAAAGAGAAATAAATTTCCTTTGGTGATTTGCGGATACACTTTTACGAAGATGGTGTCTTGGCGTGTTGCAGCAAGGGTAACCACCGCCTGCGTGTTGAGCGGATGAAATTGTTTAAACTGAATACCTCGTGCCCTCCAAGGCAGATCTATCGTAGAAGCAAAAACTCGCCACGCACCATCAGCCCTTGTAAAGACGTCACATCTATGAACATCTCCAACGTCAAATGTCCATGTTTTGCTTTCATCAAGGTTGCTTCGAATAGGAATTCTGATAAAATAGCACTTCCCTGGCGCGAGGAAATTGTGTTTAAGAGATTCATAATAGAGTACTTGGGCTGCCTCAATCGTAGTGGAAGTGTCAGCAACTGAAACGGCAGCTTGTGAAATTGGTACCCTGAAAGATCTATATTGATTGATAGCAATTTGAGAATAACTATTGGTGCTAATTAGTCCAAGAGCCAAAATCCAAATTCCAATTTTTTGCCTGCCCATAGATTTGCACCAAACGACAGCCGCTGGTCTTCGAATATAAATCGGATAAAGTTACCCGATAAATCACTATTATCCTACTAAATATTTAAAAGGGCGTCCTTTTTAAGGTCGCCCTTTAAGGTTGCGTTTAGTTACCACACTTCACATAGCCATGAATAAAGGTAAAAAATTTGTCGGACAGCCGATCCTTTCTCAAGGGTGCATTTCAAATTGTCGCGATAGTTAGTAAATGTAAGCAAACACTACAGCCATGAGCAAGGAGGAGTATATGCTGCCGTCAGGTCGAAAGGCCTGACGATCGATAATTTTACTACCATAGTTCTATTGTACTTAGAGGCAGAAGCGGGGTGGGTTTTTTGGGCAAATGTCTACTCCTGAGAGATGGGTCAGGTCGAAAGACCTGCGCGCACATGAGAAGGCGCCCAAAAAGTGAACGTAATCGGCTATATCTATCACTCGTTGGAGCCGTTTCTTTCGAGACATAGAAAGATCCTACTCTCAACCCAAATTAATCGCCCGAAAATGCCTGACCAAAAAAAAGCCGGAAATACAAACGTATTTCCGGCTTAACGGGGTGTGCGTAGGTTAATACTAATGGAAGAATTGCTCCAATACGATCTTTCCATCATGTACGTGATACACGCAAATCTCTTCAATTGTCATTCGACCCTGTCCTTTAAAGGTGGCGTCCATCGCCCAGGTAATGGCGAAATGGTTTCCCGCAATAATCGGTTCAGAAAGAGTGGCGCTATGAAACTCTTCCACCCCTTCTTGAAAGGCAACGTCCTTTGCTTTGATCGCATCAAGTCCTTCTACTACTTTTGGCCCCATCATTTCATTGGCTTCAATGCTGGTCGCGTTGTCGGCAAATAGGGTGTTGTGCACTTCGTCAATTTTGCTTTGGCGACAAAGTTCTACCAATTTGTTTGCTACTTCTTGTATTGTCATGTTTGTTGGGGTTTTCGGTGGATTGAAAATGGTTAGTTGGATTATCAAACAAGGTAACTTTTAGCGGAAGGTTTTTGGCCTACAAAGAGATTAATCTTTTTTTAATAAATCCTGCTAATTAAACTTGTGTACATTACTTTTGATTTTGAGGACTTTGTCCCATTGAAATCTGCTGAACGAAATGAAAACTGCCAATCCATGCCAACTAAAAGACTAGAACTTTACCGCAACGAAAAGATTGCCATACTTCCCCTCAGGAAAACTCCAAAAGGCCAACGGTATGCCGTTACCAACCATGGGCGTGTAATTAGTTTTAATGATACCCCCTTAGACGGATATTTTTTGCGACAGTCTTTGCTGGCTCGCTATCCCGGGGTGACCCTTCGCAGGGGTAAAAAGGAAAGCGGCTATTTAGTCCATCGGTTGGTGGCACAGGCATTCTTAAAAAAGCCCAGTAATCAACATCGTTTCGTTATTCACCTTAACTATAAGAAAGACGATAACCATTGTAAAAACCTGAAATGGGCAACCCGCGAGGAGCTGAGTAAACACCACAGAACGAACCCTAACCGAGAAACAGCGATCGGCAACTTCAAACTCACGGCAGATAATGTGCGTTTGATCAAACAGCAATTGGCCCTCGGCAAAGCCACGTTGAAGGCGTTAGCCAAAAAGTTCCATGTCAGTGATATGCAAATTCACCGCATTAAAACCGGTGAGAATTGGTCGCATGTGAAAGGATGATGGTCTAACTTCTGATAAAATGGATTTTTAATCGATCTAGAATTTGGCTCTGCTAACAAAAACTAGCAAGTGTCCTGCTTGTGCTTCTTAGTTCTTATCAGAAACAATTTTCTTTGATGAAACAGCGGTACGCTTGCCCCAGAGGGGGGCTTTTTTTCTTTGCGCTTCGGGAAATTGTTGGTCGGAGTCAACAATCTCAGGGGATTATTTTTTGTTTAACGGGTAGACCTCAAAAAGTGGAGAAAAGATATCTCTATCACCGAGTGGTTCAAACCTTTTTTACATTTTCACTGCTTACCATAGCTTGTGTACCCTCCATATCCGGTGTCCTGTAGCCACAACAATCGCGCGCCCTTCAAACAACTGAAATAGGCGTTGAACAATCTTGGTTTTCCGCCAATATCAGAAAATTGAATTTGCCAATTATTGGGCAGCGTAGCAGTGCCTGATGATTTAGAGCCTCTAAAATCCATGCTACCTACGTAGCCAGTGGCTGTGCTCAACGACCAATTGTATTTATTGCCACCCACAAATTCGAATGTCTCGGTAGAGGAGTGTGTGGCCATACCAGCATTCGCACCTGTACTCACGTAGACATACTGCTGAAATCCCCCAAAATTGTTTGTCCATATTCCACCTAGGTCAGAGGCTGCAACTGCGAATTTATTGTAGACTGCCATTTTTTGCAGCGGATCCCAGCTATCGCTATCCACATTATCTGCGAGCTTATTGATATCGAACCCGGTGGCATTGCCAAAGACCTCTATGGTGGGCGCTACAAATTCTATCCACGGGCTGTTGCCTCTTTGAAAAAGTGCAACATAAAATGTATTGCCTGTTTGATTGTCGGTCAATGTCCCCGAAAGGAAGTTTGCTTCGATGTAGGTCAATTTGTTTTTCCCCACAAAATAATTCTGCAAATTTTGGTAACGTGGAGCGACCAGTGTGTTCCATGCAACCTCGCGAGCTGCGTTGGGATCAGAGATGTATTCATTGGTGGCTTTGTTCGGATAATGAATCAGTACTTTACAATTTCCTTTAACTACTTCCACCCAGTCTTCTCGTGCTGTGCTCACCCACCCATCATCAAAATTGGTTGTTGTAAAAACAAATGCACTTTTTGACGTTGGCAATTTTTGTTCTGGTTTGTTGACGGCAGGAGGCAGTGGATTTACAGCAGGCTGCGTTGTGTTCACCATCTCTTTTTCTGATTTTACTTCGTTGCGATCATTTGGGCTCGAAGGAGAATTGGCTAACATGTTGATGGTCGAAAAGTAGAGTTGTGTATCGCGTTTGGAGGATTGCAAATACATCATCATACGCGTTTCATTTTTTTGAAGCATCCAATGGCTGGATTGTGAAGGCACACCAGTAAGTTTCCAGCCTTCTTGCGTAAGATTTGATTTTACCTTTTCGATGATTTCATTCCCCGCTGCGGGGGGCAATACAAGCACCTCAATGTTTTCGCTCAACGCAATAGAATTATCTTCTGCTACCATTTCGAGAACCGTTTTAGCCGTAGCCGTTACCAGTAGCCGTTTATCTTGCTTTGATCCCTCGGGCAATGAAATGCCCGTGAGAGCTGACTGAGTGACAGGAACTATTTTTGATTGCGCAACTGCTTGTAACGACAGGATGGTCAACGCGAAGACAGAAATTTTATTTTTCATTTTTAACATATCTAGTTTGTCGTGGTCAACAATTTTAAAGTCGTTCCCCCGGCCGTGTTTACTCTGCACCCAAATGTTGCAATACCTCGTTCCAAAGGATCGTGTTCATGGTAGGATCGTTTGCGTTGGGTAAAGATAAGGATTTAGTTTTTCGAGTCGCCAGTCTTCCTTAGTTAAAGTTGCTCGCCTGACCAACTTTTTTCTGTCGTGATTTTTGGTTTACCGTTTTCTCTATGTTGGGGCGCTATCCAAACAAGTTTATTTGGCTAATAGGCTTAGGATGGAACGTACAGATAATCATAAATGGGTTTGGTCCAACAAAATGAAATCGTTGACCCGTGCCTAAATAGAAATGTAGATCTTTCGTTAATGCAAAGTCGTCCATGTATTTTTTTCTAACTTTAGCACAGGCTCTTTCTTCATTGCCCTCATGTCTTCGCAAACAATTCCAATATAATTCACCAATCTCCCAATCCTCGTTCATTAAAGTTGCTTCTCGTCCTGCATCGTCTAGAAACGTGTACGAGAATTTGTAGGGAAGTTTTTTTACGACCTCTTGCTTTGCTGCGGTGGCCGATTCAAAAATATTCATCTGCTTAAGATGCTCAATTTTTTTCTGATCCCACTCTCTCTCCTTCTCTTCGTCAATTACAAAGTCAATGATTTTCGAGGGTTTAAAAACCGCCAAAGAAGTACAAACATTTTTATCTTTTGCTTCAGTAATTAATTTGGTCAGGTTAGTGTAAACTTTCTTGAGTACGATCTTTCGTCTTTCATGCCAAGCATCTCCGTCAGGTTTAATTTCACCCACAATTTTTATTTCACTGTCGTGACTGTGAGGGCGAAAACTTTCAGGCCTAAAATCAGATGTGTTCTTTACCAAATCCATTTCGATCCATTGATACTTGGAGTACTGCTCGCTAAATGACTTTTTGAAGAATTGGACTGGATAAATCCGAATCATGCTTCCATCCTCACGAAAACCTGCAGTACAAACCAATTCATCATATTTAGTTGAAATGGCCGGATAGGTTTTAACGGTAATCAGTACTCTGGTAAGCGCCATCAAATGTGTTTAAGTTCATACTTCCATCCGGCTAGTCCAGTAATGGCTTCGGCCAAATGCTTTCTATGGCATTGACAAATGTTGGCCTCGAAACAAGTAAGGGCTATGCGTCCTTTTTCTTCGAGGAGTTCCAATATTTGCTGCTGTTGAGTAGCGGTTTCTGTTAAATTTCTTTTTTTGTAAATATTGAAGAGCTTATCGTAGTCAGCCTGAGAGTTTAACTGCTGTCGTTGTTCAGACCGAATACCTACTTCAGGAATATGTAGGTAGTTAATGCTCAAATTCTCGCAGAATTTTTTTAAGAGCGTTTTAGAGAACCCAAACTTCATACTTAATGGATTACTGCGCACGTCCACTAAAACCTTGACATCGTTTTTAATCAGTTTATTAAAATACGCTTCCAGTGAAATTCCCTCATATCCAATTGTATAAAGTGTAGTTGTATCATTCACCGGCCGGCTCGCCAGCACTTCACTATACTCGTCAACATCTAGAATACTCCGAGCTTTAAGACTATTGATGGCGTAGTACTTATAGTTAAGATAAGTGTGCTTCATTAAAGCATTTGCACTGAGTTTACTATATGTGTGTTTGACTTCTTTTAGAATTTCTTTGTCTTGAATTGTAAGGGAAGATGCATAGTTTATTTTTTCTTTTGATTCGTAATGCTTCTTACCCTCTGCTATATTACCATTTCTAACCATGGCGCCTAAGTCGGCTATTGCAGAGAAAGAATAACAGCCATACAAATAAGGAACAAATTCATACTCTGGCTTTTGCTGACGATTTGTGAAAAGAAAAAGTAGTTTTTGCAATGCGATTTTTTCAAGCTGGTTGTCAAAAGCTTGTAAGAGTGCTAGTATTATTTTTCTTCGGTAGAACATTGAAGCAAAGATACCAACTTTTTAAAAGTAGCGATGTTGAGTTAACAACAAAATGTAGTCACTAATACTTTACCTCTAGCACTGCACTTGGCCACGGAAGGTAGGTTTTGTTTTTCACTTTGCTTACGGAATCTAATTTAAAAAAGGCGGGCACGTTGGTGGCGCGCGCGGTTTTGGGTGGGCTCTACGGCTGGCGCTCGTTTATAACAAGTGCCGCACTACTATTGAATGAACACACTTGCAAACGCGCGCTAACTGATTGTTGCTCGGAGACCAACGATAACCGAAGGACACGAACCAAGGCAATAGTTAGTTATTTTTTTCCAAAGGGAATTCTTTTCAGCGCTATGTTTCCGTTGCTGATCACCATTAGTGCATCTTGAAGAAAGCGAATTTCTTCCAATGGATTTCCGGGAACCAAAATCATATCTGCCTCAAAGTCTTTTTCAATTTTCCCCGTGTTTTTCTCTACGCCAAGCAGCTCGGCACTGGTCATCGTTGCGGCTTGAATAGCTTCAAAGGGAGACATTCCCATGCGCACAAAATGGGCACACTCTAACGAAATGCGACTGGTAGTATTGGCCGTGTAGCTGTTATCGGCCCCCGTAGCAATTTTGACTCCCAACGCCAACGCTTTTTTAAAAACTTTTTCGGCTTGAGGCATCATAAACTTTCCTCGCAATTCTAATACCGGGCCTGTATAGTCGCCACCGGGTTGAGTAAGATCTTCCAGCGTGATAAAAGTAGGCACTAAAAAAGTACCACGTTCTTTCATAAGCCTTAAGGTTTCATCAGAGAGGAAAGTGCCATGCTCAATACTTTTAGCTCCTGCCAACACCGCTGCGCGCGCACCCTCATCGCCATGGGCATGAATCATCACGGGCACATTTCGTTTTTTAGCCTCTTGTACAATCACACTAATCTGTTGCTCTGTGTACACTTGCTCGCGTGGATCTGTGTCAGCACGGCCAGCCCGCTCTGTTCCTCGTGTTTTTATCACCTTCGCGCCTCTATCAATATTTACATTTACAAGCAACTTCAGCTCGTCATCTGTACGAACTCCATTGAGAAGAACGCCAAGCCGTGTATCTGCTAAAATCGTTTCTTCAAGCTGGGGCGAAACATACACCCCCGCGGGCACTACATCAGGGCCCGCAATTTTTCCCGTTCGGCTTAGTTCCATCAGTGCAACATCTTGAAAGGCAGAGACGCCCGCAGTTCGTACGGTGGTTACGCCAGTTTCTAAAGCCCGTTTAGCGGCAGCCAGATTATCTAAGTGAGAGTGGGCATCAATTAAACCGGGCATGAGAAAATAACCTTCGCAATCAATCACTTCATAGCCGCCTGTTGGTTCTCCGCTCCTCCCAATCCGTTCAATTTTTCCTCCTTTGGTAAAAATGATTGAACCGCTATAAATTTTATTTTCTTTGCCATTGAAAAGACTTGCATTGATAAAAGCATAGCTCTTTGTCGATTGCGAGAAACCCACAGAAGAGAAAAAAAGGAACAAAGAAATAGACAGACTAAATACAGTGTGCTTCATAAACGGGCTATTAAACGGTTGGAGAAGATTTAGTCTAAGGTAAACACAGTCTGGTACAAAGCAAATAGATCTGACTGAACAAATTGTTGTCACTTGACTAGCTTCGAGCCCTGGTTCGTGTTTTCACCTTAGTTAAAGTTGGCCGCCTGAGCAACTTTTGCGGCTCATCATTTTAGTTTGTTGTTTTCTCCATGTTGTCGGGCCAGGAGACCCGCAACAACCCACGCCTTGGTTTGTGTCTTCACGTGGGAACACGAACCAAGGCAGGAGAAATCAACTACTTGGGATAAACTAAGAGATCGCTAATTGAGTGCCATATTCTTTGAGGTGGTTATAAGCAATATCAACATAATCACTCGTAATCA
>VYLZ01000076.1_pt1 | contig 18067 bp, 19 predicted proteins | sample 5115361 | NCBI WGS metagenome assembly VYLZ01 (sample SAMN12291805, study PRJNA351875) | freshwater metagenome | isolation source: freshwater lake | place: USA: Michigan, Sixteen Lake | collected 2013-08-07 | reverse complement strand
GTATCGCTCGACGGACTGCCTCTGTCGTGCGGGCGCTCCCGTGAAGAATTTGGCCCATAGCGCATCCTTCCATTCTTGCATGGATAATGCACCATCAAAGGCCGGGACCAAACACCTAGGCAAGAGAGGGAAAGTTTTTGCCCCCATCTCTGTCCAACGCTCTTTGCGGGACCGATGCCGACAATATAACAGGTAGGTTGATTGCCGCTTTACTAAACCAAAGTGGAAGCTGGCAGCCATACCGTTACCTTTAAGCCGCCTTCAGTCCGATTGATAAGATCAACGTCGCCACCATGAGATTGGAGGATGGACCTCGCCACCGTTAATCCAAGACCCGTACCCCCACTTGAAGGGTTACGGGATGCCTCAAGTCGATAAAATGGCCCAAAGACAGCTTCCAATTGATCTGGGGGGATACCGGGACCATTGTCCTGAATGGTAACGCAAAGGTGGCCATCGTGCTCGCGCACCGAAACTTCGGGTCTGCCACCATGCTTTATCGCGTTATCGATTAAATTGATAAAGGCTCGTTTTAAATCCAGATATCTTCCGTTCACTATGACAGAAAACTGGGCATCCAGCGCAACATTGCTACCGCAATCCGAAAAATCATCACAAATTGTTTCGATCAAGGCAGAGACATCGACACGTCTTGTAGGCTCAGATGAGCTATCTCCCCGCAAAAAAACTAGAGTAGAATTTAACATATCTTCCATTTCCTGCAAATCTTTCTCCATTTTTTCGCGAATATCGAAATCGGCGATAAATTCAGCCCGTAAGCGTAGGCGGGTAATCGGTGTTTTTAAATCATGCGATACCGCCGCTAGAGTCTGCGTGCGCTCATCTAGAAGTTTGCGGATACGTGCCTGCATCTCGTTATAGGCGGTCGCAACATCCCTGATTTCTCGGGGACCAACCACGGCAACCGGCGCTTGATGTGATTGCCCTAACTGCCGAGCCGCCTGTGCTAAATTCCGCAAGGGTTCGGTGAGGGATCGCACAAGAAAAATGGAAATTAAAACGACACCGACAGCCATTGCCGTTGTTGAGATGACCACATTATGAGAGTCAGGCATTCCATGAGCGCTCTCATCGAATATTTGATATATCCATAAGCTGAATAAATGAAAAAAACCAAGACCTAGCAACATAATGAGCACGGTCCTAACCCATAAGGTCTGGGGGATTATTTTCATTCTCTTACGACCTCGCCTGTGAATATATATCCCACCCCCCTGACAGTTTTTATCAAAACGACATCGCTAGGTTCTCGTTCAATTTTACGCCGCAAGCGATGAACCTGCATATCTATCGTTCTATCTAAGCTAAATGCCGAGCGATTTCGTGTTAACTCTAAAAGCTGATCACGGGTTAAAACCCGATGAGGATTCTCTAAAAAAACCAATAGAAGATCGAACTCGGCTCCGCTCAAATCGACAACAGCCTTGCTGGGGGATATTAACTCCCGCCGATGCGTATCCAAATGCCAACCCAGGAATCTATAAGTGTCCTTTTGATTTTTTGTCAGACCGTCTGCCTTACCCGAACTAAACCTCCTTAAAACAGCATTAATGCGCGCCAAAAGTTCTCTTGGATTGAATGGTTTTGTAATGTAATCATCCGCACCAATCTCAAGGCCAACAATACGATCCGTGTCATCACCCCGTGCCGTCAGCATAATAATCGGAATAGCCTCACCTTCCTGAAGTCGCAGATCGCGACATAAATTGAGACCTGACTCTCCTGGCAACATCAAATCTAAGATAATGAGATCAGTATTTGCATTTTTTAAGTAAGACCACATTTCATTACCGTTTTGGACACCCGAAACACGATGGCCATGCTGCCCCAAGAACTTTGCGATAAGAAGACGAATTTCCTTATCGTCATCAACCACCAGTATATGAGCGTTATTTGTTGAAATCATCCAAATCACTCCTAAACTCTATCTTAGGTTTTTAATTAAATTGCGTGGAGTGTCAGCCATAAAACTAAAGCTATAATCCATAATTCTTATCGGCACCGGAGCATGAAACTCATCAATTTTTTCGAGATTTTTCCCTTGCACCAATAGAAGCAAGTGGCTTGTTGAAAAATCTGCATATTCCCCAGAAGCAATAGAAACGCTTTTAAGAGGGATGGTTTTCCCAGAGCCAATCGACCCTAAAAGAGTTGTTGTTTGCGGCTCGCCAGAAACATAAACACTTGATCTTCCATCATTATAGATTTTTACCATGACACGATACGAGTGCTGATCATATTTCTCTTTCTCAATGAAGGCGTCTTCAAATGACACAGATGAATAATAATCGTACCCGTTCGCAAAAGTGAACCAGGATGCGAGAGTTATGGGCAAAGCCACAAAAAATAACGATGCACGACTTAGAAGCATTTATTTTCCCATTCCCTGTTGACGTTTCTGAATATCGTCTGGCCACGTGCTGCGGATATAAGAAATAACTGCTTTTATGTCGTAATCACTCAATATACCTTCAAAAGCAGGCATATCAGTTTGATACCCTTCTGGCGCAATATTCTTCAAGCCATATTTGGTTATTCCAAATAAAATGCTATCAGGGTGATGCCACGTATGCCCGTCAACAGTGTGGGGTGGCGCGGGAAGTTTACCATCGGCCCGCCGTGTTCGCCAGTTTGCTTGCCCTTCCAGCGCTACCCCGTGACAGCTTGCACACAGGCGGTCGTACACTAACTTCCCCTGAGCAATATTCGACCTACCGGTAGAGCCGCTCCAGACTTCGCTATTCAGAAAAATGAGGGCGGCGCTCAAGGCTAGAGCGCCGGCCCCTAAAGCCAATCCGTATATTTTCGGGATCATTAATTCATCTTTTGCAGAGAAACCACGACCATTGCGCCCCCGGTTTTCTCTATGTCAAAGATTATCTTATCGCCAATCGCTACTTTGTTGAGCATCGTTGGATCGGAGACGCGGAAGACCATCGTCATCCCGGCCATATCGAATTTTGCGATGGGGCCGTGTTTGATAGTGATTTTTTGCGTCTCAGGATCGATTTTCCTTACTTCCCCTTCCGTCATTCCGTCAGCTTGCGCTAAGAAAATCGGCGATTTGTCGTAGCTTAAGGCGGGAAATGCGACCAGCGGGGTTGCGATAAAGACGGCTTGCATAAGTTTTTTAAGCATCACTCTCTCCTTACTTAACGATAATGGTACCGAACATGCCTGATTCACGGTGCCCCGGAATAAGGCATGACACGTCAAACTCACCTACTTTGGTGAATTTCCAAACAATATCCCCAGTCTTACTCGGCTTTAAGCGTTTTGCGTTCGGGTCGTCGTGCTCCATCTCTGGATTTTTAGCCATTTCAAGGGCGTGTTGCATGTTCTCTGCAAGAGTCGCGATCACGATTTCATGATCGGTTGCGCCATTATTACGGAGAACGAATTTTACCTGCTCACCCTTGCGGATTTCAAAACGGTTCGGAATAAAAACCATTTTGCCATCGTCGGTTTCCCGCATCGTAACATTGATAACTCGGGAGCCTTGTTTGGGATTACCCGGTTCGCCATAGGCCGTCTCTTCATGGCCTGCCCCCGAAGCATGACCGGGTGAGGCAAGTGCGGGAAGGTTGAATGCCCCCATCAAAGAAGCTGAAAGGGCTGTTACCATTACGGGCTTCAAGTTAATCTTCATGTTTATCTGACTCCAGATTTCAGAGAAATTGCGGTTTTAGAGAATGAAATCAGTGGCCGTTCCCCGGTTTCACCCCTGACGGCTTCACGACATTCAGGCTAATATCGTTTGGGCTTGCGGGCAGCGAGGAGGCTCGCGTCAGCGGTTGCGCCTCTCCCGTCCATTCAAAGGCCACCGTACCCTTGGGGTGTTCATACCAGCCGGGATCGGTGTAGTCGTTTCGCGCTAGGCCTTCTCTTACCTTCAGGGTCGTAAACATGCCCCCCATTTCGATAGGCCCGAAGGGGCCGGTGCCGGTTATCATCGGCAGCGTATTATCCGGGAGTGGCATTTCCATTTCGCCCATATCGGCCATACCACGCTCGCCCATCACCATATAGTCGGGGATAAGTTTCACGATTTTTTTGGCGACGCCGCGATGATCTGTGCCGATCATGGTCGGTACATCGTGTCCCATCGGGTTCATCGTGTGATGACTTTTATGGCAGTGAAAGGCCCAATCGCCAGGAGCATCCGCCACAAACTCGAACGCCCGCATCGCACCGACCGGAATATCAATCGTAACCTCTGGCCATTGCGCGCTGGGCGCGACCCACCCGCCATCGGTACAGGTCACTTTGAAGTCATAGCCGTGTAAATGGATGGGATGATTGGTCATCGTAAGGTTCCCCATACGCACTCTCACTTTATCGCCCTTGCGAGCAACCAGCGGTGAAATGCCCGGGAAGGCACGACTGTTCCACGTCCAGAGGTTGAAATCGGTCATCGTATTGACTTTGGGAATATAGCTCCCTGGCTCAATGTCGTAAGCATTGATCAAGAAGACATAATCGCGGTCTACGCGGCGGCTGCCGTCCCGAGGATGTACGACGATGAAACCCATCATACCCATCGCCATCTGCACCATTTCATCGGCGTGGGGGTGGTACATAAAGGTACCGGATTTCGTCATGACGAACTCATAGACGAAGGTTTTCCCCACGGGGATTTGCGGCTGACTAAGCCCGCCGACACCATCCATACCGCTTGGCAAAAGAATACCGTGCCAGTGGATCGTCGTGTGTTCAGGCAGCTTGTTCGTAACAAAAATGCGAACCTTATCGCCCTCGACGCATTCAAGCGTCGGCCCCGGACTTTGGCCGTTATACCCCCATAAAAAGGCTTTCATCCCCGGCGCTATTTGGCGTTCGACAGGCTCGGCAATGAGATGAAATTCTTTCCAGCCATTGCGCTCCCGCCACGGAAGCGTCCAACCATTCAATGTGACGACGGGGTTATAAGGTCGGCCAGTCGACGGATATAGGGGGGGTTGCGTCTCTGCTGAGCTTTGAAGCGGTGCTTCTGGAAGAGTTGCCGCGTCTGATCGGCTCGCCAGCGTTGCCCCTGCCAGGATGGCCCCCGATGTTGCCATAAACTTACGACGGTTCATTCTGCCCCTCCATTCTTCATGCTAAAACCATTGCCGCTCAACATCGCGACCTGAAGTTCAGCATCCGAAATCCAAAAATCGCGCTGCGCCTCAATTGCCTCCATAACAGACGTGATCTGTTCGCGCGCATCAGCCAGAAGCTCGAAAACACCAACCAGCATTCCGTTATAATGTAACAACTGTTCCTCAGCGATCAGTGAGCGCGTAGGGACGATATTTTGTTGATAGTGTTGCGCTAAATCATAATTAAGACGCCAATTTTCATAACTCTCACGCACATCTGAGCGCGCATTTACAGCAGTTTCCGCCAAATGGTTCACCGCTTGTAGATACGTGTTTTCAGCATGGGCAACTGCCGTTGTTCCAAAGTCAAAAATTGGAACGGTGATCTGAATTTCATATCCTTTGGCTCGGGGTTGCCCCTTATCACGACGATCTTGCACACCACCATCTAGGACATTAATAAACCGAGTCGCTTGCGTTAGCCCGTAAGAGCGGGCTAACCCCTCAACCTCAAGTTTGGCCATGCGAATGTCCAGGCGCTGAGTTATGGCTTTTGCCTCAATATCCCCCTGCTCAGAGAGTGATTTCGGCAAATCAGGGAGTTTTTGAGGGAGCTTGAAGGCGGTTCTCTCACCCCATAGACCTAACAGGCGTATCAACCGCTCTCTCTTCGATGCGGCACTTTGCCGGGAGCGAACAACTTTACCCATGATGTCGCTGTAAAAAGCGTGCTCACGCGCTTGTTGCATCCTGCTGTACGCGCCGGTCTGCCCCAGCCGACGGGCCATCTCTGCGCTGGCCTCTGCCGCCAGTTTGATTTGCTCCGTGTAGGCCAAAAGTTGTTCCGCCGCGACAGCATCATAATAGGCCGTGCGCGTTTCAGCCGCGATTTTAAAGACTTGATTGGCCGTTTGTAGTTTGGCCTGCTCCCAGCGACGATCTTCAACCAAGGCCCTGATGGGAAGTGTCAAAAGTCCTAAAATATCGACGGTGATCGCACGCTCCAGTTCAAGCCCTTCCCCTTTTAACCGTGTAAAAGAAAATCCAGGGTTGGGTGGCGTAATAGCAGAAACCATCTGTGCGGCGGAAATTCCAAGGCCATTGTAGGAAGCCTGAAGCCCACGATTATTCAGCAGAGCAATCTGAACCGCTCCCTCGACACCAAGAGGTTCGGATAGAGTCTTTTTTATTTCTGAATTTACTTTTTCCGCATCACTTTCCGATTTTATCCAATGTAATTCTTTTTTCAGAGCCTGCTGCGTTATGTCCTGAACGGCACTAAAACCATTATCTTGGGTGATGGACGCACACCCCCCCAATAAGACCAGCGTCGTCATTGCGACAAGCCGATGAGGTACTCTCAATTTCCACATCATTCGCCTTACTCCGACTGCGCGTCGTCAGCGGACATATGAGCCCGCGCGCCACCGAGACGCCCAACTTTTTCATTTGTCGCCCGCCACGGATTGGGTGCCCCCGTTTTAAACGGTTGGAAGCTCGCAAAGGGGGAAGCGTAAGGCCGGGCAACAACGGTATTGTTTGCTTCCGCTGGATCGTCGCCAACCATTGAGATGGTCGGCATACAAGCCGTCAGTGCGAGCGCGCTAAGCCCCCCTAAAACAATAATTTTCATCGCGTCTCACCCAATGCAGATTTTAAACTCCAGGGGCAAGATAGAGAGGCCCTTCCTCCCATAGGTATCGCTTTTGTAACAAAATATTGCAGGAGCGCCGACAGCAGGCATTTGATTCTCCTGGATTTCAGAAAAAGCTGAACGAATTATGTTTAGGGTTGCTCAGGTGGCATATGCCCTTAGCCTGCGGCCGAAAATGTTTCGATTGATCCCGAGAACCGAACGATAGGCCTCGGTCTTACCCCAGTGTAAATTTTATGGGTTTGGGACGACGCAACCGGTTTTCAGTACAAGATCTGCGCCGATCCTCCATTTTCTCGCGGGCAGCGGCACGCTTTTGAGGAATGGGCGCAACCCCTAAGCCAGCCCCTCCCGCATCCAACACACAAATCCCTTCTCCCGCGCAAATCTCTCGGCCCCTAGGATCTTCTCGCCGATTTGGCATAGCCCTCGTCTAGGGTGTTCATAAAACCTCTCTCAGGAGCGGGGGCTGGAAGTGAGGAAATCTCTCGGTCTCAGATGGTTAATCCCACCGTTCATAAAGCACTTGATTTATGAACGACGAAGATATTAGGATGCTTCCTAAAGATGGGGAGATGTATGTGAGCAAACGCGTTGCCCTTTATCTCCGTGTTTCCACCTCCGGCCAGACCGTCGAGAACCAGCGCATCGAACTAGAGCGTGTCGCTAACGCCGCAGGTTGGGCTGTGGTCGGCATATACGAAGATGCAGGTTATTCGGGTGGCAAAGGGCGTGATCAGCGTCCCGCGTTTGATCGCCTTCTTAAGGATGCTTCCCGTCGCAAGTTCGATATCGTGGCGGTATGGTCAGTTGATCGCCTTGGACGCTCCCTCGTCGATCTCGTCGGATTCTTGCAGGACATGCATGCGGTGGGCGTTGACCTGTATCTACATCAACAGGCGCTCGACACCACGACACCATCGGGCCGGGCGATGTTCGGCATGTTGGGTGTTTTCGCGGAATTCGAGCGCGGCATCATTCGGGAGCGTGTAAACGCCGGTTTGGCGCGGGCCAAAAGCCAAGGGAAGAGGCTGGGAAGGCCGGGGCTGTCGGACGAGATAAAAGCCGCGATTCTGGCGGGTAAAGAAGAGGGCCTGAGCATTCGGGCTATCGCAGCGAAGACAGGCATATCGGTCGGGGCGGTTCATAAGGTCCTCGAGGCCTGAAACATAGTTCGCCCGTTCAACTCTAATGACATAAAATTGAATAATGTTTTAGATTTTCACTCTTTGAAACCCATGATTCCCTTGATCTCGCGCGAACTCCGTAGTGAGATGCGGTAATAACGTATCAATCGCGACATCGAAGAAGAAGCATGCATCTTGATAAGCTCGTGGTCCGCCGATTCCGCTCTTGTAATGATACGACCGTTCATTTCCGGGAGGACTTGACGGTATTGGTCGGTGAAAATAATGGCGGTAAGTCTACGATTATCGAAGCTATCCGCCTCCTGACACCGCCTATGAGCGGTCGACGCGAACGATATGCCGAGGAGGAGGATATCCGGCGAACGGGTGTTGAGCGGAGCTTCGAGATCGAGGGTCATTTCACTAAGCTGACCGGCGCTCAGAAGGGTCTCTTGGTCGATGCCGTGCCAAACGTACTGAAAGACGATGCCGTCCTCGGCTACCGATACGATGGCCGTACCGGTAATAAGGCGCGAGGAACCGTTCGGCAGTGGGCGGGGAGGTCAGACGGTCCGCCGCCGGACGGTTATGCGGGGGAAATGATTCGTCATGTTTATCTTCCGGCCCTTCGCGATGCTCACCAAGCACTGGGCACTGCCAGTGCTGCTCGGGTGATGTCTCTGCTACGGCAGTTCCTGACTAAAGAGCAGGAAGCTCCTTTTGTCGCAAGCGTGAAGAGAGAAAAAAAAGCCATACCGCCGGGAGAGCCCGAGCCACCAAACCCGCTTGAAGACATCAATGCGCGCATCGGGGTAGCTCTTAGTGAACTAACCGATGGGATCCGCCCCCAAAAAGCGGAAGTGGTTTTCGCTGAGGAAGGTATACTCGATATCGCTCGGGATCTAACCTTCCGTCTTGGCGATATCAACCAGAAGAGCCTCGACCCGATCAAAGCTTCGGGCTTGGGGTACTCGAACCTGCTCTATATAGCGACCGTTATCGTCGAACTGGCTAAGGCCCGTGAGGCCGATTTGACGATCTTCCTGGTCGAGGAACCTGAGGCCCATCTGCACCCGCAACTCCAGATGCTGATGTTGGAGTTCCTGAAGACACAAGTCGAGGCGTCTGCGAAGGACAAGGTGGAGGGGGAGCCGGAGGGACTAATTCAGGTCATAGTAACCACCCACTCCCCTAATCTAACTGCCTGGGTGTCACCAGAGCATTTGGTGATTATGCGGTCTAAGGACGAGGGCGATGGGAGCTTCAGTAGCAAGGCCATTTCTATCTCGCAGTTGGCGCTGAAGCCTAAGGCTCTCAAAAAGATCAACCGCTACCTGGACGTGACCCGCTCGTCGATCCTCTTTGGAGACAAGGCGATCTTTGTCGAGGGCATTGCCGAGGCGATATTGCTGCCGGTTATTGCTAAAAACCTGTTGAAGGACGATCCGCAGGCATGGCGGACGTTCAGGGGCACCGTCATTGTGCCTATTGAGGGCGTGGATTTTGAACCCTACGTCGAGATTCTGCTGAAGCCTCAGAATGGGGCTCGGATTGCCGACAAGGTGATCATCATTACCGACCGGGATCCGACAACTCCTGGAGATCGTGAAAAGAGCCTGAATGATTTTGCTCAAAGTGTCGGTGCAGGTGACGCGCTGCTGGTCGTGCGGAATGAACAGACGCTTGAGCACGAATTATTCTGCCCAGAGAATGAGGAGTTGTTGAAGACTGCCTATCTGGCCTGCCGCCCTCGGTCATCCTCAAAATGGGCGACTCATATCACCGAAAAGCCAGTAGCTGAGCGGCCAGAGGCACTCATCTCTCTGATCACAAATAAAAAGAACCCTACGAAAAAGGGAGACTTCGCACAGGAGATCGCCGATCTCATTGAAGCGGGCACCGCTTTTACCCCGCCCTCCTATTTGGTCCGGGCAATCCGAGACGCTGCGGGGTTACCCGAATTGGTGGCGGAATGACCGGCGACGATGATCTGACGGACGAGCAGCGCACGTTTGCTACCTTCGATGACGGTTGCTTTGTGACAGCTTGTCCCGGAGCGGGCAAAACCAAGACGATAATCGAGAGGTTGAAATTTCTGACAGAAAAGCTTCCGCGTCGCCAAGGTATCGCCGTACTCTCATACACTAACGCGGCGGTCGATGAATTTGCGGAGCGCTGCCGACGCTTGGGGCTTCAACCCCTTCTGGAGCCGCCACATTTCCACGGCACGCTGGATGCCTTCATCCGTGCTTTCATCTTCATGCCTATTGGGATCGATGGCGTTGCCCAGCGTCCTCGGGTTGTCGAACGTTGGGCCGATATCGGTATCGGGCCTATTCGGTTTCAAGGATATGCCGGTGGCCTTCTCTTGGATGCCGTCGATTGGCAAATGAAGACAATCAACACTAAGGGGATCTACGATGCAAATCTCCGAAATCATATCGAGAGTACCGAAGCTCAGTGTTTAAACCGAGCCAACGCCAGAAGGCTTGGTCTTCAACGTAAAGGCATTGTCTGTATGCGCGGCATGCGAGAGTTAGCCGAGACCTATATCGCTGACGCCTGTCGTGGCCCCGCGCTGTTAGCGATGATTAATGGAAGATTCAAAGAGATCATTATCGATGAAGGACAAGACTGTAATCCGGCTGACCTTCGGATCGCGGGGTGGCTTCGCGACAATGGTGTCAGAGTTACTATAGTTTGCGATCCCGATCAGGCGATCTATGGCTTCCGCTCTGGGAGCACCGCATCGATCCGAGGGGAGCGTGATAGGTACCCACCAGAGGCGCGATTGACGCTGACCGGGAATTTTCGCAGCACTGCGAACATCTGCTCTTTCACCGCTACCCTCAAGCATGACCAGATGGCTGACGAAGCCAAGGCTTGCCATCGGGACCACCCTACGCAGGTCATCCTGCTCAAATACGGGTCACGGATTACTAAGGCTATAGGAGAGGGCTTTTTAACCGAGGTCCGCAGGGAGGCAATCATCGAGTCGCAAGCCATCGTACTCGCTCATGGCTTCAGCAAAGCAAGACAAGCGACAGGAGGTTTCGCAGAACCTGACATACCTCCAGATTCTGTCATAGGAACAATCGCCCTTGAGATCGGCAGATTCTGGCAGGATGCAACCTCGAAACGCAATCGAGCTATTGCGCTTCAACGTATCGAGAAAAAGTTACTGGACCACTATGGCCTGCGGAACGACGAGGAGCCGGTTCCTGATTGCCTAGAACGTTTAGGGCTGGAAGCCCGGAATCTCCGCCGTCGGACGTTGGAGTTCGTGATGAAGCTTCCCCAGAACTGCGAAAAGGCTGATCAAAAAGCCTGGATGGCTCGGGCACAGGAAGCGGTGAAGACCTTCCCACTCGATATTCCCGGCATTAAGCCGAGCAAGCCCAGAGCAATAACCAAAGATGGGTGGAGTGCTCCTCTACGGCAACGCCCAGAAGATTGCATAAAGTATTCTACCATTCATGAAGCTAAAGGCTGTGAGTATGATGCGGTCTGCGTCGTGATCCCACCCGATACCGGTGACCGACAACGAACCGCTGATCTGATCACGAGTTGGGAGCATGGTACAGATGAAGAAGCTAAACGGGTCATCTATGTCGGAGCCACACGGGCTCGAAAATTGCTGATGCTTGCCGTTCCGGAGAGCTACTATGACCGTTGTTGCACCCTATTGAGTGGCAAAGGAGTCGCCTTCACGCGGCAGGACCTCACCGTGAAACCACCCAAGAGCAAGAAAATCAAAGTCCCTGCTTAACGCTGTATATGGGAGAGCAACATGAATGTCCGTACTTTGTACTTCGATGAGGGGGGACACACAGGCACTAACTTCCTGGACCCAGATCAACCAATCTTCTCCATCGGCAGTACGGATATAGGTGACGATGAAGCAAAGGATATTCTAGACGCCACCTTCCCTCGTTCTAGGCGAAGTGAACATCGATGGAATGGTCTTTGGAGATCCAGAGACCGAGAATGTCTTATTGATCTTGCAAGATTAATTGCAAATTACCCCAATCGGATTTTAGCTTGGTATTCCTTGAAAGATTTTGTTATTATTTCAAAAATTACTGAATATTTAATTGAACCAGAATTTCGTGCGTCTGATTTCGATTTTTACAAAGATGGATATGCTCGCCTATTCGCAAACGAACTTTACTATTGCCTTTTAAAAGATTTAGGCAAGAAGCGCTTTAGATGGTTGCTGGGTGATTATCAAAAATACAGCAGAAAATCGTCTCTAGAAGCGCTTTCCGAACTAAAGGTAAGACTTATCAAGCTAAAGCACTACAGCCGTGAGAGCAGCAAGCTTTTCTTAGAAATGATGATCGATGGAGTAGACCTTCTGCCGAAGGTCACTGACATCGCAATGCTTAAAGGCAGTGATGACATTTATCTCGCCAGTATGTATGCCAGCGTCGCCACTTGGCGACAAAAGTACCCAGAGGATTTTCATGTCATTTACGATCAGAACGCTCATTTTCATCGACAGGCAGATATGTGGGAGGCTATCACCAGCGATAAGGCCCTTTCCCATGTCCACCCCCTCGGAAAGGGTACAATGGTCGAATATTCTCTAAGAGTTAAGAAGACAACTCCCATAAATTCCGAAATATCACCTGCCATTCAACTCTGTGATCTGGTGGCAGGTTTTATCGCGAGGGCTAAATTCCCCTCGAATACCCCCGAGGAGATCAAATTTATCGGGAAAATATTCGACGCAGGCTTTTCAACAGTCATACTTAGTGGCCTGATGCCAACAAGGGAGTTTCCCAGCAGCGCCCCATCCAGGCAAATTGGCCCCGATGTTGTCGATCTCATGACCGGTATCATTTTCTCATCGGACAAGATGAGGCAGAAATTTCGGTCATCTTAATTGTAAACTCAATACCTCCATAACCGGTTGGCAGTTTTTAAAGAGGATTCTGATTTTCTTTAGATAATGACTCGCTATAATTTTCAACAATGACCGGTAGACATCTCGATTTTTTAGGAAATTTACTGATCACGTATCTCTACTTTGATGAGGTCGAACTCATATCGAGAGCGATGATTATTCATACTCGCATTATCGGTTTGTTGACCTCGAAAAAGGCCGTCCCAGTAAAACCCCGTACCGGCATCGGCATTGCCTCGACTGCCTTGACCAGATGCCCACCACAACCCAACGCCCGATCCCCCAGCGCAATCACATGCCGATTTGGTGCAGCATGCGGCGCGCCTGCCGAGACCATCTCCACGATCTGCCGTTCTTTACCCGGATACAGCGTGGCGAGTACGATCATGAGAGCGGCCGGAGAACGGCTCCGACCTGCGTAGCAATTTACCACGAGTGGTCGGTTCCGACTCCACGCGTGGGCAAAAGTGATCAGAGCAGCGATTTGCTCTTCGGCGGCGAGAACGGTGCCGGAGGCCGGTTCAACTGCATCGTGAAACATCAGGCGCAGATGACCACCATCCCGGCGGATACCGGGGTGGAGAAAATCACGCGCGGGATCGGAGAGGATCACCCGATGCGCAGCACCGATCTCTTCAGCGACCCGTTCAGCATCCCAGGCGCGGGTGAGTGCAATCATATCAATGACCTTCGGACAATCCACTGGCGAGATAAGTGGCTTCCGCACCTACTTCAATGGGCCGCACGGGGTAAAGACGGTTCATATCGGGAATCAGCACCTTCTGGTCGCCAACCAGCATCCGCCTAATCCAGCCGTTTCCATTAAATCAGCGGAAAACAAGGGGTCAATCCTTCACCGTTTTGAGTAGGATGGCAGAACCTGTTTTCGGCTCTTTCAGCCCTACTGGATAGTGGCAGCATATTAGCGCTTCTCAGTAAACGGGTTTTGAGGGAGGATCTGGAGCAATTGAAACAACAGCGTTGCCCATCTGCTGAGAGGATATCGCCCTTTCTGCGCGTAACGGGTGTAAACCTCGGGACTACCCGAAAGCAGATATCATGACCACGGCTCGCCATATCGTTGCTCTACTCAAGAGCCACATCGCCGGTGACGACGACCACTTCCTCACAGTGGCGATGCAGTTGGCTGCCCATGAAGCCCGGCAGGGTCATGGTAAGTTGGCCCAGGAACTGCGCGATTTGGTCGATAACGCAAAAGAAAAGAAGACAGCGGTCGCCTCGAAGCGGTCCGGCCCGGTACCACTGGTCCAGCCCAAGGGCGAACTGGCAAACCTATTAACGGTGCGGTATTCCGACGTCAGGTTAGCAAGTATGGTCCTGACAGAGGAAACCGAAGGTCGGCTGCGCCGGACTTTATTGGAACAGACTCAGCAGAGCATTTTGAGGACACATGGCCTATCCCCTCGCCGCAAGCTGCTGCTAGTCGGGCCGCCTGGTGCCGGTAAGACCATGACCGCAGCGGCGCTAGCGGGAGAACTACATCTTCCGCTGTTCACTGTGGTGCTCGATAGCCTGATATCCAAGTTTATGGGTGATACCGCAGGGAAACTGCGGTTGGTATTCGACGCTATGCGAATGACCCGGGGCGTATATTTGTTCGATGAGTTTGACGCTATTGGAGCTAGGCGGTCGACCGCGAATGACGTTGGTGAGATCCGTCGTATTCTCAATTCATTTCTACAGTTCCTGGAGCAAGACGATAGCGACAGCCTGATCATAGCAGCAACCAATTACCCGGATTTGTTGGATCGCGCTTTATTTCGTCGATTCGATGACGTAATTGAATATGAATTGCCTGATGCGAACTTGTTGGAGCGCTTAATGAACAACCGACTTGCAGCGTTCGAAGTACCCCGCGTTTCCTGGGTCAAGGTTGCCAATGCTGCAAGTGGTCTCAGCCATGCCGAAGCAGCCCGTGCCGCCGACGAGGCCGCGAAGACCACGATCTTGGCTGGTCATACCAAAATCACCACTCAGGTCCTGCTGGCGGCTGTGATGGAACGTCAGAAGGCTTCTCGCCACCACGACTGACCCTCCGCCATGGCCCAACCGCCCCGCAACCTGCCGCACCTCCGTATCGAGGGAAGTGGCGAAACAGAGCGATACACTTATCCTGGAGGGGGAAACACGCCGTCTCCACCCCGCAGGGACCGTGAACAGCACGCAGCAGCACTTTCGGCTGCAATTGGTGCGGCGCTTCAATCGGCCCGCGACGAGCTAGCTGCTCGCGAGCCGACAATTGCCGAAGGGGTACCAGGATTCTATCTGCAAGTTTCTCTACCGCAAGGAGAGAGCGAGGCTGTCGACAAACTCGAAAACCGTCAGAAGCATATCGAGGTGGTTTCCGTAAAGAAGCGCGAAGGTACCGCGTTCCTTGAGGCGACAGTATTCGTCCCTGTCGAAGCCCAGACATTTTACGCCGATAAGGTCACGGCCTATCGCAGTCAGGAGACCCCAGCCGGTAACCCCCGGAACGAGGCACTTGTCGCCCGTATGGAGACAGTGAGCCTTGCTTCCATCCACTCCCTCTTCACCGACGATACCGCACTATTTCCTCCAACAGGAAAAACAGTCTGGTGGGAAGTGTGGCTGCGGCAAGGGACGCGGGAAAGGTTCATTCAGGTCGCGGATCGATTGGATATTCCCCGGCGGGAGCACGTGATTACTTTTCGGGAGCGCGATGTGATGCTCGCGCTGGCTGATGAAGCCGCCATGAAGCGGGTTATCAGGAATTGCGATGCCGTCGCGGAACTCCGCCTTGCCAAGGATACACCCGCCTTATTCCTCAACATGGATGGAGCCAAGCAGCGAGAATGGAGTGACGATGTTCTTGCGAGGGTTACCTCACCCGCCGGAGCGACAACGGCGGTGTGCTTGCTCGACAGTGGTGTAACGCAAGGGCATCCGCTGATCCGAAACATCCTCGATCAAACCGATATGCACACTGTTCAACCTGCCTGGGGCGTCTCGGATACCGCTTCTCAATGGGGAGGGCATGGCACCGCGATGTCCGGTGTTGCGATTTATGGAGATTTGCATGCCCTGTTTGCGGGCACCCAGGCAATTACTCTCCGTCATCGGCTAGAAAGCGTCAAAATCCTGCCGCCAAATGGGCAAAACGATCCCGATCTCTATGGGGCAATTACCACGGAAGCCGTTGCGCGCACCGAGACTCAGGCTCCGCACCGTCAAAGGGTTATCTGTATGGCGGTAACCAGCGCCAATCCTGTACCCGGTCGCCCTTCGTCGTGGTCATCGGCCATCGATCAACTTTGTTTCGATGAGGATAGTCGACGGTTGGTCGTGCTGTCGGCGGGAAACATCGATCCGAGCGTGTTAAATCCTGCCGAATATCCGGACCGCAATGATGTCCATCCCGTGGAGGACCCCGCGCAAGCTTGGAACGCGCTGACGGTTGGTGCTTTCACTAATAAGGTTAATATTACTGACCCAGCCTATATCGGTTGGCAACCAGTTGGTTTGGCGGGAGATATTTCGCCTTGTTCCCGAACTTCCGTCACCTGGGATAGGCAATGGCCCATCAAACCAGATGTCGTGTTTGAGGGCGGGAACTATGCGACCGATGGGATACAGTCCCCGCAATCCATTGACGATTTGCGCCTACTCACCACGCATTGGCGTCCGAATATGCGGTTGTTGGATACCATCGGTGACACGAGTGGTGCCGCCGCCCTAGGGGCCAACTTGGCCGCCCAAATTATGGCTGCTCGTCCGGGTTTGTGGCCCGAAACGGTACGTGGATTGATTGTTCATTCTGCTAGTTGGACCCCAGCAATGCGGGCACGCATGAAAGGGGCATCAAAAACCGAGCGTCATGCCTTGTTACGCCGGTACGGCTATGGCGTGCCCGATCTCGACCGGGCCATCCTCAGTGCCAGCAACGATCTGACGTTGTTAATTGAGGATGCGCTTCATCCCTTCGATAAACAAAAGGGATCGGATGTGAAGGCCAAGGACATGCGCTTACACAAGCTTCCCTGGCCCAAGAAAGAATTAGTCGCCTTGGGAGAGACACCTGTTCGATTCCGAATCACCTTGTCGTATTTCGTTGAACCTAATCCGGGGGAACGGGGGTGGACAAGGCGGCACCGCTACGCCTCCCACAATCTGCGATTCGCCGTGAAACGGGCAACCGAGACCGTGGACGAGTTCCGGCGAAGGATTAATAAGGCGGCACGAGACGAGGAGGAAGGCAATCCACCCACGTCTAGCGACGGAGAGGATAACTGGCTGTTGGGGCGTATTCGGGACCGAGGCTCTCTACACTCGGACTGGTGGTCGGGCACTGCTATCGATCTCGCCGAACGTGACGCGGTCGGCATATTTCCTGTCGGTGGTTGGTGGAAGGAAAAGCCATATCTCGACCGTTGGGATACTGAGGCAAGATACTCCCTGATTGTGACGATCCGCGCGCCCGGAGCCGTCGTGGACATTTACACCCCGGTGGCGAACCAGATTTCTATTCCCATTATGGTCGCGACATAGCGCACGAGTTATATTGACGCGGCCGTGGTTCCATTCTGTTTGACCACTTCGACCCGCTCACTAAATGTTTCGGGATCGTCGATTCTAACGCAGTTCAATGAATCTGCCGGGATGGGGGCGAGTGGACTTTGGCTGGTAGGAGGATATCTACCCAGGGAGGGGCAACCTTCCGTTGCCACCTGAACCTCCGAGGTAATCATGTCCCCGCCGAGCAAGCCGCTTCTTCCGACTCTCGATGATTTTCTCGCACGCGTGAAGGCCTCCGGCAGCGTTACCACGCGTGTTAAAGATTGGCTCGAGCAAGCTTGCGGTTATCCGAAGACCGTGCTGCTCGAAGCGTTCGTGCTGCCCAATCTCTACCGTGAGAGCGAGCACTATCTGTACGCCCCGGTCGATCCGGCCCGTCCCGGGCATCCGGGGTACTCACCGCACGTAACCAGGGCAACCTTGCGGGGTCGTGACCCGTTGGCCGCCGTCAGCGACATCACACTGATCACGAACCCGCTGGCATGGGACGACGCGGATATTCCGGCCCCGCCTAGTGCCCGGACGAAGAACGTCGGGAAAGTGATGTACACGCTCGAGTTCGACGCGAAGAGCAACCCGGGGGTCGATCTGATGGATGTGGCTTGTGAGTGGCACATGTCCGGTCGGATCGGTAAGTTGCACAAGCAGTTATGCCGTTTTCGCGATTATCGCGGTTACAGCATCGTGTACTCTGGACGATCCAGCCCGCATCTACATTTCC
>VYLZ01000101.1_pt1 | contig 18102 bp, 19 predicted proteins | sample 5115361 | NCBI WGS metagenome assembly VYLZ01 (sample SAMN12291805, study PRJNA351875) | freshwater metagenome | isolation source: freshwater lake | place: USA: Michigan, Sixteen Lake | collected 2013-08-07 | reverse complement strand
ATCGGCCGCGAGCGCGCTTTCTGCGTCCGCCGCGCCTGGCTCCCCCTGGGAGGGCTCGGCCCCCGGTTGCGGCCCCCAGACGCCGAGCAGCCAGAGCCGCTGCCCATCGGCGAGCACCAGAGTCTGCCCGTCAAGTTTCGCGACCTTCTGAGCGGTGGCGCGCGCGGGGAGAGTTGGCAGCACCAGACATGCACCAAGCAGCGCCAAAAGCCGTATCATTCGCCAAAATCGCAGGGTCATCGTGCCGCGACGATAGCATGACTGCGCTCAACCGGCGTTTTTTGCTTGAAACCGCATGATTTAACCCTGTTCTGTGAACAGGGGAGGCGCGGGCCTGCCCTTGCGCTGCGGAGATCTTGAGATGCGTACCGACCTCTTTCCCCCTATCGATCCCAGCCGTCACGGCATTTTAGCGCGCGGCGACTTGCATCGGATCTATTGGGAGGAATGCGGTAACCCCAATGGCATTCCCGTGCTGTTTTTGCATGGTGGCCCTGGGGCCGGGGCCTCGCCAACGCACCGGCGGTTTTTCGATCCCGACGCCTATCGCATCATCCTCTTCGATCAGCGCGGCTGTGGCCGCTCGCGCCCGGTTGCTGAAATCCGCGAGAATTCCACGCAAGATCTGATCGGCGATATCGAAGCCTTACGTGCTGAACTGGGGGTTAATCGTTGGCTGGTGTTCGGCGGCTCGTGGGGATCGACGCTGGCGCTCGCCTATGGGCAGGCCCACCCGGATCATTGCTTAGGCTTTGTGCTGCGCGGCATTTTCTTAGGCCGCAGATCGGAAGTAGCGTGGTTTCTAACCGGCGTCCGCGAGATTTTCCCTGATGTGTGGCACGATTTTATCTCGGCTTTACCTCCGAGCGAGCGGGGTTCCTACACGCCCGAAGGGCTGCTGGCCGCCTATTATCGCCGTCTAACCGATCCTGATCCCGTGGTTCATTTGCCCGCCGCTCACGCCTGGAGCCAGTTTGAAACCCGCGTCTCCACCCTGCTCCCTGCCGCCGATTTGCCGCAGGAGCCGAACGCCGCAACCCTCGCCATCAGCCGCCTCGAAGCCCATTATTTCACGCACGACGTGTTTTTGCAGGAAGGCCAGTTGCTCGCCCAGGTCGGCCGCCTCCGCCGCCTGCCCTGTACGATTGTGCAGGGGCGTTACGATATCGTCTGCCCGGCGGTCTCGGCCTACGATCTCAAACAGGCGTGGCCGGAAGCCGACCTGGTAATGGTGCCCGACGCCGGCCACGCCGCCCTCGAACCCGGCATCCGCGCCGCCCTGGTTCGCGCGACCGAACGCTATAAGGTAGAATTAGCCTCTCTCGTTGCGCCCTGATGCGTTGCTCCGCGCGCTACCATCCCGTATAAACCTTTGGTGTCGGTCCCCGTAGCTCAGCAGGATAGAGCGGCAGCCTCCTAAGCTGCAGGCCGTGGGTTCGAATCCCGCCGGGGACGCCACCTTCTTTCCAAGCCCTTGTTTCGATTTAGTTTTTCGAAACGCCAGGGTTTCTGCGGGAAAGTAGGTATCAGTTTTCCAGCCAGATGGGTATCAGTCGCGCTAGCCGAGCACGCTCGGAGGGCGTAGCATGCGGTCTATGCCATACGACTGGTACAACGATGGGAAGCATTATCACCGGCGAGAGATTCGACGGGATTTGCGCTCATTTATCCCTACCGATTCCCACGGTCGTATCACCCGGTATCTAACTAGAGACCCCAAAGCGTTCGTCCTGCTAAACGCCTACGCCATCGCCTACACGGGCTCCCTGATCCGGCGAGCCGAGGTGGGAGAGGTGGTCGAGGCCGCCGAGATCGGCGCATGGTTCGCGCACCTTCGTAAGCATGGGCACCCGCCTAAGCAGGTAAAGACACTCCAGCGTACCGATATGCCCCGTATAGCCCGGACATGGTTGGAGCGTGTCGGGGATGATGCCGAGTTCAACGACGCGGAAATCCTCGGCGGACACGACGGTGGTATCGCCGAGTCAGCGGCGGATTTTCTTCATGACGAGGGCTGGACAGTCGAGGATGACCTCATAGAGGATTTCATCACCGCCTGTATTGCCGCCTGGACCGAACGGGCGACCAACCTCTATGGCGATGACGATCCCGACGATCTCCTTCGCGCCCTGTTAGACGATCAGGAAGGTCCCCTTTTCTGGACCCCCGAACGGCTGGAGAGTGCAGGGCAATTGCTCCAAGCCCTCCAGGCCAAGCACTGGTTGCTACAATCCGGCGCGGACTCACTGACAAAGGCTCTCCCACGACCGCTGCGGCCCGTGGACGAAACTAGTAATCCTTCTTTATCGATGATTCTTGAGCGTTGGATCATTCATGCCGAACGCGGTGAGAAATACGTCGCCACAGAGGTGCGCCCCATCGTCTACCGCTTCGGCGCGCACCTGCGCGAACGAGGTATCGAGAGCATCGGCGTTGTCGATGTCACCCCCGCTCATGCCCAGGATTTCGCAGACCTTCTGAAGCTTCGCCCCGTATGGGCTGAGATCAAGCGCCACAAAATGCCCGATAGCCTGATCCAGCAGGCTGATCTTACGGAAAAGCTCTTCAAGCAGGGTGTGACCGTCGAACGGATCAGTGCGGCTACGTACAACAAGCAGATCACCGCCATCTCGACGTTGTTCTCCTATGCTGTTCAGCGCCGGATCATCCAGTTCAACCCCTTCCAGAACCTTCATTCCAAGGGCCAACAGAAGGTCTACCGCGACAGCTTCACGCCCGAGGAACTTCAACGGTTCTTCTCCTCAACCACCTACCATCAGGCAACGAAGTCGGGGCATCGCTGGGTACCTCTCCTTTGCCTCACCATGGGCCTGCGGCGCATGGAAGCTGTTCAACTGTTAACCTCGGACATCCGCGAAACAGGCGGCATCGCCTATATCTCGGTGAATGAAATCAGCGACCCCGGGGCGGAAAAATCGATCAAGACCGACTCCTCCGCACGGGAAATTCCCATCCCGGAGGTGATCCTTCAACTGGGGTTTCTCGACTTCGCCGCGAGCGTGAAAGCGCGTGGTCAGACCTATCTCTTCATCGACGACGCCAACGACACGACCAAACGGTACGCGGACGAGCTTGGGAAATGGTTCTCCCGCGTTTGTGACTCGGTGGGGATCACTTCCCGGTCGAAGGTTCTCCACTCCCTGCGCCACACCTTCTGCGATTTGCTCGACGAGGCTGAAATCGATGCCCGGATTCAGATCGCAATCACCGGTCACGCCGACAAAACCATGCGTGGTAAGTATGGAAATAAGGTGTCGTTGAAGCGGAAGTATAAGGCGATGTTGGTGCTCGACTACGGGTTCGATATCGAGGCCAGTGCCCGCCCCACGGAGGCGACCACCTCGTGATCACAGTCCATCTTGGTCAGGTTTAGTGAGGCAGCACAGCCGGTGTACCAAGGCGCGCCGGTGGTATACCACCTCCAGACACCAAATTTTTTAAGAACCTGAGCATCCAGGGTCACTTCTTGTGCGCACCTGACACTGAGCCCGGAGAAGCTGCTTGCCTTTCTCACTTCACGCTCCCATATTGGGATCGCTATGCGAATCATCGCCCTCTCGACCTTAAAGCGTTTCGTGGATGGCCTCGCTGGTCATCGGGATCAAGCGGTGGTGAAGAAGGCGCTGGATCTTTGGTACGATGCGGTCTCGAAAGCCGATTGGTCCAACGCAAGCGATGTGAAACGCCAGTTTGCAGCGGCCAGTATCGTTTCCGCCGAACGGATTGTTTTCAATATCAAAGGCAATGATTACCGCCTAATCGTGGCAACGGATTTCGAGCGGAAGATTATCTTCATCAAATGGCTCGGCAACCACGAGGAGTACGACAAGGTGAACGCCCGGGAGATCGACTATGCTCGACCTAAAACCGATCCGAACTAACGCGGATTACGAAGCCGCCCTGGAAGCAACTCAGCGGCTTTGGGGGCACCCTACGGGAACACCGGAGGGGGATCGGCTCGATATTCTGGTAACCTTGATCGAGGCCTACGAAAAGCAGCAGTATGCGATGGATACACCCGATCCCATCGACGCGATCCTGTATCGGATGGAGGAGGCCGGGATGACCCGCAAGGACCTGGAGCCGCTGATTGGGCATCGGGGGCGGGTTTCTGAGGTGTTGAACCGCAAACGCCCCCTGACGGTGGAAATGATCCGGCGGCTGCGGGATGGGTTGGGAATCTCGGCGGATGTGCTGATCGGGCGGTAGAGTCTTACCGATCACCTCGCGGTCGAAAGTTCTCCATTCGCTCACCATACCCTCCGAGATTTGTTGGACGAGGCTGAAATCGACGCTCGTATTCAGATCGCAATCACCGGTCACGCCGATAAAACCATGCGTGGTAAGTATGGAAATAAGGTGTCGTTGAAGCGGAAGTATAAGGCGATGTTCCGGTTGGATTACGGGTTCGATATCGAGGCGAATGCCCGCCCCAAGAGCACAGCCCGTTTATGATCACCGTCCATCTTGGTCAGGTTAGGGAGGCCGCACAGCCGGTCTACCAAGGCACGCCGGTGGTATACCACCTCCAGGCACCAAATTTTTTAGGAACCTGAACATCTAGGTTCACTTCTTGGGCGCACACGACACTAAGCCCTGAGAAGCATCTTGCTTTCGCGATGCTCCCATAACGGGATCGTTATCCGAATCATCACCCTCTCGACCTTAAAGGATTTGTGGAAGGCCTCGCGGTCGAAGGTTTCCATTCGCTTCACCATACGCGATTTGCTCGAGGAGGCTGAAATCGACGCCCGGGTTCAGATCGCGATCACTGGCCATGCGCAAAAACCATGCGTGGTAAGAATGGAATGAAAGTGTCGTCGGAGCGCAAACGTAAGGCGATGTTAGGGATCCACTACAGGTTAAAAATTAGTTCAGCGAGTTTGAAGAGTAACTGCTCAGTATGATCAGTAGGCGCTCCATTTTAGCTTCGGGGTGATGCAAGGGGCGCTCGAGTACTGATAAAGATGTCTCCACTTTAAGTTGATTCCTGAAAAATCATTATACTTCAAAACATTATTCAAGAAACATCTATTTCACAGATCAGATTTTCTGACGCACTCGCCGTATTATCATGAAGGCGAGTGCCTTTAAGGGAAGCATGCCGTGTTAAAAAAAGTGAATGACATCCAATTTTTTTAGCGAGACTGGGTTTCCAGAATTTTTTTCTCGGAAATCTCTCTTGTAATCCTCTAGTTGAGCCCCAACGTCTTTTCGCGGAAGTAAACGTGGATACAGCGGCGAACTTGTCCGCTAACTCAAACGGGGGAATTTATGATCAACAAGTCGACGCTGAAGGCTCGTGGTTGGACGGAGGCTATAATCCAGCAATTCCTTGGCGAACCTGATAAAACGCGGCGAAACCCACGCGGCCGCTATCCAATTTGTCTATTTGAGATGCCCCGGGTGCTCGCGGCAGAGGAAAGTCCGGAATTTTTGAGTCGCCAAAGTGCTGCAAAACTGCGGAGAGAACGTCAGTTAGCTATAGTTAAAGTCAAGTTCGAAGAGAATTTGCGGCTGATTAGCGAGATGAGCGTCCAGGTGACTTCAATATCGCGCGAAGAACTTACCTCTAGAGCAATTTCTGAATATAATTCATTTAATGCTGACAGAGAAAAGGGTGCATCGGTTGATAGTGATCCCGATTTTCTCGAAAGAATTTGCTTCAATTTTGTACGGCATAATTTGACAAGGTACGACATGGCTTTTGAAAAAACTGTTCGGCAAGCCTACCGGGCTGACCTCAACTATGCGCTTCAGTCCCGTTTCGCCGATGCAATTGTCGAAGTATATGATTGGCTTAGTGAAGCTGCGGAGAAATATCTACAGCGCAAGTACGAGAGCTTGATCTTTGATTGAACTTTTCCGCATTTGGGCGATGGCCATCCCCGCCAAATATTGCCGATGGTTCAGGTCAAGCTCAAGTCCTTTATATGCCTCATATAGGTGTTAAGGGTTCTAAGACAGATCTAGGCCAATTTGGGCTATGAACGGGCTTCACGAAATCCTCATGAACGTTGTCGATCACCATTTAATGTTCGATGGGTACTGCTTGTAGAGAGCAGTGCAGATGATCGTCCGCACGCGGTGCGCAAGAAATATCTGCTATAAAGGGAGCAAGTATCGGTAACTAGGGGCTCGCTCCCTTGCTCCCTTTAAAATCATGGCACCGCTTTTGTCTTTTTCACCTCGCTCTCGACGAGGTTGAGCAGTCCCTGAGGACTGAAATCGGTAAGCGGCTTTCCGTTCACAAAAAAGGTGGGGGTTTGTTTGACCGCGAAGGCCTTCACATCCGCTACATCTAACGCAATAACATCGCTGATCTCTGCCGAATTGGCCTCGCTCCGGGCACGCTCTAGGTTTAGGCCCGCACGTCCAGCATAGGCCCAGGCTTTTTGCAGGTTAGGTGCGCCGTGGTCTGCCCAGTCGGGTTGGGCAGTGAATAGGACAGAAAGGACTGCTTCAAACCTCATCTGCCGCCGGGCAGTTTCTAGAATGCGTACAGCCTCTTCGGAACCATCGTGGAAGGGGGTGTAGCGAATGACAAGGCGTACATCGCCGGGAAAGCGTTGCAAGATTTCCTTCGTGACAGGGTAGAAGGCCCGGCATGCCTCGCAGGAGGGGTCGAGGAATTCGACGATGGTTACCGGGGCTTCTGTTGGCCCGATAATCGGCGAATGGGGTCGGACCAAAGTCCCTTGGCTCGTCGCGGCAATTTGTTCAATCACCGCCTTTTGGGAGCGGTCATAGAAGAAAGAACCCGCAGCGAAAATCACAACGGCGACAAGGGTCGTGGCGATTACGAGGATATACCGGTTCATCGGGCAGCCTTTCGGCGAACGAGTGAGAGAAGGGTCGCTACAGTGGCAAAAGCCAGGAGCGACAGCATCGGTAAGGGAAACACCTCGAGGATCATCATATCGGCGCTGGAACAGGAAGGCCCTTGTCCGCAAGGTGTAATCGCCTCGGGTATCATGCCCGTGAAAAGCAAGCTGTGAAAAAGCGCAATAAGTCCGCCAATAACAGCAAGCGGGAGGGTATAGGCCCAAACCACTCCCTCATTTCGCAGGAGAGAAACCGGTAAAACAACTGCTAGCGGGAACATGAAGACCCGCTGGAACCAGCAGAGGTTACAGGGCGTCTGCCCCATAACTTCCCCAATAAAAAGGGCCGAAAGGGTGGCCGCCATTGCCACCACCCAAGCCGCGAAAAGGTAACCAAAAACAGGAAAATCGGGTGCTTTTCTCATTGCCCATGCTCCTTATGATCTTCTACGGGGCCGAGCGCACCGGCCTTGTCGACCGCCAGTTCAACGGTCACTGACCCAGCCTTTTCGAACACGAGCGTCATCGGCACCTTCATTCCAATCTTCAAGGGCTCCTTCAGTCCGACGAGCATGAGATGTATTGTGCTAGGTTTAAGCGTAACCGTTGTGCCCGTCGGTATGGACAGAGACTGAATCTGCCGCATCTGCATAACGGTACCCACTTGCTGGTTTTCATGGAACTGAACCTCAGCGGCAGCAGGACTCGTCGCCGAGATGAGACGGTCATCGCCCCCCTTATTCTCGAAAACCATGTAGGCCGCGCCCGTGGGGGTGCGGGGTGGTGTTGCCCGAGCCCACGGATGGTTGATACTAATATCACCGACTTTAAAGTCATGTGCCTGAGCGATGCCAACAGTGATCGATACTAGCACACTCATAAGAATGACCCGCTTCATGAGCGTGTCCTTCTGTTCTGGAGAGCTTCGCGCAAACCGGCCGCCAATTTCTCAGGCGTATCTTCATGGCTGAAGAAGGCGACGAGTTTGCCTTCGGGATTCATCACGTAGAGAAGTCCACTGTGGGCCATCGTGTAGCTGTCACCCTGGGGGACTTTGCTATAATAAATCTTAAATGCCTTGGTAATTACCGCGATCTGCTGCGGTGACCCGGTAAGACCGATAATTCTGGGGTCGAAGGCATCCGTGTAGTCGCGGACGACATCCACCGTGTCCCGCTCTGGGTCCACAGTAACGAAGAGTGGGACGAAGGCGTCAGCCTGTTTTCCCAGTGTGTCGAGCGCGGTTGCCACCGTACCCAGGGCCGTTGGGCAGACGTCTGGACAATAGGTAAAGCCGAAGAAGTAGATGCGGTACTTGCCAGGTAAGCTCTTCTCGGTGAATGGTACACCGGTTTCATCAACGACGCTGTAACTGCCGCCTAAGTCCGGCAGATTGCCGAAGAGAGATTTTGGAACGGGCACCGGACGGTTAATCCAGAGCAGGGTTCCTACGATGACGGCGAATCCGAGAATTCCCGACAGCAGGATCAGCAATTTAGTCTTTTCGGTCATGTTTTCTCTTTTTGACAGGGAGGGAGCCGCTAGGGCTAAGCTAGGTCCGAGTCAGAAGAGGGAGGGGCTCTGGGTCTTGCTTGGGGGAGTCTCTCGCCGATGTCAGCGACATCAATGTTAACCCCATTCCAAGCGACGGGTCCCGTTTCGGGGACAATAATGGCGATAACATCCCAAGGTGGGGACGGAAGGGCTGCAAATTGTTTACCCACACAGAAAGCGCAGTGGCCGTCGAGCGCGGTTTCGAGATGAGGCTCGGATTGCTCACCGTCAGCGACCGCCATCTCGGCGATCCCGTTAGGGGTGCAGATGGGGATGGTTCCCCCGGCGATACTGGCGTTTATCGAATTTGGCAGACTGAAAAGGGTAATGGCGACGACAAGCAGGGCTGCAAGCCAGCGACGGTTCTGAACAGCAGTTCTGATTGTAAATCTCATCATACAGTCGCTCTAACCTCGCAAGCTGTCGCTTGTCAGCGCCAATCCGCTGCCAAAGCCGCCGCCCGCTGGCGATCCTCGGACGACAGGCTATTTTTCAGGTTGCTTAGAATCCCCACGACATCGGCATCGCCTGCCGTTTGAGCGAGCATCAGGAAGGCTGTAGCCTCCACTACCCGGTTAGCTTCGATCTCTATTTCAGCCAATGCATGGAAAGCTTCCGGGATGTTGAGATGGGCTGCTTGCTTAAAAAGTTTTGCCGCCTTGGTCCGGTTGGAGGTGGTCCCCGTCCCGTCGCGGTGCATGATCGCGGCGTTGAAGGCCGCCGGTCCTGAACCGATCACTGCCGTCTCCTCAAACAGGCGAAGCGCCGCAGAATAGCTTTGCTCGACCCCATCGCCACCGTAGTAAGCAACAGCGAGATTATAGGTTGCGGCATGAATACCCTGGGCCGAAGCTTTTCTGAGGAGCGCTACCGCCTGGGTCTGGTTCTGGGGGACGCCATCGCCCGTCAGCAGCATGAGGCCTAACTTGTAGGTACCGTCGGCTTCCCCCGCCTTGTCAGCCTGTCGGTAAAGATTAACTGCCTCCGTTAACCGTCCTGCGTTGTAGGCGGCATCGCCCTTGGCGCTAAGGCGCATTTCTGCTCGCAAAGGGAAAGTTAAAAGGATCAGCAGTCCAGCAAATGCAAACGACCGTTTCATGCTTTATCCTATCTGTGCGAGCCACGGGAACGCGGTAAGGAACCAGATTGCTAGATCCGTTAGGTTTCCCGTCATCAGCAAAACGCCCATAGCAATCATCCCGAGCCCCCCAACAGCCTGGATAACAGGGGCGAGACGCCGCCAACGGCCTAACCGCTGTCCCAGAGTATCATAGGTCGCGGCGGCGATCAGAAAGGGAATGCCCAATCCCGCGCTATAGGCCGCCAGCAGCACGACTCCGTCAAGATCGGGGGCTCCAGCAGTCAAGGATAGGATAGCGCCTAGGATCGGGCCGATGCAGGGCGTCCAGCCGAAGGCAAAGGCCAACCCAACCAGATATGCCCCAAGGGGGGTACCACCTTCGAGCTTGCCGTGCCAACGCCAGTCGCGCTGCAAGAACATTGGTGTCAGGGCTCCGAGCGTCAGCAAACCGAAGGCGATCATCAGCACGCCGCCCGCGATTCCTGCCTCCCAACGATACCGTAGCAACGGCAAGCTCAGAAAATTTGTCCCAGCCCCGAGCAGGATGAAGATCGTAGAGAAGCCCAGAACAAACCAACAGCCTAACCAGAGCCGCCGATGTCGCGATGACGTCGAGCCATTCTCGCTGCCGCAGACGTAGGCTATATACCCCGGCACCAGGGGAAGCACGCATGGAGACAAGAAAGAAGCGAACCCCCCAAAAACTGCCGTCGCCAGCCCGATTAAGGTAAGGCTAATCACCGGGCCAGTTCCGCTTGAGGTCTTCGGGAGGCGAGGAGTAACAGGATAACACCAACGAAAAGGAAACTGTCCGCGAGGTTGAACGTCGGCCAGCGCCAGCCGTAAGCATGGATATCGAGGAAATCGACCACCGCACCGAGACGCACCCGGTCGAGCGCATTGCCGAGCGATCCTCCAACAATCAATCCGTACCCAACGGCCTCCAGCCAAATCCGCGTCCGCCACATCATAATACTAAACAAGATCGCGGCCCCGACGGCAAAAGCGGTCAAGGCCCAGCGGGTTCCCTCACCGGATCCGGCGAACAGACTGAAGCTGACGCCGGTATTGAATCCTAACGAGAAATTGAAAAAGGGCAGGACCGTGACCGGGCCGCGCTCAAGGAGCCATTCGAGCATCCAATATTTGCTGAATTGGTCCAATCCGCAGGCTCCAAAGATCGCCATTGCACCGGCGCTGCGCTTCGTCATCGAATCGCCTCTGACATCTTGACGTAGGTGATCGCGAAGAACAAACCGACCAGAGCCAGAAGAACAATCAACATGGCCCAGTTCCGGCGGTTCCGGCTGCGTTTCAGCTTGCTATCCATTTCAGTCCTTGTAGCGCAGCAGACGCAGGGCGTTGATGGTCACGAGGACGGTGCCGCCTGTATCAGCCAAGACTGCCATCCACAGCCCTGTCTCACCCAGTAAGGTCGTGACCAGGAAGATCGCTTTTAGCCCCAGTGAAAGCACGACGTTCTGGTGGATGTTGCTCATGGTGGCGCGGGAGAGGCGAATCATCGAGACGAGGCCGCCGATCCGGTCGTGCAACAAGGCGGCATCGGCGGTTTCCAATGCGACATCGGTGCCTTTCCCCATGGCGATACCGATATCGGCTTGGGCCAAGGCCGGAGCATCGTTGATACCGTCCCCGACCATCGCCACCACACCTTCTTTACGCAAGGTCTCGATAGCAGAAAGTTTGTCGGCAGGCATCAGATCGCCCCGGGCTTCCAGATCAAGAGCCTGACCTATAGCGGTGGCGGTACGGCTGTTATCACCCGTCAACATTAAGGGTCGGATGCCCATGGCCTTCAAAGCCTGCATGGCCTCGCGAGCATCTGCACGCGGCTCGTCCCGGAGGGCGATGGTGCCGATTAACTTGGAATCGCTTAGAACGATGACGACAGTCTTACCTTCTTCTTCAAGCGCAGCTACCGCCGACGCAAGAACCGGCGGCAAAACGCCTTTCTCCTCGGCATAACGGGGGGAGACGATCATGAGCATGGCCGACCCTATTTGGGCATGCACACCAATCCCTGGTAAGGCGGTCCCGGAGGTCGCTTCCGGTAGGGTCAGGCCTCGGCCTTTGGCCGCCGCAACGATAGCCTTTGCTAGCGGATGGCTCGATCCCTGCTCCACGGCGGCGGCAAGCGTTAGGAGCCCCTCCTCGTCGCCTTCAATCGGCTGGATGTCGGTCACGCTGGGGCGACCTTCGGTTAGTGTACCGGTCTTGTCGAGGGCAACAATGCGGACCGACCCGATACGCTCCAATACCGATCCGCCTTTCATCAAGAGACCGCGCCGGGCACCCGCCGCAAGGCCTGAGGTGATGGAAGCTGGAACCGACAGCACTAGGGCGCAGGGGCAGGCAATTAGTAGCAGCGTCAGACCGCGATAAATCCAGGTGTTCCAGTCCGCACCCATCGCCAGGGGCGGAGCGATGATCACCAGAAGCGAGATCAGGGCGACGGCAGGAGTATACCAGCGACTGAACCGGTCGATGAAACGGGCCGTCGGCGACCGCGCCCCTTCGGCCTGTTCAACCAGTTCGATGATGCGGGCGATAGTGTTGTCGGCGGATGCTTTGGTCACGCTGACTCGAATAACGGCTTCGGTATTGATACTGCCAGCAAAGACGGCATCACCAACCATCTTCGATACCGGCACCGACTCGCCGGTGACAGGGGACTGGTCAATGCTGCTTGACCCGAGAACGATCTCACCATCACACGGAATGCGGCCACCGGGTACAACCTCTACCGTCATGCCGGGTTGAAGGTCCGCAACAGCGACTTCGCGGCGAAACTCAGCTTCGACCACCGTCGCACTCTGCGGCACCAACGCTGCCAACGCCTGGATACCTGAGCGCGCTTTAGCGGCCGCTAGGCCCTCCAGCATCTCGCCGATGGTGAAGAGGAAGGCGACGACCGCCGCTTCGGCCACCGCATCGATGAAGAAGGCCCCGATGGAGGCAATAGAGACCAGCATCTCAATGCTAAATGGCGTACCGCTACGGGCAGCGGCGAATGCCTTTTTCAAGATCGGGAAAAGTGAAATCGCGGCAGCCGGGACATAGGCATAGAGGGTGTTCCCGACGCCGGAAAACTCAAGCCCCAGGCCGACCGCGATCAGAAGGCCGGAGAGCACGATGGCCGCACCTTCGGCGCTTTTCCACCATGCCTTCATGTCGACGGGCCCATGGTTATGCCGAGCATGGTCATGGTCGTGCTCGTAACCTTCGGTATGCTCATGTTTATGATCGTGGGGTTTGACTGCTGCCTTGCCTTCCTCGACCCTATATCCAAGCTTACGCACGGCCTCCACGGCCGCCGTGGGATCGCTGCCCTTCTTAAGTTCCAAGGTCATGCGTTCGGCCGATAGCGAAACGCTCGCCCCCGTCACGGCGTTATCTCGTTTAACCGCCGTTTCGATTTTACGGACACAGGATGCGCAATCCATCCCCTCAATTCGGAAGCTGGCATGATCATGCGCTGCCGCCAGTTCGGTAGCGATCTGCTCCGCAGCAAGACGTTCATCATCACTCAAATCGACGATATCGCGCCCTTCGGGAATAGGGCGCTTCAATCGCTCGGCAAGTTTGGTGGTAAAACGCGTGCGGCAATCACCACAGTCGCGGGCAATCGGCAGCAGGCTGGAAAGGGCAATAACAGCCATTTGGGGGCCTCACTTTCTGATACCCCCAAGATACAAACGATTGAATGATTATTCAAGTTTCCATATCGTCGTCCTCGCCGATGTGTTCGGCAAGGTCTAAAATCACGCAGCTAATATGGTGGTCAGCGGCCGCATAAAAGATGTTCTTACCTTGACGTGTGCCCTTCACGATACGGGCTGCCTTGAGAAGCCGCAGGTGATGGCTGACTAGGGAAGCGCTGAGCCCCAAGCGCTCGGCGATCTCTGACACACCGATGGGACCGTCGAGACAGGCCAGGACGATGCGCAGGCGACTGGCATCTCCGAGCAGCCGGAAAAGATCTGCCAGTTCGGCAGTGCGTTCTTCTGCTAGAACCAGATATTTTTGGACACGTTCATTCATGCCTTTAGCCTTGTTCATACGGTCAAACAGGTCAAGTGGAGAAAATCACCATGCAGCAGCATGATGTACTCGTGATTGGGGGTGGCCAGGCGGGTCTGGCTGCGGGCTGCTATCTTCAGCAGGCGAATGCCAATTTTTTGATCCTGGATGCCTGCTCCAGGATCGGGGATAGTTGGCGACGGAGATACGACTCTCTGACGCTGTTCACGCCACGCTTTTTGAATAGTTTGCCGGGGCTCGATCTCGAGGGAGATCCGGACGGTTACGCTAGCAAGGAAGAATTCGCCCATTACCTATCTTTGTATGTAGACCATTTCGGGTTAGCGGTCCGGTCAAACACGCAGGTCGTACGGCTTTCGAGGGAACCTCAATCCCACGGCTTCATTGCCAAGACAGACGATAACGAAGTATTTACGGCGAGAGCGGTCATCATCGCAACGGGGGGCTTCCAGCTTTCCCGTATCCCAATCCTTTCGATGGCAATCGGAGGAGTGGCGCAGCTACCAGCGGATACCTACTCTAATCCCGATCAGATTATCAATGGGCCGGTTCTGGTAGTCGGCGATGGTGCCAGCGGGCGCGACATCGCTTTCGAATCGGCCGGACGGTTTAAGGTTTTACTATCGACTGGCCGCCGCCGCCGCCTCTTCCCTAAACGGCTTCTGGGTCGAAGCACTTGGTGGTGGTTGAAGCGGCTAGGGCTGTTGAAAGTATCCGGCGAGAGCTTTTTCGGGCGGTTGATGAAGCGAGCAGATCCGTTTCCTGACCGTCAGCGTAGTCTACAGCACTTGCGCTCACTGGGCGTCGATATTCGGCCGCGCCTCGTGAAGGCACAAGGGTCGGAAGTGGGTTTCGCGGACGGCACGCACGCGCATATCGGTACTGTCGTTTGGGCACTTGGATATCATTCGAACGATTTCTGGATTGCTATCCCCGATACCCGCGACAGCCAGGGCACTCTTGCCCATCGTAATGGGATTTCGCCCGTCAAGGGTCTTTATTACCTCGGACGACCCTGGCAAAGAAACCGGGCGTCAGCGCTTGTCGCCGGTGCCGGTGAGGATGCAGGGTTCATAGTTCGGGATGCTTTAAGGTCACTGGGGCCGGAAGGGGGTGATCTTACCCCCTGATAACGGCCTAAGCGAACAACGGATATTGCATGCTTCCCGAAACCAGACGGCACTATCCCTAAAATCGGACGGTGAGCACTGCGATCCGTCTCACGGATAATGGGCCAGCCTGAAAAATTGCAGGTCCGTCTCAAATAATTAGGGCTAAGTCGCAGACAATCTGGGTCGGAGAGCCCTTACAGTCTCACATAATTCGGGCCAAAAATGGCGATGAAATCGGGCCGAAGGCCGGATGATTGCGCGCCGCTACATCTAGGCTGGAGCAGGAGGCCAGCACGGATGGGTCAGCCACTGTCGATGGATTACGGTCGGGTCTTTTGGCGGCGATTGATGACGGGATGAGTTACCGTTCGGCAGCGGCGCGGTTCAATGCGCGCCCTATCCGTCTCACATAATCTGGGCTGCGTCGTAAATAATGTGGGTCGGGGAGCGCCTACAGTCTCACAATTTGCGTCAGAAACGGCGATAAGATCGGGCCGAAAACCGAATGATTGCTGGTCGCTAAAATTATTGGTTATGAGTCGTGAGACCAACTAGGTGTTTGGTTAGGTGTTTGGTCCCGGCCTTTGATGGTGCGGATTGAGTTTAAACCGTTCTGGTTCGGTTTCCCAGATTTTGCAGATATATTCATAGGGTGTGAGGCCGCGCAGGGTCTTTAGTCGGCGACCGTAATTATAAGCATCAATGAAGGTATGAAGGTGCGCTGTCAGCTGGGCATGGCTGTCGTAATGATAGCGGTTAACGGTGGCCTCCTTGATCGTGCGGTTCATGCGTTCGACCTGACCGTTGGTCCAGGGATGCTTAATCTTGGTGAGCCGGTGTTCGATGTCGTGCTCATCGCAGACCCGGTCGAAGATATGGTGGAAGGCGTATTTGTGGTGCGCCATGTTGGTAAACTGGATGCCATTATCGGTTAGCACGGTGTGGATGGCATAAGGCACGGCAGCGATCAGGTTCCGTAGGAACTGGGCGGCGATCATCTTACCGGCCGTCCGGTGCAGTTCGACAAAAGCGAACTTGCTGGTTCGGTCGATCGCCACGAACAGCCTCAGCTTGCCCTCGGCGGTCTGCACCTCGGCGATGTCGATGTGAAAGTAGCCAATCGGGTAGGTCTTGAACTTGCACTTCGGCTCCTTGTCGCCGGTCACCTCCGGGAGTCGGCTGATCCCATGCCGTTGCAGGCAACGATGCAGGGACGACCGTGTCAGGTGGGGGATCGTCGCCTGTAGGGCGTAGAGACAGTCGTCGAGCGGCAGCAGGGTGTGCTGGCGGAAGGCGACAATGATCGCCTCGTCCTCGATGCTCAGCACTGTCGAATGGGCATCCTTGGGGCCGGTCGGCAAGTCCTTGACCGCCGTGCGCTTCTTCCACTTGGCGACGGTCTTCTGGTTAATCCCGTACCGCTTAGCCAGGACCCTCAGGCTCTCTTGACTATGCTGTATCGCTCGACGGACTGCCTCTGTCGTGTATCGCTCGACGGACTGCCTCTGTCGTGCGGGCGCTCCCGTGAAGAATTTGGCCCATAGCGCATCCTTCCATTCTTGCATGGATAATGCACCATCAAAGGCCGGGACCAAACAATTAGGTAATTGGCGCGGGTTAGAAAGGCGTTATTCTCGGGTCATGACACACGTCCCCTCCCCCACCGCAACCCCCAGCTTCGGCGACTGTTTACGCGCTTGGCGGCAGCATCGGCGCATCAGCCAGCTTGATCTCGCGTTGGAGATCGATATGTCGCAACGGCACCTGAGCTTTGTTGAAAGCGGTCGCACGCGCCCCAGCCGCGCGCTGGTGTTGCGGTTGGCGGAGGGGCTCGAAGTTCCGTTACGAGATCGCAATCAACTTTTGTTGGCGGCAGGCTATGCGCCGGTCTATGGCGAGCGGTCGTTGGACGATCCGGCCTTAGCCCCGGCGCGGGCGGCGATTGAGTTGATTTTGAAGGGCCACGAGCCCTTCCCGGCGCTGGCCGTCGATCAACGCTGGACGCTGATTTCGGCCAACCGAGCGCTTGCGCCGTTTTTGGCGCTGGTGGCAGACCAAAGCCTGTTGGTGCCGCCGGTGAATGTGCTGCGCCTCAGCCTGCACCCGCAGGGGCTCGCGCCGTATATTCTCAATTTCAGCGATTGGGCCGCGCATTTGATCGACCGGCTGCGCCGCCAAATCGCCACCAGCGCCGACGCCAGCTTGAGAGACTTGCTCACGGAACTTTCGGCCCTGCGCTCTTCCGACCAAGGCCCGAGCGGGCCGGATTATGGTGGCGTGCTCGTGCCCTTACGCCTGCAAACGCCCGTGGGGCCGCTCGCGCTGTTTTCGACGACCACGGTGTTCGGCACGCCGACCGATATCACCCTGTCGGAATTGATGCTTGAGGCTTTCTATCCGGCCGATGCCGAAACCGACGCGCGGTTGCGGCAACTCGTGGGTTAGGTTTTGCGGCGCAGCGCCTTCAAATCGCGCAGATTGACCCCGCCAAAGGCTTGCCCCAGGGCGAAGAACAGCAGCGCGCCCGCGGCGCAGAGCCCGGCGAAAATCGGATAGCGCAAGCTTTGCCCCGGTTGCAGCATCGGCAGCAGCCACGGCAGCACGGCAAAAATCGCACCCGCCATCATGAGCGCCGCCAGTAGTAGACGGGGGCTTCGGCGGCGCAAGCGGACATCAATTGTCAGCAGCTTGCGCCGGTGCAGGGTGACAGCGAGCATCGCGACATTCAGCCACGACGACAGGCTGGTTGCGAGCGCCACCCCGGCCGCGCCGAGCCACGGCATTAGCGCGAGATTGAACAGCAAATTCGCCAGCAGGCAGACGATGGCGAACCGCACCGGCGTTCTCGTATCTTCCCGCGCAAAAAAGCCTGGCGTGAGGCCCTTCACCAGCACGAAGGCAGGCAGGCCGACGGCAAAGGCCTGCAAAACCAGGGCGGTGCTTTCGGCATCGGCCAGACTGAAGGCCCCGCGCGCGAACAGCACGACCATAATCGGCTCGGCCAGCGCGATCAGCGCGGCGGTCGCGGGCAGGGTCAGCATCAAGCCATACTCGAGGGCACGATTCTGGCTGGCTTCCGCCGCCGCCGCATCGCCTTGGCGGATCTGGCGGGTGAGCATCGGCAGCAGCGCGGTTGCAATCGCCGCCCCAACGACGCCGAGCGGCAGTTGCGCGATGCGGTCGGCATAATAAAGATGTGTTACCGCGCCCGTGGGCAGCAAGGACGCGATCATCATATCGATCATCACATTGACGTGCATGATCCCCGCGCCCAGCACGCCGGGCAGCAAGAGTTTCAGCAGCTTCTTCACCTCGGGCGTCAGGCGCGGACGGGGCAGCCGCAAGGGGGCGTTCGCCCGATGGCACGCCGCCGCCAGCCACAGAAACTGCGCGACCCCGGCGGCAACTACGCCCCAAGCGAGCGCTTCCGCCACCCCATCGAGCCCGC
>VYLZ01000107.1_pt1 | contig 18212 bp, 11 predicted proteins | sample 5115361 | NCBI WGS metagenome assembly VYLZ01 (sample SAMN12291805, study PRJNA351875) | freshwater metagenome | isolation source: freshwater lake | place: USA: Michigan, Sixteen Lake | collected 2013-08-07 | reverse complement strand
ATCACCATGCCCAATGATATAAACACCAGTGCCCGTGAAGGTGAACGGGCCAGGGTTATTGGCAATCACTCGACGGATCAGCGGGCTAACCTGTTCGACACGACCATAGTCAAATTTGATGTCGCGGACAAAAGGAATCGCAACAGCCATCATATGCCTCCACCAGCGCGCAGCCGGACTTTTTCACAACTTATTTTCAAGGCAGAGCCCAGAATATAAGTGCTTTTTAGTTTATCTGATAAGGGTAACGCGATTGGCGGGCCCATGTCTGTGCGATTTGCATCTACTATATAGATCAATCCACTGGTCCAGTCGCGTAGGATATCCAGTCCACCCCAATCAAGATTCAAAATCTGACAAAAGCGCGTGATCGCAGCGGTCTCTTCAGGTGAGAATATCTCATTCACGCTGCGAAGCCAGCATTGGGTGTTATCGTTGGAAAACCGCACTTGTTCGGGCCGTCGCTTGATATAGACCAAAGCGGGCACGCCACCGACAGTTGGGGTCCGCAAATCCTCGATCAAGCCATCCGCGCCGCGATTATCTATCAGCTTCTGATAGACTTTGCCGAACTTAGGCTCGCAGGGCAGGGTGACAATACGTCCGTCATGAATGCCATTGTCTTCCCCTTTTTCGACAGCGAACCCCTCATGTTGTCTTGGATCAAGCGCCAATCCATAGCCAAAGGCCTCTTCAAAAGCCGCAGCGACGCGGGATTTGCTTAGATCATGGGCACCGAAATTCCAGCGCGGCACGCCATCATCCGGCAAGCTTACGGGCTCGCTATGCGTTCTGTCCTCAAAATGCATCCAGAGCTGCGGGGTCTCACCCGTGCGGGCGGATCGACCACCCGCCAAGAACAAGCTGGGCCAAATCAAATACCAAGGTCGGGCTGGGTCTGGGGCAAAGCCAATAACGGGGCCGCCTTGTTGACGAGGGCTAAATACCACGCACAAGAAATATACACACCAATGAAAAATCTCGCTCAAATGAGCGGCGTCAAACGGCACGCGCGCGCCGGTTTTGCGGACGGTGACGCCGGTCCAGCTCCACTCAAAATCGCGGATGAGATTGGTCAAAGCAAACGGGCCTTTGGCAGAAAGAGGTAGTGTTCAGGCTGGGCAGACCTCAGCCTTAAGCGATTCGACTTCATACACGTAACCATCCCCAAAAATTGTGACAGGGGCTTTGCATAAAGATACGGCGGTGCAGTGACGGCGGTTACGGGCCGTGATGTAGACTGCGGTCTGTTTTTTGAAGCGGGGTTAGCTTGCTTGAGCAAGAGACCGCAAAAGTGGCACAAGGCCCCGTAAATCATAACCACCGCGCGCGCCAGCTTCGACAAGCTCTTCCGGGTTTCCACCGGCGCTGGCCTCTGCCAAGGCCCATAGATTGGTTGAACGCGTCCCGCTGCGACAATAGGCAAGTACCGGCCCCGTGCCGGCGGCCAGTGCCTCGCGCATCAGCGGCACTGCTTCTTCGGGAATGCCACCTGAAATCGGGATGTGCGTGAATTTAAGCCCATGTTCTGCGCAGGCGGTCGCAATTTCTTGCGCACTGACTTGGCCCATATCTTCATGATCCGGCCGATTGCAGATCACGGCTGTAAAGCCATCCCGCGCTGCCTGGGCAACGTCTGCCGCGCTAATTTGTGGCGAGGCGGAGAAATTTGGGGTGATCGTGCGGAAGGGGCTCATGATTTTCTCCTGTAGCAATGGCATTAGCTGAAGCCCGCCGCAGGGTCCAGCGTGTGAGGCTTCGAAAAAGGCACGGAGCCAAGCGGGCTGAGTTTCCTTGCCAATCAAGCTCTTGTTAGAATGGATGCTGGCATGGTCCGTTGACAATCCAGCAACCATCATCAATTGCTCTCCAAACGACTGGGCACGCATACTGGCCGGTTCGCCGACGTTTCAAGAGGACCAAAGACACCATGTTAGCCTATACGATGCGACGCCTCATGGTGGCCATTCCCACCATGCTGGTCATCATTGCGGTGGCTTTCTTCATGATGCGTTTGGCACCGGGCAGCCCATTTGATACCGAACGTGCCTTGTCGCCTGAAATTCGCGCGCAGCTCATGACCTTTTATGGGTTTGATAAGCCGCTCTACATCCAGTTTTTGGACTATTTGAAAGGGCTTGCGACCTTCGACTTGGGTCCGTCTTTGATTTACAAGGACCAAACGGTCAGCGAGATCATTGGTTCGGGTTTTCCGGTATCGATGACAATTGGATTGGCAGCGTTGTTATTGGCGACCTGTGTGGGCGTGCCGATGGGCCTATTTGCCGCGTTGAAGCAAAATAGCTTGCCCGACTATTCGATCATGGCCATCGCTATGGCTGGCATTTGCATTCCTTCGCTGGTTGTCGGGCCGATTTTGTCCTTGGTGTTTGGGGTTTATCTTGGCTGGTTGCCAACGGCAGGCCTTGATTTGGGCAAGATGACCTTTGAGACGTTACTGCTGCCAGTCGTTACCCTATCCTTGGCACAGATTGCGATCATCTCGCGCTTGGTGCGCTCCAGCGCGGTGGAAGTCTTGCGCTCTAACTTTGTGCGAACGGCACGCGCGAAAGGCTTGCCTGAGTATCAAGTCCTAGCCAAGCATGCGCTGAGGGCGGCCCTGTTGCCCTTGGTCTCTTATTTAGGCCCTGCATGCGCCGGCCTGATTACCGGCTCAGTTGTGGTGGAGACGGTGTTTCAGTTGCCGGGCATTGGCAAAAACTTCGTCACGAGTGCTTTGCAGCGCGATTATCCCGTCGTGATGGCGGTTGTTGTGCTCTACGCGGGCCTCATCATTCTACTTAATCTTCTGGCCGATCTTGCATACGGCCTCTTAGACCCGAAAGTAAAATACGAGTGACCCTGCTGACGACACCCCAAGAAAAGGCAGAGCTTCTCGAAGCAGCTGTCAAAGGACGCTCGCTTTGGGATGATGCACGCCGCCGCTTGTTCCGCAACAAAGCCGCCGTGGGCAGCATGATCGTGCTCGGCACGTTGACGTTTTTAGCGATCTTTGGCCCGTTTTTCTGGCCGCATGATTACGAGACCATCTATAACGACCGCGTGTTGCAGGGCCCAACTTGGGAGCATTTGCACATTTTCGGGACCGCTATTGTACGGCTTGCGCATGTCGCTGGCTGTGGGCCTTGTTGCAACCGGGGTGTCGCTTCTGATCGGGGTTATCTGGGGGGCGACGGCTGGCTATATCGGCGGCCGGGTCGATCAAATCATGATGCGCATCGTCGATGTGCTCTATGCGCTACCGTTCATTTTCTTTGTGATCATCTTGATGGTGGTGTTTGGCCGCAATCTGATCCTGATCTTCGTGGCGATTGGGGCGGTGGAGTGGTTGACCATGGCGCGCATTGTCCGCGGGCAAACCATCTCGCTGCGCAAGAAGGAATTTGTTGAAGCGGCCGAAGCTGCCGGCGTCACCAGCGCCAGCATCGTGACGCGCCACATTGTTCCCAATGTGCTCGGGCCTGTTGTCGTTTATGTGACTTTGACCATTCCAGCCGTCATCTTGACCGAAAGCTTCTTGAGCTTCTTGGGCCTTGGTGTGCAGGAGCCCATGACCAGCTTGGGCAATCTGATCTCAATTGGGGCGCGCGAGATGGAGATCGCCCCGTGGCTATTGATCTTCCCCGCTACGACGATGATGGTCACCTTGTTCTGCTTCAACTTCATCGGCGACGGCCTGCGCGACGCGATTGACCCACGCGACCGCTAGATTGGTCGCTTGAGTTTATTCAACCCGGCGAACCCGATAGCCCTTATTGCGGCCTTCGACCGTCAGGATGAAGGAGCCCATGGCAGCCGCGCGGATATTCACTTTGTAAGGCGGGCGCTTGGCTGCATTGAGTTCGCCTGCCTCGGTTAAGCGCCAGACTTGGCCATTTTCAAGCGTTATCACGACCCGTCCAGCCGATTCCCGCGTGCTGACTACAGTGAAGCTTTGTTCCTCAATATCCTCTTCCACCGCAATAGCAGCCACGCTCTGGTCTTTGCTGTCTGCCTTTAGCGCACCACCAAAGGCTGGGAAGCCCAGCTTTGGAAGGGAGGGGAGGGAGAACCCAAACGCCTCGCGGCGTACCTTTTCCACCCGTTGTTTGTCGAAAGTCACAATTTCAGACTTCGCCTCTTTGGCCCGAATGGTCGCAACAGCGGCATCAAAGCAGGCCAGACGCTCAGTTGGATTGGTTTTATCCGCACAGGCATAGATGGGCTCCAGTGGAGAAACCGCCGCATTTGCTGGATTTTGTCCCGTTTGGGCCCATGCAACTGCGCCAAATGTCACAAAACTCGCTGCAATGAGCGTGGTACTGAATTTGTTCATTTCACGTTACCTTCACAAATCGTAACAAGGTTTTTGTCGGAGTGCCTGTCCGCATAGCAAAAGCAGGCCCGTGCGCTATAGAGGTCCCACACTAACCCGATCGGGAGAGACAACGAAATGAAAATCACACGCCGGTCTTTGGCTGCCGCAACTACTGCTTTGGTTTTGAGTTTAGGTTTGGTTTCTTGTGGCGGTGGTAGTGCCGACGCCGACAAGGCGCGGACCCTACAGATTGGGAATGGTGCGGAGCCTTTGTCTCTTGACCCCCATCAAGCTTCTGGCACGTGGGAGAACCGGATTATCGGCGATATGCTGCAGGGGCTCACTACCGACGATCCGCAAGGTCGTCCGATTCCAGGCATGGCGACGGAATGGTCTACCAGCCCTGATGGCCTTGTCTGGACCTTCAAGCTACGCGACGCCAAATGGTCGGATGGTCAGCCGGTAACAGCTGACGATTTCGTGTTTGCTTGGCAGCGGATCATGACCACAACCCCGCCTGCCAAATATGCGTCCATCCTCTACGTCATCAAAAATGCCGAGAAAATTTATGATGGCCGCATCAAGGATGTGACCCAACTAGGCGTGCGCGCCATTGATGCCAAAACCTTGGAAGTCACGCTGGAGCATCCAGCCCCATACTTGCCCGGTCTTTTGACCCACTATACCTCGTTCCCGATTCCAAAGCATGTGGTGGAAAAGGTTGGTAAGGATTGGATCAAGGCCGAGAATTTTGTCGGCAATGGCCCCTACAAGCTGCAACAATGGAAGCCAAACGACTTTGTTCATGTTGTGCGCAACGCCAATTATTACGACAATGCCAATGTCTGTATCGATCAGATTTTCTTCTATCCGACCGCCGACGACAATGCAGCGGAGCGTAAAGTCCGTACCGGCGACCTCGACATAAATACGAATTTCTCGGGCTCGCGCCTGGAAGAGATCAACAAGAATTTGCCGGGTTATGCCCGGATTCATGGCTATACCGGCCTGACCTATTACATCTTCAACCTGCGCAAGGCCCCGTTTAACGACGCACGCGTTCGCGCTGCGATTTCGATGACGGCAGACCGTGAGTTTGTCACCAAAGAGATATTGAAAGCAGGCCAACAGCCAGCCTACAGCCTCGTGCCCCCGGGAATTGCGGATTATCAGACAGGTGCTATGTCAACCGACTTCAAAGGCCAAAGCATGGAAGAGCGTTTGGCCCGTGCCAAAAAGCTGTTGGAAGAGGCAGGCTATGGCCCTGAAAAGCCGCTGAAGTTCACCTTCAGCTTCCGAAATTCAGGTGATAACCCTCGCGTGGCTCCGGTTGTCCAGCAGAATTGGGCTAAAATCGCGCCTTGGGTTCAAGTCGAGATTTTGGGGGCCGAGACCCAGATCAATTACGAAAAACTGCGTACGGGCGACTTTGAATTGGGTGATGCGGGCTGGATTTCGGATTTCAACGACGCCAAGAACTTTGTCTATCTGTTCCAGACCAGCACAGATCAGCTGAATTATGGCAAATATAGCAATCCAGAATTCGATAAGCTGATGGAAGCGGCCGACGTCGAAAAAGATGCGGTTAAGCGCGCCAATATGATGAAGCAGGCTGAAGGCATTTTGCTGAAGGAAAATGGCTTCATGCCGATGTGGTTCCTCACCAACCGCAATCTCGTCAGCCCTCGTGTAACCGGCTGGGTCGATAATGCGGTCGATATCCACCGCGCCCGCTACCTCTGCACCACCGATGCCCAGAAGCCCGGCGCAGCGCCAAAGTCGTAAATTACGTCAGACGTTCGAGCCATGAAAAAGCCCGGCAGGTTGTCCTGCCGGGCTTTGTTTGTTTTCGTCCTTGTTGGCCTACTTCGAAGCGCTCTTGGTTAGCGTCGGTTTCAGTCCGGGCTCTTTGAAGGTCGTTGAGATATTACCGCAATTCGTCCCCATCCATTCAAGAATGAGGTTGAGGAATTGCGTGCGGTGTTCCGGTGTCATTTCGCCTAAGGTGTGCGCCATTTTGGGGATTTCCACATAGCGGAAGTTTGCGGTCGGATTGACTTGGCGTATCCGAGCGGCGGTTGTCCGTGAGTGGATTGTGTCGGCCTGACGGTCATAATCGCCGTGAAATACAAGCCAAGGGATTCTGACTTGATCAAGATGCTCCATTGGATCCATGCCTGCTACAGTAACGCCTTGGAGAAGGCGCTGCAGGCGGTTTTCGCCCCAGTCGTTGGAGATCCGCTCTAGATCAATCGCTGGCGCACCGGAAATGGCGCACTGCCAAAGGCCAGCAGAGCGCCCGCCAGAGCGGACGGCTGCAGCGGCAGCTGCGAAGCCACCATAGGAATAACCATACATCATCATCCGGTTTGGATCGGCGATACCTTGCTCCACCAGCCACCTAGCCCCGTCGTCCTTATCATCCTGCATCAGGGCACCCCATTGCTTGTCGCCGCCTTTCCACAAGGCTTTGCCCAAGTCAGTGGAGCCGCGGTATTGGGGGAGCAACACCGCAAAGCCACGGGTCGCAAACATCTGGCTCCAATAGCTGATATCAAAGTCCATATCGTCGCGCGCCCACGGTCCACCATGAGGCATCACGACCAGAGGCAAACGCCCGTCTCGCTCTGTTTTATACCCCGGCGGCAGGTAGAGAATGGCGGGGATCTGAAAAGCATCACGGGCAGGGTAAGTGACCCATTCCGCAGGCCCCAAATTCTTGCGATCCCAGCCGTCCAACATCGACCCAATCTTGATCAATTGCCGTTCATTTTTAAGAAGGTAGAATGTATCGGGCAGATTGGGTGCCGTTGCCCTGACCAAAACATTCGCGCCACCATTGCGGACTCCAAAGGAAACAATGGTGTCTGGCATCGCCCGTTCAAGCAGGGCTTGGATGCGTTTGTCGATTGGGTCGAAATAGTCACATTCTGTAGACGGGCCAGCCCAACAGAAGCTGCGTAGCGGGTCTTGCGTGAGGGCATCTGCATCAGCAGCCGTGCCAAAGCCAGCGGAAGAGATGTCAAACTCTGTATTCTGAACAATTGGGGGCCCCAAGGTATCGGTTGCAATGTCGTACTTCGCCAGCACGGTAAAATTGGTATCTTTGTTGGTGATGACATAAATTGACTTGTTGTCGTTTGAGATATGAACCGGCGTTAGGTCAAACCGCTCATTCAGATTGTAGCGGATGCCAGACAATTCCCGCCAAGGAGCATCATTATTCTCACGGAAGTAATGGTGATAGGTATAGATCCCATTAGCGATTTTGAGTTGGCCTTTGAGCTTGATGTTGCCATCCCCATCCGACCATAGGAAAGATTCGTTCTCGCCTGTGCGTGCAAATCGGTCTTTACGACCGGTATTGAGATTGAGGCGAACAATCTCTGAGCCAGAGATCTTGTTGATCTCCATCAAAACAAAATTCTCTTCCTTCGGCAGTCGATTAAACAAGGTATAGCCGAGGATGAAATCATCATCCCGCGTTAGGCTTGCCTCTTCATTAGAGATATCTAGGAAGGACGATCCGTCCAAATTGGCAATAGCGGCACGGCCGTACCAATCTGAATTCGCACCTGCACTTACTGGCTGATTAGCAGAGACGAGCAGTTTGGTATTGTTGACGAAGCTAAAGCCTGTAAAGCGCATGGTCTTTGAGCCAAATTGCTTGGGCGGCTTGCTCATATCATCGGTGGACCAGACCCGGATTACTGGATTCTGTCCCGGCAGGCCTGCAACAGCAGCGATATGTTTTCCATCTGGGCTAATTCTAGTACCCCAAATCGCCCAATCCTTTGCCATCGCCTCAACCGGCAAAGCGGGGCCTGTTGGCTTAAAGTTTTGAGCTTGCGTGGCGGTCGCCAGTGTTGCTGCACAGATGATGGATGTGGCTAGAAGGAAAACCTGTTTCAAACGCATCAAAAACCCCTCATTCAGAACAACGACATAACTGTCGAAGGTAACTTAGCGTCATTGTTCGCTATGTCATCCCCTCAAGTTACCCGTAATCGCTACTCTGGCAAGCAACATGACTGTGATCGAACAGCTGTCATCACGAAACTGTGGCAAACATGTTACTAATTGGTAATATTTATGGTAACCCTGCAAAATGCGATGGTTTGATGCTTGCAATCGATGAAAAATAAAGTTCTATCATGCCCAATCGTGTATCTTAAATCATATTTCAATAGAAAGTGACTTAAGATATTAAATTTTTTGGGGAAAACTATGAAATCTTCCGTTCGAGTTGCTTTGGTAAGCGCATCCGCACTGACCGCACTGTCGTTTGTACCCACTTTAGCCGCTGCTCAGAATGCACCTGCGACTGCATCGGTCCCGAAACCAGCTGCCGCGCCTGCTGCTCCACCTGCAAAGCAAGCGGAAACCATCGTGGTTACTGGTTCGCGCATCCGTCGCGACACGTTTAACACGTCTGCACCTTTGACCGTCATCACCAATGAAAACGCTGTGCTGTCGGGCACCATTGATGCGGCTGAAATCCTGCAAGGCTCTACCGCTGCTGCTGGTTCGGGTCAGATCAACAACTTTTTCTCGGGTTTCATCGTTGAAGGTGGCCCAGGGATCCAAACCGTCGGTTTGAACAGCTTGGGCGCGCAGCGTACCTTGGTCCTGTTGAACGGCCGCCGTTTGCCACCGTCAGGTGTGCGCGGTCAGGTTGGCGCAGTCGACCTGCAAACCATTCCTAACTTGGCGATCAGCCGCTACGAAATCCTGAACGACGGCGCTTCGCCAATTTACGGTTCGGACGCTGTCGGCGGTGTTGTCAACGCAATCGTTCGGAAGAACGTCAACGGCTTTGAGGCAACCGCTTCTGGCAACATGACTGAAGCAGGTGCTGGTGAGCAATTCACCGTCGGCGCTCTCTGGGGCAAGACGGCAGACCGTTGGAACGCTATGGTCAGCGGCAGCTATTTCGAGCAAAAAGCCTTGAAGTATGGTGACCGTGACTATTGCCAGCAAGACTATGTGTTCAATGCAGCCACCGGCCAACGCGCTGACTTCATCGATCCAAAGACCGGCCAGCCTAAGTGCTTGGGCGTAAGTGGGCTGCAGGTAGGTTGGGTCTTTGCGCAAGGTCCAAATGCTTTAGGAGGCAATGGTAGTTGGATACCTGATTCAGCGGTCACAACTCGCACCTCAGGTCTAAGTCCCTCTGTGCGTCCGATACCGGGCAGTTCGACTTTATGTCTAATCCCAACAGGGCAAACGGTTCCGTGCGCCAGTCAGCTAAACTTGCTGACAGTACCGGGCTTCCGGAAAGTTTTCAGTCCCCAGAACGGGGCCTTGGGCCTCCCCGCTGGCTTACAACTCAATTATGAGAGCCCACTTATCTCGGCAACGGACATAATTTCACCCTCAACACGGACGAATGTCTACGCGACTGCAGCGCGTGATCTCGATATTCTTGGGGGTATTGAGATTTTCAGTGAATTTATCTACGCGAAGCGGGAATCTTCACAGGTTAGAGCTAGCCAAGTACAGCCCGTAATACCCGCTGCAAATCCATTCAATCCATTTGGTGTTACTGCAATTCCATTGCCACCCAGTCCGTTTGTTAGTGTCCAGGATATTGAGACATGGCAACTTATCGCTGGGGCAAAGGGGCAAACTGGTCAAGGTATCTCTGGTTTCTTGAAGAACGGCACCTGGGAGGTCGTTGCTCAAACGAGCAGAAGTGAGGGTACCTATGACTTCACGAATACACTGAATGACCGGATTGCAGCGTCCGCTGCGGCGACGAGGAATCCGGCAACTGGGGCAGTGACCTGCCCAACTCCCGCACTAACGGGGGGCAGTTGTTTGCCAATCAATTTCTTTGATCAACGCGTTCTGCGCGGGGAATACACTGCGGAAGAGTTTGATTATCTCTTCAATTATAGTGACCCTGGCAATACTGTTTATGAGCAAACAATACTTGAAGGAAACCTCTCTGGAGATATTTTCCAAATCCCTGGCGCAGCTGATGCAGTGAAGGCAAACATTGGTGTTCAATATCGTAACTACAGTATCAATGACGTTCCTGGCACTGAGACTCGAAGAGGCAATGTCCCGCAGACATCCGCAGGAATTACCCAAGGCGAAGACACGGTAAAAGAAATATATGGCGAACTTGAAGCGCCTTTGATCTCGAAGAGACCATTGGCAGAGAATCTGCAAGTGAACTTGGCTTACCGATTCACAGATTATGATTCTTATGAATCCAATTCGACTTGGAAAGCCACGGCAAATTGGAAGATTACACCGGAATTTGCGCTCGTCGCGATTGCGGGCACGTCATACCGTGCACCTGCCTTGTTCGAATTGTACTTGGGCGACCAAACAGGGTTCCTAACTCAACTTCAGATTGATCCATGCATCAATCATGACAATAGTAACAATACGATCTTAAAGGCGCGATGTTTGGCCGCTGGCATTCCCGGCGATTATAACGGCGCAACAAATGGTGGCAGTTTAGGTGCAACTATTTTTACTGGAGGTGGAGCAGGCACGCTGAAAGAAGAAGAGTCCCGCTCCGACATCTTCAGCTTCGTCTACACCCCATCCAAGTTCGATTTAAACTTACGCGTGGATTACTGGCAAATTGAAGTCACCGATCAGGTTGCTCAGTTTGGTGCAGCCAGCATCCTTCGCTCTTGCTATGGCGCTGCGGATCAAGCCCGTGCTGACCAGTTCTGCCGCTTGTTCACACGAGACACGAACCCAGCTTCGTCGCGCTTCCGTCAGATACTGACGGTGTCGGACGGTTACGTGAACGTAAATGTTCAAAGAGTTGAAGGTATCGACTTAAAAGCCGTTTACCGCAAAGACTTTGCATTTGGCGATCTTGTGATCGACACCGCACATCGTTGGACGCTCTCAAACCAGTCTGGCCTGTTCTCAGATTCAGCATTACTGGAACAAGCCGGTGATATTGGCGAACCCATCTATGTGGGTCAGGCCCAATTCCGTTTTGAACGTAAAGATTGGACCTATAGCTGGAACGTTGATGCAGTTGGGCAATCTAACGAGACCCGTTTCAATAACGGGACCAACCCAGTGGTATCAACCCCCGGGTCGCGATTTGCCTATAATGGGATTGGTTCCATTCTTTATAAGACTAAAACCGAAACCACGATCACACATGGCGCGAGTGTGCGCTATCGCTCCGATAACTGGACGCTTATAGCTGGCATCCGCAATCTGTTTGACGAGGCACCGCCTTCAATCTCCACGGCTGTGTATTTCTCCCGCTTGGGCAACTCGGCATTGACCTCGCAATACGACCAGTTCGGCCGCTCTTACAACGCGACAATTATCCGCCGCTTCTAAGGTTCAAGCGACCACCATCCATCAAAAAAGCCCGGCAGGTTGTCCTGCCGGGCTTTAACTTTGGGCTCAGTCCAATCCTCGCTTACTTAGATGCACGCTTGGTCAGAGTGGTTTTGAGGCCGGGTTCGTCGAACTTGTCTGAGATATTGCCGCAATTGTTCGCGGTCATATCCAAGATCAGGTTCAAGAATTGGGTGCGATGCTCTGGGGTCATTTCGCCCAAGGTATGCGACATTCTTGGAATTTCCACATAGCGGAAGTTCGCAGTTGGATTGACTTGGCGCATCCGGGCTGCCGCTGTGCGCGAATGGATCGTATCGGCCTGACGGTCATAATCGCCATGGAAGATCAACCAGGGGATTTTGACTTGGTCAAGATGAGCCATCGGGTCCCATCCACCAACGGTAACGCCTTGGTTAACACGCTGAATGCGGTTTTCACCCCAATCCGTCGCGATCCGCTGTAGGTCAATCGCTGGTGCGCCCGAGATGGCGCACTGCCATAGGCCCGCCGACCGATCACTCGAACGGGCAGCTGCTGCGGCGGCGGCAAAGCCACCATAGGAATAGCCATACATCATCATGCGGTTTGGATCAGCAATGCCTTGGTCAACCAACCATTTGGCACCGTCATCCTTGTCGTCCTGCATGATCGCGCCCCATTGCTTGTCGCCACCTTTCCAGAGGGCTTTGCCTAGGTTCGTCGAGCCGCGATAGTTTGGCAGCAAAACCGCAAATCCACGTGTCGCAAACATTTGTGGCCAGAAGCTGACGTCGAAGTCCATATCGTCACGGGACCATGGGCCGCCATGAGGCATCACAACGAGTGGCAGGCGACCATCACGTTCTTTCTGATAGCCGGGTGGCAAATAAAGAACGCCTGGAATCTGGAAACCGTCACGCGCAGGGTAGGTCACCCACTCTGCCGGCCCAAGGGTCTTGCGATCCCATCCTTCCAAAGCCGACCCCACTTTGATCAGCTGCCGCTCATTCTTCAAAAGATAGTACGTGTCAGGTACGTTTGGGGCCGTAGCCTGTACCAAAACATTTGCGCCACCATTACGAACACCAAAGCTGATATTTGTTCCGGGGAGTGCCCGCTCGAGCAAATTGGAAAGGCGCTTGTCGGTGGAGTCAGAATATTGGCATTCAGTCGAAGGACCGGCCCAGCAGAAGGTGCGCAGTGGATCTTCTGTCAACGCGTCTTCATCGGCAGACGAGCCAAAGCTGGCGCTAGAGATGTCGTATTCGGTATTCTGTACGATAGGCGAACCGATGGTATCCGTCGCAATGTCATATTTCGCCAAATAAGCGAAATTCGTGTCGCGGTTTGTGCGGACAAAAATACTTTTATTGTCTTTTGACACGTGGACGGGGGCTAAAGTGAAGCGATCATTGATTGGAAGACGGAGCCCGGGTAATTCCTTCCACTCTGAATTGTTCGTCTCACGGAAGTAGACATACCGGGTCCAAATGCCGTTCGCAGCGCGTGTCTGCGTTTTCAGCTTAATGTTTCCGTCCGCGTCAGCCCAGATGAAAGCCTCGTTTTCGCCGGTACGGGCGAACCGATCTTGTCGACCGCTATTCACATTGAGGCGCACAATCTCGGTGCCTGAAAACCGCTGGATTTCCATCAGCACGACGTTTTCTTCTTTGGGCAAGCGCCGGAACAAAGAGAAACCCACAATTCGATCTTCGCCGCGGGCGTCGGTGCTGTCATCGGCTGACAAATCCAAGAAAGCCGATCCATCCAAATTGGCGACCGCAGCCCTGCTGAGCCAACGCGAGTTGGAGCCAGCCGAAACCGGCTGGTTAGCAAAAACCAACAATTTTGAGTTTGACATAAACTGAAAGCCCGTAAACCGCATGGTCTTTGAACCAAATTGCGTTGGGGTTTTGGTCATATCATCCGTCGACCAAACCCGGATCACCGGGTTTTGCCCAGGAATGCCTGCCAATGCGGCAATGTGTTTGCCGTCTGGGCTGATCCGGGCACTCCAAACGTTCCAATCGCGGGACATAGCTTCAACTGGCAAAGCAGGGCCCGTTGGTTTGAAGGTTTGCGCTTGAACTATTGAGGTGGCGGCAGCAGCGACACAAAGCGCAGTGGATACAAGAAGAACCAGTCGTTTTCCGAACATATGTGATGACCCCATGGAAAGTCTTGCTTTCGAGACATGATTGCGGCGGCAACACACGCGCAGCCTTAGTTTGCATTTATACGCTCTGTCGTAAAGGGCAACACGGCTAACAGCGATCGCCTGCAATGCACAAGAGTGTGGCAAACATGTTACAAAATTTTCACAAGTGACGCATCGGCGCAGTTTGGGCAGGAAGGGTCCTTGCAACCTTGTAATGTTCGCGCTCTACAGCGACCAATGCAAAATCTTCGGTTTTCTCCTCACATTACCTGAGGAATGGGTCGCGGATTTTGGTTACTTAAGGGGGAATACCTTGAAAATATCTGTTCGTGCTTCCTTGATCGGCGCCACAGCGTTGACCGCACTGACCTTCATTCCAGCAGTTTCAAGCGCTCAAACCGCTCCAGCTGCGACAGCACCTGCTGCTGCACCGGCCAAGCAAGCTGAAACCATTGTGGTTACCGGTTCGCGCATCCGTCGCGACACCTTCAACTCAGCGTCGCCATTGACTGTCATAACGAATGACAACGCTGTGCTGTCAGGCACCATCGATGCGGCTGAGATCCTGCAAGGCTCTACGGCTGCTGCCGGCTCCACTCAGATCAACAACTTCTTCTCTGGCTTCATCGTTGAAGGCGGCCCAGGGATCCAAACCGTCGGTCTGAACAGCTTGGGTGCTCAGCGTACCTTGGTTCTGTTGAACGGCCGCCGTTTGCCACCATCGGGTGTGCGCGGTCAGGTTGGCGCAGTCGACCTTCAAACCATTCCTAACTTGGCGATCAGCCGCTACGAAATCCTGAACGAAGGCGCTTCGCCAATTTACGGTTCAGACGCTGTGGGCGGTGTTGTCAACGCCATCGTTCGTAGAAACGTCAACGGCTTTGAAGCAACCGCTTCTGGCAACTTGACTGAAGCAGGCGCTGGTGAGCAATTCACTGTCGGCGCTTTGTGGGGCAAAACAGCCGACCGTTGGAACGTCATGGTCAGTGGCAGCTACTTCGAGCAAAAGGCATTGAAGTATGGCGACCGTGATTATTGCCAACAAGACTATGTGTTCGATGCAGCAACCGGCCAACGCGCTGACTTCATCGATCCTGCAACCGGTCAACCAAAGTGCTATGGCCTCGGCTCGCAATACAATTGGCTTTCGCCCCTTGGCAACGCTTCCACCGTCGTGGGTGGCGTGCAGCAAATGGGCGGCACGTGGAAAGCTGATCCAAGCATCACCGCTCGCACCGTTGGTTTGAACCCGTCGGTTACCCCGGTTGCCGGCAGCACAACCCTTTGCCTGAATTCGATCGGTCAGACCGTTACCTGTGCCAGCCAGCAAATCATTTTGACTCTCCCTGGCTTCCGTCGTTTGTTCGGTCCGAGAGTTGGTGCCATTGGTGCTCCTATTGGTAACCAGCTCGACTTCGAGCATCCGTTCCAACAAAACGCCGACTTGATTTCGCCATCCAAGCGGACCAACTTCTTTGCCACTGCGGCACGGGACTTGGACATTTTGGGCGGTGTAGAAATCTATGGTGAAGCGCTCTACGCAAAGCGTGAGTCAAGCCAAGATCGCGCTGCTCAATTGTTCTTCACAATCCCAACAGCCAATGCCTTCAACCCGTTCGGCGTAAACGTTCAGCCGGTTATCGCGCGTCCAGCTGACAGCCAGCAAACGGTTGAAACCTGGCAAGTTGTCGGCGGTGTCAAGGGCCAAACCGGCAATGGCTTGGCTGGCTTCTTCAAAAATGGTGCTTGGGAAGTCTATGCTCAAACCAGCAGCGGCGAAGGTGAGTATTCCGGTACCGCGATTTTGGCTGACCGTTTGGCCGCCATCGGCCAAGCAACACGCAACCCAACGACCGGTGTTGTGTCTTGCCCAACCCCAACTTTGTCGGGCGGCACCTGTTTGCCAATCAACTTCTTCGATCCACGCGTTCTGCGCGGTGAATACACAGCTGAAGAGTTCGACTATCTGTTCAACAATGCAAACACCGGCAACACGGTTTATGAGCAAACCGTGGTTGAAGCTAACGTCTCGGGCGATGTGTTCCAAATTCCCGGCGCGTCTGATGCCGTGAAAATCAACTTGGGTGCACATTACCGGACCTACAGCATCAATGACGTTCCAGGGGCTGAAACCCTGCGCGGCAACATTGCTTTGACGACGAGTGCAGGCATCACCAAGGGCGAAGACACCGTTAAGGAAGTCTATGGCGAGATTTCAGCGCCATTGATGTCAAAGAAGCCATTGGTTGAAAACCTTGAAGTCAACTTGGCTTATCGCTTCACTGATTATGATTCCTATGAGTCCAACACGACGTGGAAAGCCACGGCAAACTGGAAGATCACTCCGGAATTTGCGATAGTTGCGATTTCAGGTACTTCGTATCGTGCGCCAGCACTATTCGAATTGTTCTTGGGCGATCAAACTGGCTTCTTGAGCCAAACCTCGATCGACCCATGTGTCAACCATGACAACAGCAGCAATCTGATCCTGAAGTCGCGCTGCTTGGCAGCCGGCATCCCCGGCGACTACAACGGCGCGACCAACGGTTCAAGCCAATCGGTCACCGTATTCACCGGTGGTGGCGCAGGCACGCTGAAAGAAGAAGAGTCTCGCTCGGATATCTTCAGCTTCGTTTACACGCCTGCGAAGATCGACTTGAACTTGCGCGTTGATTACTGGCAAATCTCGGTCACCGATCAGGTTGCTCAATTCGGTGCAGGTAGCATCGTTGGCGCTTGTTACAGTGCACCGGACCAAGGGCAGGCTGACCAGTTCTGCCGCTTGTTCACACGTGACACCAATCCGACCTCGGCTCGTTTCCGCCAGATTTTGACGGTTTCGAACGACTATGTGAACGTCAACGTAACCGAAGTTGAAGGCATCGATTTGAAGGCTTTGTACCGCAAGGACTTTGCATTCGGTGATCTCGTTGTTGACACGCAACACCGCTGGACCCTGTCCAACAAAACGGGTCTGTTCTCAGACTCAGTTCTGCTGGAAAATGCTGGCGACATCGGTGAGCCTATCTATGTTAGCCAAACCCAATTCCGGTTTGAGCGCAAAGATTGGACCTATAGCTGGAACATCGATGCTGTTGGCCAGTCCAATGAAACGCGCTTTAACAATGGTGTAAACCCTGTGGTAGCAACGCCAGGCTCGCGTTTTGCTAACAATGGCATCGGCGCTGTCTTGTATAAGACCAAGACCGAAACCACCATCACGCATGGTGTCAGCGTCCGCTATCGTTCGGACAACTGGACCGTAGTCGGCGGCATCCGCAACTTGTTCGACGAAGCACCACCATCGGTCTCGACCGCTGTGGTCAATCGCTTGGGCAATTCTGCTTTGACCTCGCAGTACGACCAGTTCGGTCGTTCGTTCAACGCAACGGTTATCCGCCGCTTCTAGTCGACGGATCGACTTTCAGTATGAGAGAAGGCGGCCTTTCGGGGCCGCCTTTTTTGTTTGGCGATAGCGACTGGTTTGGCTGAAACCCAGTGGCGAGATTGCGGCAAAAGCACCTAGCGGAAAAAACCTAGTTACTGAGAGTGCGCATAAAGTGTGCAATCACCCCTTCGGACGGTTCCTTAGCCTCCGAGATTTGTCCAAAGTTAATTAGGAGGTTGATCAAAGTCCTGCACCAGAGCAAGGCTGACTAAGAATAATTTTGATCAATTGGTAAAAATTTGAGCATAATTGAATTCCTGTATTCCGTAAATCAAGAAATATTATTGTAGATATTAAGTTATAATTTAAATTATATAAATATAGCTATCAAGCTAATCAAAACTAAATATCGCAATACATATTGTTGCAACAGAAATAATGACGAAAAAGATACTTCTAAAAAAACGAGGAACCATCATGCGACAGTTTGGCAACAACCTGATCTATCTTTGTCGTTTACCTGTCATTGAAGCGTTGACGATTTGTAATGTGCTGGTTAACTCTCGTTCTATTGCCTGAAAAAGCTAAGTCATAAAGCAACCGGGCAGGGGACAAATGGAGGTTCCAGTATGAAAATTTCGATGACCCGCGAGCTCTTGCTCGCGAGCACTATTGTTGCAGGCCTCGGCTTTGCAGCGCCAGCATTCGCCCAAACGGCGGCTGCTACCGAAGAGAAGGCCGCTGAAGTCGTGGTTGTCACGGGTACGCGGATTTCTGCACCTGGCGTGCAATCAGCCAGCCCAATCACCTCAATCGGTGGCGCTGAGCTTCAGTTGAACCAAGTTGCGGAAGCTGAAAAGCTGCTCCGCGCTTTGCCATCCACAGTTCCTGGCGACGGTGAAAACGTCAACAACGGCACCGCCGGTGTGACCACTGTCAACATGCGCGGCTTGGGTTCTCAAAGGAACCTCGTCCTGATGGACGGCAAGCGCATGACCCCTTACAACATCGACGGTCGCGTCGACATTTCGACCGTG
>VYLZ01000146.1_pt1 | contig 18254 bp, 19 predicted proteins | sample 5115361 | NCBI WGS metagenome assembly VYLZ01 (sample SAMN12291805, study PRJNA351875) | freshwater metagenome | isolation source: freshwater lake | place: USA: Michigan, Sixteen Lake | collected 2013-08-07 | reverse complement strand
TGATTACTGACTACTGGCTACTGACTCCTAACCAACCACAAAATTTTTGATTTTTACAAGAGTTCTTATGACTTTGAGACTGAAACAAATTCGCTTAACTAATTGGAAATGTTACCCTAGTCAAAATATTACTTTTAACCTGCATCCCGACAGAAAAATTCAGATTATCTTCGGTAATAATGGCCACGGTAAAACTTCTTTGATGACAGGGATTTTATGGTGTCTCTATGGGGTAGATATTCTATCTAAGGAGACCCTGAAAACCTATTTTTATCGAGGTAAGGGAGATTCTTCACCGACAATAGAAATGCGGGTAGAATTAAATTTTACTAAAAACGAGAAAAATTACTTTATCAGTCGCCAAGCGAAATTAAAATTTAATGGTAGCAGTTCCTATCCTAGCGTAGAGGAAGCATTATTTTATGAAGATGGAACCATGAGAAGTAACTCCAGGGAATATATCGAAGCATTGCTTCCTAAATCTATTCGAGATTTTTTCTGTTTTGATGGCTCAAAAATCGAACAATATACCCAGATTACTCAAACTAAAGAAGCAAAAGAAGCAATTGAAAAAGTTTTAGGTATCCCGGAATTAAGAAATCTGCGTGATGATACAGAAAAAGCCTTGCAAGAATTAGAAAACCGTTTAAATAAAGCCAAGGGAACCAGTCAAACCTTTAGAGATAAGCTGCAAGAATTACGAGAATTAGAAGAAGACATTGATCTTAAAAAAGGTCAGCTTAAAAATGCCAAAGATAGCGAAAAAGAAATTCATAACTTAGAGAAAAAGCGTATCGGTTTACAAACTCAGTTAGATAACCAGCAAAAGTCTATCGATTCTTGGTTAAAAAAAGCTTCGATACCTTTGCTGATTAACTTTGTACAGGAAATGGTCGATGATTTGCAAGTTACTAGCTTAAAAAGCACTTATAAAACTAATTCTACAGTAATTTTAAAAGCAATACTTGACGATGAAAGCTGTCTATGTGGTCGTTGTTTAGATAAAAATTCTCGGAACTTTATCCTTCAACAAATTGCCGAACTAGAGTCCTTAGAAGTGGACAACGCTACCAGAATAGAAAAAGACCAAATTAGAATTGATTTACAGGGAATTATGCGAGATAATGCTAAATTTAGCAATTATAGTCAATTACTTTTGCAAAGAGATCGTTTAGAAGAAAAAATCGAAGAAATTAATCAACATATTAGACAGCTAAAACAGGAAACCACGGGAATAGATCAAGACTCGGTGAGGGAGATTTGGCGAAAAGTTGGCGAATCGGAACGAAAAGTCAAGGAGATTGAAGAAAGGATCGAACGCTTGCAAAAGGAAATCGAAATCAAAGAAAAGCAATTAGAAAATTTACGCAAAGAAGTGGAAATTTTAGCTAGTGAAAATCAGACCACATTGATGTTATCTAATCAGGTTAAAATGGCCAGAGGTTTAAAAAATGCCACTAACGAATTAATCGAATGGCATATCGATAATTCCCAAAAAATGATTAATCAAGCAACCAGCGATCGCTATTTACAAGTAACCAACAAACCGGAGGAATATAGAGGAGTAGAAATCACTCCCGAATACACTTTAGGAATCCGTACCATCACAGGAAAATTATTACATCCCGATGTCTTAAGTGCGGGAGAAAAGGAAGCTTTAGCTTTTGCTTTTATCACCGGTTTAAATCAAATAACCGATACTTGTGTTCCCCTAATTATGGATACACCTTTCGGCCATTTAGACGAAGAACATCAAAAAAATATTATTAACTCTCTCCCTAATTTAAACTCCCAAGTAATTATTTTAGCCACCGATCGCGACTTGAATGAAAATCTGTTAAATCTCTTACGTCCCCACACTGCCGATATTTTAAAAATTAACCGTTTAGCTGCCGATGAAGATGCTTCCACGATTGAAGTAATGGAGGGTTACTAATGCAGAGAATCGATCCCAGTTTGAAGATTTATGCCTCGGAAACTTCCAGAAATTATCTACAGGTACTAAAAGATAATAAAACCTTTGATCGCATGGTAGATGCCTATTTATTCGCCGCTGCTTTTGCCATTAAACAAGACTTCAGTATCTACGGAATAACCTTAAATAATCGACAGGATTTAATTACCGTTAGCCAGATCGATCCAGAAGTTATTTTAGCTTTAACCGCAGGAATTTATATTATCTGTAAAAAGAATTCCTATCCTCAACCCAGCGATGGCAAAGAAGTTTTAGATAAGATCTGTCAATACGCAGAAGTGGGATTAAAGGAATTAAAAGAACGCTGGCAAGGCAAAGTCAGCCATCAAATTCAAGCTGATATTGAAAGAATTATCAATAATCTCTGAAATTCTCGGCATCTAACTATCTTTTTTAGGGATAACGTCAAATTACATTCTTTCCACACTGCCAACAAATTACATTCTTTCCACACTGCCAAAAAAGACGGGTTCCACGCGAATAGCAATGATACTAGCCGGACGTAAAACCATATATTCCCCTTGGATATTTCTGATCGGAACATTGATAAAATCCTGGGAATCGGCTTTCGGAACTAATTCGTTGCCGTACCACTTTTGAAATTCTTGGATAGTCAAAAAACGGACTTCCTCGCGATGTCCGCTGCTTAAGAACAAATGTACGGCGTACTCGTCAGCTTTTCTACTCATTTTTTTAACTAATCAGATTGAATTTTTGTAATAAAGTTGCCATTAAAGGCGGAAAAGTGAGACGCAATTCGCTAAGATCCGAGAAAATTAATTTTTGGTAGCTTGGCAGGTCAAAAGCTAGTTTACCCTTTAATTCCGCTCGATTTTGATAGGTTAGCAGAATTTGTCCGCCCTGTTTACAAGCGATCGCATAACCTAATTCTACACCCACTAGGGGACTGGGCAGCAATTCCGTTTCCTTTTGGCTAATCGCCGTAGCATCGGCAATAAATAATAAACTTTTGCGAATTTTGCGTAATTGACTATCACTCAATCTGGTGACATTGCCCTCAGTTCGGGGCGTTTCTTCGATGTTTAAGGGCAAACGGGAGCGTTTATTGAGATTTTCGACGGTTTCGGTCAAAATTGTTTTTAAAGCGGTGCTAGAGTCCTTAAATTGGCTTTGGGAGCTAAAATAAATGACGGGATCCAACCAAGCGCTGAGGTCCTGTTTAGTAAAGTAAATTTCTTGGGAAATCAGGTCAATATTCGAGATGACGTAACCGCCACTACCTTCGAGGTAAAATTCCACCCTTTCCCCTTCTAGATAGCGTTGGAACCAGACAGAACCCTGTATCGTCAGACTATCATCGAGAAAATCGGCCCTTAAACCCGATTTTAAGAGACTATTGCGACTTAAGCGCAAGTCGTGGGGACGTTTGACAACCTCGCGGATAGGTTCGTATTTGTCCAGATACCAAGCTTTCAGGGCAATGATGGCCATAGGTGTGGCGATTAAAGACACTCACCCATTCTAGCAGTAAGCACCGATATCCTCTCCACATTCATCGGCTAGGTAAGAAAGAGCGCGAAATCTTAACATCATTAGGTTTTCGTAGAGGGGATTTAGCTTGCAAAGGGGCGGAATCTCTAGAATTGTCCGGCTAAATAGGGTAATTTTCCGCGCAAAGGGACATTGAGCCGGAATTAGACGACAAATCTGATGAGCTAGTGCAGGCGTATTAATCTCTAGGCGATCAATTCGTTGCCGCAGGGGTTGCCATAAATCCCATTTTGGTTGCGGTGACGGGTTTTTCCGATTGCCTTTCGACCAAGGGGCAATCCAATTAGACAAAATTATTTTATTTGTGGTATAATCTGATACATCAGCATTGGCCATGGCTTTACCTTCTATTGATTGACTCATAAGGTTCTATCTGAGATTACGAGAGGGCGAACAATCTTTCCCGAAAATCCTCTAGGACGTTCAGACATTTGACCGCTTTAACGATAACATCTCTGGGATAACAGATGTGGCTTATCGCACCAGCAGCCCAGATGCGGGAGTAGCATTCTAGCGATGACGAGACAGAATTATCTCGCCGAATGATAGGAGTGAACTAGACAGAATCTATTGAAAGCGAATAGGCAACAGAGGACAATAGATAACGTCACGAGTGAGTTTATCTAGATTAATCTCTAAGCTTCGTCCAAAGATATTGGCTCTGATTAGAGCTATTTCTAGGTTAGCAAAAACTCAGGTTTTTTCACGTCAGCATAGTACATTTTTTCTGGGTATAAAATAGCACCCGCTTTTGTCAAAGATACGCAATCCAACGGGTGGGGTGTGGGGTGTGGGGTGTGGGGTGTAGGGTGTGGGGTGTAGGGTGTGGGAATTATGAATTTTTCAGTGAACAGTAAACAGTGAACTGATAACTGATAACTGATAACTGATAACTGATAACTGATAACTGATAACTGATAACTGATAACTGATAACTGATAACTGATAACTGATAACTGATTTACATTCTTTCCAAAACGGAGATTCCTAGGAGAGATAGGCCTAATTTTAGGGTTCTTGCCGTCAAATCACACAAAACTAAACGAGAGGTTTTAATCGGTTCTTCCGCTTTGAGTACAGGGCAACTTTCGTAGAAACGATTATACTTTTTACTGAGTTCGTAAAGATAATCACATAAACGATTGGGTAATAAATCCTCTTCCACGGTGCTAATTACTTGCGGAAGTTGCAGTAATTGTTTAGCCAGAATTAATTCGCTTTCATCCTTGAGAATTAGCGGTGAATTGGCACTTAAATCCTGAAAATTAATACCACCTTCGCGACTGATACTCTGGACTCTAGCGTAAGCGTACAGCATATAGGGGGCGGTGTTGCCTTGCAGATTGAGCATTTTGTCGTAACTGAAAACGTAGTTACTATTGCGATTTTGGCTGAGATCGGCGTATTTAACGGCACTTAATCCGACAGTTTTGGCAGTCTTAGCGATAAAATCGCCGGTTTCTTCTCTTTCCTCGCTTGCCAGTCTTTTTTCTAAGTCAGCCAGGGAACAGGCGATCGCTTGATCGAGTAATTCTTGTAATTTTACCGTCTCCCCGGAACGAGTTTTTAATTTTTTACCATCTTCCCCTAAAACTAATCCAAAAGCGACGTGAACCACTGCCACATTATCGGGTAAAAATCCCGCTTTTTTAGCTACCTGAAATACTTGGGCAAAATGGTTAGCTTGTCCAGCATCGGTGACATAAATTATTCTTTCGGCTTTATCTTGCCGGACTCGATAACAAATTGCCGCTAAATCGGTGGTAGCGTAATTATAACCGCCGTCGGATTTCTTGACAATTAGGGGCAAAGGATCGCCCTCTTTGTTGGTAAAACCATCGAGAAAGACGCATAAAGCACCGTTGTCTTCTGTTAGCAATCCCTGTTGATCTAATTCTCTGATTACTGCCTCAAGGTAAGGATTATAAAAAGATTCACCCCTTTCGGTCAGTTTTATATCGAGAATATCATAGATTTTCTGAAATTCCCGCCGTGATTGTTGACAAAGTAACTGCCATGCTTGACGACTTTGAGGATCACCCGACTGTAATCTTACTACCGCTTGACGGGCAGTTTCTTTAAATTTTTCGTCTTCATCAAAACGAATTTTGGCCTTTTTATAAAAGCTAACTAAATCCCCTAAATCGAGGGCATCTGCTTGGGTTAAAGCGCTAGGATAAGCTTCTTGTAGATAGGTGATTAACATCCCGAATTGAGTACCCCAATCCCCGACGTGATTAAGACGAATTACTTGATGATGACGAAATTCCAAAATCCTGGCGATACAATCACCAATTATAGTTGATCGCAAGTGACCAACGTGCATTTCTTTGGCAATATTGGGACTGGAAAAATCGACAATAATTTTTTGACTGGGGTTAGCAGCGGCAACTCCTAAACGGTTGTCGGTAATTAGGTCTTTTAATTGGGTTTCTAGATAACTGGGTTTAAGGGTAAGATTGATAAAACCAGGTCCGGCAATTTCGGGGGTTTGACAGAGATCATCTATCTCTAGATTTTTTAGTAAAGTTGCCGCCACTTCCCGCGGTTTTTGTTTTAATTCTTTGGCTAAAGAGAGGGAAATATTACATTGATAATCGCCAAAACGGGGGTTACTAGCGGCCACAATTAGAGGATCGGTATCAGCGAAGTTTTCCCCAAAGGATTTAACTAGGGACTGGGAAAAGCGTTCTTTTATTTGTTGGATAATGGCAGTCATAGAGAGAATTTAGGAATGAATGTTAGAAATCTATGGGTAATTAGGAAATTTATCTTGCTCTCATCTTGAATAGAATTGATCCGAACGGGGCATTACGTCCATTTTCTTGGTACATTATAAGCATCAAATTTAGTATCTTTACTAATTAGAATTAGCGATCTGTTTAGAGATTGAGCAATTAGCATTCTATCAAATGGATCACGGTGATGCAAAGGTAAAGTACAAATTTTTAGAGTATCAGAAAATGATATAGACAGTAAGGTTATATCTGATGCTTCTAGTTTAGTTTCAATGGTTTCATAACTTTTTTGTAGGGCTAACTTACCTAAATTTAACTTAATCGCAATTTCCCAGAGACTAACAATACTGACATAAACTTCAGGAGCAAAATCAATTTCCTCCCGAAGATTATTAGGCAAGTTAGGATCGTTTTCAGTTAACCAGATGAAAGTATGGGTGTCCAGAAGAAAAGATGTCATCACATATATTCCTGAAAATCTTCCAAAGACTGATCAAAGTCATCGGACAAAGGCAAGGTAAATGTACCTTGTAAAATTCCTGAACGACGTTTCCTAAGAGAAGATTTCTCTATAATAACATCTGATTGATAATTGGCCATCAAATATTCAGCATAGTGAAGCAGCTCTATTTTTAATAACTCTGGCATTGCTTCGACAGTTTCTAATATTTTTGTGTCTATATTCATAGGTTTGGGATATTTAATCTGAGCGAATTCTTACTAATTACTTATTCCTTAACCAATAAAACCACGGCATAAACTGCGATACCTTCTTCTCGTCCTACCGGTCCCAATTGTTCGTTAGTAGTGGCTTTAATTCCCACCTGTTCCGGATTAATATTGAGAGTTTCTGCTAACTTGGTTCGCATCGCACTAAGGTGGGATTTCATTTTCGGTTTTTCGGCGACAATTACCGAATCAATATTATTAATCTGCCAACCTTTATCGATAATTAATTGATTAACTTGCTCTAATAATTTTAAACTATTCGCCCCTTGCCATTGCGGGTCTGTGGGGGGAAAATAATGACCGATATCGCCTAAACTAAGCGCCCCCAGCATGGCATCCATAATAGCGTGGGTTAAGACATCGGCATCACTATGACCCAATAACCCGACAGTATGGGCAATTTCTACTCCTCCTAAAATTAAAGGTCTTCCTGTCACCAATCGGTGGATATCGTAGCCGTTACCAATACGAATATTCATAGAGCAGTCCTCTTGGAGTTATATTAATTATCTTATCGCAAAAGGGAACGGGAAACGGGGAAATATTTATTTGTTTTTAATGGGTGCATCGTATTTTTGTCAATCAACTAAGTTAGTATTTTTAAAGGGAAACTCTCTGCTAAAGTCTGCCGTTACTTTCGATTTTATCACTCAATCCAAGCTTTTGGGGGGTTCTACCCCCCAAACCCCGGAGCGCATTAGTTTTTCGGTGGGATGCTTACAGGCAGCTGCTGATATATCTGTAATAATTTAAGAGTTACTGATAATTGCTGATTATCGGTATTTCTGCAAATGTGAGATGGCTCCTTTTTAATAGTAAAACGTAGGGTGCGTTAGACGGCAAAAATTGCTGCTTTGACTTGAAGGTAACAATCCGTCGTAACGCACCACCTATTATCAACTAAGTAGCCGGTTACAATTAAAGATAAAATACAAAGAACCAGAAGCCTATCCCACTATCTAAGAATTAATTGAGATTACTTACTAAATCCGTTTTTAATAGTAGCGTAACCCATGCGGGCGTTGGGTTTCATGCTTCAACCCAACCTACGTTCATCTTATATTTAATTCCACCCACCCACTTATAACTCGATCGCTGTTAAAATTGCGGTAGAATCGGGAGAGTAACTCCGAGTTTTTTCTTGGGGATAATCTCCTAACTTCTGACTATCCACTGCCGATTCCCCCAAAGGATAGCCATTTATTCTATCAGATTGAGAAGATATTAAGCATGATAACACTTGTGATTATGTTTTTCGCTGCCTTGCTGGCAGCTGCCGATTTTACTTACCAAGTTTTGATTCATTTTCCCGTACAAATCCTCAATTTTTTGGGGTCGTTGCTGTCCTATGGAGTGATTGGACTGATAATTTTCGTCCTAGTGTGGATTGTGGGTGACTGATTTCTTGGGGTAAAAAAATGAGAGAATTAGCCTTAGCCAATTCTCCCCAATTTAAGCCAACTTTTAGTTTTTACTATTCACTAGCCACTGCTTGGGGTTGTCCTTGCGGTTGGAATTGGAACAGGGAATAAACCACGTTACGACGGATATCAATCATCATTTCTAAAAACATCTCGTAGCCTTCCTGTTTATACTCAATTAGGGGGTCTTTTTGACCGTAACCGCGTAAACCAATCGACTCGCGTAAAGCTTCCATAGCTTGCAGGTGTTCGCGCCATAACATATCGATTTGTTGCAGGATAAAATAACGTTCGGCATCGCGCATTAAACCGGGACGAATACTATCCACTTGACGTTCTTTAATTTCGTAGGCTTTGCGAACTTCTTCGTGGAGGAACATCTTGATATCATTAACACTCATATCCTCGATATCTTTAGCGGTAATATCTGCCAAGAGATAGACGAATTCCTGAGATTTACTAATCAGTTTTTCTAAATCCCATTCTTCCGCCGGCAGTTCGGGATTAATATAAGCCATGACGATTTCATCCATGGTTTTTTCGGCGTATTGCAGCACCTGTTCTTTTAAGTCCATCCCCTCCAAAACCCGACGACGTTCGGCATAAATAGCGCGCCGTTGATTATTCATCACCTCGTCGTATTCAAACACCTGTTTCCGGGCATCATAATAGAAGGTTTCCACTTTTCTTTGCGCTCCTTCCAAGGAACGAGTCAACATTCCCGATTCAATGGGCATATCTTCTTCCACCCGGAAGGCATCCATTAAACCCGCCACGCGGTCGCCCCCAAAAATCCGCAATAAATTGTCTTCTAGGCTTAAAAAGAAGCGTGTGGAACCGGGGTCGCCCTGTCTGCCCGCTCTGCCTCGCAATTGGTTGTCAATACGGCGGGATTCGTGGCGTTCCGTCCCGATAACGTGCAGTCCGCCTCTTTCTACTACTTCATCGTGTTCTTTGCCGGTGTAATCTTCATAACTTTTGCGAATTAATTTATAGACTTCCCGTAACTTTTGAATAACCTGGTCATCCGTGGGAGCTTTTTCGGCCGCAATAGCGATTTTTTCTTCTACTTCTAATTCCGGTAAACTTTGAGTTCCGTGGGTATCAACGGCAAATTTAACCGCTTCTTTCAGGGTATTTTCTACCTCTTTCGGTAACTCAGTGGGAAAAATTTCCGCCGAGGCGCGCCAGTTTTTTTTCTTTTTACCCGGAGCGAATCCTTGGGGGCGATTTCGTTCTCCTAAACTGGGTAAACTAAAAGCCAAATTGTCATCTTCGGGCATAACTAATTTGGGCATTAAATACTCGCGAATTTTCAATCGGGCCATATAGTCAGAGTTACCACCGAGGATGATATCGGTTCCCCGTCCTGCCATGTTTGTAGCAATGGTTACGGCTCCGGCCCGCCCTGCTTGGGCGACGATTTCCGATTCCCTTTCCACGTTTTCTGGGCGAGCATTAAGCAAGTTATGGGGAATCTTTCTTCCCTGTAATAAAAGCGAAAGCACTTCCGATTTTTCCACACTGGTAGTACCGACTAAAACCGGGCGGCCTTCTTCGTGCATTTGTTGACATTCTTCGGCGACGGCGTTCCATTTTGCCTGTTCATTTTTATAGACCACATCGGCTAAATCTTGCCGACGAGAAACGCGGTTGGTGGGGATAATTGTTACTTGCAGGTTATAGACTTTTTCTAGTTCCGTTTCTTCAGTTTTGGCCGTCCCGGTCATGCCGGATAATTTCGGATAGAGTAAGAAAAAGTTTTGATAGGTAATCGTGGCTAAGGTTTGGGTTTCCTGTTGAATTTCTACCCCTTCCTTAGCTTCCACTGCCTGATGTAAACCATCGCCCCAACGTCGCCCCGGTAATACCCGTCCCGTGAACTCATCAACAATAACAATTTCACCACTGCGGACGATATAGTTAACGTCTTTTTTCTGGAGTTCTTTGGCACGAATAGCGTTAGAAATATAGTGCGCCCAGGGATTTTCTTGGTCGTATAAATCGGTAACTTCTAATAGTTCTTCCGCTTTTTTAAAGCCTTCATCGGTCATTAAAACGTTACGGTCTTTTTCGTTAACTTCGTAGTCTCCCGGTCCGTCTTCTACTTTTTGGCGCACTAATTGCTCGGCGATTTCGGCGGCGAGAATATATTTTTCTGTGGGTCGATCGATCGCTCCTGATATAATTAATGGAGTTCTGGCCTCATCGATAAGAATGGAGTCCACTTCGTCGATAACGCAGTAGTTAAAAGGTCTTTGGACGACTTCCCCCATCACTGTAGCCATGTTATCGCGCAGATAATCAAAGCCGAGTTCGCTGTTAGTGGTGTAGGTGATGTCACAGGCATAATTTTTCTTTCTTTCTTCCGGACTCATACCGGCTTGAATTAGTCCCACACTTAACCCTAAAAAGCGATGTACCTGCCCCATCCATTCCGCGTCACGACGGGCGAGATAATCGTTGACGGTGACGACGTGAACCCCTTTTCCGGTCAATCCATTCAAATAAGCGGGGAGAGTGGCAACTAGGGTTTTTCCTTCCCCGGTTTTCATCTCGGCGATTTGTCCTTTGTGGAGTACCATTCCCCCCAATAACTGTACGTCAAAGTGACGCATCCCTAAGACTCGGATGCCCGCTTCCCGGACAATGGCGAAAGCTTCGGGGAGGATTTCCTCGAGAATCTCCTCTCTTTGCTCATAATTTCTCGCTTTGTCTAATCTTTCCTTAAATTCGCTGGTTTTGCTCCTTAATTCGTCATCGGATAGGTTTTTAATATCTTCTTCCAGCAGGTTGATTTCGGTGACGAGGGGCTGAAATTTTTTAATTTTGCGGGCGTTGGGGTCTCCGAGTAGGGCTTTTAACATAGCAGTTTTTATTCTCTCGCTTCGATTGGCTCTTGGTCTGTGGTGTTAACAATTGTATCACTCTGGTTGGGAGTGGAGAGTCATTTATCGGTGAAAAGGGACTATTGCCAGTGGGCAAAAATTAAGTTAGAGATGGTATCTTAGAGCTAAGAATATACTGATCTACTTTGATTCCCTAAAACCTTAAAAAACTTAGTATTGCCGACAAGGGAGGGTGAAACCATGACAGAAAGCCTTACCATGGCATCCCTCTACCAGAAACTCTCACAAATCGGACTTAAAAAAAATTATGTCCGAAAAAATGGCTTACCCAGTTGGTGGGATGATGAACTCAATGATAAACCCGTTGCGGTCCTAGAAGGAGCAGGTTATATCGCCAAAAACCTCAATCTTGACCTCTCATCTTTATTAACCCCTCAAGAAGAGGTCAAATTTAATAGACCTCCCCATACTAAATTTAAACAGCACAATAGCCAAAATAACCAACATCCCTATCTAGCGCAAGCTTTAGCGAGTCGGTTTGCTGAGTTAATTTCCTTGGGGGTTGAAGTTAATTATACCCCTTTACCTAAGGATGCTAAAACCATCAGGGAAGACATCTTAAGTCACTGGCCAAAGGTTGACTTGACCTCTCTTTTAGACTATTGTTGGTCTCAGGGAATAGCGGTAGGATACTTTGATCATTTTCCTAACAATACTAAGAAATTTGCTGGATTAATTCAATGGCATTCCACTTCTCCTGTAATTATTCTTAGTTCAAAACATCAACAGTCGGCAAGACTCGCTTTTAACTTAGCGCACGAATTAGGACATTTAGCATTAGCACATCTAAAAGATGGGGTATTAGTTGATGAAGACATTACATTTGATAATGATAGCGAAGAAAAAGAAGCTAATCAATTTGCCACTGAATTACTCTTAGGTGATTGTGATAACTGCCTTGGGGATGGGAAATTCCAAAATGCTGAAAAATTGAGTAAATATGTTCAAGAACATTTTATCTCTCATCATCCCGATATTGATATAGGTGCAATTATTCTGAACTATGGATGGCATAATAGGGACTACTTTGCTTTAGCCATGAAGACTTTAAAAGTATTAGAACCTAACCCAAATGGCAACAAGATTATTAATGAATATTTGGCCAATCAGTTAGACTGGGATAAATTTGATGACGAAACCTACGAGTATCTAGAAAAGGTGTTAGGAGTTTAATCTTGACTGGTTCTGTTTATTGTTTGGATAATGACATTATCCTAAAATTGGCCACCTGTGGTTTATTTGAGAAAACCCTCAATACCTTTGGAGTTGAGATTAATCAAGTTAAAATTCTTGAGACATTTCAATATAAATTTAAAAGGCAACCGCAACAAAAAAGAAAGAGAAACCCTGTTAAATATAACCTAGAAGACGCTTTATCTGTCGTTGAAACCTGCGATAAAATATCAATTAATAATATCAATCAGGAGGATTTTATTCAATTACAGAAAATTGAAGGAATAGACATAGGTGAGGCTATTCTCCTCAGTTATGTTAGATACTTGAATAAACAAAATAATTTAAGCTATTTACTCACGGGAGATAAACGCTGCTTAAAAAAATTAAATGTTCCTGAAACTAATCAGATTACTGGCTACCTTGAAGGTAAAATATGGTGTTTAGAACAATTAATTTTAAAAGATATTGAAATTTATGGATTTAATTGTATTCAAGAGAAAGTTTACCCCTTTAGAGATTGTGACACTAATCTTAAACTTATATTCGGTTATAGCAGAGAATCAGCAGAGCAGGAAGTCAGAGAAGCGTTAGCAACTGAAATTAGGCAATTAAGCAAAGAAACGGGAAACTTACTTTATCCCTACCCTCAAGGATAGCAAAATTAGCTAAAATGAGATAATCGATAGGCGATAATCTTATCCCAACAACTTCACCAAAATATTAACAAGGATGGATAGTATTAACTAAAGATGTAAACATTGGTATAAATATTTTAGAAGTTCAACAGATAGCCCGTTATCAGGCTCAAGTATTTGTTCTAGTTTCTGGTAATACTAAATCTGGTTATTAAAAACTGATTATTTATTCTACCTTTTACCTCTCCTGATATGTAGCCTATATTCAACGGATTTAGTATTAATCTTCTCTCACCGGTGGCTTAACTAAAGGGGAAACCACCATATTTATTGATAATTATATCTATAGTTTCCATAATTGCGATCGATTCTCCCAAAATGGAGATAATTTGTTGATAATGTTCTAAGTCATCGTAGCTAAGGTGGCGACCTTTGCGGTCTTTTAGCCACTTCTGACACACTTGATAACCGCCGATATAAAAGTTCCAAATTTGCGGCGGAATCCCCGCAAAATACTGGTCAGAATTAATCAAAATTTGTTGTTTATTTTCGTCATATTTCACCTGTTACACTAGATTAGAACCCGCCACGGGATAGCTACTAATTTCTTTTCCTGTCCCTTTCATGAGGTGTAACTGCACTAATCTGTCACCTTTTTTGACTAATTCCCAGAATAATTCTTTATCACTGGTGAGAGGAACACGAGGAAAGTCTATTTTTAAAAATTCGGCGTAACGTTGGCGATATTGGGGAGAGTGAAAGACGGCATAAATATAGTTAAAAATGTCTTCCGGTCCAAAGGTTTTCTTTTCGTCTCCTTTGCCATCTGAGAAAAATTCTAAGCCAAGTTTTGCCGAAAGTTTGTTAATAAATTCTGGCGCTAGATTGGGCCGGCGACCATTTGGCGAGTTGGTTGGTTCTGTTTCAAATAGAGTTGGGGTATTGGTTGGGTAAAGATAAAGGGGGAAAACATTAGATCCATCTTTTATTTCTACAAAGACAGCAGGAGTCGGAGTGTCAGACACTATAGAATGATTCCAAAAATCTAGCCTAGTTTGTCTAACTGTATTTATACATAGATTATCCTTTCTGAAAACATGATCAATTAACTCTCGTCTAGGTCTGTCCATTATCAAATCACTATAATAACAATAACGCCAATCAAACGGACGATAGAGACAAGTAATTATTTTATTTTGCCATTGGTTATCTAAACGAATTGCTTGACGAACCCTATCTAATTTCCAATCTCGGTTATCTTTAATATCATACTTAGTAGTATAATCTTCATTAGAAAGATTATTTTCTCTTAGTTCTTGAAATCTTTTAGTTATCTTATCTTTGTCAAAATCTATAGCAAAATTATCTCGGTGAGTCTGAAATCCTAAGACATTCACTGACATTATCTGATTAATCTTCCAGAATTGATCGTATTCCGAGCGCAGATTAATATTCTGAGGTTTAAATAGATAAAAAGGAGAATCAGGTTGTAATTCTTGCCAAGCAGTTGAACTAATATCATTTTCATCTAACCAGTGATACTTACCACCGATAATAACTTGATTCTCAATCATCTCTCTTTTACCCCATAAATCAGCATGATAAACCTTCGCTAAATCTTGCTGACTATCTTGATACTTAATAAAAATACCAATAGCTACACCTTGCTGAATATCAAACACATTTTGATCGGGTGAACCGTCGGGACAGATTTCTTTTTTCTTGCTATTTCCATGTAAATCTAAAACATAAATATCATCAAAAGTTTTTAATAAACTTTGACGCATTCCCCGAAAAGTTGGGTTATCTAAATAACCATGATTAGTAACAAAAGCTAAAATTCCGTAACCAGTTTTCTCGATGCGCCATTGACTAAAGCGAATAAATTTGACATAATCATCATTTAACCATTTGGGATTTTTTTCGCCTAAAGGTTGACCATCTACCTCAAAATAACTAGCAGTTTTTCCTCCAGAAATAATATCTTTTCCCTTCAATAATTCCTTAATCCATTCTCCTGTATTTACGGAATGTCCAGAGTAGGGAGGATTACCAATAATCACCATAACAGGATGTTCTTGCTTAACACCTTGCGCTGACTCTGCTTCATCGCGAATACGATTTAAAAAACCATCAGCAGGGGGAATTTGGAAAGCTTCCTGTAGGGTGTTGGTAAGATAGATTCCTAAGCGTTCATCGGCACTAAAATCATAGCCTAATTCCTGAAGTTGTAAACCTAACTTCATGTGTGCTACGGTGTAGGGAGCCATCAGTAACTCAAACCCAAAGAGACGCGGTAATAGATGCTGACTCACATAACTTGACCACATCCCTTTTTGTTGACGAAAACTCTCATAGATATAATCGATAACAGAGTGTAAAAAAGTGCCGGTTCCCACAGCAGGATCCAGAATGTAATTTTTTTGGCATCGGCCAAACCTTTAGGAATCTGAAACTTATTTTTTAGAATATAGTCCACACTGCGAACCATGTAAGAAACCACGGGTTCAGGAGTATAATAAACCCCCCTAGACTCACGCATTTTACTATCGTATTCGGCTAAAAAAGTCTCATAAAAGTGAACTACAGGGTCCTCCTTGCGGGTGCGTTTTCCAAAGCTGCCCAGAATCCCCTCCATGTCTGTTTGTTGTAAAATAGTGGCTAGAGTATCCACGGCCCAAGTAATCCGCTCATCTAATTCTGTACCAGCGATTTGATGAAAAATTCCCCGCAAAAAAGGGTTAGTTTTTGGCAGTCGAAATCCTGCCGTTTCCCGGGAAAAAGAACTGATTTGATCCGTATTACAGCGCGCAGCAAATAAACCATAACAAATTGTTTGTGCATACATATCGGCAAACTGCGCTTCGTTGAGATCACTAATTAAAACTCGTTGAAAAGATTGCAATTGTTGCCGCAGCATTCCCCCGCAATCTTGATCTTTCAAAGCTTGTGCGATCGCATCCCGAATTAACTGCGCTAAAGCGGCCATTTTTTTCGCTAATTCTCGCGGTGTTGTTATCTGAATAACTTTCGAGAGAAAAAATTATCAGAACATTTGTTCTACTTGCAAAATACCCTGGGAATCAGGTTTAATTTGCTTTTTTTGATTAAGAGTTGCCACGGACGCTGATAGACGCAATTCTCCCGATACATACCAACGAAATTCTAAATGATCGGTGATAATTAAGTTACCCAAAGCCTGTAAATAACGTTTTATTTGGGGAGTATTTTCAACCTTTTTGAGAGAAGTTCCGATATCTTTTGCTTCCAGATGACCAATTTCTACCATACCCTGATTAATCACAAAATCCGGAGCGCCACAAGCAATCCTTTTCGGTTCATTGAGAGCTTGTAGGTTATTATTTAGGGATTCAATTAATTTTTTTAAAGCAGGACGATAACTGTGTTCTGTGGCGTTACCCTGTTGATAAATGCCAGTGATTTCCTCTAGATATTTTGGCAGTGAATTAGTCATTATCGGTGCAGCCTATAAACGTTCTTCTATAGATAAAATATAACCTCATTTGGACCCAAGGTCCCCTGAGATGCGCTCATTCTACTTTATCCCTATCCTCAAGGATACCAAAATTAGCTAAAATGAGATAATCGATAGGCGATAATCTCATCCCAACAACTTCACCAAAATATTAACGATGGTCAAAGTGTCATCTCCCTTATCTCTAGAGCATCTCTATCATGTTCCCACCTATACTATAGCCGATACTGCGCGCTATCTCCATATTCCTTTACCCACTCTGAGAACCTGGGTAAAGGGACGCACCTACCCCACCAAAAAAGGACAAAAAGAGTTTTTACCCCTCATTCAACGACCTAATCCGAATATTCCCCAACTTTCCTTTACTAACTTAGTGGAAGCGCACGTTTTAAGAGTTATTCGCACCGTTCATAACATCCCTCTCGATAAAGTTAGACTTACCCTAGACTATATTAGTGAACAATTTAACACCGATCATCCTCTGGTTCAAAAACAATTTAGTACCGATGGAATTGACCTTTTTATCGAACAATTTGAACATTTAATTAATGCCTCCCGTTCGGGACAATTAGCGATGAAACAAGTCTTAAATAATCTCTTAACTCGTATTGAATGGGATGAACAAGATATCGCCACAAGGCTTTTTCCCACTATCAACCTAAAGGGGGAAGACTTCACTGATAAAGTCCTCATGATAGACCCGAATATTTCCTTCGGAAAACCCACTATCAAAGGAACAGGAATTCCCACTAAAATTGTCACAGAACTTTATGATGCGGGGGACTCTATAGAAGATATTGCCAATGATTATAATTGTCAACGTTGGCAAATTGAAAAAGCGATTTTATTCGAGTCCAATTGGCAAGCAGCATGACCTATCAATACACCTATTTTATAGACCGCCCTTTAGGAAAGTCTATCGGTGAAGCTTTGCAAAAAATAGGGGTTAAGATTGAATTTCATCATGCTCATTTTGCCCCAGATGCACCAGATACGCAGTGGCTACCTATTGTTAGTCAAAGAGGATGGATAGTATTAACTAAAGATGTAAACATTGGTAGAAATATTTTAGAAGTTCAACAGATAGCCCGTTATCAGGCTCAAGTATTTGTTCTAGTTTCTGGTAACTTACCTCGTCAAACAATGGTTAATATTTTTGTGGAAACAATCGATAAAATCGAGAGAATAACCCAAGGTAATCAAGCTCCTTTTATCGCAAAAATATACCAAAATTGTCAAGTTAAATTGTGGAAAAATAAAAATGAATTAACCAGAATGCTAGAAACTATTTAAAACTTATTAAAATAGTTTCTATTCAGTAACAAATTACAACTAAATTTGTTGACAATATTCTCACCATTACCTTTGATGCAATTGTCGAAATTGTCTGAGCAGTGAACCAGTTTAATCAACTTCTTAATCCCCCCACTTGCTGTTAAATTTATCTCCGTTCACTTCACCCAGGGGAAGGGGGGGGGGACTTCTGACGAGATTTGAGTTAAACTAGAAAGGTTGACTATTGACAAACATCGATCGCACAGGAGTAAATTATGTCTAGAGTCTGTACTATGACGGGGAAAAAGGCCAATAACGCCTATGCGGTGTCCCACTCCCACCGTCGCACCAAAAAATTACAAGAAGCTAACCTACAATGGAAAAGAGT
>VYLZ01000168.1_pt1 | contig 18481 bp, 14 predicted proteins | sample 5115361 | NCBI WGS metagenome assembly VYLZ01 (sample SAMN12291805, study PRJNA351875) | freshwater metagenome | isolation source: freshwater lake | place: USA: Michigan, Sixteen Lake | collected 2013-08-07 | reverse complement strand
AGATGGCGGTAAGGTACGACTGAGAACTGCCAAGGGAGAAGCCTTAATTTGGCGTGATTATAAAGCAGTGAGTTTTCATCAACTGGGGGTAGCGGCTTTTTTTCAAGATAACTCGGCTTGATTAGATTTGGTTGATTCTCAAGTTTTGGCTAAACCTTTAATTTGTTGAGGAGATGGACATGATGGTATCTGGAATTTATTTCGTGAGATAGGAGAGAAACAGGAAAGAATTGAAATATTGGACTGGTATCATTTAATCGAAAACCTCTATAAAGTTGGCGGTTCATTCCAGCGAATTGAGGAGGTAAAATGTTTTCTTGAGGAAGGGGGAAGTGGATGTTGCTATCTCTTGTGCGCGAAGGATGGTCAGAGCCGCCAGTGGAGAATTTTATTATTTATTTAAACAAGCATAAACATCGAATTGTCAATTATGGTTATTTGCAGGCAGAGGGTATTTCCATTGGCTCTGGCTCTGTTGAATCTGGTGCAAGTTGGGAATCTGGTAATGTACCGCAAGTCCTTCGTCATCGCTGTGCTTATCTAAATGGTTGCCTTTTTTAACTTTTTTATTGATCTCATTAAGCATTTCTACTTATGGCAAAGGTGAGATGCTCCCTATCGATTGCCATCTGCCATCTGCCATCATGACCATCTCCTAGACAAGTAATAACTTCAGCTAATGGCTGACTATTTGCACAATCTATTAATTCTTGATTGGCTTGAAAAAAACCAGCGCCTACTTGTCCATGTAACATAATTGCCTGATAGTCTCGCCACTCACTTGGCTCTCCCAAATCAGTTCTCAGGCTGACTTTACCGCCATCAATACTAAGACTATCTACTGTCTCTTTGGCTTCAGTTTCGGCAAATTCGTAGCGTTGTACTAATCGCTGTTGGCTGCTATGAGATACTTTCATTCCCGTCATTATCTCTATATCCTTTTCCGCATTTTCAAAGGATTCATTTGCCACTAATCTTAGACAGCATTTCTCCAGCAACGGACTCAGACGGCTATTCTTTTTAGTTCCAGTTTTTCTGCTTGTCGCTCGGTAATTTCTACTTTCCCAAGACAACTGATTACTTTTCTAACTCGCCCGGCTGTGGTTCCGGTTGCTGCTTCAAAAAAAAACTTCCAATAGCCGGAGTAACTTGAGTGAGTATCTGCTCTCTCAAGGTTCGTTCAATACGTTCAAAGTCTTGCCGCTTTTCTTCTGGGGTATTACGGAATAAAATTGCCGCTACAGATCGTAGATGCTCATTGAGTTCTTGGATTTCAGTTGGAGTCATTTTATCTACTGATAATGAGGATGTTTACATTATCTCCTATTTGTCTTCCCCCGATATCTTAAGTATTTATACTTACTACAAAAGTGGGATGCTCCCATATCGATTCGCCACTAATGTAGATATAGAGATAATGAGCAACGAGGAAATAGCCGAGGGGTATCGTCAGCGATGGGCAATAGAAATCCTCTGGAAATTCCTAAAAATGCACTTAAAGCTAGATAGACTAATGACTAAAAACGTCAATGGTGTCACTATTCAAATTTATACAATATTAATCGTGTATTTGATTTTGCAGCTCATGCAAATTCCTCAAATATATGGGGACACTTTACTTAATAAACTGGGAGCATCTCACCTTTGCAATGAGCATAAATACTTAGTGGAAAAATAGGCTTTTCGAGGGTAATTCTTGTTTTAATTCTCCGTGTACGCAGTCTTTAAAAGCCTCTATTTCGTTCCAAGACACGATTAAGAGTGGCTTTTAGGCTAAGTATAATTACTCATCGCGTAAGTGAGATGCTCCCAATAAACTGCGCTATGTTAACTTAATTTTATCACAAGAGGGAAATTTAATCTCTCTAAGCGAACGCCTGTTCTCGTCAGCTTGTATGTAAAGTTTTATGTACGGATTCAACATTTCTGCATGTATCGGGGTGTATTAAGAAAGTTTACAAATCCTCGCAATATTCGCCAAATTCTGCTACGGATGAGCAACAGTTTATTACAATGGTAAGACTTTAACGGCTTCTTCTCCGGCCGAGAAGTTCATTGCCGCCCTTGTTGCTCCAACGACCATTGACGCAACTCTACCTAAGATTTAGATTTTTCCATGTTGGTTGCTTTAAGTGAGTAGATTGAATGTTAAGAATTGTGTGCGATTGCCCTGAGACCGGCTCCCGTTCGCTTGCCTCGCGTTCTTACTTATTGTATGATTATAACGTCTGGTCTATCAATTTTTCGAGATACCCTTCTCACGCTAAATATTATGTCTAAAATCATTTCTATTCACTCGTATCGAGGTGGTACGGGTAAGTCCAACGCTACAGCTAATCTCGCGGCCATTCTTGCCTGTCAGGGTAAACGGGTTGCCATTGTCGATACAGATCTCCCCTCTCCTGGTATTCATATTCTCTTTGAACTACAAGATAAGCATATTAAATACACCTTGAATGACTTTCTTTGGCAGAAATGTAAAATCAATGAATCAGCTTACGATGTTACCTCAGTACTAGGAGAACAAAAAACTGAAAAGAATCTAATTTATCTGGTTCCCGCGAGTGTCCAAGTGAGCGATATTTCTCGAATTTTACGGCAGGGATTTAATACAGAGTTGTTATTGGAAGGTATAGAAGAATTAATTCAATTACTCCAGCTTGACTATTTGTTTTTGGATACCCATCCTGGACTCAATAGAGAAACTTTGCTATCTTTAACTATTTCCAATATTGTTTTACTGTTTCTTACCCCTGATGAGCAAGATCTCCGAGGTACTGCTGTCACCCTAGATGTAGCCAGTCGTCTTAAAGTTCCGAAGTTATTTCTAGTTGTCAACAAAATTGTAGACAGATATAATTTTGGCGAACTTCGTCAACAAATTGAATCTACTCATAAAATACCTATTGTAGGGATGATGCCGGACGCTTGTGATATGCTCCAACTGGCAAGCAAAGGTCTTTTTGTTCTGAAATACCCAAACCACCCAATTTCTCTAGTGTTAAAACAGATAGCAGAACAAATAGAGCAACAAGATTCTGACTATGCCCCGAATGATAGCTGCGATCTTAAACCTTTTATAATGGAGTGTGTTTAGCGTGGAATAATTAACCTGTGGCTAAAATAAGGGAGAATTTTTATGAGCAAAAGGCGATCAACACAACTATCCATGAATTCTTTAGAATTCTCTAGCAGGGTGTTAGCTGACTCTGGTGCTAGTGTCGAGGAAATTCAAGAACTGCTGGCTTACAATCAAAATAAATTTAATCATGTTTATCATCGTAAAACTTTGCCCAAAGAATCTGAGCCTCACATACAGGTTTGGCGACAATACATGACTGAATCTCACCAGATTGGCGTGTATGCAGTCCTTAAAGCTCATTTAGTCCAGTTTCAGTTTCCCATTAAGCAAGGCATCAGTCAAACCCCAGATTATCGCCAAGCTACCCGGCAAGGTAAGTCAGAAGAAGGAATGTCGTTAAAAACGGGCTTAACTTTCAACCAACCGGAGCGATTGTCCCTGATCCTTTATGAAACCCTAGCGGGGTTGATTCCTGTCATTATTGCGGATGATCGCAATGACTTTATAACTTTAGTTCAAGCACTGACAAAAGGCAATGAACCCTATCTCGTACCGGAGTCAATGGGAGCTTGTATGGTAGGAAACTATAATAATTGGGAGAGAATACGCCAGTATAAAGCACAATGGATAGATCGCAATCCCAACTGTTGTGGTGAGACTGATTGGCAGTTGGAATTCCAACACCTTATTCTCAAAAAAGAATTGTATCAAGATCGATTCATTATCTTAAGTACAGGCAACTATAGCAATGTAAGTGCTCAGCAATTAGGACTCACAGAAAGTCAGTGGCTAGAACTATCCTTGAAAATTCGCTTAGAACATGAATGTACTCACTATATTACGCGGCGGTGGTTCGATTCAATGCAGAATAATCTATATGATGAATTAATCGCAGATTATCGGGGTATCGTGGCGGCTCTAGGATATTACAATGTCGATTGGTTTTTGCACTTTCTCGGATTAGAATCCTTTCCTGCATATCGTTCAGGCGGTAGACTAGAAAACTATAAAGGGGAGCCAGCTTTATCCCCAGGAGCGTTTAAAATTCTACAGAAATTACTTAAAAAAGCTGCAGAAAATCTAGCCCGATTTGAGCAGCAATACATAAAACAGCCAAGGAATTCAGTACAAGAAACCGCACTGTTGTACGCTTTGACCAGCCTTCGACTTGAGGAATTAGCTTCAACAGAGGCTATCGGGCTACTGAATAGAGCTATGGAGGAAATCCAAGAGGTAGGAGTAGGGATTTAATCGCTAGTTGTCGACAAAATAAAGATATGCTAAACTAAAATGAATGTTAATGGTTGAGTTACCCTATGAAAAACGTACTACTCCAACAACTAAATAATAGTGATTTTCAATGGCTAAAAACCCATGGAGATCGTCAGCAAATTCCAGCGCAAACTGTATTGGTTGAGCAACATCATCCAGTCAATAACTTTTATATCATTCTTCAAGGAGTTCTGGTGGCTACAATGGCTAAAAACCAAAACCGCATGGATCGGGTTTTTGCAGCCTTAGAAGAAGATCAAGAATTAATGCAAGAAATTACTCGTTTTGAGCCGGGAGAAATGTTTGGAGAAATATCTTTTTCTGAAACTAGCCCCTCAATTACTACCGTCAAATCCCTAGATAACGTCTTGGTCTTGGTCTTACCTGCTAAGCAATTACGAGACAAACTAGAGCAAGATATAGGTTTTGCCGCACGGTTTTATCGCGCTAGTGCTATATTGCTTCTAGACCGGTTTAATTACCTAGTCCAACTTTTTTTGACTCATAAAATTGGACAAATTCCTCCCTTACAAGATGTCCCTCTGATTTTTGGAGAACTTAGTGATAGTGATGTTGACTGGATGATATCTTCAGGTCAATTAGAAGAATTGAAAGCCGGTGAAATTATAATTTCGGCTGGACGACCTGTAGAAAACCTTTATATTATCATCCAAGGAACGATTTCTGTATTGGTTTCTGAAGAAAGAAAAAACCCTTTGAGTAGTATTTTTGCAGCCCTTGAGAATGATCAAGAAACCCAAGAATTGCTGCAGCGAGAAATTGCACAGATGGCCAAAGGTAATCTCGTAGGAGAGTTGGCCATTCTTGACACACATCTTTCTTTTTTGACCTATGTAGCTTTAGAAAATTGCACCGTTTTAAAAATACCTCGACAAAAATTTCTGCTCAAACTAGAACAAGATGTAGGAATGGCTGCTCGCTTCTATCGAGTTGTTCTTATGCTTTTATCTCAGAGGTTACAGAACCTGAGTAGTCGCCTAGGCTATGGCAGAACTGAGTATAAAGTCGGGCAAAGTCTCTCAGAGGATAGAGTATATGAAGATGAGATCGATGTAGCCAGCATGGATAATCTCACCTTAGGGGGGGCGAGACTTGATTGGATGCTAAAACGATTAAAGTTGAAGGCAAATTAAACTTAGACATTAATTAGTATTTCCTCACAATTTATATTTAGGACAAGATTATGCCAGAGCCAAAAGACGGTTTGTTTCGTCAGGAATCTCTAGAAAAACTCTCGTCTCCAGAGCGGCTTGACGAACTCATGGAAGTAGTTAATCCTAGGGCTTGGTTGTCTTTGACAACGATAGGAGCCTTGATAGTGGCTACATTAATCTGGAGCATTTTAGGAAAAATTCCCATTAACATTAGTGGTACAGGTGTATTGATTCAACCACGGCGAGTAGTTCAGCTACAGTCTTCAACTCAAGGTCAAGTTTTAGAAATATATATTAAACCCAATTCCATCCTTAAGAAAAATCAAATAATTGCAACAGTTGACCAATCTGCTCTCAAGAAACAACTTCAGCAACAACAAGAAAAATTGGCTCAACTGCAAGGACAAAATCGGCAGACAACGGAGTTACAAAAAGAGCGAATTGCTCTAGAAAAACAAAATCTAATTGCACAGAGAATGAATTTAGAGCGGAGCTTACAACGAGAAAAAATTTCCTTGGATTTACGCCAAAAAAATCTTGATTCTCTAGTTAATCTGCGAAAAAACTACCAAAACATTTTAGATGAATTTCCCCAAATAGCCCAAGACGTTGAAGAAAAAACCTTCCAAGCTATTCAAGCCAAAGAAAATAGTTTAAAAAGTCAAATTCAACAATATGAAGAATTGCTACCCAAGCTAAAACAAAGAAGTATGAATATAAAAAATCTTTTAGATAAAAATTTAATTACTGAAGATGTATACCTAACAGCAGAAAGAGATTATTATAGCTCTCTCACTCAAAAATCAGAAATAGAAACCCAATTGAAACAAATTAGATTAGATCGGGCAAATACCCAAGAAAAAAAACTACAAAATCGTGATCGCGTTAGAGATCTAGAAAATCAAATCAAAGATACGGATGTAAAAATACTTAATGTGGAACGTGAGTATCGACAAAGTCTTAATCTGATCGATGATTTCAAAATGAAAATCCAAGGAATTCAAGTTGAAGAAGCCAAACTTAATCAACAGGAAAAAGAATCCCTGATTGATAAAACCAACAATATTGCTGAAGTGAAGCGAGGTATTGCTGAACTGCAAAAATCAATCTTAGATAAAAGTGAAATTTTGAGTCCCTACGACGGAAAAGTATTAGAAGTAAATATTGTTAGCGGTCAGGTGATAAATGCAGGCAGCAGGATTGCTTCCCTTGCCACTAAAAAACCGGATAGCCCTTTAGTCGGTATTGCCTATTTTCCTGATAAAGATGGCAAACAAATTCAGAAGGGTATGCAAGTTCAAATAACACCCAGTATGATTAAACGGGAACGTTATGGGGGAATTTTGGGAAAAGTGACTGAAGTTTCCCCTTTTTCCGTAACGACTGAGGATATCGCTACTATAGTCGGCAATCCAGAATTAGCTCAGAGTTTGAGCGGGCAGCAACCCCGCATTCAAGTGATTGCTGAGCTTGAAAGCGATTCGAACAATATTAACAATGGCTATAAGTGGTCTTCATCCAAAGGTCCTGTTCTTGAACTATCGGGTGGGACAACCGCACAAATCCAGATTCAAGTGGGAGAAAGAAGACCGATCAGCTATGTTATTCCGATTCTCCGTTCTTTGACAGGTCTTAATTAAATAAAAAGATGCTCACCAAGTTGACGGCTCAATTGTTACGATCTCACAAGCAGGGGCGTGCCCGTACTCCCACCCTGTTACAAATGGAGGCTGTTGAATGTGGAGCGGCGGCTTTAGGGATTATTCTAGGTTATTATGGCAAAATCGTCCCTTTAACCGAACTGCGTCGAGAATGCGGTGTGTCTCGAGATGGCACTAAAGCCTCTAATGTCCTCAAAGCAGCCCGACTGTATGGGCTAGAAGCCAAAGGGTTTAGAAAATCTCTCGACTCGGTTAAAGAATTACGACCTCCCTATATTGTCTTTTGGCAGTTCGATCACTTTTTGGTCGTTGAAGGAATACAAGGCGATAAAGTCTATCTTAACGATCCGGCTGTCGGTCCTAGAACTATATCAGCCCAGGAATTTGATTCGGGTTATACAGGTGTGGTCTTGGTGATGCAGCCCGGGGCAGAATTTAAGAAGGGAGGCAAAAAAAAGAATATTCTCGAAACTTTAACATCTCGCTTACAAACCTCTCAGCAAGCTCTTTTGTTTTGCCTATTAGCTGGATTGTTGCTAACAATCCCACGTCTAGCCATACCTGCTTTTACTCAAGTTTTTACAGACGATTTGCTAATAGAAAACCGCTACGAATGGCTTCGTCCTCTAATTTTGGGAATGTTAATCACTACCGTATTACAAGGACTTTTAGCTCGTTTACGTCTCCTCTACTTACGACGATTGTTGATCAAGCTCTCTGTCTCAATGTCAGGACAGTTCCTTTGGCATACACTGCGGTTACCCATCGGATTTTATGCCCAACGCTATGCCGGGGAAATTAGTAGTCGAGCTCAACTCAACGACCATATAGCAACCATCCTCTCAGGAAAACTAGCCACAACCGTTATTGATACCTTTATGGTTGTCTTTTATGCTTTGTTAATGGCTTTCTATGATTGGGTACTGACAGGAATTACTATTATTTTTGCCGCCTTAAATTTCTTGGCATTACAGACTTTATCTCGCAATCGCATTGATACCAACATCAGAGTTTCTCAAGAAATTGGCAAAGTTTTCGGCGTTGCTATTGGGGGAATTCAAGCAATCGAAACCGTAAAAGCAAGTGGGTTAGAATCAGATTTATTTACAAAATTTGCTGGCTATTACACTAAAAGCCTTAACTCTCAACAGCAATTAGCGTTGGCTACCCAGATTCTCAATGCTTTACCTGCACTATTGACAGCCCTTGCTACCAGCTTAATCCTCTTGATCGGAGGCTGGCGGGTGATGGCGGGTAGCCTCAGTATTGGTATGTTAGTCGCTTATCAATCTCTGACTAATGAATTTCTCAAGCCGATTAATGATTTAGTCAATTTTGGTAGCACTTTACAAGATTTAGAAGCTGACCTAATGCGCTTGGATGATGTGTTAGAAAACCCCATCGATCCCATAGCAAAATCTGACCAATCAGAAAATTCGGCTGCCTCAGTTACAGTTAATAGAATCTCTTTTCGTTTATCTGGAAAATTAGAGTTGCGAAATCTAACTTTTGGCTACAGTCGCTTTGATCCACCACTGATTGAAAACTTGAGTATTACTTTACAACCCGGACAAAGAATCGCCCTAGTGGGGGGCAGTGGATCGGGAAAATCAACGGTGGCTAAATTGATCACAGGACTCTATCCAATTTGGTCAGGGGAAATCCTTTTAGATGGTATCGATCGAAACCAAATCCCTCGATCTATCCTCGCTAATTCTTTAGCTATGGTAGAACAGGAGATATTTTTATTCGCAGGAACAATCAAGGAAAATCTAACTCTTTGGGATTCAACTGTTCCCGATGCTGATTTATTTAAAGCTTGTCAAGATGCAGCTATTCATGAACTGATTCTTAACCTTCCAGGTGGCTATAACACCCAATTAAGTGAGGGAGGAATGAACTTGAGTGGCGGACAACGCCAAAGATTAGAAATCGCTAGGGCATTGGTGAGAAATCCGGCTTTGCTGGTCTTAGATGAGGCGACAAGTGCTTTAGACGCAGAAACTGAGTTGATCATCGATCGCAATCTGCGGCGTAGAGGGTGTTCTTGTATTCTTGTCGCCCATCGACTCAGTACTATTCGAGACTGTGATGAAATTATTGTTTTAGATAAGGGCAAAGTGGTACAACGGGGAAATCATGAACAATTGCGCTCTCAAGAGGGAATCTATACTCGTTTAATTAGTACAGAAAGGACAAAGGATAACGTCGATGAACAAGTCTAATTTAGAGCAAGAGCCAAAATTTGCTCAACTCCATAGCAATGAATCTCTCCTGTTAGATTGGCCGGACACAGTCTGGGTGGTGCGTTCGGGAGTCCTACTCCTATTTGCGCTGCAAGTGGAAGCATCTAAGCTTACCAAGACTCGCTCCTATATGTTTACTATTCAAGCCGGGGAAGCTCTTTTTGGTTCAGAATTAGTCAGAGGCGTTTCCCCAGAACAACAATGGGGAATTTTAGCGATCGCTCTCGAAGAAGCGATCTTGGAAAAACTTACGTTGAGAGATTTAGTTGAGCAAATCAGTCATGGCGATTCAGCCGCCCGAGTGCTTTTACAAGGCTGGCTGAACCATATTAGTCAATGGCTCGCTCAAAAACCTAGCCCTTTTTCCTTACCAGCCGATAGAATTTATATTCAAGATACACATTTTTTATCCTTGCTGTCCGGCCAGGGATTGATGCTTCTTGCCAAAAGAGAAGAGGAAAAAAATATTCTTTGGATAAAAGTAAATCAGGGTAGTATGTATTGGATGGGGTGTGAAGCCTTGAAACTAGAAGCCGGTTTACCTATGATTCCTTTGGCTTCAGATATATGTTTAGCTGCACAAACGACGACTGAAGTTTATACCTGTCTGACGGAAGACTTAGAAAACCTAGAAGATTTACCAAAAAGTTTGGCTCAGGTACACCGCTATTGCCTCTACTACTTTAGCCTGGTCAAAGAACTGGAAACAGAAGATGAATTCAGCCGCTTTCAGCAAAGAGAACAACTTAACCGTAGGGCCCTGCAAAGCTCTATGGGAGAGTTGATGTCCGTTTTGCAACCCCAAAAACCTGACCTTTGGCCACCTGGCTCCCCTCTACTGATAGCCGCTGGAGCAGTCGGACGAAGTTTAGGAATTAAGGTTGTACCCCCGGCTCGTTCCGAAGACATCCATCGAGTTAAAGATCCCCTAGAGGCAATCTCTCGAGCCTCCCAATTCTCCACTCGCCGAGTGTATCTAGCTCATAATTGGTGGAAGGGAAACTATGGAGCGCTATTAGCTTACCTAGGTAGCGATCAAAGTCCAGTCGCTTTATTGCCCGAGGGAAAGCATCACTATGTCTTGTTTATTCCCGAATCCCATCAACGCATTCCGGTGACGGCTACAGTAGCCGCCAACCTAGCTCCTGATGCCTATATGTTTTATCGGCCTTTGCCGATATTACTGAAAAATGTCTGGGAAATTTTCTATTTTGGCATTAAAGGCCATCAGCAAGATCTACTCTGGCTCATCTTACTTGGATTAGTAGGTAGCCTCCTGGGAATGGTTACGCCACAAGCAACGGCAATTTTAATCAATAATGCTATTCCTGATAGCGATCTCCTTCTCTTGGGACAACTGGGTTTAGCTTTAATTGCGGCAGCCTTTGGTAAATCTATCTTTGGTTTAGCCCAAGGAATTATAACCATACGGATAGAAAATGTAGCCGATAGTAATTTACAGCCTGCGGTGTGGGAGCGACTCCTCAAACTTAGCCCCAGCTTTTTTCGCAAATATGCCTCCGGTGACTTATTAAATCGTCTGATGGGAATCAGTCAAATTCGCCGAGAATTGAGTGGAGCAACGCAACGCACGTTGTTGAGTGCTGTATTTTCTTTAATTAACCTCGCCTTGATGTTTGTTTATAGTATTCCCTTAACTTTTATTGCCATCGGTTTATCTATTCTCGTTGCCCTAATCACCTTCCTATCGGGTAAACAGATTATTCAAAAACAACGATTACAAGAAAATATTGATGGTCAAATTACTGGGTTAACAGTAGAACTGATTAATGGGGTGGCTAAACTCCGCGTTGCTGCCGCCGAACAAAGAGCTTTTGCTGCTTGGGCAAAACAATATAGTCAAAGAGTCAAATTGCAAGCCAGCATCAAGCGCCTTGATGACAGTGTAACCGTTTTTAACGAAGCCCTTTCCTTAATCAGTTCAGTATGGATATTCTGGTTTGCAATCCTCTTTATTCAAATGGGTGAAGCTCAGGGGGCAGCCGCTACGGCTAAACTGACGGTAGGAGGATTTCTGGCCTTTAATTCTGCCTTTGGCACTTTTTTAGGGGGGACAACAGATTTGAGCAATACCTTAACTGATATTTTGGGGATTGTTCCTTTATGGGAGAGAATTCAGCCAATTTTAACAGCTCCCCCTGAGTCAGATCCTACTAAAGCCGATCCAGGTCGTTTAACAGGACAGATAACTTTAAGTCATGTCACCTTTCGCTATCGAGAAGATGGTCCACTGATTCTAGAGGATGTAAGCATTTCCATTGAACCGGGAGAATTTGTGGCGATCGTTGGACCGAGTGGCAGTGGAAAATCTACTATTTTTCGTTTATTGTTAGGCTTTGAGACGGCTCTAAGCGGCACGATTTACTATGATGGACAGGATTTAGCTGGCTTGAACATTCAAGCAGTTCGACGGCAATTGGGCGTTGTTCTCCAGAATGTTCGTATTTCTGCCGGATCGCTGTTTGACAATATTACAGCAGGGGCTTTGGTTAGCTTGGAAGAAGCCTGGGAAGCTGCACAAATGGCTGGTTTTTCAGAAGATATCAAACAAATGCCCATGGGAATGCATACCGTAATTAGTGAGGGGGGAACTAACCTTTCCGGTGGGCAAAGACAAAGGCTTTTGATTGCGCGGGCCTTGGTGATGAAACCCAAAATTATTTTGATGGATGAAGCTACCAGCGCTTTAGATAACCGAACCCAATTGATCATTACAGAAAGCTTAGATAGGTTGAAAGCTACTCGCGTCGTCATTGCCCATCGTCTGAGCACCATTCACAATGCTGATAGAATTTATGTAGTTGAAGGTGGGCGCATAGTTCAAATCGGGACATTTGACCAATTGGTTAGCCAAGAAGGATTATTTGCCAGATTGGTAGCAAGACAGTTGGATTGAACGAAAGCGCGTCAGTCCCCACCCTCACGGCGTGATTGATAATCTGTAAATATATTACTCTTTCTGAGTTCTTTGATTGTCAGAGTCCTGAATTTATCTGAACTTTTCCCGATTGGCAAGCCTTTTGACCGAGGTTAGTATTGTTAGTGTGAATCGAGAAAAGATTGAATCACCCACAGACTTAAGGAGAACACAGTCATGTTCAAGCCATGTTAGGCGCAGCCGAAGATCGCGACAGCTTTGTCGAAACCGCCGTCAGACTAGGACAAGAAAATGGCTGCAACTTCACTCTTGACGAAGCTAATGAGTTTCTTAACACCAAGAAGGGAGATGCGGAACTGAGCGAACAAGAGTTAGAAGCTGTAGCTGGCGGTCGCCGCCGGCCTTGTAACTTAGGTACGCGACTCACTGTCTGTATCATTGTTAGCCGCAACTGCTGGGTTGCTACTTGTTAGAATCAGCTTTCTGGAAACCTCGAAAAATACCTTGCTGAAAAAGACATACACTTTTGGTGCTTTCTTGGCAATAAGTTGAGTATAGTTAATCGAGGTTTCCCTTATTAGGGTAATACCAAATCCGCTTTTCAAAGTAGCGTTTCTGTAGGGGAGCAAGGAGAACACTTCAAGCCATGTTAGGCGCAGCCGAAGATCGCGACAGCTTTGTCGAAACCGCCGTCAGACTAGGACAAGAAAATGGCTGCAACTTCACTCTTGACGAAGCTAATGAGTTTCTTAGCATCAAGAAGGGAGATGCGGAACTGAGCGAACAAGAGTTAGAAGCTGTAGCCGGTGGTGCCAGTCGTATCGGTCGCATATGTCGTACCACGCTAGTCATTTGTTTTGGTAGAGGTGGCACGATTATAGGCCCACCTTCAGCATAAATGAGATGCTCCCGTCTGTATCATTGTTAGCAATCTTACAGATGCTACTTGTTAGAGTCAGCTTTCTGGAAACCTCGAAAAATACCTTGCTGAAAAAGATAAACACTTTTGGTGCTTTCTTGGCAATAAGTTAAGTATAGTTAATCGAGGTTTCCCTTGTTAGTCTAAAAAGGGGTTAAATTGGTGTAATTTTAATTTTCATCAGATCGAAGATTAACATTGTATGCAACAGAATGGTTAATTATTCATTAACTGAATTGAAGGGGTTGGCTTGGCTTCAATATTCGGAAATGACCTTTCCTTCTTATCAGACTGCTTTACAAAGTTTGCAGTTTGAAGACTCTCTTGTTGCCATTGGCGCAAGTGTTGAGCAAAAACCAGTTGGCTTAGGACTGGCTAGGCTTTACCCTGAAGAAAAAGAAGCTATCATCCTCTCCATCTTTGTTAAATCCCCCTATCGTTGTCAGGGGATTGGCACAGCCCTACTCGCGCATTTAGAGCAGGTGTTTAAGCAACGAGGTTGTCGGTATGTTGAATTAGTTTATACAAGCGACCAAACGACAACTCCGGTTTTAGAACATATACTGAAAAAAGAAGGTTGGACGCCGCCGGAGTTCCGAGTGTTAATCTGTAAAGCGATCAAAGAGCAGATGATTCAAGCACTCTGGCTACACAAATATAGGCTACCTGCTGGTTTTACAATCTTTCCTTGGTCTGATTTAACAGAGACAGAACGAAAGAGGATTTTAGAAAAACAAAATACTCAGCCGTGGTATCCAGAAGTTCTTTCGCCTTTTTCAGAGGAGGACAAAAGAGAGCCACTCAACAGTTTAGGGCTTCGTTATCAAAAAGAAGTCATCGGCTGGATGATAACCCATCGTCTTGCGCCAGATACAATCCGCTACAGTAGCCTTTTTATCAAGGAAGAGCTACAAAAGATCGGGCGTGGCATTCCTTTGTTAGCCGAGTCGATTAAAATTCAGTGTAGTAGCCACATTCCCTATGGAATGTGGACAGTATCCAAGGATAATCCAGCCATGTTGAGTTTTGTTAAACGCCGAATGGCAAACTATATGATGTCAATTAAAGAGTCTAGAGGTGTTTCTAAAGTGTTATAGTGAGTCTGACGGGGAGACAAACTAGGCTGAATGCTTTATCTGATTAAAATAAAAAGAAGGAGACTGTTTCTGTGAGCGCAACCCCATCTGATTTAAAACCAGAATTAGCTAAGATCGTCAGTCAAGCTACGTTTATTTCTGAACGTCTCAGCCCTCAAACAATATCGACCATCTCAACCCCATTTAATGAAGAGATAGCAAATACTCGTTTCAATCATTGGTGTAAGGTCAGTGCGTCTGGAGATTGGGATAAATTTTACAAACGTCTAGAGTGGAATGGTTGGGAACGCGATACAGTTTTGCGAGTACTTGGCACAGAATTAGAACCTGAAACTCACTCCTTACCCAGTTGGGCTTTAACCCTAGCTGAGATTATCGAAACAGTTGCACAATTAACCCAAGAAAATATTGAACCATTTCCCCAAGATTATAATGACCCTAAACCCTTTGAAGATGTTTTTTTACCTTTGGTTGTGGTTGGACGACAAAAACTTCTTACTCGACTAGGAGTAGAATCATTATCTGACGAAAATTTGCCTTTAAAACGATTGGAAAAATCTGCTTATCTAAGTCTAGAAGATGGTCTTTACCAAAGACTTTTTTATCTTTTAGCAAAAACTTTAGATTTCGAGTTTTCCCATTCTCGTCCCCTGGGGAAAAACTTGCTCAATTTGATAATTCCGAATAATAAAACTACATCAGATAACAAAAAATATAAGGCTTTTGTTAATAAATTATTGTCAGATGGATTGTTGGGTTTTTTCCAAAAATATCCTGTATTAGGTAGGTTTAGTGCAACCACTATTGATTTTTGGGTTGAGTCAACAGCAGAATTTCTAGAAAGACTGGAAAATGATTTATTAGAAATTAAGGAAGAATTTTCCCAGATAAATGAGTCGATTGATTCTAAAATATCAGAAAATCAGCTAGGGAAAATTAAAGAAATTAAGCCAGACTTATCTGATCTTCATCATCAAGGACGTTCTGTAATCGTGCTTACTTTTGCCTCGGAACTAAAGTTAGTTTATAAACCGAAAAAGATAGGGGTTGACATCGCTTTTAACCAACTTTTATCTTGGTTAAATCAACAATTAGAAAAGTTAGAAGGTTCTGAAAGCTCCCCCTTGAAAATTCTTCGGATTTTAGACAAGCAAACCTATGGATGGATCGAATACATTGAACAAAAACCTTGTGAAGATACCGCCGCTGCTAAACGTTTTTATTTACAGGCGGGAAGATTGTTATGCTTGTTATATTTTCTAGGAGCAAATGATTTTCACCACGAGAATTTAATTGCCTATGGCGATCAACTGGTGATGATTGATCTAGAAACAATCATGCACCATGAAGCTAAATGGATGGAAGAGTCGGAAGATGAAACAGCCGGAGAAGCAGCGCTGAATCAATTGTCTGATTCAGTCTTACGCACAGCATTGTTGCCGACTTGGGAGTTTAATATCGATACTTCTGTTGCTTATGATGTTAGCGGATTGGGTAGTATTGATATTCAACCTGTGCCGGTACCATTTCCCGTCTGGAAATCGATCAACACCGATGATATGTATTTAGCACACGAGAAAGTAGATAGACCCCTGCAAGCTAATATTCCTATGCTTAATTCACAGCCACTTTACCCGAATGATTATCTAAAAGAATTGATTACAGGCTTTGAACAAGTATATCGTTTCTTGATTCAACAGAAGGAAAGCCTATTAGCAGCAAATGGACCTTTATCGCCATTCCAGACACAGGTAGTCAGATTTCTGTTCCGTTCCACCAAAGTTTATGGCGCAGTTCTCAATAAGACGCGAGGGCCAGAATTTCTCAAACATGGACTAGAGTGGAGTATTGAAGCAGATATCTTGAGCCGTGCCTTTCTCAATAGCAAAAATAAGCCTCAAGCTTGGCCTATTCTAGAGATGGAACTTCAAGCCATCTCCTTAGGAGATATTCCCTATTTTAGTGCTGCTACGATAAGCGATGACCTTAATTTAGGTGGTGAACAGACTATACCAGAGTATTTTAAAGGATCATGTTTTAATCAAATTGAACAACGATTAAAACGGATGAATGAAACTGATTTAGCTCAACAATCTAGAATTATTCAGTTAGCTTTTCAGTCAAAAGTTGCTGGAAGTTTCTCCTCAGAAAGGAGCAAAATTGAGTCTAAAAATCAGGAAGAAATTACTAAGAATCTGTTGACTGGCTCCCAGTTTCTTACCAAGGCAATAGAGATTGCTAAAGAAATAGAAGACCAGGGAATTATTGGTTCTGATGGTAGTCTTTCTTGGATTAGTTTAGCTTTTGTTCCGAAAGCAGAGAGATTTCAGCTACAACCTTTGGGAGAAAGTTTCTATGATGGCAATTGCGGTGTTGCTGTCTTTTTTGCCGCCTTAGCCCGTGTGACAGGTGACAGTAAATTTGAGAACTTAAGCCTTAAGTCTCTTCAATCTTTACAAAGCTTCTTACAAAATGCGGATGCTGAGGCAATCAAAATTTTTGCCGATAACTTTGGCATCGGTGGCGGAGTAGGACTAGGGGCGATTATTTATTGTCTCGTCAAAATCAGACAATTTCTCGATTTACCCCATCTCTCTCAAGAAGCACAAAAAGTTGCTCAATTTATGAGCCAAGAGATTATTGATAAAGATACTAATTTCGATATAGTTAAGGGTGCTGCTGGGACAGTTTTATCCCTTTTAGCTCTTTATCAGGATACGGGGACAAATTTTGTTTTGGATAAGGCTCAAGCCTGTGGTCAACACCTGCTGAAATTTTGTGATTTGCGCTATAACGAGAAATCAGATACCTATAAACCATTGACTGGCTTCTCTCATGGGGCCGCCGGAATTGCCTATGCACTTTTACGACTCTATGAGGTGACTCAAGACCAGGCTTATTCAAGAGGCGCACAACAGGCGATCGCCTATGAAAATAGCAAATTTCTCCAAGAATTTGGGAATTGGCGTCAAATCATCCCAACTGAAGAGCCTTCTGCTGCGCCAGTGTTTTGGTCAACTTGGTGCTATGGAGCTCCTGGTATTGGTTTAGGACGTTTAGGCGGTTTATCAAGCTATAGAACTGAAGAAATTCTCGCTAATATTGAAGCGGCTCTCAAGACAACTCAAGAGACTCCCTTGCAGCAAGTGGATCATTTGTGCTGTGGCAATTTAGGTCGCTGTGAAGTTATGTGGGTCGCTGCGCATAAACTGTCTAATCCGCAATGGTACAGTGCTGCTCAAGAATTAGCAAGTCGAGTAGTCAATCGAGCTTCTCAAACAGGCAAATATGAACTATTTTCTGATTTGCCGACATCGGTATTTAATCCCTGTTTCTTTCAGGGTTTGTCCGGTATTGGCTACCAATTTCTGCGCCTGGCTCATCCTGAGTCTTTACCTTCTGTATTACTTTGGGAGTGAGCAGCCTGTCTTAATAGGGGGGAATTAAATTAATCGTGCCGACCAACTTTAATTCTAATGAAGCGATCACCTATAGTGTTGCCTTAGTAATCATTAGCTTGGTAATATTACTCGGCTTATGGTTGCCAGATTTTTTGCATAAAGATTGAGAGCGTAATGTATAGCGCTACGCGCAAGTCAAAAGTAGAACCTGAGAGGGTTTCGGAGATTGTAAATATCCTAACACGGGCGGTTGCTATATTTCCAGCTTAGGTCGAAGACTGCGCCCCTCCGACTCCAGAGCTAATCATCGAAAATTTTGGGTCTGAAACCCCGTCGTTCTACGACGGCTTTACTGTTAAATATTAGCACATTTACCAAATATATGCTAAAATGTGAGACATGGAAAAAGCCTATTGGTTTCGATTTTACCCCACACCAGAACAAGAGTCGCTATTGCGGCACACCTTGGGCTGTGTAAGATTAGTTTACAATAAAGCTCTCCATCTCAGAACACAAGCATGGTATGAAAGACAAGAAAGAGTAGGATATGCTGAAACTTCTTCAATGCTAACCGAGTGGAAAAAGCAAGAAGAATTAGACTTTTTAAACGAAGTTAGCTGTGTACCTTTACAACAAGGGTTAAGACATTTACAAACAGCTTTCACTAACTTCTTTGCTGGTCGTACTAAGTATCCTAACTTTAAGAAAAAACATCAAGGAGGAAGTGCC
>VYLZ01000231.1_pt1 | contig 19077 bp, 22 predicted proteins | sample 5115361 | NCBI WGS metagenome assembly VYLZ01 (sample SAMN12291805, study PRJNA351875) | freshwater metagenome | isolation source: freshwater lake | place: USA: Michigan, Sixteen Lake | collected 2013-08-07 | reverse complement strand
CCAAATTCCCATTTGATCTCTGCTATATATTTAAGACAGTCTTCTTCGGTTTTAAAATACTGATTGAATTTTATTGAGTTCACACCTACAAAAGTCGCTCTATTCTCCAATCCCCAAAAGTACAATTATTTTGGGATGACTAAACGCCTGTACCTATAATTCATAATCGTAAAGCAAAAAAAAAGGCGACATTTCGTTCCCTTCTTTCCTCCCTACAGGTGCTCTCTTATAATTTTTGTCAGATTTTCGGTGGGCACTACACCAGATTGCCGCCATTTTATTTCGCCCGTCTTAAAAAGAATCAACGTTGGAACGCCCCGTACTTGGTAAGACGAAGCGATGGAGGGATTCTTATCCACGTCTATTTTGATAACTCGCACCTGATCACCCATGGTGGCTTTCACTTGGTCCAGAATAGGTTTCATCATTTTACACGGCCCACACCATTCTGCCGAAAAATCAATCAACGTGGGAATTTGTCCTTTTATTAACTCAGAAAAATTTGACTTTGCCATAAAGTAAAATCGAATGCTAAACTACTAAAATCTTAGGGAGCATAGTTACTTTAGATTTTATCGAATTAGAAATGAGGCAGGCTGCTTCTGCTTTTGCTAGTACTCTTTCTGTACGCTCTCTGTCTTTTTCATGGCCAATCGTCACTGTGGGTTCAAGAATGACTTCAGTCATGAGAAACTTGCCCTCTACCTGATCTAGTTTCCCTTTTGAATTGCATTGAAAAGAGGAGAACTCCAGCTTTGAATTCTCAGCAATTGACAAAAAGGTAGTCATCAAACATGCCTTTAGGAAATTCAGGTGGGGTAGCCACTTCAATACAGCCATTTTTTTGATCAGAAGCGTTTGATAACTCGGGTGAGCACATTACCCCTTTTCGATCATTGCTCCATTGAATTTGAACATTATAAAAATGGGGCTCCATATTTTAAATTTTTGATTGAAGGGAAGCCCAGCCACCCCCATTATGGACTTCGGTATAGCCATTCGATTCCAGTATTCGCTTTGCCATTCCACTTCTTCCGCCAGATGCGCAGCAGGTGATGATGACTTTATTCTTTGAAATTTTGGAGAGATTATTAGCAAGGTGGTCGACTGCAATATTAATAGAACCTTTGATGTGACCTTGTGCATATTCGCCTTTGCTGCGGACGTCTAATATTATAGCTCCTTCATTCTTTAGTTTTTTAAAATCAACACTCGGGCCAAGGCCTACTAAGTTTAAAACAGATTGTAACATAGATAATGCGGTTTGAGTAGTTAAATAATTTATTAAAATTGATCGTTTGAGTTCGCTTTCTTGGTTTTATAAAACAGACTGAAAAATAATCCGCCCATTAGGGCTCCGTACAGCGATGAATGAACCGGATTGGACGTGATCGGACAAGTTCCAATTATACAGCCTATTTCTTTCCAATATAGAAAGCCTGCTAACATGCCCACTATAGCGCCAATTAGGATTAGGGCAGAAGCTCATTAAACTAGTGGCAACAAAAACAATAGCCAATACTGCTAAGATGATTGCTGTAGTACCTGAAATGACATTCGTAAAATAAAGAACAGCAACAAGTGCCGCAAGCATCACCCGGATGACTCTATCGGCAGAACCCATATTTTTTTTCATAAGAGATAGTTTGATTATGATTCAAAACTACCGCTTACATATCTTGGAGTTGGTGACGAACGTCACATAAGCGTAATTTTATTTCGGGATAGATGGATAAGACCCTCATTTTCCATCTGTTTGGCCACCCGGGAAACCACTTCGCGTGCCGTTCCCAGTTCTTCGGCCAATTGTTGATGGGTAACTTTGATTTCCTTAGAATTGGCCAGTTCTGATTTTTGCTTTAATAAATGAAGCAGTCTGACATCGAGTTTTTGGAAAGCGATCGCGTTTACAACGGAAAGTAACTCTTCAAAGCGTTTATGGTAAAGCTTAAAAATGAAGTCCGACCATTCAGGAAATTTCTTCACCCACTCACTCGCTTTATCAACCGGGATCAATAAGATCTCAGCATCTTCTTCAACAATTGCTTTTATTTTGCTTGTCTCATCGTGAATGCCACCCAGGAAAGACATGATACAACTTTCGCCTGCCGTGATGTAATACAACAAAATTTCATGTCCGTTGGCATCGGTTCTCACTACCTTCAGACTTCCGCTTACGACTAATGGAATCGATTTGATGTAACTGTCTTCCTGCAGGATGACTGAATCGGCTTTGAATTTTCGTAATTCGCTAAAGGATGCTACCTCGTCTTTTAACAGTGTGTGAAAAGGAGAACTGGATTGCATGTATTATGCCAGCAAAAAGAGAAATATTAATGGAAAAATAATTCCTATTAATGCCAGCTTCCAGCCTCGGGAGCGAAAGCTGTTGCTACCTTCTTGAATAAACATTCCGGTAAAAGCGATGACTAACATTGCCACTCCAAAAACATCCGAGTAATAAATCCACCATTTGCTAGTGTCTAGGTGAAGTTTAGTCATTTGTCCCAGAACAGGAGTAGTGCGATAACTTTCTATTTTACCATTTCTCGTGGAAAGATCAATCGTTACATCATGGTTAACATAAGATATTTTTAGTTTTTCTCCATCGACAGAAAACCTACGTAACTCATCTTCGATGCCTTGTTCGGACGTAAATATTTTGATGAAGTTGTCATTGATTGAATCTTTGTTCACTTGGGCTACAGAAATATCTTTTGATTCATAGGTATACCGTTTTGGATTCCACGATTGGCGATGATTCAAAAAAATTCCTGAAAGAGAAAAAGATATGATCAAACCAACGTAGAAGTAAGCAATGTCGCGGTGGGTATTACGAGCAGTTAGTTTCATAAGAATAGTTTAAGGCTGAAAAAAGTAAAGTGCGTTTTATTTATTATTTGCCGAAAGGATTTAATGCGCTTAAGGCTCGTTTGCCTCCACCCATTTTGTTCATCATCTTCATCATTTTGCGCATGTCTTCAAACTGCTTAAGCAACTGATTCACTTGTTGAATGGATGTGCCACTGCCTTTGGCAATGCGATTTTTTCTGCTCGGGTTTAGTTTTTCCGGATTCTCACGTTCGTCCAATGTCATGGAGCGGATGATGGCTTCTACCGGTTTAAAAGAGTCATCATTGATGTCTACATCTTTCATGGCTTTGCCCATGCCAGGTATCATACCCAGCATATCTTTCATATTGCCCATCTTTTTGATTTGTTCCAACTGCTTCAAAAAGTCATTGAAGTCAAATTGGTTCTTGCGCATTTTGGCGTTCAGCAATCGTGCTTCTTCTTCTGTAAAAGACTGCTGTGCTTTTTCCACCAAACTCACCACATCGCCCATTCCTAAAATACGCCCGGCCATCCGATCGGGATAGAAACGATCTAATGCTTCCATCTTTTCACCCGAACCCACAAACTTGATCGGCTTTTCGACCACGCGTCTAATGGACAAAGCAGCCCCACCGCGTGTATCGCCATCCAATTTGGTCAACACCACTCCATCAAAATTCAATCGGTCATTAAAAGCTTTGGCAGTGTTCACGGCATCCTGGCCTGTCATGGCATCCACTACAAATAGTGTTTCGGATGGTTTGAGTGTCTCCTTCAACTTGGCGATTTCATTCATCATTTTTTCATCTACTGCCAGGCGTCCGGCTGTATCGACAATGACTACTCTAAAGTTGTTTTTCTTAGCATGCTCAATGGCTGCTTTCGCGATTTTAACCGCGTCTTTATTTTCGGGTTCTGCATAGACCTCAACTCCAATTTGTTGACCTAGTACTTTCAGTTGGTCAATGGCGGCCGGACGATAGATATCGCAAGCGGTTAACAATACTTCTCGTCCTTGTCGTTTTAAGTAACTGGCTAATTTACCGGAGAAGGTAGTTTTACCAGAACCTTGTAAACCAGCAATCAAAATAACGGCAGGGTTTCCTTCAATTCTAATATCTTCGCTGGCTCCGCCCATCAGCAGCGTGAGTTCATCATTTGTAATTTTGGTTAATAATTGACCAGGCGAAACGGCTGTCAATACATTTTGACCAAGTGCCTTTTGTTTGATTTCATCAGTAACTTCTTTGGCTACTTTATAATTTACGTCTGCATCGATTAAAGCCTTCCGGATGTCCTTAACCGTGCTGGCTACGTTGATTTCCGTGATTCGGCCCTGGCCTTTAAGGGTTTGAAATGCTTTTTCTAGTTTGAGACTTAAGCTGTCGAACATGGTTTTGTTAAAAAATTAGGGTGCAAAGGTAATGGCTATTCGAAATTTTACCTAAACGCTAGATAATCAAAGGTTTCCCCTGCATTAAATTCACTTTTGTTGGAAGGCAACTCCAAAAAACCATCCACTTCTTTCAAGTTTACAGAATCGCCTGAGCCTCCGCCTGCAATTGGTTCGGCCAATAACCTTCCTTCAACATTGGATAATTTAACTTGAAGAAAATAAGTAAGTTCACTTTTGAAGGAGAAATCTGCACTTAAGATGGCTTTGGGAACGAGATATCCAGTGCCCATGCTTTGTAAAAACCAGGGCTTCACATACCTGTGGAAGCATAAGAACGTAGAGACAGGATTACCGGGCAATGCAAATACAAACTTGTTTCCCAACGAGCCAACCCACATAGGCTTGCCGGGTTTCTGACTTACTTGATGGAAAAGTTTGTGAACGCACAACGATTCTAAAACCGAAGGAACAAAGTCAAATTTTCCTTTTGAAACACCACCGGATAGAAGAAGTACGTCAAAATCAAGAAGAGCTTGCTTGATCTCTGTTTGAAGTTGATCCTGGTCATCGGCCAAGTGGAGTAGTTGTGAGGCAATGCCCAATTCGGCAAGTGCAGCCTGCAGCGCGTAGCTATTCGATTTCCGTATTTGATAAGGTAATGGAATTTGATCGATGTCAACTAACTCATTGCCTGTTGAAATGATAACAAATTTGGGCGCACTAAATACTGACACCGAAGTTTTTCCAATCGATGCCAGCAGTGCAATTTCTGCTGGAGAGATCAGAGTGCCTACCTCTAGAACCAGTTGATTTTTCTTTACATCGCTACCCTGAAAGTGGATGTTCTGCCCTTTGACCACTTGCTTTGTAACAATGGTTGCGTGCTCCTTGTTGATTTCCAGCTGCTCGTAAGGAATGATTGTATCCGTCCCCTCAGGTAACATAGCGCCTGTCATAATTTCAATGCATCCCGAATTGCTATTCAACTTTTTACGACTCTCTCCAGCAGCTTGAATGGATTCAATTTTAAAATTCACCTGCCCTTCTTGGTAGGAATCAAAAGCCAGCGCAATTCCGTCCATGGTGGTGCGATCAAAAGGAGGGAAGTCACGATCGGCTAAGATCGGTTCTGCTAAAGTTTTGCCCAGACACTCATTCAGGTTGACATTGCTTGTTTTCGGTTGAAAAAGATTGGAAAGAATTATGGAAGTAGCTTCCTGTACACTGACCATGTTTTAGTAATTTTAGGCTAGATGAAAAATAAATTTACACATATCCACGCATCTGGCAATCCTCAAATGGTGGATGTTTCTGAGCAAGCGGTTGTTTTTTTGGGGAAGGAGATCATGTCGCAGTTGCAAGATGACGAACTGATTACGAAAAAAGGACCGGTTTTTCAAACAGCCATTATTGCTGGCGTCATGGGAGCCAATAAGACTTCTGAATTAATTCCTTTTTGCCACCCACTCGGGCTCGAGGATGTTCAAATCATCATTACTCCTAAGAAGGAAAAAGTGATCATTGACGCGACTGCCAGGGTGACCGGCAAGACCGGTGTCGAGATGGAAGCGCTGACAGCTGCTTCAATTGCTGCACGTGTACGATATGTGCAAAGCTTTATCTCATGACATTGTAATCGAAGAAGTGAAGTTGATGGAGAAGGCAGGTGGCAAGAAAAATTTCAAAAGAAAATGATGGTTATAGTTGAATTCATACATCTTGTGTTGTGCCTTCATTCATCAGGCTACAATTCGATAATCAGCATAGAAAGAGCCCCTTAGAATTCATTCCATCATTCTTTACTGGAATTTTGGACACTATTTTTTCTGGCGCCCACTTGAAATTTATTACCCGCATCCTGATTTCTTGTTAATCGCCAAAATTGAACAAATTCTGGTGGCTAGATTTATATTAAAATATCATCAGCATGAAAGCAGTGAAGAATTTTTTGCCGCTCGTTCACTTCAACTCCATCAAATTGCAACTAGCCACGACCCTGTTGGGCGCGCTCATGATTGCAATGGCTATTGGGACGGTGGTGGTGATGATCGTAAGTCGATTTTGATTTTAAGGGTGGGCTGACACCCATTCCTCGCCACCATCAAAGACTTCTTTCTTCCAGATGGGCACAGTTTGTTTGAGACTATCAATAATGAACTGACAAGCCTCGAAGGATTCCTTTCTATGTGCGGTGGAAACCGCCACGACAACCGCCACATCACCAATGTTTAGCGTGCCAACCCTATGGCTGACCGCCCAGCCTTGAAGCTTCCATTTGTATTTTGCAAGTTCAATGATCTTTTTGATTTCAAGAACGGCCATTGGCTTATAAGCTTCGTACTCCAGTCTGATCACTCTCCTTTGTCCTGTTTTTGATCGGACGGTGCCAATAAAAACATTGACTGCACCTGCCTCAGCACGTTCAGCAGATTTGATAACGTACTGAATATCAATAGGATTATTGGTGATTTCTATCATTTCATATTGATGGTTAGCCTCCACTTACCGGTGGGATAAGCGCCACGCTATCAGACTCCTTTAAAACAAGGTCATCTTCCGCATAGGCTTCGTTGACTGCAATAAAGAGTGAATTTAACTTTTCAATGTCTGGGAATTTAAAAGCCAATGCTTTGCGAAGGTCTTCAATGTCTTTGCAGATGCCAAACGCTTTGATCTGAATTCTCATCCAGCAAATATAGTGACTAGTTATTTCTGACTGATCCTCCTTATCTTCGCGAGGTAATGGCTGGTATTACTCTCTACGACAATCACGGTCGCCCTATCAACTATCTCCGACTGGCGGTGACGGATAGATGCAATTTACGTTGCTTCTACTGTATGCCTGAAGAAGGCATCAAGTATCTCCCCAAGAAAGACCTTTTAACTTTTGAAGAGATCGAGCGGTTAGTAACGTTGTTGGTTTCAATGGGCATTTCAAAAATCCGACTGACAGGCGGGGAGCCATTTGTTCGCACTGATTTGATGCAACTTATTCGAAGGATCTCAGTCATTGAAGGAATCAAAGATATTCATCTTACCACCAATGGCATTCTTACCCGACCTCATATTTCGGAATTGAAATCATTGGGCATTGCTTCCTTTAATCTCAGCTTGGACACCCTGAATAAAGAACGCTTTAAACTGATAACCCGAAGAGATGAATTTGAAAATGCATGGGAGACTCTACAGCTTTTGTTGAAGCACGAAATTCCAGTAAAAATCAATACCGTGGTGATGGAAAATAAAAACATCGAGGATATTGTTTCAATTATTGAGCTTACAAAAGTATATCCCATTTCAGTCCGTTTTATTGAAGAGATGCCTTTTAATGGAGAGGGGAATCATTATGTCAAACTAAAATGGACACACAAAGAGATATTGAATCACATCAAGCTTTTCTACCCAACGATTCAAAAAGTAAAAGACCCCGAAAATGCTACAGCCTATCATTACCAAATTCCGGGCTTCAAGGGAAACATAGGTATCATCGCAGGGAGTTTTGAAAACATGTTTGTATGACGATGGTGTATTGAATATCAAGAATTTGATGCGAGAAGGGAAGGGTAATGATGATTTAAGAAATGAATTGTTAAGAGCTTTTGCTCATCGGCCGAAGGACGGATTTGAGGCGGAGGAAAAGCGCAAAACATTGAACATAATGGAGTCAATGTCTACCATTGGTGGATAATAGAACAAGGCTATTTGAAAATTATATAAGATGAAGACTTTTCCAACACTGCTATTTCTCTTCCTTGCGACTATTGCATTTTCGCAAAAGGAAATCAAATCAACTGATTCGTTTACGATTCTAGGCGAAATCAAGTCACAAAAAACAGTTACGCTTAGCGATCTATCTCAGTGGAAAACGCAGGACATCGGTGATGTTGTTATCACCAATCACACAGGCGAGAGGAGGGGAGAAGCCAAGCAACTGAAAGGCGTTTTACTACGCGATGTATTAGAATCACTCGACATCAAATCAGAAAGCCCCAAGCAACTGAGTGAGTTTTATTTTGTTTGCAAAGCAACAGACGGTTACAAGGTTGTTTTTTCGTGGAATGAAATCCATAACAGTAAGGTGGGTGATGCTGTGTTCATTATCACTGAAAAAGAGGGAAAACCTGCTGAACAATTACCGGAATCAATTTTGCTCTTGTCACCGCAAGATTTCAAAACAGGTCGAAGGCACATCAAGTCTTTGCAACTCATAGAAGTAAAACGCGCTCAATAGTCAGATGGAATTTTACGTACTCTTGTTTTCTTTTTTTGTCATTGCATTCATCTATTCTTCTGTGGGTTTTGGTGGGGGCAGCAGTTACCTAGCCTTGCTGGCTCAACCCTTTTTTCAATTACTTCCCGATACCATTCGCCCTACTGCTTTGCTATGCAATATTGTGGTGGTGACAGGCGGAACAATTGTTTTTTACAAGCAAAATAAAATAGACTGGAAAGAGATTTGGCCTTTCTTACTGGCAAGTGTTCCCTTGGCTTTAATGGGTGGATTGTGGAAACTCAATCAACACTCTTTTTTTCTTTTACTGGCAATTACGCTGATCATTGTATCGGTTTTGCTTTGGATACAACCAGAAACGGTGAAAGGCGAAAATCGATTTCTTCAGCGAATCGAGTCAAAGATTGCGCTGGGAGGTTTGATCGGTTTTTTATCCGGATTGGTAAGTATTGGCGGAGGCATTTTTCTTTCTCCGATTTTGCATTTAACAAAATGGGCGGAGGCCAAGCGAATATCAGCATTGGCGAGCGTGTTTATTTTAGTCAATTCGATCAGTGGATTGCTGGGGCAGTTTTTTGGTAGAGGCATGAACTTGGAGTGGAGTTTTATCTTACCATTATTAGTAGTAGTTTTAATAGGTGGGCAGCTGGGTTCACGCTTGGGCGCGATTCGCCTTAATCCATTGTACATTAAAAGAATTACAGCAGTGTTGATCTTACTGGCTGCGTTAAATATTCTGAAAGACCACTTGTAGTCTCAAAGAATATTGAATACAGGAGTTAGAAGATAGAATGCAGCAGACTAAACCGAACACCGAACACCGAATACTCGATCACCATTTACCAAGCCCACTATGAAATCCTTATTCACGTTCCTACTAATCGTTCTAGCAGCAACGACCTACTCCCAAACCCGTGTTTTCCCAGCCGTGCAACGCTACGGAGGTATTTTCGAAATCCCTTATGCAGTTGAGAAGCCTGACCCAACCATGAAATACAATATCGTGGTTGAAGTGGAGCGGGAAAGCGAGAAACCCGATTCACTTAGCTGGGCCTTGAATAATGTTGCTCGTTTGGTCAACTTGCACGTAATGGGCGGTGTGCCAAAAGAAAACCTAGACGTGGTTATCGTTCTTCATGGAGGTGCGACTTATATCACTATGAATAATGACCAATATCAAAAGAAGTACAAGAAAGACAATCCTAATCTTGGCTTGTTTGAGGAACTGACAAAAGCGGGGGTAATGATTTTTGTTTGCGGCCAATCGTTAATTAATCGTAAGGTTGACCGTAGCAAAATGGTGCCTGAGGTAAAAATTGCCACCTCGATGTTGACCACATTAACAACGTATCAATTGAAGGGTTATGCGCTGTTGAAGTTCAATTGAGCTACGAAGTATGATCGTACACCACCACCCACTTTCCGCTTTTCTTCCTAAATAGTAAAGTAAAAACCCCGCTTGGACTATCGGTTTTTCGTTGGAGAAAGTAACGACCAGTTACTAGGCACGCATCCGTTGAGGTAAATTGAAGCCGGATAATCTCGAATCGTAAAACACCCATTGCTTCTTTGGTAGGGTAGCTCTTTTTGTAACGCACCAATGTGCTATCCCAACCATGTGTCATCTTTGCACCGATGAACAGGAGAGAATCAGATTTCCAATAGCCTTGCATGAATCCTTCAATATTGAAGTTATTCCAATCGGCTACCTGTTGCGCCAGCACGGTACGAATGGCATTTCCCTCAGCGAGTTGATCAAATTTTTTCTGTGCCAGAGAAAAAGTCGAAATACAGAGTAGTAGATAAACCAAAATTGCTTTCATTTTTCTTTCTTTTTTGAGGGTTAGGTCGGTGCTACAATCTTTACGACTTCTCGCAAGCAGGTGTGAGCTCTTCCAATAACCAAATCAAATTTGCACATTTGCGCTTCAATAATTGCCATTTTCATGCGAAAGATTAAAGGTTCAGATGTCCTTCCACACATCATTGCTATCGTTGTTTTCCTGCTGGTCACGGTCTTTTTTTTTAGCCCGATATTCTTTGATAACAAATCACTGAGTCAACCCGATATACAACAGTTTCAGGGGGGGAGCAAGACGTTGAGTGACTACCGCGCTTCTACAGGAGAAGAGGGGCTGTGGGCTTCAAATATGTTTAGTGGGATGCCTGCCTATTTGGTAAGTTTAAAGTGGAGCGATGGCCCCGTGGTTTGGACCAAAAAGATCATGGGACTCTTTCTCCCACACCCTGTCAACAATATCTTGATTGCGTTTCTGTGTTATTACATTATGTTATTGGCCTTTCGTGTGCGACCTTATCTGGCCATCGCGGGAGCAGTCGCTTTCGGACTTTCTTCATACATGATTATCGGGCTTTCGGCCGGGCATAACGCACGCATTGGGGCGATCGCTTTTGTTCCACTCGTGCTAGCAGGAATTCATTTGACATTTTTAAATAGACGGTGGTTGGGTTTTGGCGTTACCGCGATGGCCATGGCGCTTCACTTGCGTGAGAACCACTTGCAGATTACCTATTACATGACGCTGATGGTAGGTGTGTACGGATTAATCCAATTGATCTATGCGTGGAGAGAGAAACAACTTAAAGCATTTTTTACATCGGTTGGATTATTGATACCTGCCGTGGTGATCGCGGTCGGTACTTTCTTTGGACAGTTTTGGGCAATTACGGAATATACACGTTACTCCATTCGAGGCGCTTCTGAATTGGTGAAGCAGGGTACTAAAACAAAAGATGCTGATGGCTTGAGCCGTGATTACGCATTCCAATATAAATATGGCATTGGCGAATCGATGTGCTTGATGGTCCCCAATTTTTATGGAGGTGCGAGCACCCAAGCCTTTGTGCAAGACCAAACCAGTGCCTCTTTTAAGGCGTTGGTCAGCAATTCATCGAGTAATGAAGAGGCCAATCAGTTGGCGGGATTTACGGCTCACTATTGGGGGCCACAAGGATCAACCATCGGTGCTTACTATGCGGGAGCGATTGTTGTCTTTCTATTTGTGTTGGGGATTTTGCTCGCTGATAAAAAGTATGTGTGGTGGTTAGTACCCATGGCTGCTTTGAGTTTGATGTTGAGTTGGGGAGATGCGTTTTCCTCCTTCAACTATTTGATGTTTGATTATTTTCCAGGTTACAACAAATTTCGCTCGGTAAGTTTTGCTTTGGTTATTATTCTGCTCGCCATGCCGTTGCTTGGAATGATCGGTGTGGAGCGATTGCTAACCAACGGGGTAGATAAAGAAGCTAAGAAAAAGTTGCTGATTGCCTTGGGCGCGACTGGTGGATTGTGTTTAGCACTGATACTCTTTGCGGGATTTGGAAGTTTTCTCAAAGATGGCGAAGGTCAATTGCCGGCTTGGTTTACAAAAGCAATGAGTGCCGATCGCAGAAGTCTCTTAAGGGCAGACGCGTTTAGGTCGTTGGCTTTTATAGTTTCTATTTTTATCACGCTCTATTTCAATGTAGGAAAGAAGTTTTCTGAGCTTGGTTTCTACGCTTTTTTGATTTTCATGATCACTCTCGATATTGCTATTGTTGACAGACGTTATTTTTCAAAAGATAACTTCCAACGCAAGCGCGATACCTCTTACCATGCCAACTCAGCAGCAGATGACGAAATCTTAAAAGACAAAAGCTACTATCGGGTGTATAATCTACAAAATCCCATGGCCGAAGCGCGAACTTCCTACAACCATCATTCGCTAGGCGGCTATCACGGGGCTAAGTTGCGCAGGTATCAGGATTTATATGATTCTTGCCTGCTGCGCGAAACCCAACAACTGTATCGCGATGCGCAGTCCGGAGGATTGGATTTTAAAAAGTATGGTGTTTTAAATATGCTGAACGCCAAATATGTAAAATATGGTGATGAAGCAGGTAACATCATTCCAAACCCGGAAGCAAACGGAGCAGCTTGGTTTGTAAGGGAGGTGGTAGGTGTAAATTCGCCAACAGAAGAGCTAAAGCAAACGGGCGAATTGAAATCCAGATCCTTTGCCGTTATTGACAATTCAAAATTCAAAATTCAAAATTTCGAGTACGACAGCTTGTCGACCATTCATTTACAGGAGTTCAAGCCGGCTTACCTAAAGTATGAATCGCAGTCATCGAAAAATGGGCTGGCTGTTTTTTCCGAGGTTTACTATCCTAAAGGATGGCATGCTTTCGTTGATGGCAAAGAAATTTTAATACTTCGTGCAAATTATGTGTTGCGAGCATTAGAAATCCCGCAAGGAAAACACACCATTGAATTCAAGTTTGAACCGCAACCCTATATAGTGGGTAACAAAGTAACGCTTGCCTCTAGTTGGGTAGTTCTATTTGTTTTGTTGAGTTGCATTGGCCTTTCAGTCAAAGGCAAGGATGGATTTTAAGGTTTTCTTTTTATGCTATTAACCGAATGACGCGCCCCATGGTGTCGTCAGCATCTCTTCCATATTCGATGCACGATAAAATTGATTTTATCAAGTCTTCAACATTATCGCGATGGTAGCCAAACCTTAGCGCCAACTGGCTGCAGAGCTTCAATTCCTCGTCATGTATCTCGTTGTCTATGCTCATCATATGGATGAGATCATAAAACCGATGAAACCTGCTTTTGCTATCTTCAGGTATCACCAATTTGATCTCTTCGAGATTTTTATGAATTTCTGAAATCTGTTTTTCGTTAAATCCATTTCTTTTAGCAATAGATTTCAATAGTTCTTTTTCTACCTGCGCGAAGTGCCCGTCTGCCTCTGCAACCTCAATCAAATTTTTAATATGGCTTTTCGCGGAGGCATCCGGGTGTTTCAACAGTCCTAGTCGTTCAAAAAGATTCATAAGATTTTCGGTTAACCGACTTCCGATTGGAAATAATCATGCCAGAGGGATATTGATGCATTGGGTGGCCTGTTTTTAGTTAAAAATCAGTCAATCCACAACTTTTTGTCCCAAATTGGTCAATAAGAGTCCCGTTTTAGTCCTTAGGAAATGCTTTTGGCGCTCTATCTAGAATAACATTTTATTCGTCCTTTAAAACGTCTACAGGATTTAGAAGAGCTGCTTTTATGGAATGATAACTTGTGATCAATAAAGCGATAAGCAATGTACCCACCCCTGCAAAAGCATAAATGTATGGCGAAGGCGAAATGTGATAGGTGAAACCTTGTAGCCACTTGGTCATTAGCCAATAGGAGAGCGGAGCACCAATGAAAAAGGCGATGAGGATAAGTTTGATGTAGCCTTTCGAGACCAAAATCAAAATATCTTTTACCGAAGCACCCGAAACTTTTCTAATCCCAATTTCTTTGGTGCGTTGCTCTAATGTGTAAACGATCATGCCAAGTAATCCCAGTGCCGCAATCAATATGCCAAGACTTGCAAGCACCGTTAATGTTTTGCCGAAATTTTGCTGGGCTCTAAAAGTATTGGCAAAAGCCTGATCAACGAACGAGTAATCAAAAGCAACATCACCAGCTTTTTCTTTCCATAGAGTAGTTAGCGAGGCAATTGTTTTCTCCAATGCCGCACTGGTCTGTCCTTCAATACGTAGTACCACATATTGCTTATCTCCTGCGCCAAACAGATTTTTATTTTTAATATGAAAGATGGCCATTGGCTCAATGGGATTGCCCAGCGACCAATAGTGATAATCGTCCACCACCCCAATTACTTCAAAACGCACTTCGCCACCTGGAGATTCTATTTTTTTTCCAATCACAGATTCGTTCATCTCCCAGCCGATTTTCTTTATAGCTGCTTCGTTGAGGATTACTCGATTATTGTCGCCAGGTGTGTTCAACGAAAAATTCCTTCCGTATTTCAACTTAATGTTGAGGGTAGAAAGATATCGTTCATCTGCAGAAGTGAAATTGAGCGAAAAAGTATTTGCCCCCATGCCTTCGGCACTGAACTTATCGCCACCAAATGTATTGGGTGGCACAGAGGTACAAAGCGAAGCACTTACTACTCCAGATACATTGAGGGCGGAGTTGACGGTACTTTCTCCATCACTCAACCGTTCAGCATGACTGAGCACTACTAAGTTCTCTTTATCAAACCCCAAATCTTTTTCTGAGACAAACTTCAATTGTTGAAATACCACAGCCGTGCAAATGATGAGTGCGATTGACACACTGAATTGAAAAACAACCAACCCATTTCTAAATGACTTGCCTTCCTTGCCAGTTCTCAATTTCCCTTTCATGGCTTCGATTGGGTTGAATGCACTGAGAAATATAGCAGGGTAACTTCCCGATAAAAAGCTCATTGTTAAAACTAGAACTAACAGTGTTGTGAGCAGGCGAGGGTCACTCAATAAGCTAAATTGCAATTCCCTTCCCACCAAAAGATTAAAACCTGGTAGCAAGATTTGGATCAAAGCCAAGGCGATCAATAAAGCAATCGAGCAAAAGATGAAGGCTTCCATAAAGTAACCAATGCTCAGTTCTGCTTTTCCTAATCCCAATATTTTTCTAACACTCGCGTCTTTGATTCTCTTTGTGAAATGCGCAGTGGACAAATTCATAAAGTTGACGCATGATAAGAGAATGATAAAAATTGCCACACCGATTAGTGAGTAGATAATTATGAGGTTGCCATCATTGATCAAGCGGTTATAAACAATTTTTGCTGGTAAATGAATACCCGTGATAGGTTGAAGAAACAATTCCCAGTTTTTTCCTGACTTGATATAATCGTCAAACGACATGTTCATTGTCCGTTGAAGAGTAGCTTGGGCATGTTTGCGTGGTATGGTTGCTAATTTTGCTTTTACAGTTTCGATGTTGGCGTTCTCGTCAAGTAAAACGTATGTTTCTAATTGAGTCCATATCCAACTCCAATACATCTTTTTCACCTGAGGGAAACTGTTCATGGACATGAGCATATCAAATTGAAGATACGTATTGGTTGGTAAGTCTTTGGCCACACCAGTTACCTCGTATGTCTTTTGATTTTCGCCAGTGCCCATCAAAATCAATTTCCCTATCGGCTCTTCGTTTCCGAAATATTTCTTGGCTATTGATTCTGTTAGCACAATGGTGTTGGCTTGTCGCAACGCAGAAGCCTCATTGCCTTTTACCAGCTTGAAATTAAACATTTTGAAGAAGTTGGTATCAGCAGCCAATACATTGGTTTGCTCAAAAGAGATGACTTCATTTTTAGTATTGGTATAAGAAACCAAAAAATCCCCCGGAGTATGGATGCTGGTGATCAATTTTACTTCAGTTATTTCTTCCTTCACAGCGTAAGCTACGCCAGGCCCTGTAGAGGCAAATTCGTTGTCGGTGCTTTCGCCCCAAATAAAAGTTTGGTTGACGCGATAGATGTGATCTGCATGCTCATGAAAAGTATCGTAACTAAACTCATGGCGGGCGTATAGGTAAATGAGTAGAGAACTGGCGATACCAACCGTGAGTCCAAGTATATTAATGAAGGTGAAAAGCTTTTGTCTTTTTAGGTTTCTATAGAAGTGGATCGCGTAATGCTTGAGCATGGTTTCTGATTTCGCTTGTATTTGCAAAGAATAGACCAACCACGTAATGGCCTGAAATCACCTTTCATTGCGGATTATTGCCAGACGTACTGTCCATAATTGTTTTTGGGTGTCCGATTTTGGGTTTCAAATTCGGGATCGCTATACTTGTAAGATGCCGGATATTGCAAGAAGGGTCGTCTCTATTTTTAAGCAAAAATTTTCGAGAGAGCCGTTGGTCATTCGCGCGCCCGGTAGGATCAATCTTATTGGTGAACATACAGACTACAACGAGGGTTATGTGCTACCAGCAGCCATTGACCGCGCTATTTATTATGCAATGGCCCCCAGCGGTACGGAACGATGTAATATCTATTCGGCCGACATGGAAGAAGGTGTTTCATTTTCCATTCTTGATTTAAACCCGGGGGAAGCCTGGGTCAATTACTTGATGGGCGTAATGGACGGCTTCGAGCGAAAAGGCTTGCCCATCCATGGGGTCGATTGTGTATTTGGCGGAGATATTCCGGTGGGAGGTGGGTTGTCCTCATCGGCTGCACTTTGCAACGGGTTCGGCTTTGGCCTCAACGAACTTTATAAGTGCGGTTTGGATCCGTTGGCATTGGCGAAAATTTCTCAATGTGCCGAACATGAATTCGCTGGCCTTTTGTGTGGGTTGATGGATCAGTACGCCAGTTTGTTTGGTGAAAGAAATGCTGCTCTTTTATTGGATTGCCGATCGCAGAAACATGAAGTGATACCCGTTCATCTTACCGATCATTCCCTTCTTCTCGTTGATACAAAAGTCAAGCATTCATTGGCTTCTTCTGCCTACAATGAAAGACGCGAAGCTTGTGAGGAAGGTGTAAAAATCATTCGTCAAAGAAATAAAGGTGTTTCGTCTCTTCGTGATGTGAGTCGAACTCTATTACATGAACATCGGGATAGAATGAGTGAGGACATCTTCATAAAATGCCTTTATGTAGTAGACGAAATACAACGCACCCTCCAAGGAGCCGAGTTTCTAAAGTTGGGTCAGTTGGTAGAATTTGGTAAGTTAATGTACGATACCCACTGGGGGCTAAGTCAAGCTTATGAGGTAAGTTGTGTGGAGTTGGATTACTTGGTTGCCTTGGCCGAAGAGGAGAAAATCACTGGTGCGCGGATGATGGGTGGTGGATTTGGGGGTTGCACGATCAATCTAGCCCAAAACGATAAGGCGGAATCATTTAAAGAAAAAGTGATTCGTCAATATGCTGCGAATTTTAATATTCAACCTGAATTTTATTTGGTTAACTTGGTGGACGGTGTTAGCTTGATGGACGGTAAAAGCCAAACCTTATAACCTTACAACTTGAACCTCGAACCTTAACTTTAGATAAATGCAAAAACTACAACTCATCGATTACGTTGTGTTTCTGGTCTACTTTGTAATCGTGTCTTCTTACGGTTACTGGATATATTCCAGGAAAAAACGGAACGATATTGACTCCAAAGACTTTTTCCTGGCGGAAGGCTCACTAACCTGGTGGGCAATTGGTGCTTCTTTGATCGCGTCAAATATATCAGCCGAGCAATTTGTTGGTATGTCAGGCTCCGGTTTCGCCATGGGTCTTGCCATTGCATCTTATGAGTGGATGGCAGCTGTCACGCTGATTGTGGTGGCGGCTTTCTTTTTGCCGATCTACTTGAGAAATAAAATATACACCATGCCGCAGTTTTTGTCGCAGAGGTATAGCCCATTGGTGGCGACAATCATGGCTGTGTTTTGGCTATTGATGTACATCTTCGTAAACCTTACTTCTATTTTGTATTTAGGTGCATTAGCAGTGGAAACAATAACAGGAATAGACCGTACTGTCTGCGTTGTTGGCCTTTCTATTTTTGCGATTTTTATTACCCTTGGCGGAATGAAAGTGATCGGATACACCGATGTGATTCAGGTGATCGTTTTGGTGTTAGGTGGATTGGCTACTACCTATCTGGCGCTCGAGTTAGTGGCGCAAAAAATTAGTGGGGGCGATGTGTGGACCGCTTTGGGCTATGTAAGAGAAAATGCAGCCGACCATTTTCAAATGATTTTACAAAAAGGAGATATGATGATGCCCGATGGAAAAGGCGGGACGGAAGATGCCTACCAAAAATTACCCGGCATTGCTGTTTTAGTGGGTGGCCTTTGGATTGCCAACATCGGGTATTGGGGATGCAATCAATACATCACACAACGTGCCTTGGGAGCTGATCTCCCAACTGCGGTGATCGTTGTTCTACCTGGTATTGCTGCTTTTGTGCTTTATAAAAATGGTTTCTTCCAAACAGAGATGTTGGAGTCGGTTACGATTGATGGAGTTACGAAAGAAGTAGTTAAGTCCGATAAAGCCTACCCGGTGCTTCTGAATTTATTACCGACTGGATTAAAAGGATTGTCGTTCGCTGCGCTCACGGCAGCGATTGTTGCCTCGCTGGCTGGTAAGGCAAATAGTATCTCAACCATTTTTACACTGGACATCTATCAGAAATTTTTCAAGAAAGGTGCCTCAGAAAGAAACTTAGTGAATGTGGGTAAAGGCGCGATTTTGGTGGCCATGCTCATCGCGATTTTTATGGCACCACAGCTAAGTCGTTTTGACCAGGCTTTCCAGTTTATTCAAGAGTTCAGCGGATTGATATCACCGGGAGTTGTTGCCATCGCCTCTGGGGATCGCATTCAATGAGTATTTTCCAGAAATGCCTTTCCTGAATAGAATGAGCTTCGTGTTCTTAACCCTGATCGCCATCATCGTCATCGTCAGTTTAATCTCACCTTATAAACCTAAGAAGGATGGAATTGAAGTAACGGCTGACATGTTTAAGATTGAAAAGTCTTTCGCCATTGGTGCAATTATTCTCATGGGAATTATTTCAGCTCTTTATATTGCTTTTTGGTAAATCGTTAAGAAGTTTGAAAGTCCGGAAGCCCGAAAGCATTTTGCTTTTTGACTTTCGGTCTTCCTGACTTCCGACTTTAAAACTTCAACCAAGTGACACAAGCCGTTTCCCCCACTGATAAAAGAAACCTCTGGTCGGTAATCACAGCTTCTTCTATTGGTACACTGATCGAATGGTACGACTTCTTTATTTTCGGAAGCCTCGCGA
>VYLZ01000197.1_pt1 | contig 19286 bp, 19 predicted proteins | sample 5115361 | NCBI WGS metagenome assembly VYLZ01 (sample SAMN12291805, study PRJNA351875) | freshwater metagenome | isolation source: freshwater lake | place: USA: Michigan, Sixteen Lake | collected 2013-08-07 | reverse complement strand
CTTATGATCGTCTTACGCGCATTTGTTTTATCGACTACGATCGAGTAATGAGCTTAGTGGTAGAGATTAATAACGATCAGACGGAAGAGCGAGAAATTATCGCTATAGGACGCTTAAATAAACTACACGGCGTTAATGTGGCGGAATTTGACCTATTAGTTAGGGATGACTATCAAGGGCAAGGAATTGGTACTGAGTTACTACAGCGTTTAGTCACTATTGGCAAAAAGGAAGGATTAGACGGAATTGAAGGGGAAATTTTAAGGGATAACCGCGCTATGCAGATGATAGCGGCTAAAGTGGGGTTTTCTCTCCATAAAACCCCCGATTTTGTCAAAGCGGAACTTGAATTATGAAGTCTTTTTGACAAGCTGATCACTAATTTTCTGGCTGAATTGTTTGGGTTAATCCTTGCTCTAAAGTAAAGGGAGGTTGCCAATTCAGGGTTTTTTGAATATATCTAGAGTCAACGGTAAGAGAACCAAGCAAGCGATCGATATTATAGGTGTTAAAAGGGAGATTTTTCCCTGTTATAGATTCTACCCTATCACCCAGATAACCTAAGAATCTAAGTAAGGTAGTGGGGACGGGCAGCAATCGACAGGGTTGTTGAATTTGTTGAGCAATGAGTCGAATTAATTGAGGAGTCGAAACAGCTTGGTTATCGCTAATTAAAAATATTTTATTAGCGGCATTAGGATGATCTAAACAGGTAATAATGGCAGCAACTAAGTTACCCACAAAGACAAAACTACGACGATTTTTTATTGCACCAAAAGGTAAAGGTAATCCCCGTTTAATTAGTTTCATCAAGCGCTCCATATTACCCGGATTACCCGGACCGTAAACTAGAGTAGGACGAAGGATTATCCAAGTCATGTTACTATCTTTGGTAAGGTTAATTAAAGCTTGTTCTGCTTGCAATTTACTACGACCATAAGGACTATCGGGATGACAGGGAGAATTTTCTGTGAGTATCCTATCGCTTTGAGTTGTCATCGCACCGATAGAACTGATAAAAATAAAGTGTTTAACTCCTGCTTGAATTGATTGTTGAACTAAGTTAGCTGTACCTTGAGTATTAACCTTAATAAATTCTGCTTCTGGATTGGGAATAGTTTCGTTGATAATATGAGCGCGGGCCGCTAGATGGATGACTATATCAATTCCTTGCAGTGCTTCTTGCCAATCAGTTTTTTCATCGATATTACCAACTTTAACTATTCTTATTGGTGTAGATAAGGAGTGAGATAAATTCTTTCGTACTGCTGCAGTAATCTGGAATTTATGCTGAGATAAAATTTGCAGAAGATAGCTGCCGATAAAACCTGTTGCACCCGTGACTAAAATGTTTTTCATAAAATTATTTTATTAATTATGTTGTTAACCTAATTTACCAAAATTTCCAGCCATACTTACTAAAATAATAAAATGCTGATTGAATAGTCACCCAAGTCAATTTAAGAGATTTTTGCGAACCTCTGGCCCAGTAGTGATAAATATAGGTATTGGGATAAAATACAGACCTATATTTTTCTGCCATTCTCAAGGTTATATCTGCATCTTCTAGATACATAAAAATGTTTTCATCAAAATAGCCAATTTCTTCTAAATATTGACGACGAAACAGCATAAAACACCCAGACAAATAGCAAACGTCGATAATTTTATCATAACCAGTTTCCCTCATTTCATACCAGTCCATATATTTTTTAAACATCCCCTGACTAGCTAATTGCTTCGGTATAAATCTTCTCATAAACAGTGCCAAAAAAGTTGGGTTCTGTTTACAAAGATATTGTATTTCACCGTGGGGATAAAGTATTTTAGGCTGAATTAATCCAATATCTAAATTATGTTCTAAGTAATCTATTAGTTCTAAAATCGTCTTGCTATCAAAGTATATATCGGGATTCATTACTAGATGATAATCATACTTTTTAGACCTAGCAATAGCTAGGTTTTGAGCTTGACTAAAACCAACGTTATTACCATTATTGAAGTAATAATCTATATCGTATTCCTGAAAATTATCAAAGATTTTTTTGAGTTCATCGGTGGGAGAATTATCTACTACTGATAAATTAATTTCTATTGGTGTGCTGAACAGAGATTTAATTGCTTGAGTAACTATCTCTGGGTCATTTTTGTAAAGTACAAGAGAGGCACTGAGTTTCATATGTTTTCCTAATTTAATCTTATATTTTTACCTTGAGATGAATACGCTATTTGATTATTGGTTTAGCTATTGATAGCATAGTCAAATTTTAGTTATTTTTTTACTCAAAAACGCACTTTTTTTTGAGATATTATTAGGGAAAATTGTTTGAGTCAAATAGCATTTTTTTTAAAATTAACATGGATAAATTTTTAAACAAAGCATATCTCCACTTAATCATTTGTCTAATCTCAGCATGATTTTCAGACGTGACATTACTACTGTGTCTTCTGTATTGTAGTAATGGTTTATCTATATACAGTGTTTGTCCATAAATTTCATTAACAAGTCCTATCCACATATCGTGCATAGGAATATCTTCAGGAAAGGGCAAAAAATATTTAAGCATTGGTTGTCGAACAGCTAAAGTGCATCCCCGAAATTTTGATTTGACAAAATTTTGAATCAAACCAGGCCTAAAATCTCCTACCAATTTTGAATTAGGCACCAAATTATCGTGTTCATCAATTACCTGTAAGTTAGTGATAACTAAAGTTACTTCTTGTCTTTGGGTGAATACTGAAGTAACTTCTTTAACTTTATCTGGCATCCAAATATCATCTTGATCACTTAGAAAAATTATATCTCCTTCAGCATTGGTTATTGATTTTTCAAAGTTTTTAATTGCTCCTAAGTTTTTGGTATTTTCCCATAGTTTTATCCGAGAATCAGTAAATTTCTGAATCAGGTTGACCGTTTGATCGGATGAACAATCATCAACTATTACCAGTTCATCATTATATGATAGCTGTGGAAGAATAGATTGTATTTGCTTCTCTATAAATCTAGAGCCATTGTAGGTAGCCATGCAAACTGAAATTTTCATAATTAATTTCTCCCAATCAAATTAATAGTCTAATAGTTGACATTTTCATGATCAGGCTTGAAAACGCAATCTAAAATTTGGATAAAAACTAGACTGCTCTTATTATATCCGCCTTGAAATAGTAGGTTGGTGATTAGATACTTAATCATTTTTAGTCTACTGAAGGAAATTTTTCGATTTTTCAGATAACTGCTAAACTCGGGAAAACAATGGGGCTTTTCTCCTGAATAGCTTAAGAAAAACTGAAGAATTTTAAAATCAGCATTTATTCTAAAAAGTAACCTATTTTTCAATCTAAGCAATAATAAATAAAGGACTGGAATTTTATAAGTATCTTGATAGTATTTCCTGTACTTTATCCCCTCTTCGAGAGCAGCAACTCTAGCACTTGAGTTACCCGCTAGTAAATTATTTTGATGAATTGTTTGTCCAGCTAGAACTTCCTCAATTTTAACAAGTTTAAACCCTGCTAGAGCAGCTCTAGTAAAAAATTCATTATCAGCAACTAGCGTATAATCTAAGTTAAAGTTACCAATTTTTTCAAATACATTTCTTCTGATAAAAACCGTAGGCTGTGGCAGGTTATAGTCAGACAGGAGTTCATATTTGCTAAATTTCAGCCAAGGTAGCAACTCTAAATTTGCTGACGGATAGTACAAGTTAACCCAGTCTCCGTAAACGATGTCGGCATCGGTGCTGTTAAAGACATCAACAACAGTTTCTACGGTGTAGGGTAAATAAAAATCATCTGTATTAAGATAGGCAATTATATCACCCTTAGCCAAGCTGATACCCTTATTAACGGCATCATATACGCCATTATCTTTTTCAGATATCCACCTAAGATTGTATTTGGTTTCCTCATTCCTCAGTATCTCAACAGTATTGTCCTTTGAAGCAGCATCTACCACTATATGTTCCAAATTTGTATACGATTGTTTCTTAATAGAATTTATACACTGCGAAATGATCCAAGCTCTGTTGTAACTGGGAGTGATGACACTAACTAAACTAACAGGATTAAACATGGTTTTCTACTTTTTTTAAGTTCCTTGACTGTGGTTTATTGATATTTAGGAACAGATAATATATTTCTTCTTCGAGATACTGTAGATAATTGAGCTAAGAGGTCTTTCTTTACCCGCATAGGTCATAATTTCCTGACGGTTGGGTATCGGCTGATAAAAATGGTCAGTAATTAGGGTGTAGCCCATATTTCTTAAGAGGGGATTGAATATTTTTCTGGCTAGGGCAAATTTAATATTTTTTCTCCCCTGTTCGGTTTGCATACGGTTAAGTAATTTTTTCAACATTGTCAACCTTCTTTATACTACTAATATTTACCGTCATGTTTTGTCGTCAGAGCCAACTCGGAACTGGTATCCTTTATCAAAATATTGCTACGGCAGCGTGTCACTCATAATGGGCAATTCAATTAACCAACCAGTTCAAGACCGGATTCAATAGGCATATTGGGGACATCTTACCTGATGATCAACTTCTTGTAAAGGTAATTAGTCAGTGCAATAATAACCGTTAATTGAGAATGGACAAAAACCTGACAGGGACTCTATTATAGAGTCCGCCACAGTAAGCCAGTTGCGGAGGAGAGCCGGATCTGCGGGGAGCATCTCACTTTTGTAACCCCTAAATCAGGTTTTTATGTCAAGCTATTTTGAAAGCCTTGCTAGAAACCAGTTTTATGGATAAGTATAATTACTCACTTGCATAAATGAGATGCTCCCGATCTGCGGAGCCGGGGGAAACAATCCATAACTGGGTTTTTAAAGTTGGATTGAGAGTTAATTATACTATCAAAAACGGATTTGGTATGAATTTATCATAAAAACACTATTAACCATGGATTTGGCATTAAGTAGCTAGACACAATTAACTACACATATCTAACCACCTCTTGCATGAGTGCCTTTTGCCTTTTGCCTATCTTAACCAAGAAGTTAATTTTGTCCTATTGCTTATTATCCCTATCCGAGCTTATCACTAATTTTCTGGCCGAATTGTGGTTCTTCGGTTTTTGTTATGCAATGGACGGGGTTATAAGGAATGAAACCCTTATAGAGAGGGACATTGCCGCGATTTTTGTCAATTGTTTTCGATCTAGAGCGAACTAATCAATTAAATCTCTTGCCAGATAAGGATTTAGTCAATTTATGTCACCCGATCGAACCATACCAAGTAACGAAGAACCCGAATTGTTTGGGCTAATCCTTGCTCTAAAGTAAAGGGAGGTTGCCAATCCAGGGTTTTTTGAATATGGCCAATGTTAAGACAAAAATTGATTGAATTAGTTAGATTATACCTTGGGAGCGCATTAATTCTATCTCTTGTTGCAACCCGACTTCTAGAGTACGAGGAGTAAACCCTAAATCCCTTTTAGCTTCTTCGTGGGAATAAGCTTTGTCTTCTTGTAATCGCAAGATTTGTTCTCGTCGCACGGGTGACTTTTTACCTAATGTATTTTCTAATAGAGTAGCTGACCAGATGCCAAATTTTAAGGGAAAAGATAGGGATCGTACCGATTTTCCTAATAACTTTTCTACCAATAAAATTAACTGACGGAAGGAAACAATACTACCTCCGGAAAGATCGTAAGCACCTTTTATATTAGGACATTCCCAGACTTTTAACAACATCTGGGCAATGTCATCAGCGTGAACTGGTTGTAACAGGTTATCCCCAGAACCAAAAATGGGAAAGAATCCGTAGCGGTGACAGAATTTAATCAATTTGTGTAAGTTTTTATCTTGGGGAGAACCATAAATCATTGTCGGTCTCAGGATACAATAAGAAGCAGCATATTGTTGTAAATAGCTTTCTGCTTTTTTATACTCGGCAGAATATTCATTATATTTTGAATACACTCCCGTGGTTCCGATGATAATTAATCGGGGAGTTTGTTGGAATTTTTTTAGACTATTAAGTATGGTTGGTACTTGTCGAAGCTGGACGAGATGGATAATGGTTTGAAAATTATTTTCACTAAAAATTTGCTGCCAAGTTTCTGGAATCGAGCTATCACCAATATGATAGATTATGGGTAATCCTAGACTATCTAACATACTGCGATCGCTAGTAGGGCGAATTAAACAATGTATTTCTATTTCAGGCTTAGTAGATGCCAAACGTTCCATGAAAAAACCACCTGGCAACCCTGTAGCACCTGTGATTAACAATTTATTCTCAATCATCATTTTTAGTCCTTTTCTCTAAAACTTGCTCATAAACCTGAAAGGTTTTTTCAAACATCTTCTCAAAAGTATATTCTGCTTCGTAGCGTTTGCGTCCTGCCGCTCCCATTTTAGTCCTGAACTGAGCATCTAGAACTAATTGTAATAGTCTCTGGTGTAAAGTGTTAACATCTCCCCAGGGTACAATATAACCTGTTATTCCTTCCATAATTGCTTCTGACGCTCCCCCAACATCGGACACAATCACTGGTAGTCCTGCTCTCATTGCTTCGATTGTGGTGCGAGGAAACCCTTCCCAATTAGATATTAAAGTAAATATTTGGGCTTGGGCTAATACTTCTGCTACATTGATACGAAAGCCTAAAAAATTAATTCTGTCGATAATTTTTAGCTCCTTGGCTAAGGTTTTAATTTTTTCTAAATCCGGACCGTCTCCGACCAAATCTAAATGGGCTTCGGGAATATTTTGAAAGGCTTTCAGTAAGGTTACATGGTCTTTTTGCTGATCAAATCTTGCCACCATAACAATACGAACAGGGTTAGCATGACTAGGATTAGCTCTCAATTCTGCTGGTATATCTGGCATCCCATTATGTATGGTCAATAATCGATTGGGTTGCATACCAGTTTTTAGTCCAATTAATCGATCTTGTTCCGAAACACAGATAATTTTATTAGCTAAAGGTTCTGTGATTTTTTCTGACCACTGATAGATAGTTCGACTCGGCTCTGGTACACCTCCTGTAAAAGCCCAACCATGGACGGTAAAAATACAAGGAGTCTTGCTTTTTCTGGCTGCTAATCGTCCTAAAATTCCCGCTTTACTAGAGTGAATGCTGATAATATCTGGTTGGAATTCTGCAATAATTTTTTGAAGAAAATTTAAGGTTTTCCAGTCTTTAATTAAGTTAATTTTTTTGCCCAAGTATTGACAAGATACATTGTTTATGTGCTGTCCTTGCAAGTCATGATTGTAAATTCCTTTGCTTCCAGTAACAACTAAGACTTGATGGTGAGAATCTTGGAGAAATTTCGCTAAATCCCGCACATGAACCTGTGCGCCTCCAAGGGTATCTGCTCTAGTAATAACAAAAAGTATTTTCATTTTATGTACAGTTTAAACTCTTTATTTATGGATAATTTTATGAGAACAAGTTTAAGTTTTTTAAACTTGATTAGCTTTTTGCAATAGCTGCAACATTTTAGGGGCTGTTATTTGAATATTATACTTATCTTCGACAAGTTTTCTGCCAGCCCATCCCATGCTTTCTCTTAAATCTCGATCATGTTTCAGGTTTTGAAAAGCTTGCAGCCATTCAGCTTGACTACTAGCTTGAAAGCCGTTGATACCCTGCTCGATAATCTCGGCATTCACCCCTACTGGTGAACCAATAACTGGGCGAGTAGATGCCATATATTGAATTAGTTTAAATCCGCATTTTCCTCGCTCAAATGGCGTATCAGTAAGGGGCATAATCCCTACATCAAATTGTTGCATCTCTTTCACCTCGGTTGCTTCTGACCAAGGCTTAATTTCTAAAGGGATATCCTCTAGATTTGTCTCTTTGGCACCAATAGCAACGACTTTGGCACCACCATCTCGACAAATTTCTTTTAAAACAGGATAAAGTTCTTGTATATAATCGACAAACTTCAATGGACTTCCTATCCAGCCGATGGTAAAGACTTCATTTTGAGGAGCTTTTGATAAGGGATAGCGATCAAGATCGACGACGGTGGGTAATATTTCTACCCATTTAGCTCCTGCTTGTGTTGCTCTGTTAGCTAAGTAATCATTTCCCGCAATCACTAAGCGAGCATTCTGCATTACTCGATCGATTTTCTGTGCCAATAGCCATCTAACTACAGAAGCAGAATGTTGATCGTAACGGTGGAATACTGCGTCATCATAATCAACTAAATAAGGTGTTCTTCCTCTGAGCAACAGTAATTCTAGCCAAGCTGGTAGCCAAGGTAATGCTTCCTTTTCCAACCAGATTAAATCGTATTTTTGAGATTTCAACAGCAGCGAAATTCTCTGTTGATAAGCAGATAATAATCTCGATAAAGGGTATTTTTCCCCTAAGTAGCGAGTTCTAAGATAATCATTATCTAATAAGGGAGCGGTCTCAACCTCTATTCCCTCTTTTTTCAAATAAGGCAAATATTGGTAAGTACGATAGCGGCTGCTAGCTCCTAAAGTATCGTAGCGACTGAATAACAAAGTTTTCATCACTGTTGAGGATTTAATTAGATTATTTTCTTGTATAAACTGGAGAGTTGACGATATTCTCTAGGTATGGCGAAGATTATTAGCTCCCTTATATCTCTCAATAATCATTTGATCAGAAACTACTTTCTCAGGAGATTTTTCTCCTAAGAAATATGTACAAGAAGCTCCATCGAGAGCTTGAGGATTATTTTTGAATAGATAGTCAAAATATTTAAGCCAAGAAAACATTAATCTCACCATCGCTTTAGTTAATAATCTTGAGGTATTATATAGTAACCGCATTAGTATAAAAAGAGGGAGAAAAAATTTCATTATCTTCTCGAATGAATACTGGTTTATTATTAATAATAGCAAATTCAGAACTACAGTTTTTGCAAATAATCTGATGATCGTCAAAAATTAATTGACTACTTTGGCACTTAGGGCATTGACTCAACGTCTCGATAAATTGATTCATTTTTTACTCCGATCGATTAACTAAAAGTCTGTTTTTTCTCAAGAAACAAAGTTACACTGGCAATACACTTAAGAAAAAATATAGATAAAAACTCCAAGATAAATGAGCTATAATGGTTGGTACAGATTGATTTTGGTGTTCGTTTCATTTTTTTGTCTAGGTATAGTTGATAAAGTTCCCTCGCATATCTAAAAGATGTTCTTAAATTAGATATTTTGCCCATATTTAAAGTCTCTTGGCAGCTGATATAGTTGGTAAAATAATGTCAATAATCCGTATGTTTTTCAGTCCAATCGTCCAAAGATATACCCGATTCTTTATTCTGCTGTACTCTGCATAGAAAGTTTCTAACTCCTTTAAATTGTTGATTGCTGAAATATGTTCATACAAATATCGCTCGAATAAAAAGGATTATTCGCAGTCTTTTAAAACTTTTTTCAAGGTTTTGTAATCGGTATGTAAATGGATATTGTTTCTAACAACTAAACCTCGTACAGCCCCCCAAATCCAAGATAAAATCAGCCCACACAAACCAAAATTATCATAAATAACTCTAGCGTACTCCTGCTTACAATTCGCTAATTTTGAGTTATCTTGATAGGAACTGCTGGCACCACCAAGTCTAAAAAAAGCAATTGTAGATTTGTCTTTGATTGACGATGCACTCATCTTATAAATCTTTTGATTAAGATCGAAGTCAGCATATATTTTATATTTCGTGTTGAACGGAAGTTGAGCAAGTAAGTTTTTCTTAATGAATAATCCTTGGGGACATAAAGTATTTTTGAACACAATCAATGGATTATATCTACTGATCCGTAGCTGACCGTTATCCATAATTACATTGCCATGAATTATGTCCGTATTGTTTAAACTTGCTTTCTGAATAGATTGGCTAGGTATATTTAACAATATATCATCGCTCCCCAAGTAGTAAATGTAATCTCCTTGACTCAATTTCCAGCCTTTATTCATCGCATCATATATACCTTCGTCAGGTTCGCTCAACCAATAATCTATCTGATCATCATACTTACGAATAATATCAATTGTGCTGTCAGTAGAACCTCCGTCTATAATAATGTACTCAACATTATTGTAAGACTGGCTAATGACACTCTGAATTGCTTGCTCTAAGTGCTTTTCTCCATTAAAAACTACCGTTATAATAGTAACCAAAGGAACTGCAAATTTTTCCGATAACTCACTTGTCTCCGTGTAGGAGTGCTTGAAATATCCCTTTGTTCTTAATCCCCCTTCTCCCTTGCGTTCTGGATTTGGTGGCAAAAATAAATGAGATTGCACTTTTGCAGAAGAATCGTTAATAATAGCAGGCCTCTCCATAGTTACTCGGCGAGTTGTAGAGAAGTTAGCATCTAGCTCGATAGTTTTTTTCTCTTGCAATGGTGGGTTTATTGTCATATCTTATCTTGATATTGGCAAGCTACAAGCGTTTTAATCATAATTACAACTAGGTCAGTTTATAATTAGCTATATAGAATGAGAAAGATTATTCTAGATCTCTCATACTTGCTAAAATACTATTAAACTAGCCTGCGGGTTATATCAGCTAATGTAATTAGCTAAAAAAATTAACTTTAAGATTTAGAGCCATTGTACCTGATGATGAACTTATTGTAAAGAAAATTTTTAACCAGCCAATACTAGAAAGCCAACGGCTCTCCCGATATAATGGGAAAAAATGTTCTCATCCTAAATCCGGTTATTAAAAACTGATTATTTATTCTCCGTTTTGCCTCTTGCCTCTTGCATGAGTGCCTCTCCTCATAAGTAGCCTATACTCAACGGATTTAGTATCATATCTTCTATTTAGCTTCCTGGAGAGTCATTATTCCGGCAAATCTCCAAAACGCTCTCGATAGCGTTGAAGCAATGCTTCTAAATCCTCAGCCCGTATTCTCTCCTGTTCAGCCCGTATTCTCTCCTGTTCAGCCCGCATTCTCTCCTGTTCAGCCCGTATTCTCTCCTGTTCAGCCCGTATTCTCTCCTGTTCAGCCCGCATTCTCTCCTGTTCAGCCCGCATTCTCTCCTGTTCAGTTAGCTCTGACTCTGTGAGCAGTAAATCGCCAGCAAAAGTCGCCCAACGCAACCACACTGCCTCGACTCCCTTATACTCCCCTTGCCAGCGTACCAAGGACAACCCTAGTCTTTGACTGAAAAATCTTTCTCCCTCCTCTAGAGATAATGGCTCGTAGTTGCCTTCTCTGAGGATAAAACCTGCCCAGTCTTCAGGATTAAAGGGATCGTACCAGAAATATTCTGGCACTCGCAAACGGTCCTGATAGATGGCTTTCTTTTCAGTTTTATCCTGTGGAGCGGTACTTTCGGAAAGGAGTTCGATAACCACGTCGGGAGCTTTCCCTTCTTCCCAATCGGGTCCGCGAAATTCCTCGCTTTTTAACTGTGCGGCACTGAAATAAACGAACATATTGCCCCCCACATAGCCATCTTCCCTAGCAGCTAACCAGGGTAACAAGGCATCAATCAGGATATCCATCTGTAGTTTATGTCGTTGGGTTTCCATGGGAACGCCGTCATCACAGGGCAATTCATCTTGGGTGGGCAGTGAAGGTCGAGAAGGGGCAATAGTGGAAGTCATCGGAGCTACACTGGTGATTAGACTTATGGGGCTTTTTCCTCTAGCACTAGGGAAAATAATCTACTGGCTAGAATTGAGATGGGGGCAAAATACTATGGTCATTATAGCCTAAATGTATTATTGATCTTGCTCAAGATCTCACTGTATAACTCTAAATATTTTTGTGCCTGTAACTCTAAAGTAAATTCTTGCGCCACTTTTTGCCTTGCCCGAATGCACAATTGGTTATACCTTTCTGTATCTTCTAATACCCAATTAATTCCCAGTGCCAAGTCTTCCACCTCGAAGGGGTGGGCCAGATAACCATTCTCTTGATGTTCGATCATATCAGGCATTCCACCAATTTTAAAAGCAACAGAGGGAGTTCCACAGGCGAGAGCTTCCATGACTGTGTTAGGAAGATTATCCTCAAGGGAGGGAGCGACGAAAATATCGGCGGCGGCATAGACTAAAGCTAGGGAAATATCATCATTTAATCTGCCTAAATAATGGGTTTTCAGTCCCAAATCAGGCGGATTAACTGGTTCAGAAGCACCGAAGACCACTAACTCTAATTTATGCTGCCATATTTCCCCCTGGCTGAGTTTTTTTATGGCAGGTAGCAGCAGATGAAATCCTTTTCGGCGATCGCTTGTTGCCGTCATAGCACCAAAGAGAATAAGCTGCTTATCTTGGGGTAATCCTAAGAGATGGCGAGCAATTTTTTTCTCGATTGGTTTATACCTTTGAATATCTAAGCCATTGGCAATTACTTCTATCCGTAAATCCTGAAATAGAGAACTATTTCTAGCACAATCTGCTAACCATTGACTGGGGGTAACAATAGTCAGATTTAGATTTTTCCAAGCTTTAGCTTTTCGCCACCAAACCCAACGAGAAATATCCCAATCTTGCTGACTTTTTAATTGAGGACAATGACCACAGGATTGGGTATAGCGATCACATTCTCCACTATAATGACAACCACCCGTAAAAGGCCACATATCGTGAGCCGTCCAAACAAGAGGTTGCTTAAATTTGGCTAGGGTTTCAATTTGTAAAAACCCGGCATTAATCCGGTGTAAGTTAATAATATCTGGACTAATTTGGGCTACTCTAGAAACAAGGCGATCAGGAAGCCATTGGATAGAATAAGTTGTTCTCTCTCTTTGGTTATATAATGACAAGGGCAATTGATCAAAAGTAGGTCTTAGCTTTGTCCAACCCTTCATTAATTTACTTGCCGGCGATAAAACAGTATAGTCATCACGAGTTTTATCACCAACTAACAGAGTCGAATCTGTACCAGTTTCCCGCAAGCCTTGATGTAAACGATAAACGGCCGCATAGGCGCCTCCTCGACCATCAGAATTACTTAGTAAACATACTTTCATGACTTAAAAAATATCCCGTCCATTTGTAATAGTCTTCCAGTTTTTATATCGGCAAAGTTCGGAACAATTGTCTATAGCTCGTAGCCAAGTTTTCTCATAAACTCTAGCAGATATTCAAAGAGAATTTGCTGGTCATATAGTGGCACTAAAGACATTTCTATTTGTATCCCTTTAACTAAAGGAAGAATCTGAAAAGAACCTTCAATAACTTGCTTTTCAAATCCCTGCACATCGATCTTCAAAAATATTGATTGAGTACCCTCTGTAATGTAGTCTTTAGCTAAAGTATCTAGCCGTCTCAATTGTACTATTTCAGAACCACAATAAACTGATTCAGGAGCAGCTTGCACATGAGAATCCAACATCGACAGTACAGAGCTACTTTGACTATTCCCAGCAATATTAATGGTAATTTCACCTTCTTGATTTCCCAAAGCGCAGCGAGGAGCAATTTCCCACAAGTTATCTTTTTTGCTAAGAGTAAGTAATTGGGAGTAGGCAGTGGATAAAGGTTCAAAGGATACTATCTTGCCTTGATAACCAGAGTCTCGCAGAAAACTAGCATACTGTCCACAGTTAGCACCCACATCAAAAATTAGCTCTATCTGATGATATTCCAGTAACCTTCCCATCAGGGCTAATTGTGAAGTATTAAGATTATATCTCTTGACTTCAAACCCCAGTTTTCTGAATAGTTTTTTAATGTTTTTTTTCATGATTCAACTAAGTAGACATATTTTCATCGCTTCAAAAAAGTGGTTTACTCGCTGACCAGCATAAATTAGCTGGACTTCTATACTTATCTTTTGTTAGAAAATCAAGGAGCAAACCGAGTATATTGATCAAGCCTACTATAGGTGAGAGAAGTAGTGCTTTTTTTGCCGAGAATCCTTGAGAAACGCCGTCTTTTCTAGGAGTCAGCATCCAATCCATTGTAATCAGCAGTGCTGTTGCTGAATAGACCGAGCCACTGCCTTCAATTTTGATGTCTGTATAACCAGCACCTCCAAGTAACTGCCTTAATCCCAGATCTGTATAGCGGCGGAAATCATTTGGCTCTAAGTGGACAGGACTGATGTGCGGGACTGAACCAATCAATTTCCCACCTGGCTTGAGAATACGGTAAATTTCAGCAACGGATTTCAAAGGATCATGGACGTGTTCAAGACACTGATTAAACAATACAATATCAGCCAGAGCATTTTCAAGAGGAATTGCCTCAGCGAAGCCATAAATCTGCTCAATAGAGCGATTTTCGTTTTTAGGTAAACTTTCCTTCAGATCTACAGCAACATATCTAGACGTAACTGGAGAGAAGATATCATAATAAGGGCTTGCTCCTGCTCCAACATCAACTAATACACATTCGGCTTTGGAACAAATTGTCTCTCTCTCCTTCTTTAGGTATTTGATAATATGGCGAACATTGTGAAAGTTAAATGATAAAACCGTATTATAGGGATGCCTTCCTAAAATAAGTGTATATACTTTCATCAACAAAGATTTGAATTTACTTTTAGTTGCGATCAACATAAATAATAATCTAATTATCCTTCTAGATTTTTAATAAATAAACTAACTGCATTTGAAAATTTTAAAGTTTGGGGACAAACAAAATATTTTAAATCCTGTCCATCACCATTTAAAATATCACCAAACCGAGAAACTAGAAATTCAGCGGTAATTAAATCCAAACTCATATATGGTACGTTGTGTTTTTCTGCTAATGATTTGACCTTGCCTTTTCCTAGAGTGTAATCAATAGCTATAGATGGGACTCCAGCAGCCAAAGCAAACACTAGAGAATGAAATCTCATTGTCAAAGCCATAGAAGCTGATTGAAAAGCTTTTAAAGCATCCAAAGGTTTTTGTTCTGCTCCCAAGTAGCTTAAATCTAATCTGTTCTGTATATCTTGACAACCCCTAAACAATCTTCGATAAAACCACCTATCGTCGTCGCCAATATGATTGGTACACATCGGGAAAGGAATAATTGAAAGTTCAGAATATTTGTTGAGTATGTGAGTCAGTGCTGTAATCATTTCTGTTTCAAACTTGTTTTTTAGCTTTTCCGCTTCCAATACAGTTAGATGAGGTGCATATTCACGATAAGGCCAATCTCTTAATCCTAACAATAGCACTGGAGATTTTTGAGGATTTTCTATTGGTTTTAGGGATGCCAAAGAACTTTTAACCCAAGTGAGAGCAGGATCTTCAGCAACCAAATCTTCTGAAGTACAAATACCTAAAGATTCAGCCAAAGTTCGAGAGTTTTCATCTCTATAAATTCGATAGGAAGATAGGTGCAGAAGATTCTTAATTGCTTGATTATAATCAAAATTTCCCAAAGGTCCTACACCACATCCGGCAATCAATGTCGGAACCTTAGCTTCTACTGCTCTTTGAAATATAGCAATCATTTCTGCCAAGTTGGGAATAGCCATTAAAGGACCACCACCAAAAACGACTAAATCCATCGTACCAGCAACTTTAATCGCATCCGTAATAGAATGTAAATAACATCCCTCTAATTCAGGCATTTGCTGAATCGTCATCTCCGAAATATATAATTCAAGGGAAGCAAGATGAAGTTCCAAGTTTCCTAGAGCAGATTGGAGCGAATTCACTACTCCACCTAAAATTCCTTTATCTCCCAAAGTCTCTGTGCCATACCAACCACAGATAAGTACCCGATATTTTTCTGAATTATGACGAGAAAAACCTTGAGCAGGTTGAGAGTTATTAATTTTAGCTAAATCTACACCATAACCAATCATTCTTTTTTGAAAGCTAATCTTCTTTTTGATTTCTTTAACTGGTTTAATAAGTGGTGATTTTTTCAGATATTGGGGATTTATGCCCAATTTTAATAATCCCTTATTAAGATAATTATTCAGTAAAGTAGGAGTGGGGGGAAGACCAACATAATCGTGAACACAGGTATCACATTTGGTTTTAACAATTTCTGCTAAATGATCTTGATTGGCAAAGTATAAATGCTCGGAATTTTCAGAAATAGATGAACCTAATGTTTTACTTTTAACGGCACAGTACAAAAGTTCTCCTCTGGCTGAGAGAGTAACACCTCGATGTTGCCAATCACACCCAGCAGCACGAGGTTTTCCGTATATTATTTGACCAATTAAAGATTTATAAAAAAACTTCTGCTGTTCCGATGTTTCATAAAACCTGATAATATTTTCCAGAAAAATACTTAGATGATATTTTTCTGCAAAGGTCAGGTCAAATGGTTCGGAGACATCTTGAGAATATAAACGCTGATGAGGAAGTCCCAGTCTATACTTAATGTAAATATCCTTACTCAAAGCAAATTCTAATAAATCATGCACTCCATAAACATTTTCTTTAATAACTGTACAGCCCAATCTCCGACTAGAAACCAGATCGCAATTTTGGATAAAATCAATCACTTTAAGGGCATTTTCAAAATTTCCTTTTCTCCCCCTAACTCGATCATGTACTTCTCCAACCCCGTCCAGAGATACCATTACATCTAAATGACCAGAGTGTGATTTAATTACCTGTCCAATTTCACCAATTCGCTCAATTACTTGGCCACTATTTAAAGAGTTGGTAATAAGAGCTATGGCTGATAGTTTGGGTAAGTTAGTGAATAAAACATCAACAATTTCTGCTAAATCTTTGCGAAGGGTTGGTTCTCCTCCATTAATTCCCACACCTCTTACTTCAGAAAAAAGTGGATTATTGACTGCTATGGCTAGTTCTTGCGGACTGATTTGATAGTCAAATTTCTGTTGCCAGATATTGCACATTTGACATTTAGCATTACAAACATCGTTAACTGGAAACTGAATTACTCTTGGCTTTCGAGGATGCCATGGTTTAGGTTGGGTTGTGAGGTAAAGGTCTTGTAGTGTATTATGAACAGATGCCAGAAATTTCATGATATAAATGTCTATTTTGTAGATTTTTTTGTTTGACTGAGTTTATCTTGCTTTTTTGGTGGCATAAATACATAAACCAGAGGACATTTGTAGGCGATTTAGCATTTTCCTGAAAGGAAAAATTATTAAACAAACTAACTCTAATAAAAAAGACATAATTTTGAAATTAGTTAGTTTTTCGATAAGTAAATAAATAGTAGTGTTAGGAATATTTGGCCAGTACACCGCATCTCCTAAACAGTAGTGTATAGTTTTCACGGGTTCAAAGGAGTGGTTGATTAACAGTTGAGATAAATTATCAGCACGAAAACCAAACAGATGACGCGGGGGATCGACTGCTAAAGGGAGCTTTAGCAATAAATCAATCAGAGATGATCCCTCGTAGTTTTTGCTATATAGTGATTTATAAAATCTCATTCTTTTGGGATGTAGTAATATTTCTACTCCAGCATTATTATCGGTTTCTATTGTTAATACTCCGTCCTCTGACAGCAGGGAATAAACAATGTCTAGTAGATTGTCAGGATTTTGGAAATGTTCAATGTTATGTCTAAGAAATATCCAATCATAGGTTTTATGGGACGATATTTCAGAAAACTCTTGAATACTTGCTTGGTAAACTTCGGGTAACTCTTGATGCTTGTTGGCAAATTTAATTGATACAGGATCAATATCGACTAAAATGGCTTTCAAACCTTTGGTTAAAGCTGCCTTCGCATAATAGCCGAGACCACCTCCTAAGTCTAAAAAGTCTTGACGAGGCCACTTTTTAAGCCTTTTTAATTCCTCTATATATCCATCTAGAGATGTATTAGCCCATTTTTGCTTTTGTAAATCAAATTCCAGAGACTCTTTTCTGTATAAACCATTGTAATATTCTTGAATAGCCTGTTCCGACGGCATGGGACTAACAAAAGTCAATTGATAATGGGGGCAACGCATAATATCCCCATTGTCATTTTTAGATCGCATTACCAGTCTGGGATTGATTTCTTGATTGCAAACAATGCAAAAATGCTGTTGTTGTTTTGGCATAAATTAATTATAGCAGTTATCTTAATCGTGAGGTACGAAGTTTTCGTTTTGGGGAGTCGTTCGTCGGTCGTCAACACCGAATTAGGTTACACTTCATCTTTAGGAGAAACGCTGTAATTCCTCAAAATAGTTGTGAAAATCTAGATTGCACTTTAAGCCATAAACTCTTTTGTGGTCTATAGATATTTTCCCAAGTGAACCTGTCCGCCTCAAAATGACGAGTGATGAAGGGTGGATGTTGGAGAGGGAAAGACATTTCCCTCACTGGGTTATTGACAACAGATTGAATGGCTCTACTGGTATGGGTAGCATCCGCACCAAAACCAATATTACTAACCAAATTACAATTGGGAAGAATTGCCAAACCACTCTGAACAAGACAGGAAAAACACCAACGATAATCCCAAGTGTTAATCTTTCCTTCGTAAGTATTTTGAAAAATTTTATAACGATATTTTACTTCTTGATAATCTCTAAAAATGTACTCAAGAAACTTACTAGAGCCTATTTCTGTCCACAGTTTCATTGTCTCATCATAAAAGTGCCAAGCTCGCCGCCAAGTCGCCCAGCCCCAACAATGGGTATAAACTGAAAAGTAATAACTGTAGTCTGTGCGTTTTTTGCCAAACTGAAAATTATTTCCCGATATCACCATAATTCGCTGGTCATGTTTATAGTATTCTAATAGTTCCTCGCAAAACCGAAAAAACGTAGGATCAGGTACACAATCATCCTCAAGTATAATAGCTTCTTCTACTGTGTCAAAAACCCAATTTAATCCACTAGATACTCGATTCTTGCATCCCAAGTTAATATCAGAATAGTTCTTCAATACCTCACAATCCCAATCAACGCCATCAACAATAGCACGAGCTGCCTTACACTTTTCAACATCATCCGGCTTATCTGCACGAGGACCATCGGCAACCACTAATAACTTAGGTGGTTTCGCCTGACGAATAGCTTCAAATACCCTCGCCGTCGTATCAGGTCGATTGAAAATCAGGAAGGCGACAGGAGTGGTTAGTTGGAAGTCAGTCATGCAACGGATTTACTGTTAAATTGTGGTATCCTAACCCACCCTGACCAAATTGTCAACTCTAGGCTAGTGGGACTACCAAAATCCGCCCAGAGGAAGTCAGAGACTTTCGGGATTAATCCCCAATTCCCTGAGTTTAGCCGCCAATCGCTCGGCTTTTTCTTCGGCTTCCTCAGCTTTCTGTTGTGCTTCCTCAGCTTTCTGTTGTGCTTCCTCAGCCAACTCTCGCGGGGTTGGTAAGCTAAAACGCACTTAAACCACCTAAAATAGAAATAGTAACTTGAGAAAAATTCTACTTATGCCAGCTAAAGATTTCCTAGATTTAGAAGAAAAGAAAAACTTACAAAAAG
>VYLZ01000482.1_pt1 | contig 19784 bp, 16 predicted proteins | sample 5115361 | NCBI WGS metagenome assembly VYLZ01 (sample SAMN12291805, study PRJNA351875) | freshwater metagenome | isolation source: freshwater lake | place: USA: Michigan, Sixteen Lake | collected 2013-08-07 | reverse complement strand
CCGAAAAACATCAAAGAAACACCGACTCAATTTTTTTTGGATGAAATATCTTGACCAAATAAATTTATCGCCAAATTGATTTTTAAAAACAGAGTTATTAGAGGTTCCCTTAAATCAATGCTAACATAGAACAGCTTCTCAACAAAAAGGGTGAGGCTAAACTGACCCGCTTACTTTTAATTTTGTTGGCTTTTGTCTCTTGGGTGCTTGGGCTTCCTCATAGCCTAAAATCTTCATCATGCTTTCGCTGGTCTGTTCACTGGCAAAAAGTTCAGTAGAAAGTTCGCCATCTTCATTGCGATCTATTAGCACGTGCTTAGGAGCTGGGATCAGGCAATGTTGAATACCCCCATAGCCGCCTAGGGACTCTTGGTAAGCACCAGTATGAAAAAAGCCAATATGCAAAGGCTCTTCGTCCGTAATCATTGGTAAGAAAACTTCTCCTGTATGTGCTTCGGAATTGTAATAGTCCTGACTGTCGCAGGTGAGGCCTCCAATATTTATTTTGTGATACGGATCATCCCACTTGTTCAATGCCATCAAAATATACTTTTGATTCATTCCCCACACATCGGGTAAATGTGTGATGAACGAGCCATCAATCATATACCAAAGCTCTTTGTCGTTTTGTAGTTTTTGATCTACTACAGAATAAAGTACGGCTCCGCTTTCGGCTACTGTAAAGCTGCCGAACTCGGTGAAGATGTTGGGTACGGGTACGTTGTTCTTTTCACAGATCCACTTGATGTTCTCCACGATTTGTTCAATCATGTATTTGTAGTCATACTGAAACGTCAACGAAGTTTTTACTGGAAATCCGCCACCAATATCAATCGAATCAAGTGTAGGACAGATTTTTTTCATTTCGCAATACTTGAAAATAAATCGGCTCAATTCACTCCAATAATAGGCGGTATCTTTTATTCCAGTATTAATAAAAAAGTGAAGCAGCTTCAGTGATGCTTTGTTGCTGGTCGCAATTTTTTCCTTGTATAATGTATTAATGTCATTGTACCGAATACCCAGGCGAGACGTATAAAACTCAAACTTCGGTTCTTCATCGGCAGCCACACGAATACCTACGTTGTAAGGCTTTGTGACATTCTTTTCGTAGGTGTCGATTTCGCTTAGGTTGTCGAGGATGGGCATGCAGTTAAACCCATCGTTTAACAGTTCGGTAATGTAATCCCGATACTTCGGCATTTTAAATCCATTGCACAAGATAAACGTCTCTTTACTGATTTTTCCCCGACCATAAAGCGTACGAACGATTGGGATATCAAACGCTGAAGAAGTTTCTATGTGGATATCATTCTTCAAAGCCTCTTCCAACACAAAATCATAGTGTGATGATTTTGTGCAATAGCAGTAAGTATACGTGCCATTGTACTTAAACCGCTCCATTGCGTTATTAAATGCCGCTTTTGCGAACCGGATATTCTCACTAATCTTTGGGAGATAAGTGATTTTTACAGGGGTTCCGTATTGCTTGATTATGTCCATCAACGGCACGTCATTAAACAACAATTCATGGTTTCTTACCTTAAATTCCTTTTGTGGAAATTCGAAGGTTTGCTCAATTAGTTCGCGATAGCTCTTCATTTCTTTACTAGTTGTTCGGTGGTGGGCGGGTGGAGGTCTTCGAACAACGCTGAGCGATCAACCAACAACCTAAAAATTTGGGTGCAATATTGCCATAATTTTGCCATCTTTGCAATAATTCAAGCGGTATGGTTAGCTACAGTTCCTTGGTTTTTGCAATCGCGCATGCGCTCCCCGATTTCTGACGGGATTTAGCCAAAGAACGTTTGTTTTTACCGGTAGTTAATCATTTTATACAAATCATATTTTTGTGAAGGGGAAAGAAATAAAAATCATTGAGGTAAAGTCAGAAATCGGAGCCGGAACACGCGGTGCCAGTTTGGGCGTGGAGGCGATGAAAATCGCCAGCCTGGATTTGAAGTCAGACTTGTTTAGAAAATACGACTCGATTGAAGTTGAGAATGTTAACGAATTGCTTTTCGATGGTGCCGAGCATGCCTATGCTAAGTTCATTGATGGCGTTTTGATCATGGAAGAACGTGTTTGCCTGGAGGTGTATGAGCAGCTGTTCGATGATTTCTTTCCATTGATTATGGCGGGTGATCACTCCACGGCCTATGGCACAATCGCAGGTATAAAGAAGGCCTACCCCAAAAAGAAATTGGGCGTTGTGTGGATCGATGCCCATGCCGATATGCATACGCCTTTTACAACTCCTTCTGGCAATATGCATGGAATGCCACTTGCCATGGCACTTGGCCTCGACAACTTTGAATGTAAAGTAAATGACCCGCGTGGTGAGACGTTAGACTACTGGGAACAGATCAAGAATGTGGGCATGCAGGGGCCAAAAATTAATTCGGAAGATCTCGTGTACATTGCTGTTCGTGATTTTGAGAAACCGGAAAATTATCTGATAAATAAAAATAATATCAACTTTATTGAAGTAGATGGCGCAAAAAGTATTGCAGATGCTCGATCACTGCGACTTGATTTATGTTTCATTTGATGTAGATGCCATTGACAGTCGCTTTTCAACCGGCACTGGCACACCGGTGCCCAACGGACTTACCGTAGAGGAGGCAAAAGTGGTCAATGCCGAACTTTGCAAAGACCCCCGTGTGTGTGCATGGGAAATTGTAGAGATAAACCCAACCCTTGATACCGAAAACAGAACAGCAGAAAGTGCGTTCGAGATTTTAGAAGCTGCTGCGAAGTCGGTTGAGATGCGGCCGGTGTTGGCGGAGTAGTTTAGAGTTGGGTTAGAAGCTTTGTTTTTCCCTACAGCTATCGCACTTACAAATTGCAAAGAACCTCAAAAAGAACCTCTTCCGTTTGGTTAGGTGATTTCAATATCTTCCCACTTCAGTTTTTCGAATAGTTTTAATATCATCCAACTGACGATAATAAATACAGGGCAAGCAATCCACAATATGAAATCAAATTTCGCGAGCAGGTAATGACCTCCGCCAACAACGGCCAGAATCAAAAACGTTATAATTGCCCTTGCCATACTTCCCCCTTGATTCCGTACACTTGGCTGAAGGCTTAAGGGTAGATGCTTTTCAGCGATGACTCCCATGATAAGAATGAGCAATAATGAAGCACAAAAGCCAAAAATCAGATCAATAAGAGCATTGGCTTTCCAAATTAATAGGACAAGTAATGAAGTGGCTGCATACATTGGTACGAAGAATCGGATAAAAATAGACTTCATGGTTCCGATTAAAAGATACCCGGGTTTTTTTAGCGGAGCAGATTGAAAGATCCATGAGGCTTTGTAATCGTCTGTAAAGTGGATTTCGTAAGTTGCCACAACAACAAGATAGATACAGGCATAGATAGCGATTAGGTGCGTTTCTGATGATGCTAATTTTGCAAGGTATTGTACCCAAGTGGTCTCCTCGGGCTTTGCCTGGAAAATGAAAACAAAAATCAGAACGATTAAATATCCCAATGCTGGATATATGCGAAGCTTAATTTTACGGTCTCGCGAAAAGCCAAATGAAGCCAGATTAAATGCGGCCTTCTCAAGCCCTGTTCGCGCAATCGATGAACCCCGGGCATCTCCTGTCCTTCCAGAAAGCATTTTTTTCTGTTCATTTGATTTGTCGGATGAGGCCGCTCCCAAGTCTGCAAGTTTTTGAGTGAAGTAGGGTGTTAAGTAGCGATTGATTGCCCACCAGGAAATGAATGGAAACACTAAAGCCATCAAAGCAGAGGTTAAAGCAATTCCATTGAAATGAAAATCTTTAAAGAGCTGAATCGTATTGGCCATCCACATGGGAGGGATGAGCAATGACCACCACGGGGTGTCACCGGAAAGATTTTCCATCATCGTCTTCGTAAATAACCGAGGCAAAATCTGGTAACCGCCCATCATAAGAATAGTCATGCCAATTTGAAAATAGTTGATCAGATTTTTCAATCGATCTTCAGTTGTGAATCGCATCAGCAAAAGATAAAAACCATTTGTCAACGCAACAGATAAAAAAACGGTAAGGAATGACGTAACCACTGTGGTCAAGCCAGCACTGATTCCATGAATAAAAAATGTTATTGCGATGGGGCCGGTTGCCAATGCCAAGCTAATGAGACCGATGTAAAGCAAGATGTGAGTTGCTCGTGCTGCATAGAACGTTTTATTAGATATTGGTCGAGGTAGCACAATGGTATTGTCACTTGTGTCCAATAGCACCGCGCTGAAATCGCTGACTAGCGTCATGATTATCATTACCATTAAATAGGCATGGTAAATCGAGTAAACAAAGACCAGCGAGGGTACAAAAAAAAGTAAAAAAGCGAACGCTCCACCTAATATGAAATAGATAAAAACAGTCCAAGCAAAAGCGGCATTTGAGTTTTCAGCCTGTTGTGCCCGAAAGGTGGGCGCTCTGCGGTTGTCCATTTCCAATTTGATACCAACGATAGCGCGGAGTTGGCCATAGTCCACGCCTTGCGACACGTAAATGGGTTTAAACAGATCTAAAAATTTTAGTAGTACTGCCGTCATGATCTTATGATATCTACAAAATTGTTGGCCACTGACACTTGTTCGTGCTGCCCTGTGAGCTGTGTAAAAATTTGCTCCAGTGAACTACCATGAGCTTGTTCAGTCAAATGTTGGAAGGTGCCGTCCGCTATTATCTCGCCTTGGTCTATTATGATAATCCGATCCGAAAGCTTCTCCACCACTTCCATAATGTGGGAACTGTAAAAAATGGTTTTACCGGATTGCTTGAGTTGCATGAGAATTTCTTTGACAAGGATCACGGCATTCGCATCAAGACCAGAAAGTGGCTCATCTAAAAAAATAATATCTGGATTATGTAACATGCCAGATATAAGCAGCACTTTTTGTTTCATCCCTTTTGAGAAGGTGGCCATTCGCGAATTTTTTGCATGATCCAATCCAAACAACGCTAGCAGGCTGTTAATCTTTTGGTTGGTTGATTTGGAAGGAAGTTGATATAGTTGCCCAACGAACAGTAGATATTCAATGGGCGTTAAGGTTTCATAGAGTGCTGCATTTTCCGGAACGTAGCCGATTCTTCTTTTAATTTCGATCGCATTCTTTGCTAACTCCATACCAAGGACAGTTGCCTGGCCTGTGAAATCGGGGATGAGTCCACAAAGAATTTTAATGGTCGTACTCTTCCCTGCTCCGTTGGGGCCAATGTATCCAATTAACTCTCCTGCATTCACAGTAAGTGAAATATTTTGCAGTACAACATGCTTATTATATTGCTTCGATAGATCTTTTGTTTGGATTACTTCCATAAAATATTTTTAAGCTAACGAGCTATTTGCTTAGTCTTGGTGACGCGTAAGACAAAAAAGGATCGCAATTAGTTGGCCTTTGCCAAATTTACAATCACTTCCCAGTTAAACTGAACAAACTTGTGCAGTGATTCTTCCAGGATGCGCTCCTGGTCGCTGTGGGCGCCAAAGCCTTTAGGTCCGTCTTCAATATCCGTCATTGGGCCGATGCCATAGCACTCTACACCTTTTGCCCGTAGGAAAGCCATATCGGTGGCGCCTGTTGGCATGGTAGGAATTGTAACGGTGTTGTAAATTTTCTTGATCGCAGCTTCAGTTATTTTAAAGGCATCCGATTCTAACCGCGAGGGCCTGGCTGAAGGGCGCAGGTTTTTTGTATTCGCAACGATCTCGATCTGCGAATCGTTGATCACGCGTTTCATTTCGGCCAATAGCGCTGACATGTCTTCATCAGGCAAAATATTGGGCGAGATAGAGGTACGAAGTGTGGAGTACATTCGTGGCTCTTTGGCTGCGAAGTACTCTTGTGCTTTTTCGACCTCTTTGTCGTTCACCACAGCAAGGTAACGTGCTGCATCGGCAGGGTTGCTAACGGATGCCAGTCGTGTAAAAAACGCGCGTGTTGTTTCATTCAACCGCATGGGTGTTTGCCATGCTGCAATTTTTGAAATGGCCTGCGAGAGATGCACGATAGCATTGTCTTGCAAGGGAACTGATCCATGTCCAGCGGTGCCGCGTGCGATTAGTCTTGCACCTCTCGGCACTTTTTCAGTAGTAGAAACTGCCGCATACACTATTTTTCCGTCTTTGCGCGTGACGCCACCACCTTCGGCAAAGCAGAATTCTGCTTCGATATCCGCCCAATGTTCGTTCACCATAAAATCAATACCCACTTTTGTATTCGATTCTTCGCCTGCTTCTGCTAAGAATATCACGTCTCTATCCAGCACGATACCTAATCGTTTTAGCTGCAACATCACCATCAAAGCGGCCACCACATTGTCTTTGTCATCTACCGCACCGCGTGCATACACATAACCACCATCGCGAGTAGCTGAAAAAGGAGGATGGATCCATTTAGTCGAATCAACACTGACCACATCCGTATGTGCCATGATCAATACAGGTTTTTTGTTGCCGTTTCCTTTTATGCGCGCTACCAAGTTGGGGCGCTTGGGGTCGTTGGAAAATACTTTTGTGGAAATCCCTTCTTTGTCCAAAACTGATTTGAGGTACTCTACCACTGGTGCTTCGTATCCAGTAGCTACGCTCGAGTTAATCTTTAAGATGGCTTGAAAATGTTTGAGTGTTTCATCCTGCAATTTTGCCCAGTCGGGTTGTTTGGTTTGGGCGTGTGTGAAAGAGAGTGCCAGAGTAAATAGAGGCAAAAAAAGAAATTGTAATGAGAAGCGCATATCGTTGGGTTTAGGTCAATATTTGGCAGGACAAGATAGGGATTTTGCGCCATGGGCAGAATTTTTTTTTACACCAGGGGCTTGATTTCAGGTGACGGTAAAATTGAGAAAACACTTGTGAACGTGTATGCCAGATGGAAAACGAGTTGAAATCATCCCTGCAAATTCATTTTTTTAGTTTAAATTTGCAGGGATGATCCAAAGGCATATAATTCAACTTATACTTGATCGGGCAAAACGCTTTCCCGTAGTAGGCGTAATTGGACCACGGCAAGTGGGTAAAACAACACTGGTCAAATCGATCCTTAAAGTGACCCCCAAAGATTCGGTCTATCTGGATATGGAACTGCCATCTGATCTCAATCAGCTTCGTGAACCCGAGCTATATTTTAAGGAAAATATAAAGAGAACCGTGGTATTGGATGAGATACAACACAAACCAGGACTATTTCCTGTAATGAGATCAGTGATAGATGTAAATCGGAAACCGGGAAGATTTATCGTTACAGGGTCGGCTTCACCAGATTTGCTTCAACAAGGGTCTGAGACATTGGCAGGGAGAATCATCTTTTGTGAATTGGGTCCTTTGTCATTGGTAGAAACAAAGTACAAGGAGTACCAGAAACTTTGGTTGAGAGGTGGATTTCCTGGCGCCTACTTGGCAAAAAGTAACAAAGACAGTTTTGAATGGCTCAATAGTTTTCTCAGGACTTATGTTCAGCGGGATATTGCTGTATTAGGGTTATCGATAAATAGGTCGTTGGTCATGCAGTTGTTACAAATGATCAGTAGTTCGAATGGGTCGGTCATCAATTACAGCTCTCTTTCAAAGTCGTTGGGTGTGTCAGTAACCACCATCATGAAGTTTGTAGATATTTTGGAAGATACTTTTATGGTGCGCAGGTTAACCGCCTATCATCACAACATTAAAAAGCGGATTGTTAAGGCTCCAAAAATTTTTATACGCGATACCGGGTTACTTCACACGCTTTGGAATACCCATAGCATTAAAGCTTTATTTAGTCACCATTTACTTGGGCATTCATGGGAAGGTTTTGTGATTCAGCAAATTGCCACTCACCTGCGTGATGACGCCCAATTGTTTTATTACAGAACACAAGACGGCTCTGAAGTGGACTTGATTATTGTGAAAGGCAATAAACCTTTTGTTTCCCTTGAAATTAAATTTACAGATAATCCGGTGTTGACCAAAGGAAATCATCTGGCCATTGAGGATATAAAAGCCAAGCATAATTTTATTGTGACTCCTTCAGCTAAAGAGCATCCATACAATAAAAACGTGCGAGTCGTCAGCCTTCCGGTAGTTTTGAAAAGATTACAAGAACTTAACATTTTGATTTAGTTCAAAAAATAATGAAATTTTTACGATGAAAAAGATATCGCTAACATTTGTGCTAGTCACTATTCCATTCTTCATACTTGCACAAGAGAACGAAAAGGAGTTAAGAGCCATTTATAAAAAGTCATTTGATTCAATGAGGTTTATCGGGAATAGTGATTATTTTTTTGATCGAAAAATAGATTTGGCAAAATCAGCTGAGTTTAAAACGGTCGGGATAGACTTGGAGATTTTAGCAAAGACTTTGGGTGAGCATTCATTTGCTGAGAATGTTCTACTATCTGATTTAGTCATCGTTGGAAAGGTAAAGAAACGAAAATTTGACACCAACCCAGAAGCCTATTATCATTCTAAATTCCTTATTAGAGTAGATGAAACTCTCAAAGGTGTCGTTCAAAAATCCAGGGTTGCCGTTGTTTTAGTATCAGGTCGATTGAAAGGTGGTAGTTATTTTAATGTTTCTGGTGAAACCAGCTTATTTGTCGGTGAGAAAGTAATTTTAGATTTGAGGCCTGTAAACTTAGAACTTATGCAGGCCGCACAGAATAAAGGGACTTTGCAAAGACAGATCAACGTGAATGGGCGAGAATATGATTTGGTTGATAAGTACCCTATCAAAGCGAATTATGTTTTTGACACATACAATAGAAAAATCGGGCTACTAAATGAAGTAAAGAAAACGACAAAAGAAATCGAAGCCATTAACAGATCTGAAAATTTTCGGTCGCGGCTTTTAGAGCCTCAAACCACAAAAGATAAATGAAGTAGTGTCTCTCACTCCCCCATCCGTGGTTCGGTCCTTACGAAACACTTTTTTACATTTGCTTGATTCGTGAAGACGCGAACCAAGGCGTTGGAATGATGTAACATCTTAATCTGAAGATGAACTACGTACTGGCGAGCTTTATCACAATTCTAATTATTCGCCAAAACTTCTCCTTGCCACTTGCGGCAGATTGAGTATTTTCGCCTCGAATTTCAAACCACTAACATGAGCACAAACCGCCCTATTTCCGCTTTTATTGAGAAAAATTACTTGCACTTCAACTCGGCCGCATTGGTGGACGCTGCGAAAGGCTACAAAAAACATATTGCCGAGGGCAAAAAAATGATGGTGACCCTCGCGGGCGCCATGAGTACGGGTGAACTGGGTATCAGCTTCTCGGAGATGATTCGGCAAAATAAGGTGCACATTATCTCTTGTACAGGCGCGAACCTAGAAGAAGACATTATGAACCTGGTAGCGCACTCGCACTACCGCAGGATTCCGAATTATAGAGACTTAACCCCCGAGCAAGAGTGGGATTTGTTGCAAAACCATTTGAACCGCGTGACGGACACGTGCATCCCTGAAGAAGAGGCATTTCGCAGACTGCAAAAACATTTGTTCAAAGTGTGGAAGGATGCCGAGGACAAGGGCGAGCGTTTGTTTCCGCATGAATTCATGTTCCGCATGATCAATAGTGGTGACTTGAAACAATACTATGAGATCGATCCAAAAAATAGTTGGATGATTGCCGCGGCAGAAAAAAATATGCCGATGGTAGTTCCAGGATGGGAAGATAGCACCATGGGAAATATTTTTGCTTCCTATTGCATCACAGGCGAATTGAAAGCCAGCACAATGAAGAGCGGTATTGAATACATGGTGTGGTTGGCAGACTGGTACACGAAAAATTCTGAGTTACTTCTGCCAGATCAGCGACTCGACAACGAGCTATGGTTCGTATTCGGGTGCTGTTCCCAACGAGAAAATAACGTGGGGCAAATTGAATATCGATACGCCTAAGTTTATTGTAGAAAGCGATGCGACAATTGTGGCACCTTTGATGTTTGCGTATATTTTGGATATGTAAAATAGTATTGAGTCGTGAGATGTGAGTATTGAGAAAGCGACTACCGTTCATCTCACGTCTCATATCTCATATCTCACATCCAACACTAAATGAATTTAGACTTCACCCTCCGAGCTGAAATCCAAAAAGCAATTACTGCACTTTTCAATCAATCCGTTGAGCAAGTGCAGGTACAACCGACTAATGTTGAGTTCGAAGGCTCGCATACGTTGGTATGTTTTCCGTTAACAAAACTCTCTAAGAAATCTCCCGAGGAAACCGGGAAGATGATTGGTGAGTATTTGCAAATCAATTCAGGATTGGTGAGCAGGTATAATGTGGCCATTACACTTAGGTCACCTGAGAAATAATTTTTTGGGATATTCTGTTGCTGAAATTTATAAAGCACTAGGCTACAAAATTCATAAAGTTCAAATCATCAACGACCGCGGCATACATATCTGCAAGAGTATGGCTGCCTGGCAATTATTTGGAAATGGAGAGACACCGGAGAGCTCTGGTTTGAAGGGTGATAAGTTAGTGGGGAAGTATTATGTAGCTTTTGAGAGAGAATTTAGAAAGCAACTTTCTCCTATTCTTGAAAGAATTTATAGTCATGATTTTTCTTTTTTCAACTTTGCGGAAAAATCAGTACTTGAAAATTTATTGAAAATAATTTCGGATATAGAAAGTAAGATTGAATTTGAAATCAAACGAATAGATTTTTCCAAGCTATCTCAATTTGGATTTAGAGCAGAGGTTCTTTTAGAGTCAGCTCTTGATAAAAATATTTTATGGAGAGATGTTCAAAAATGTTTCGATGAGGACGAGTATAAAAATCTTGATTCAAAGACTAGAGAACAAAAGAAAAGTGAGTTAGCCAAGATTTTAAAGCCAATCCTGGTTAATGAGGACAAACTTCTGGAGAAAAAAGATGAGGTTAAGGATGTCGCGCAATACAAGACATCAATTATGCCTTTTGCGCAAGAACTCCTTCGCAAATGGGAAGCAAAAGACGAGTCTACCATGCAACTTTGGAAGACCATGAACAGCTGGGTATATACAGGTTTTGACTCGACCTACCAGCGCATGGGTGTTGATTTTGAGAAATTGTATTACGAATCACAAACTTATTTACTGGGAAAAGATGAAGTCGTTCGTGGCGTGGAGCAGGGAGTGTTTTATAAAAAGGAAGACGGATCGGTTTGCGTTGATTTGACAAGTGACGGCCTAGATCAGAAAGTTTTATTGCGTTCAGATGGCACCTCGGTGTATATGACACAAGACATAGGCACCGCTATCTTAAGATTTCGCGATTTTCCTAAAATAGAAGGACAAGTTTACACAGTGGGGAATGAACAAGAGTATCATTTCAAGGTGTTGTTCTTGATTTTAAAGAAGCTCGGCTATGCGTGGGCAGAGAAGTGTTATCATCTTTCGTACGGAATGGTCGATTTGCCTACAGGGAAAATGAAAAGTCGCGAGGGCACGGTGGTGGATGCGGATGACCTGATGCAAGAGATGGTGGATGAAGCAGAGGAGCAAACGCGTGAGCTAGGTAAGATCGATGAAATGGGTGAGGAGGAGATCAAGAATCTTTCTGAGATGGTGGGCTTAGGTGCATTGAAATTCTTTTTATTGAAAGTTGATCCAAAAAAGCGGATGTTGTTTGATCCGAGCGAGTCAATACAACTGCAAGGGCACACGGGGCCATTCATTCAGTACACCCATGCGCGTGTGAAGTCTATTTTGCGCAAGGCCGACTCGTTAGGTATAAAAGTAGTAGCTTCAGATTTAAAAAATATCGATTCACTGGAGCCTTCAGAACGCGAAATCCTTCGGTGATTGCAAACTACGCCTACGAATTGGCGAAAGAATATAATCAGTTCTACCAGGCGATTCCTATTTTTAATGAGTCAGATCCGACCAAATTGAAATTTAGAATTGCTTTTTCTAAAGTGGTGGCAGATGTCATCAAGAGGTCGATGCATCTACTCGGGATACATGTGCCGGAGCGGATGTAGTTGTTAACTAGTCAATTTAACAGAGTTATCCTAGGTAAAATTGATGATACAAGTGTCAAAGAGAATCGGTTGACTATGCCTTATTGGTAACTCATTTTTTAGCCAAAGCCTCTCTTTGTTGACTTGTCTGTCTTAAAAGCTTGCCCAAAGCTTTTAGTTCCCTTTTTTTCAAAGGCCCGACAACGATTAGGGCTCCTGTTAATAAGTAATTTGTTAATCCTGACATAATAATCAATTCATTTGCTGCTACGAAATTTGTCGCAAAAAAATCATTTCAAAAAACAAATATTATGGCAACAAAAAATTACGTAATGATGGCTATTGCTACAGTCTTGGCAGCTTCGTGTTTCGTTTCTTGCAACAAAGATGATAGTACCCCTGCTGTGACGGTAGAATTTAAAAATCGCTCCATAACCCCATCCTTTGTAAAAATGGGATCAGAGTTTTCAGATGTTGGAGTGTTTACGCTAGTCAGTAGTGAAGATGCTATTCCAAATTCAAACGATATGATTTTTGGTGGCGCCCCTGATGGTCAAGGATTTATCAAAAACCCAGATGGCAGTGGTTACATTATGGTTACTAACCATGAAAACACTTGGGCAATTTCTAGATTGTATTTGGACAAAAAATTAGACATAGTCAAAGGCGAGTACATTGTTAATACCGATGGTGGTTTGTTTAGATTGTGTTCAGGTACAATGGCAACACCTGAAATTCATGGATTCGGCCCCACTTTTTTAAGTACTGGTGAATCTATCGTGAATGCAATGACACATGCGATTGACCCGATTGCACCTGCAAACCCATCAGACAAGTCGAGGGTAAAACCTGCCTTAGGAAAATTTAGTGGCGAGAATGCGGTGCCATTAACTAAAGTCGCGTATCCCGGTAAAACGGTCATTATTTTGGGAGAAGATGCCGGTAACGGTCAAGTATATCTATATGTTTCTAATACGGTTGGTGATTTAGACAATGGAAAACTATACGTGCTAAGAAGAGTTGACCAAAATCAAATTGAAACAGCAATCACCTGGAATAATAGCTATAACGTTGAGTTTGTAGAGGTTCCGAACGCTAAAAATTTAACTGGCTCTGAAATCGAAAATTTAAATGCGTCTTTAAAAAGCATTCAATTTGCTCGTGTTGAAGATTTAGATTACCGTAAGGGCTCTGCTTCGAATAACAGAGAGTTGTATTTTGTTGCAACTGGCGTAAGTGGTAGTACAGAAAAAACATATATGGGCAGGGTATATCAATTAAAATTAGATGCTACCGATCCACTAAAAGGCGTATTAAAAATTGTTGCCGATGGCGATGTCTCTCCTTCAGGTGCTAACGTAAAAGGAACCGATATCATTAACCCCGACAATCTTTGTGTTACTGAAAACTATGTTTATATTCAGGAAGATGGAGATTCGTTTTGGCCTGAAGCTACACACAACTCTTTAATTTGGCAGTACAACATTAGTACAGCCACAAAGAAAGTATTTATGGATATGACACATGGAGATGCCAATTTCTTAAATACAAAATATAATCCTGCCGGTGTCAATCAACTGAAAAAGGGCATTTGGGAGCATGGGGCAATGGAAGATATTTCTGACGTGGTAGGAGTTGCTGGTACATTTACGATCAATATACACACTCATACATGGGTAGAAGGCGACAAATTTTTAAACCCGAGTAAAGCCGCTTCTGTACAGTCTTACAAATCAGGTGGACAAACACTTATATTGAAAGGTGTTCCTAGGTAGAAAGTAATTATGTATACAATGGGCCCTTCACCAACAAGGTGAAGGGTTTTTTGTTTTATGAATAAACGAATGTAAATCAAATGAACAGAACTATACTTTTGCTATTTATTTTGGCTTTTAGCTTTTCATGTGTAGATAAAAGACATCAGACTTTAGAAAGTAAACTACATACTGATATTTCAGAAAAAATAGATACTCTAATTGGCACTTTGGGCAACTTGGAGAAAACAAAAGACGAAGAAGCGCTAATCCAACATTTTAAAAGAAGTAGAGAAGAGTATAAAAAAATAGAGCCTTTTGTTGAATATTATTTTCAAGGTCTTGCTCGCAGAATTAATGGGCCTGCCTTACCTGAGATAAAAACGGATGATAATGTTGTAAATGAGGCCGTTGGATTTCAGGTTATTGAAGAAATTGTTTTCAGCGAAGGTGTAGACTTAGTTGAGTTAAAAAATCAAGTGCTCATTTTAGAAACTGATTTAAAATTTGTTCAGCAAAATTTTAAAGATTTACCCATTCAAAATCATCATTTCTATGAACTGATTCAACATCAAATCATCCGAATTGCCGTTTTGGGTATTACTGGTTTTGATTCTCCAGTGGCACTTAGTTCAATAGATGAAGCTAAACATTCCATTGAAGGAATAGAAGAGTATTATAGGAAATATTGTGAAATAAATAATGAAAAAGTCAATGCTGGCTTTACGGAATCATTGGAGAATACCAAGCAATACCTTAGTAACAATAATGATTTTAATAGCTTCAATCGGTTACATTTTATTAAAAACCATTTGATGCCATTGAGTATTTCTTTAGAAAAGAATTTTAGAATTGTTATTGAAAAGTCACCAAGTTTATTTGAAGGTAAGGTTTTCTATGGTCATTTAGCAGATTTGATGCAAGGGAAAAACCTGAATCCTGATGCTTTTTCACCTTTTGCAGAATCAAAATCTACTGCGGAAAAAGTGGCTTTAGGCAAAGTATTATTTAATGACGCAAGCTTGTCAAGAAGCAATAGCTTGAGTTGCGCCACTTGTCACAATGCAGAGAAATCTTTTACAGATGGCAAAAAAACTTCGGTATCCAATATTCACGGTAACGCGTTTAAACGAAATTCTCCAACATTATTGTATTCAGCTTTTCAAAAGGCCTTTTTTTATGATTTACGTTCGCAAGATTTAGAAAATCAAATAGAAAGTGTAATGAAAAGCCCTGATGAATTTGATCTTTCCCCAAAAGAAATCTTAGAGAAAGTTTCAAAAAACAAGGAAACAACTTTGATATTTTCAAAGGCGTTTCCAGATAAAAAGGAAATAACGCCTTACGAAATTAGAAATGCCATAGCGTCTTATGTAAGAAGTTTGATGCCTTTTAACGCCAAGATAGATCATTACTTTGCAGGGAAAGCAATACTTACCGAAAGTGAAACCATAGGTTTTAATTTGTTTTCAGGAAAAGCCAAATGCGCTACCTGCCACTTCATTCCTGTTTACAATGGCACAGTTCCACCTTGGTACAACAATTCAGAGTCAGAAGTTATTGGGGTGCCTAAAAATATCGCGTGGAAAAATGCCGTCATTGATTCTGATGAAGGCAGATATAAATTTAATCAAATAGAGCAACTCAAATTTTCATTTAAAACTCCTACCGTCAGAAATATTGAGAAAACAGCACCCTATATGCACAATGGGGTTTACAATACGTTGGAAGATGTGATTAAATTTTATGAATTAGGTGGTGGAAATGGTATAGGGTTGAACTTACCGTACCAAACCCTTCCCTTTGATAATTTACAACTGACGGAAAGTGAGAAACAAGACATCATAAATTTCCTAAAAACTTTAACCGACAGTAGTGAAAATAACTAAGCTGCTTTTATTGAATCTGCTATCGTTAGGGGGCATATTTTCTTGTACAAATAACGATGTTACATGCAACTTACAAGTAACAATTGCTGTTGCGACAGTTGCCTCTCACCCCTGTACATATAGCGGTTCTATTCAAGTTACGGAGCCTCTGGGTGCAGAATATCAGTATAGAATGGATAATCAGCCTTTTCAAAATCAACCGATATTTCTAAATGTAAAAGTGGGCAGTCATAGTTTGGTCTTGAAGGATGGAAGCGGTTGTGAAGCAGTAAGAGAAGTTAATCTAGACACTATTGCCCAAGGCATTACATTCAAACAGGTGAGGCAAATTTTGACCAATCGTTGCGCAAGTTGTCATTCAGGAAATAACCCACATGGTGGTTTGGATTTTACTAGTGTTTGTGATATTTTAAACCATTGGCAAAGAATTGACGCAAGAGCCTTGCAAGGTATACCTTCGCCTATGCCACAAGCGGGGTTAATTCCCCAAGAAGAGAGAAGTAAAATCCTAGAATGGATAAAAGCAGGGCACTCATATAGCAACTAGTGACTTAAAGTTGACCCCGAGAAACTAATGATATACACCCTAGAGTCGATACAATCACAAGTTTATGCGGAACCGTCCATTGTTCGTTCATGTGCCGGAGAAGATGTGGATTCAAAGATTATCAACCTCCCGTAAACAGCTTTGCAATATCGTTATAGAAAACAAATACCATCAGCAGTAAAAGGATGGCCATTCCCACTTTGATTGCATTCTCAAAGAATTTTTCAGAAGGCTCGCGACCACTGATCATTTCGTAAAGCAAAAACATTACATAACCTCCATCCAATGCCGGTATCGGCAAGAAGTTCATAAAGGCTAACACCATGGACAGCAATCCGGTCATGCGCCAGAAGGCTTCCCAATCCCACACTGGACCGAACATCCCAACCAGAGCAACAGGCCCGGAAAGTGACTTCCTCGGATCCAATTTTCCTGTTAACAGTTTGCCGAAGGCCTTAATTTGGAGTAACACAACCCCGAAGGCTCGTGATGTACCAAGTGGTATTGATTCTGTAAGACCATAATTGATAACTGCAAATTCTTCCTTCCCAATGTTCCTAGGAGCGAACCCAATCATCGTTTGATTTTTGAAAGACTCACTAAAAGTCAGAATTTGGTCTCCTCGTTTGATTTTAAATGAAATCGAGTCACGTGGGCCGCTTTTTACAATTTCCGAAAGTTCATCAAAATAAGAAATGGGCTTGCCATCCATTTCAACGAATTCATCGCCAACCTTTAGACCAACTTTTTTTGCGATTGATTCATTTGGTTCACTAGCCTTTATGACTTCGCCCTTTTCATTGTAAACAGAAGTCACCTTTTCCTCAATTTTGGCAACGATTGCAGGTATTCGAAAGGAGATGAATTTGGATGCTGTTTCTTTTGAATTAAAATTTTCAATAAAATTTCCAGGGATCGGTATTTTTACTTCTTGACCCTCTCTCAATACCGTGTAACTGGCATTTTCGGACAACATAAAACCCGGTTTTAATAGGTCGTCAAAATTTTGATAGTCATTGCCGTTGATCTTAATAATCTGGTCACCGGTTTTTAGGCCTAGCTGCTGAGCAAGAGCCATCGCGTGAATTCCACCATGGCGATTTACATACTCTTTAGGCAGCGTTGTGTCACCGATAAAATAGGTAATCCCGATGAAAATTAGAACGCCCACAACAACATTCACAATAATTCCGCCCATCATCACAATCAGTCGTTGCCAGGCTGGCTTCGAGCGAAATTCCCAAGGTTCGGCAGGTGCTTTCATTTGTTCCTTATCCATACTTTCGTCCACCATGCCCGCAATTTTCACATAGCCCCCTAGAGGGAACCAACCAAGACCATATTCTGTATCACCCTTCTTAAACTTCAACAAAGAGAAGTTGAGCACATTTGCCATTGGAAATAAAAAGTCAAAGAATAGATAGAATTTTTCAACTTTGATTTTAAACAGCCGTGCTGAAGCGTAATGACCCCACTCATGGACAACTATTAATACTGACAAACTCAAAAGCAGTTGAGAAATTTTAATCGTTAATTCCATAATCTAATTTGAAAATCGTCTTTGGTGAATAAAATTGCTCGCGACTCTTCTTGTTTCTTTATCCGTTTCAACATAATCCTCAAGGCCTGGTTTTGGGAGATAACTGATTTTTTCCATGCAGGTTTCCACCACTTCACTCAACTGTAAAAAACCGATATTACCATTCAAAAACCCCTCTACCGCTATTTCATTGGCTGCGTTTAGCACACAAGGCATATTGCCACCCCTCTCCATAGCTTTAAAAGCGAGTGCAAGATTACGAAAAGTTTCTGTATCGGGGGGCTCAAAAGTGAGTGCCGGATAACTGGCAAAATTGAATCGGGGGAAGTCTGAATTCAAGCGTTCCGGATAGCCAAGCGCATATTGGATTGGCAAACGCATATCGGGTAAGCCAAGTTGGGCTTTGATCGAACTATCGTGGAATTGAACCAACGAATGGACAATGGATTGGGGGTGTACAACTACTTCAATTTGCTCTGGTCGAAGGCCGAAAAGCCATTTTGCCTCGATCACTTCGAGCCCCTTATTCATGAGAGAGGCTGAGTCAATCGTAACTTTGGCGCCCATTACCCAATTTGGGTGTTTTAGTGCCTGCGCTTTTGTGATATTCTTCAAGTCGTTCTTTTTCTTTCCTCGAAAAGGGCCACCCGATGCCGTCAAAATAATTTTTTCAATAGGGTTGTCGAACTCACCCACCAAGCACTGAAAAATCGCAGAATGTTCGGAGTCTACCGGATAGATGTTTACGCCTTTTGACCGAGCCAATTGAGTAACCAGTTCGCCAGCGACTACCAGTGTTTCCTTATTCGCAAGTGCAATTGTTTTCCCGGCTTCAATAGCTTTAATGGTTGGTTTAAGTCCTGCATAGCCCACCAGTGCCGTCAACACTAAGTCAATGGTGTCCATTTGAACAACAGAAGCAAGTGCTGAATCACCAACGAAGACTTTGATGTCAAGAGGAATGAGTGCCTCTTTCACTTGCTTATAGTAGTCCTCGTTCCCAATGACGACCGCATTGGGTTTAAACTTCTTCGCCTGCTCAATCAGTAGATCTGCATTATTTTGTGCGGTCAGCACTTCTACTTCAAATTTTTCTGGATGAGCGGCAATGACTTCCAATGCTTGCGTGCCAATTGAACCAGTTGAGCCTAAAATGGCGATATGCTTTTTATGATCTTCCCTCATGTGTCGTCATTAACTGGCGATAGTGTACTTTGTTTACGCTTCGATTTAAATAAAACAATCCGATCCGAAAAATAATATATAAAAAGCTAGCCCAATTCTTTGCTCGAAAAGGACTTTTTGAAATTGCCAGCCGCCCATTCTCGAAAGCTAGATCGTTTAGTCCCCAATACAAATGAAAGAAAGCCTGATGGCGAAAAAAGAAAGAAGGATCTTGGTCATATTCAGCTTGCACCTTAGACAAAAATAAATTTGCTTCTTCAGGAAGATTCTGTTGCAAACAATCCTGCCCAAGTGTTCGTCTTTGTGCCGATAAAAATCCAATCAATCGATGCAAATTAAGATTACGAACGGTTACTTTCTTTCGGGTAACCGATGATTTGACAATTCTATAAAAATACAGAGGTTCTGCTACGTTGGTAGATGGAAAGGAATCTAAAATGAGGCAAGATAAATCGGCATCTGCATGATTGTCGATAAAGTATTCTCTGTAGAAATGCGGGAATTTATTGATCACCTCGTGGCGCATAATGATGGTTGGTCCCAAAAACTGAGATTGCTCCAGTGCTGCTTTCCGCAACGCCTTTATATCTTGTAGAAGTGACATTTTACGAACCAAAAATCCTTTCTCATCCACGGCCCAAAACGAAGTTCCACACATCATCAGTGTAGAATCATGATTTAGTAATTCAAGTTGCTTTTCAAGACGTTTGGGATGAGACACATCGTCTGCATCAGTAATGGTAAAATAAGGCGATTGAATCTCTTTGACTAGCTTGTTGATGGTTCGTACTCTCCCCTGATTTATTTCATTTGTAAGTATTTTGATACGGGAATCCTGAAATGATTTTATAATGCTTAGTGTTTCGTCTGTGGAAGCATCGTTAATAATCCAGAGCTCATAGTCAGCAAAGGTTTGTGCCAACAGACTGTTCAC
>VYLZ01000061.1_pt1 | contig 19821 bp, 22 predicted proteins | sample 5115361 | NCBI WGS metagenome assembly VYLZ01 (sample SAMN12291805, study PRJNA351875) | freshwater metagenome | isolation source: freshwater lake | place: USA: Michigan, Sixteen Lake | collected 2013-08-07 | reverse complement strand
ACAAAGAGTAGATAATCAACCGGGCCGGTGTCGGTTCGATATTCGGTAACGGCTATACCCAACCCTGCCGCGAGGTTGAGTTTGCTTTTAGGCTGCACGAGCCAACCACTCTCGGTGAGGAGACGATCGATGTGATCGCGGGCGATTTGCTCGGGGTTTTGATTCATTTTTAACAGTGCTTCTACCAGGCCATTATGCCCACATTCCGATAAAAATAGCCTAATAAAACGATTCTTGGAAGAGGTGGTAGGAGATTATCCTATCTGCCTTTCTGCTCATAATTGGAGATTTAGCGATCTAAGTACTTGTCGCCAATACTCAATGCCAAATCGTAAAATGCGCATTGTTTCGAAACTCCATATGCTGGTTCTGGCTAACATATCCCAATTGATTCGAAATCATACGGGTTGAGCCAATTGTAAAACCAGTAACTGGTCCGTGATGATGTCCATAAATCCAGTATTCTGCGCCACACCGGTTGATTAGCTCAAATTGTTCCGATGCAAATCCTTCGTTCAAAATACTTCCCCTATACATTTCGGGATAGTGCATAAATGTAGGAACGTGGTGCGTTACAACGACTGTTTTGCTACCCACGCGTTCAAACTCAGAACTCAAAAAATTCAATGAATTGAGATGCAGTTCGTTGTATTCAAAAGCGGTGAACCGGTTACCATGAAAGCTAATTTCCTGAAAGTCGGACATGCCTTGCTGAATCTGCCATTGATTTCCAGGGCTGATAGAAGACCAAAGTGTTGAAAAAATAAAACGCACTTTCTTGTATTCAACAGTGGTATTGTTGATAAGATGAATATTACTTCTAATCTTCTCCTGAAATGACCCACTTCGATCTTTAAGGTCGCCATGATAATATTCGTGGTTACCGGGCAACCAATAGGCCTTTTCGAAATTTTCTGAAATAAAATCGAAGAATCGATTTGCTTTCTCAATTGAGCGGAAGGGTATTATGTCTCCTGCGAGGATGAGTATTTCTCCAGTTGGTATTATTGGATTCGCCTCCATGAAAAGAGCGTTATCAATAAATTCTAGATGGAGATCTGAACAGTATTGGATTTTAATCATTTTGGCAATTTGTACTACACTTTTTTCTTAAATTTAAAGGGAATTCCTGCCAGCAGAGAACAAAAGATCAAGTTAGAGAATAAAAATGAGAGGGTAGTTTCATAATAGCGCTGTTAGTTTTTTATGGCTAGAATGTATAACAATGGAGAATTTTAAACGATCGGAAAAATACTCATGGGCAAAGCATTTGAGGAAGAATAAAAAGAGCCGAGTTACCAAGCAGATGGCCAGTAAGAAAACACGCGTCAAAAGCAAAATTAGCTTGCATGAAGAGAACTTGGTTAAAGAAGAACAAAACGAACTAATGGGCATCCAAAACAAATTTGATTCATCGGAATGGACGTTTGGTGATTGACGCCAAAAAAAATACGGTAAATCATTAATGGACAAACTCATGGAAGGAAACAAAAAGAAAAGTGATTCACAAACCAAAAGGCTAACAATGGTAAAAAGGATATTGCGAATGACTTCACACAATGGTTCGTGATGGATTGACAATTATTCCATGAATGAAAGAAATAAGGACATTGAACGGTTAATCGCAGACGGCCTAATCGGTGAATCGTTTGGCGCTTTTTTAGCAAAAGACGATGAAAAAGAGGAAGTGATCGCGTCTATCCGTGCTGCTGCTTCCGCCACTAAAAGGGCATATGAAGAAGCTAAGAAAACCAATGTACCTTTTTTAATTATGGAAGATGGAAAACTTTACGAAATAAAGGGAGCACGCGGCAAAAGGCTTGTAAAAAAATCAAATCAAAAACCTTTGTTTTAGAACTAATTTCAGCCGCAACATATTCTTTATTGTTAATCCATGGAGGGTTTAAATAACTCATTACAAATCAAATCTTTTTTCATTTAAGCATCCGCTTCTTTTGATCGACCCCGTCTAGGGCTGGAGATTCCGTCCAGGGCGACCACTTTTTTTCTAAGCTTTGCGATAATCATAATCGCCTGATTGTAAGCAAGCAAAAGTGGTCACCTTAGGACGGGAAAAACTGATCCGGCTACGTTGAATTTCTAGGTTGATTGTCCGCAACGTGGAGAGCCACTATTTTTTACCTGGTTCTCAAAATCGGTAGTTCAGATGTCAAAATCCAATATCCTCTGAAAAACAGTTTGGAACATAAAAACTGGAGCAATTTCTTTTGATGTAGTGAGTCATCTCTTAACTCGATGCTTTACTTTTCGTTTTCTCTTCTGCTGAAGCTTCCATAATTGAATAGGGCTTAATTCTATGGGAAGAGGTTTCATTGGCTCGATGAGGTGAAGGTATTTGTAGGTTCGAAGTAATTGAACGAGTGTTGACACCGTTCCGCCAGCACCACCCTCGATGCTTGAAACTGTATTTCGATGCACGCCTGAAAGACGAGCCGCCTCAAGCTGGGTTAAATTATTCTTTATCCTGACGTCTCGAAGAAACTGACCAATCTGTTTCTCTAACGCCCCATCCGAAAAATCATAGATAGTTGCCATTTATTCACATTTATATGTGCAGTATGAAATAAAATCGAGGTTAACGCACAGAGAACTGTGAAAAAAAGCATTATTGAAAATGCCTAATGGACCTATTGTTTTTCAATAAGCCTTTCGTCCAATTATTTTTTCTTCTTGATTGGCTTTCTCTGTTTGGGCAGTGAGTCAAAGAAAGCCAAAACTCCAGGCTTAGATAGCGCAGCCCTCGCCTCCTCGTCCTTTCTGTTTAAGCTTTTTGCCTTTCTTATTTCTTCGGATCTTGCCTTAGGCATTCTTCCTGTTTTGGGTTTTGCCATTTTGTAGTTCTATATAAGAAAGCGTGAAATTGTTTTTCATTTATTTTTTCAATCTTTTGGTAATTGAGAAATCTTTCTTCCCGGTTGACTTTCGCTGTTTCGGCAGTGAATCATAGAAAGCCCTAAATTGCGGAGTAGATACTTTAGCCTTTGCCATCTCATCCTTTCTATTTAAGTTTCGAAACGCTCGTATCTGCTCGGCTTCTGCTTCAGACATTCTTCGCGTTTTGGGTTTTGCCATGATGTAAATTTAATCGAGATCTTTCAAAGCCCGTTAAAACAGTGACATTTTTACTGAACCATTTACCAATTCTCACGCCCCCAAAGTTTTCCTTTTGCTTCGGTGGTCTACCATTTAGTTGAACGAACTCTTGTAGTAAATTTAGATTATTCTCAAACCTGTACGAGAGTACTTTCCAGGGAAATCCAATGGAGGTCAAGCGCTGCTGCCGGTCACTATTTAGTCTACCTTTTTTGTACAACTTTCGAATGGTTTTGCACCACTCCCCTAGTGGGCTGCCTTGTGGGAATTCCTCCCTATGTTTTGGCCACTGGTAGGGATAGGTTTTTCTATAATCGAGCAAATGCTGAAAAATTCTCTCGAAATTCTGGTCAAGGACATTGGCAGTGATTCCAATTTCCTTCAAAAGCATTTCTCTTTGCCGTGAAATGGTTTTTCTAACTATACCTGCGCGTTGATTATTTACCCAATGGATTAACTGACTACTGTTTTCCGTCTTGTGCCGATTAGACGGGAGACCACCAAACTTCTTTCGGTACGCTTTTACTTTTGCAAACGCCTTGCCCCAGCGTTTATCCAGTTCGGGCAAGTTGTTCATATTCGACTTTCTTGTACCCTCCCTCCTTCCGCCAATCAGCGTGCAGTCAGAAAGAAGAAATACGCCATCTCCGTCTACTTCAATCTCTATCAAATTGCATTCACCGATTTTCTTCACGGTAAAGCCTATTTCCTTTCTATCATAACGAGCTGAGGCGAGAGACGCCCTTTTTCTCGGTATTAAAGTTGGTATTATATGAAGCTCACCGGATATAGTTACCTCAAAATAAGTGCCCTTAAAGTTCCTCTTCGCAATGTGCTTCACTTTCTTTCGAACATTTGCCCTAAAGCCTAAGCAGTCAGCCAGAAATTTGATTTGCCCGGCTAGACGCTCATTCTTCTGGATTATCGAAAATACCTTTCCTTGTAGATGGCCGTCAGTGTCGATTAGACCAGCCAGTAACTGGAGTCGATTTCCCCTAGTTGCAAAAAGATAACTATCGGGAATATGTTTGTTTTCAATCAAATGACTCGCGAGTAAAGCGCTCATTATTTTGTTCCTTCCTTTCCACGGCCCGCCTCTCACATTCGAGAATGTCAGATCAAGAGAGAAGGCTTTATTATTTTTCTTCGCGGATGTCCTCAGCCTAGCACCCCAACGCTTTGCGAAACCTTCAAGGTATTCGATTACTTCGGGATCCATTGATGTAATCTCCGGGCGACAACTTGTTCCATCGCCCAACCACAGGCCGAGAAAGTAGGGTTCCAATCTCTTCTCTCCATTGTCTGCTAGGGTTTCCCTGCTGAAATCAACCGGAACTTTTACCAGTTTGAAATTCTTCCAAAAGCCTAGATAGGTTTTGCCAAGGATATCTGCTACCGCAACCTGGTTCCTTCCCTTCCATGATGGATACCTATTCTTCCAGCGTACCTCTCCGGAAAGCAGTTTCAAGCCGTATGGCTTCTTCAAGAATTTGGCCTTGGATAACACCAGGATTTGATCCCAGCTCGCAATAATCGTTGCGCCTCTGTTTTGCCTTGGTGTTATCTCAACCGTTTCAATGGATTCAGTTGCTTCAATCCTCTGTACTCTTCTCGGGGTAGAGTCGCTGCCCATTAGAAGTTCGCCTTCAGAAATCTGATCCAGTGATTTTACTTCACCATTGTGAAGCAACAAAAGTGTTTTTGGGTGTAATGCCATAAATAGATAGTTTATTTATGGACATAGGTTGCCAGGAAAGAATCCGTCAATTCCCGACCGACCCAAGATGCATTAACCTTATTCTAATAATAGTGAACTCTTTTCACTTAACCAGACATGCTCACTCATGCTTTACACAAACAAGAATCCGTAAAAGCAAGGCTACAAAACTAACTATCTGCTATAGCTAACTCCACTTCCTTGATCTAAATCTAGGGGTGGTTCATTACTTAGTGTATGCTCATCGTAATGACTTGAACTTTTGCTCCTGTCAAACATTCGCTCTTTAAGTTTATCCATTTTGAGATCTCTGTCCAGCTCACCAGCGCGAAAGGAATATCCATATTTAGAAATTGTATAATCAGAACCAAGCCAAGACTCAGATAGGCCACGGAAACGAAAACTTCGGTCAGCTGCCGTTTCGAAGAATCTATCAATGCAAAAAAATCCATGTCTCTCAATAACCGAATCTATTGCATCGAATAACTCTTCAGTAACTATTTTTTTAATTTCATTTAAGCCCTTTGGTGTTTGTTTCATAGTTCCATCCAATGCCCTTTTCGCATCGAATTGATCAATTTCATTGGTTACACCATGTCGCTGTCCCGTAACATACGCAGATGATTTTTCGATTTCATTTCCTATATCTTCCTGGCGATTTGTCTGTCTATAAACATTCCTAAGAACTCCTCTCGACAACAATTGAGAAATTGTAAACTGACCTTCTCCAATTTCAGAGTCCTGAAAGTACTCCGTATCCATATGCATCGTATACCCCAGAATTTCGTCTTTTTTCTTTCGTAAATCGATAACATATCCTCTATGTTTGATAGCTTCAACAAAATCAAAAAATGATTCAAAAGGTCCGCTTGAAGCAATTTTTGGTAAAGCTCTTTTTAGCATTTGCTCTGATATCGCTCGAGTTAATTCTTGCGACACGGAACCTTCCTCTTTTCTATTCTCTTGGTTGTACGAATACAAGGCGTTCTGTTCAACTTCCACTGGGATAGTCACAGGCTTACTTGTTTGAATGCGGTCCTCTCTGGCTAATCTTCTCAAATTAGTCAGCGTATAGTCAGAGCCAATTTCTGAGGCCGAAAATCGAAACCCATTCTTTTCAACACCATAACCAAACAACACTCCTGTTTTTCGCTTACGAAACTCAACTACTCTATATCCTCTTTCGCGTAAGTCGCTGAAATACCCTTTTCGCTTAAATACAGCACGACTTTCCTTCATTTTGGCCAAATACTGCTCAAACTCCAGGCGGATTTCTTCAAGTAGCGAATTAGCCTTCGCAGACCTCGAATCGCTACCGTCAACATCTGACTTAACCAATTGGCTATTGTTAAACCTTTTCCCACTTGATGAAAGGTGCACAAAGCTGTCATTTCCAAGCTGAACAGTGTTGCCAGAAACGCCCTCTTCACTTAAGTCCTCTTTTGGTAGATTAGAAAATGTTTCCACTTCGTTTTTCTTCGACCTAAACGTCTGGAAATATTCCGTTGATTTAATTTCACTAAACTCATCTCTCGATGCTGATTCAGCTTTGGTTAACTCTCTCTGCAATTCATATTCCGTCACTGCATGTTGTCCGAGAATAGTGCTCTCGTCTATTGTACGTTTGGCAAATCGCATCCGGCTTGCCCGAACTAAGCCTAGTTCACTTGCTATCTCATCGCCTATCCTATGACTGATCGCGAGTTCATGCTTGCCCCTAAATATTAAACCCGTCTTATCAATCCTGTTTACTACAATATGCAAATGATTAGGCTCTTTGAGATGTAAAAAAACCACAGATTGGAGGTGAGCCATGCCTGCCTTCTTCAAAAACAACGTTGAAATTTCCTTCCACTCGAGTCGTGTTAAACTCTCGGCATCGGCCGGACTTGGTGAAAGAATAATATGGGCCGTCAGGTTTCTGGCATGTCCGGTAAACAGTTGTTGCCGCGCCAACATTTGGAGATTAAAATCCTCATAACAATCCCCCTGAAGATTATTTATCTGGATGATCTGCGATTCATCTTTTGAATTGTAGGCAAGTGTTGCCTGACTAGATATGTTAGAATACAACTTTGCAATCATACCTTCAAAAGTGCTTGGGAAATAAGCTTAATCACCTCATCTAAACTAACTTTATAGGAGGGATCTTCATTTCTCACCAAATTTATCATGCGCTTGAAGATTGTCCTATGTTCAATGAGAACTGCCAATAGTTGTTCGTGTACAATAACCTCCTTTGTTGATTTACGAGCTATCACAACACCGTTTGTCATCATATCTCGAATGAACTTCTGAGGATTTTTTTCATTTGCTGATTCTAACAAGGTGAGAAAAGAAGTATTTTCCGGCTTGTTGACTCTCACCAAATAACCAATATTTCTAATAAGATCAGGGTTACTCTTCTTATTCATATCTGACAGTTTAATTAACAATCATTTATCTACGGTATCTCAAGATTCAATCAAATTTTAGCTGGTCGGGAACGCTGGTGTCAAATGGTTTTCTGCTGCTCCTTGTTTGCTTACCCGAGCTATTACCAACAGCGTCCATTTTATTTTTGTTTCGATAGCGTCTCAGCGCAGAACTGATGCTTGACCTGTTGATTAAAGTAGATGGCACGTCAAGTTCTAGCGAAAGCCAGTCGATAAAAAGTGCAGTTTGCAACATTGTAAGCCTCTCAATGTAACAAGCAACTATTACTGAATAGACCTTTGGCTTTTTGTTGACGAGCCAACTTTTAACTAGGTGCTTGTCCATGGAGCTATCTAGCTAGATCAAGATATACGCGTACTGAACTATCTTTCAGGAGTATATATTCCGGAAAATCATTAAGTATAGTATCCCGGTTTGGCATAAGATGCAAGAAATGGTCCCCATCATTATCAACTTCTATATTTCTGAGCAAATCCCTTTGAATATGAGGAGCGGCTTCGATAATAAAGGATGCTTCACTCCTTTGGATCGATGTCCAATTCGAGACAAAAACTAGAATACTAATAGCCACAGATACTGCTAACAATATAAGAGCATATCTTACTCCCATTCCAACTTGCCAACCCCATCCCTCACCGTGTTGGAGATTAATATGAGGTCCACTAGTGCGCAATTGATCTAACGATTTTTCTACTTTTTTTACTAGTTGTTCTACCTCTCTAAGTTTACAGACCGACTCAAGGCCAGCCGTATAAATGTAATGCATGATCGGTAGCATCTCATCCTTCTCAGAAATCCGCACACCGTACTTCCGTTCATACTCGTTGATGAACTCGTCACGTTCTTTCTTGATCCAACTCATAGCGAATTAATTTGATTGAAAATGTTGTCGAGGTAATTGATGATGCGCCTGCGCCTGCTAATATTGAGTTTTAAAATGTCAGCATATACAACGCCATTGATCATCAATTGCTCCCACTCGCGTTGTGCCTCGGAGCCTGGATCGTTATGTAGCCGTCCAATTTGGACCTTTGAATTGGTAAACTCCTTTACACTTTTGTTGCCTACACCGCCATGATATTCATTTGCTATTAAATGCGTGATGGCACCTATTCCGGGAATACTATTGGCGAATTCAAAAAACTCGACACATTCTTTTGTCGAACCTCCACCTGCTATAACTAGTAGCAATCGAACATTCAACTCGTTAAACGTTGCAATGATATCGTTGCTAACTTCCTCTTGTATATAGTATAGCAGTTGATCACTTGAGGCCGCACCAAAGTCAACTACAACATTTTCGAGCTTCTCTATAGACCCAAGAAAGTTGTCGAACATGGTTCTGTCAATCTTCTTGTCGGGGCCGATGAGATTATAATTCGAAAACTTGATGTGTTTTGGCTTCCGATCTCTGATGCCTTGAAAGTATTTGGTCATCGAGGCACTTGCATTATCGCAGTCGATAAAATGAGTTTCCGCTCCTTCCCTCTCTGCTTTTAAAGCTAATAGCTTAACTGTGAAGCTCTTACCTACACCGCCTTTATTGTTTGTGATTAAGTATTTCATTTTAGTTTTTAGGTTTTTAATGTTGAATTTTTTTGAACGTTCCAGTTGTTTGTTCGAAGAAACAGCCTAACCTGTCCTGTTCCGCTTCAAAAATTCATCAATCTCGCGCTCGGTAAAAAGTAACTTTTTGCCGATTCTACGGACTGGGAGTCCATTCTCAATTCGCTTGTCTAGCGTTGGAAGTGAAATCCGAATCAACGCGGCAGCTTCTTCCCGCGTTAGGTACTTTTCAGGTGGCGAACCCAAACCTCGGCTTGTTAACTCCTCGATTACTCCTTTGATTGTGCCTTGGCTGTAGTCATCCAAAAGTTGCGCGATGAAGTCCTTGTCCTCAGGCGTAAGTTTTTTCTTTAAATGTTTCATTGGTATATTTTTTTCGTAAGGCTAGGTCAAGCCGAGAAAATCAATTGTGTACCACACACAAAAAAAATGTAAGTGTCAGATAATCAATTAAAAAAAATAAAAACTTTTGCCTTAAAATTGACCAATTTTGAAAACAATCAATTCTCTAACAGCTATAAGTACAACTGGCTTTTATAAACAGTAAGGTAAAATTGGATGAAATTGAAAGTCTTAAGGTTAAAAGCGAATAGCCCTAACCAGTAATTGATATGAGAAACTTTAACGAAGTGAAAGTAAATGATGTGCTAAATTCCACGGTATAAACCTCCAATAGTGGATTAGAGCTCTGACATACCTAAATAAAGATTGACAACACCTACTTTTTTATGTGAAATTTATTAACCGACAAAGTTTACTTTACAGATCCGTTTACTTTTTCAACCTCTTTACAAGCCGCAAGTTTTCCTTTTTTTCATCTGCTATCCTCCTTTTTTCAACTGATTTCTCCCACATTTTAAATGCGAATTTATGTGATTCGTAGTCTTCCACTTTTTCGAATTTTTCAATCCGCGCTTTGGTCTGGCCGTAACTCCCAGAAGCGTCCACACCAAATTTTTGACAAAACCAAACAACAAAAGCCTCATCACTTTTTGGCTTATTTTTCATACCATCGAGAATTAGAAGACCGATCTCTACAAGTTTTTGCGTAGTCCCACCATATGGGTATTGTGTAGAAAAACTAATGTCTTCATGAATTAGAATATCTAGTCGCGAATTGACGTGACGCAATACACTTGACGTAACCACTTTGTCGTGGCGTTTGAAAGACCACCCTTCTAACATTGAATTCTCCCTTTTCTGATTCTTTTCCATTGTCGCCAGTACCCAGTACAAAAATATCAGCTTGTTCTCCGGGATCGCTTGCTTAATAAGACAATCGATGAACCTTATGTAGTCTGTCATAGGGTCATAAAGAATCGAATTAAAAGCAATAAAAATACCTTTTTCTCCAGGTGGAGTTCTAAAAAACAAACCCGAATAATCTCTATGTGAATAGCAATCTATCTTCTCATCTGGCTCACCTAGGCCATAGGGTATTGGGATTCGAAATGTTTTATCGCTCTGCCTCTTGAATGTTTTCGGGAAATATTCATGAGATTTAAAGAAAATCCTATCGAAGTCTGGTTTTGACAAATTCATTTTTGCTTGACTGTTTGCTTGCCTGCAAAATAAAAAAACCCTTGAATTATTTCTAATTCACGGGTTTCAGAGGTTCCGAGCGGATTCGAACCGCTGTAGGAGCTTTTGCAGAGCTCAGCCTAGCCACTCGGCCACGGAACCTTATTCAATCAATACTTCAATTTCCTCTTGCAGAGCTCACCCCGATAACAATCGGGGCGCTCGGCCACGGAACCTTTTTATTTACACAAAGCTAAAAAAACACCGGGGTATTACAACCATAAAAAAAAGAAGGTGACCGAAGCCACCTTCTTCTGTTTATATACAGCAAGACTTAGTTGCCTTCGCCTTTTGCCTTAGCTGCATTCATCTTTTCTTTCAATGCATTTAAAGCCTCGTTGTCGCCCAAGGTAGACTTCTCAACTTCCTGATTGATCTTCTCAACTGTCTTTCCTTTAGGCGCTGCGGCTTTCTTAGGAGCTGCAGCTGTCTTCAGGGCTACATCTTCGGTAGCCCAAATCGCTTTCAAGCTGAGTACAATGCGTCTGTCATCCTTAGAGAATTCAAGTACTTTGAAATCGTAAGCTTCACCAGCTTCTACTTTACCATTGTCTTCCTTCACCAAATTCTTAGCCGAACAGAATCCTTCAATTCCATATGGCAATTCTAACGAAGCGCCTTTGTCATTCTTGCTGATGATGGTACACTTATGAACAGAACCAATGGTAAAGATCGTTTCAAACGTGTCCCACGGATTCTCTTCCATGTGCTTATGACTCAACGCTAATCTTCTGTTAGCAGAATCTAATTCCAATACTTGAACATCGATGCTATCTCCCACTTTCGTGAATTCGGAAGGATGTTTGATTTTCTTCGTCCAGCTCAAATCAGACACGTGTACCAAGCCATCAATACCTTCTTCTAATTCAATGAACAATCCGAAGTTGGTCAGGTTACGCACAATACCTTTGTGGCGTGTGCCCACAGCATACTTGCCCAAAATCTCATGACGTGTCCAAGGATCTTCTGAAAGTTGCTTTATGCCTAGTGACATTTTACGTTCTTCGCGATCGATTGTCAATACAACTGCTTCTAGCTCATCTCCTACTTTAATAAAATCTTGTGGATTGCGTAGGTGTTGTGACCAGCTCATCTCACTTACGTGGATCAAGCCTTCAACACCTGGTTGTAACTCAAGGAATGCACCGTAATCAGCCACGTTCACAATTTTGCCTTTTACTTTAGAGCCGATAGCGATCTCTGTATTCAATGACTCCCAAGGATGAGGCGTTAACTGCTTCATGCCTAATGAAATTCTCTTCTTGTCACCATCAAAATCCAACACAACCACTTTCACCGTCTGGTCAAGTTTCAGTAGCTCTTCCGGATGGCTAATGCGACCCCATGAAATATCTGTGATATGCAACAATCCGTCAACACCGCCTAAGTCAATGAACACACCGAAGTTGGTCATGTTCTTAATCACACCTTCCAATACTTGTCCTTTCTCTAAGTTGGTAAGGATAACTGCCTTCTGTTGCTCCAGATCCTTCTCAATTAACACTTTATGAGACACAACTACGTTATCGTTGGTGTTGTTGATTTTCACCACTTTCACCTCGATAGACTTATTAACATAAATATCAAAGTCACGGATTGGCTTCACATCAATTTGTGACCCTGGTAAGAATGCCTCGATGCCGAAAACATCCACGATCAAACCACCTTTTGTTCTGCGTTTTACGAAACCTTCAATTACCTCGTCTTTATCAAGAGCACGTTGTACATAATCCCAACCTTTCACCAACTTGGCCTTTCTGCGAGAAAGAACCAATTGCCCCATCGCGTTCTCACGCTCTTCGATAAACAAATCAACAACATCACCAATCTTTAAATTGGTCATGTCTTTGAATTCTGCTAATGGCACAAGACCATCTGACTTGAATCCTATATTTAAAATCACATCGCGGTTGTTGATACCTACTACAGTGCCTTCCACCACGTCGCTTTCATTAACAGAAGCAACAGTGCCACCATACAATTGATCTAAATTCTGGCGCTCTATTTTTGAATAGCCCTCTCCAAAACCTTTGCTTTCAAATGTATCCCAATTGAAATTTTCCAACGACACGTTGGATGTGTTGGCAGCTCTGCGAACGGTAACATCCCGCACTAGGCGGCTGATACCCTCCTCCTCTTCTGCCTTTTTTTCTAATTTCAGCTCCGTTAATTCATCTTTCTCAAATAACTCTTCAGCAGCCGCACCTTTAACCGCCTTTTTTAGGGGTGCATCGTCTACTACGGGTTTGTTTGTTTTGGGGCCGAAATCTTCTGATTTTTCTCTTGTTACTTTTGCCATACAGGTAATTGCCCTAATCTACATGCAGCAAATGGGCTGTTCGCTGCAAATTTGGTTTAACAGTGCTGCTTCAAACCAATGAAACAGCCCCCCAGTTAGCTGAAGGGATGCAAATTTAGTAAAAAAATGAGATTATGCTTACTCCAAATCCTCAGGCCTAAGTGTACCAATAGAATATCCGATTGCAACTTTTTGAAATAGCAGGCGGTACTCTGCCTGAGCCTTATCTGTTTGCGCTTGCACAAATAACCTATTAGCACTTACAAAATCAACAAAATTGGTGACACCAAGGTTATAGCGCTCGGTTTCTAGACTAAAGGCCATTTCTGCAGCCTTCAATTGGTCTAATGTTACCACAAATGCCTTTTTTGCTCCTTCGTAATTATGATAAGCCCGAAAGACATCGTTGCGGATTTGAAATTCGACATTTTTTCTAGTAAGCTGGCTATTCTCATACAAGGTCTTCTGTTGCGCAAGAGCTGCTCTGTTTTGCAGGCCGCTGAAAATCGGTATAGATAATTGCAGACCATACTGCTTATAGACATTATCTGTCCTATACTGATCAGTAAACGATCGCTGTTTCTCATTGGCAATTATTTTGACAGTTGTCGTGGTTTGCAAGCCATATCCAGAAGGTTGGGCTGGATCAACAACAACGGATGTTCTGGATGAGTTAATCGAAATTGAATCGGGCTCATTTCTCTGAAAATTGTAAGCAGAACCATAGTTAAAAAACGCCCCAAGAGAAGGCATCAACAACCCTCTTGAAGCTCTCATAGCAAAGCGTTGCGCGTCTTCCGCTTTTACAGCACGCAAATAATCTCCTCGATGTTGCTTTGCTTGAGCGGCCAATTCTTCAGGATTAAGCCTTTCACTTCCCAAGACGTTGGTGTCCCAACTAGGCGTTTCTACCTCAAACTCTTCAAAAGCATCTATCAGTAACGTTTGAGATAGGAGTGCCTTATCATTGTTCAGAGTAATTTGCGCCTGAACATATCGCAATTCAGCACCTTTGGCTAACGCATCCTGATTATACTCGTCAACCACAGATCTTGCCCCAACAATTACTTGCTCTTTTGTTTGTTCAAGCTGCTTTACTAAAACCTCGAAATTCTCTTTTGATATTTTCACCAACTCGACATCTAACATAACTTGTAAATATTGATTCGAAACAGTACTTATAATGTCCTGAGAGGTGCGGTTTACAAAATTCGCTTGAGCCTCCAGTTGATTGTTGGCTTGCTTTATTAGGTTAATCCTACTGAACCCGCTAAACAAATTTATATTTGCGTTTAACGCTCCTGAGATATTGTCCCGAACTCCGTTGACTACAACACCCGCATTTTGATTAAATGAGTTACCATCAAATACCGAAGCGCTTGTATTGACAGATACATTTGGCCCAATTGACGCGATGCTTGATATCTTTTGCGTTTGATTCAATTGTAAATTATTCTTTTGCTGATTTAATTGAACAGAATTCTTTAACGCAGTCCTGATTGCCTCTTGAAAAGTTAAGACCCTTTTTTCGCTTTGTGCAACCGCACCAAAAGCCCCTAAAAAACATATAGCAAAAAATACATTAACTTTCATATCGCAATTATGATTTAACCAATTCATCAGACTCGATAGCGCCATCCACCACCTTCACCACCCGTTTGCCGCGCTTGGCGTTTTCTTCAGAGTGTGTCACTTGAATGATGGTGATTCCTTCTTCATTTAGTTTTTGAAAAATATCCATGATGTGCTTGCCTTGATCGGAGTGAAGATTGCCAGTGGGCTCATCGGCCAATAACAATTTAGGTTCCCCAACAATTGCCCTGGCAATTCCAACCAATTGTTGCTGCCCGCCAGAAAGTTGTTCTGGAAATAAATCTTTTTTGGCCACCATGTTAAATCGGTCCAGCATTTCTGCCACCATACTTTTGCGCTGGCTGCCGCTCACGCCTTTGTATAAGAGAGGAGTCTCAATATTTTCATATACGGTAAGTTCATCAATCAAATGATACGCCTGAAAAATAAAGCCGATGTAATTCTTGTGCATTTCGCTTTTGGCTTTCTCCTTCATTTTATGAACAGGCTCATCGAAAAAATAGTACTCCCCTGCTGAAGGTTCATCAAGCATGCCAATAATATTCATCAATGAAGATTTTCCTGCTCCGCTAGGCCCCATGATCGTCAGAAATTCTCCTTGCTTCACCTCCAGATCAACTCCTTTCAAAATGAACGTTCGCTGAAAGCGCGAGTCAATGTACTTGTCAATGTTTTTTAGTTGAATCATAAATGGAAGCTAGAATGTTTAGTTGTTTAACGGTTGACCCTGCTATGGCAAATAATTTGCCAAGGCCAATTAGATGGCTTACACGGCTTAAAACGGCCTTTAGTTGCCGTACATCGTTCGCTAGTGAAAAAAGGTGTCCGAAAATGGATATTTTTTATATTCAGAAGACGACCGGATGGAGTATCACATCTACCCTTCGGTTGAGTATTCTTCCTTGAAAGTTATCATTCGAATAGACGGGGTTTTCCAATCCCCAATCTTTTGCGTGGATGATGTGCTCGGGGATATCTTTTGAAAGGAGCAACAGAAAAACAGACTGGTTTCTCTTTTTTGACAGCCACTCGTTATATCGCTTTCCTCCAATTGGATCGGTGTGGCTGATCAATTGAATCTCATATTTTTCTAATAGGTTCGGTATGGAGTCGAGCCAACGTGAGAGGTCGTTGGCCTGCCATTCGTCAATGGAATAACTGCCACCATCAAAATAGATACTTTTGCGGATTTCCTCATTTCGTGATTGAGCCTGGGCGAAGATTGTCGCAAACAAGATGAAAAAGGGCAACAGCGTTCTCAAGTGAAATTTGTCTAATTGGCAACACCGATTTTGTCCTTCAAAAATACTTCAATTTTTTCGATGCCATTTGGTCTTTGCCTTTTGTTTTATTGGCGCTTGAGTTTTTATCAAAAAAAATTAGATTTGTCAAAAACGCAACTTAACATGAGCAAGTTCAGGATAGTCTATTTTTTTGCAATTGGTCTGCTTTCCTCTTGCAGCAATTCTGTTTCATACTTTGGTAGGAGTTATCCTCCCACAGAAGTAGTCGACATTTATTTCCGAGAAGGCGATGTGAAAGAGCAAAATGAAGTTATGGGTAAAATTTCTGTTGAGGTGTCGGCCAATAAGAGTTCTGATAAGGTGCAAGATCAAATCATGAAGCGGGCTAAGGCAAAGGGCGCAGATGCCATAGTGTTTGATGAGATTTCAACAACCATGATTGGTACTACTTCAGGAAATGTGGGTGGCGGGGTGTCCGGCAAACGTGGTTTTTTGGGAATCGGGGGCAACAAGACCAAATACGACAAAGGACAAGAGATTAAATGCACAGTACTCAAGTATTCTAAGAACATTGGCACAAATTAGTATCTCAACCAAATAGTCTTGGCCTCTGAATCGTTGGATGCTAGCGATACAATTACCAAATTCCCATAATCTTCATCATCAAAGTTTTTGAACTCGTCCTTTTTTCCAATAAGATAGTTGACGATGGCAGGAGTGGTATTGGAATGACCGCAGATCACAATAGTTCCGCCTTGGTGTTTGGCCAACATAGCATCTACTTCTGGCATTTTCCCACCATCATAGTTTTGAACAATCAAACCATGGCGTTGTGCCAGTGGCGCCACTGTCTTTTCAGTTCGCCTGTAATGGGTTGAATAGATCGCATCGATTTTTGCTTTGCTCAACAAGTCGGCCAGCAAAACAGCTCTAGTCCTACCTGATTCAGTCAGGTCAGGATCCGATGAGCCGTCCATCATCTTTTCGGCATGACGAATAAGGATAACCGTAGTCACCTTTTGTTGCGCAAGAACGGTGAACGCGAAAAGGCTCAACGCTACCGCGCAAACAAACTTGATTGAGGTCTTCATTTAAATCTTTTTTTAATGTCGTCTGGGATGTTACATCCTTCTTTCTGCCTTGTGTCTGCTAGATGAAAAATCCTCCATTGTCCATCCGTCTCACGCACCAAGTGAAAGGCATCAACTCCGCAATGACTGAATTTCTTTCCTGCGAAAAATGCATAGTTGGCCCAAGCTTGCGCAAAATCACCATCGACATTGATCTTCAAATCCCAGATTGGCTCGTTGAAACTTTCTAAATGCGGAGTGCCTACGGCTTTCAGGAAGCCGTTGATACTGTTTTCAAAACGAATTTTCGATTTTCCAGTTTCTTCGTTTAAGATCGTTACCATTGTAACATGGTTTGCAAAAGCGCTGTGGACTAAGGCACTATCTCCACGTGCCATTCCAAGAAAAAGGCGATCAATGGGATCCCTGATTGCCTTTTCGGAATCTGGATTTTGGCCAACCAATTGGCCCGAAAAAAAGAGAAAAAATGTAATAAATGATTTTGTCATGGTGACGATTTAAAATGGTTTGTCAATTTACAGAATAGGCCGCCCTAAGCAACCAAAAAGAGATTCAAATTTTAGGAAAGAATGTCTTATTTTTAGAACTTGTAAGGTAAAGCAGCCTATGAAAAAATGCCTGTTTATAAGTCTATTCGTTGTTTCTAATCTATTGTATGCCAATCCTGTTGACAGTCTTGAGAATGTTTTGAAGACGGCAAAAGGCGACCTGAGGGTGAAAACGTTAAACGAGTTGTTTAGGGCGTACATGAATTCCGATCCTGTGAAAGCGATTGGGTACACCCGCGAAGCACTAACATTGGCAACCGAAATTGATGACAAAAAGGGCATGGCAGCCTCTTACAACAATCTAGGTGTGGCCTATCGTAGTCAAGGTGCGTTGGACAAGTCGCTCGAGTATTACCTTATCTCCCTTCGGATTTACGATAAGCTCAAAAATAAGGATGGGATTGCCACCACTAAAAGTAATATCGGGACCATTTATTCTATGAAAAAGGATTATGGGCAGGCGATGAAGTATTTTGAAGAAGCGCATGCCCAATTCACTGAGTTGGGTGATCAGACAAAAATGATTTTTTCCATGAACAATCTGGGCAATTTGCACAGCGATCTTCAGCTCTTCGAACAAGCCCTCAAATACTATTCTCAAGCATTGCAACTCAGTCAAAAATCCGGCAAGATGTATTCCGATCCTCAGAACAATATTGGCAATATTTATTTCAGACAAGGAAACTATCAGTGTGCGGTGGGGTACTACGAAAAAGCCTTATTCGTAGCCAGAAAGGAAGAGAATCGGTTGACGGTCTTAAATCTTTTGGCAAATTTGGGCGAAGTATATGCACGTGCTGGCCAAGGCTTAAAAGCTCAGGCTTATTTGGATAGCGCACTTTTATTGAGTGGTCAATTGCAGGCTTTTGTCTACGAGCCAGCGATTTTGAAAAGCATGGCTTACAATTATTCAAAACAAAACAAGATGAAAGAAGCCTATGAAACGATGGTTCGCTATGATGGCGTAAAAGAAAAAATTTTTGGCGAGGAAAGCTCACGCAAGATTGCGCAGATGGAAATAGCCCTCGATTTGCAAGAGCGTGAGAAAGAATTGGAAACCCTCAAAACCAAGGATGAATTAAATCGCCTGGAACTGCGAAATGCACGCATGGCAATTACGTCTATCGTCCTAGGAGTCATTGTGTTAGTGTCTCTGGTGAATCTTTATTTTTCAAAGCGCAAAAGAAAGTAGTAGCTCATGTCGAGGGAGGAGGCACAGGTTCTGCTTGAGTCGATGACAAAAAGTGTGAGTTTGCTCCGTCACATGCGCACTATCGAGCTCGTGATGGAGACCTACGCAGATAAACTCGGCCAAAACAAAGAACAGTGGGCAATAGCTGGTCTCCTACACGATGCAGATTATGAGGCATTCCCCGAAAAACACCCTCAAATAATTGTTGATAAGCTACGAGCACTGGGAGAGACAGAAATCGCGCATGCAATATCAGCACACTATACAAAATGGAATGTGCCCTACGAAACAGCTCTGGACAAAGCACTATTGGCATGCGATGAATTGACCGGATTTATTGTCGCCTGCGCCCAAGTCAGACCAGACGGGATTGCGGGGCTGGAGGCCAAATCGGTGATCAAAAAATTGAAAGACAAGGGATTTGCCGCCAAAGTAGAAAGGGACGAAGTCTACAAAGGAGTAGAACTATTTGGGGTGCAGCTCGCTGATCACATTACTTTCATCATTGATGTACTGAGAAAAAACAAACTTGAATTGCAGATTTAGATGTTGAAAAAAACATCACTTTCCCAACTGAGATCATATTGTAATTTTACTACCTTTGAATCCTAAAGAAACTCTTTATGTTCTTCCATCAAAACGTAGCAGACGGTGCTAATCTTTTCGTAATCATTCTTGCAGTGGTCATCGGTTTTGCTGCCGCAATGGGTTATATCGATTATCTAAAAGAAAAAAAGGCTGAGAAAAAAGACTAGTCTCCAACTACTGTCCCCCTCGCCTTTTGACTGGCAATCAAAGCCTGATCTATATCTGCCATAATATCATTCACATTTTCGAGCCCTACTGATACACGGATTGACCCTGGAGCAATACCAACGGCCAGACACTCGGCCTCTGGTAATTTTCACGACTTGTCCTCATAAAAGTTAGTTATATTTTAAATCTTTGATTTTCAGGATTTTACTATTTTTTAGTGCTGATAATTCCGCACTAAAGGTATACTTGCTCCCATGAAAATCAGGATAGTTACAACCCGATCTAAAGCAAAGGCAGTTCAGATAGTTCGGTATCAAAACTATAAGCGTGTGGTATTGTGGCATATTGGTTCTGCCCATAGTCAGGAAGCCCTAGACGAATTACTGCTTTTAGCAGAGGAATGGATAAAAGATTACAAGAATCAATTATCCCAAATTACGCGATAGGATTTTCTAAGGCGTAGCAATTGACTCGTCCTGAAAAAAGTTTACACATTTTGGTTAATCGTGCTGATTCAAATTAACATTATAGGAATAGGCGTTTAGTTATCCCAAAATAATTGTACTTTTTGGGATTGGAGAATAGAGCGACTTTTGTAGGTGTGAACTCAATAAAATTCAATCAGTATTTTAAAACCGAAGAAGACTGTCTTAAATATATAGCAGAGATCAAATGGGAATTTGG
>VYLZ01000162.1_pt1 | contig 19908 bp, 16 predicted proteins | sample 5115361 | NCBI WGS metagenome assembly VYLZ01 (sample SAMN12291805, study PRJNA351875) | freshwater metagenome | isolation source: freshwater lake | place: USA: Michigan, Sixteen Lake | collected 2013-08-07 | reverse complement strand
GCTGGCCCAATGGGCGCGCTGATCCTCGGTCTTGTTGTCTCGCCTGCCTGTATCTTCTTCTGCTCGGTCGTAAAGTCTGCGCTGAAGTATGACGATAGCTTGGACGCCTTCGGTATCCACGGCATTGGTGGCATCATCGGCGCAATCGGCACTGGCATTGTGGTTTCGCCAGCTTTGGGTGGCGCAGGCATTGTCGACTATACCAAGTGCTTCGACGAAGCCGGTAAAATTCTCGCCGTCTGCCCTGCGCTACCATACGACATGGGCACGCAAGTTATCGCACAGCTGAAAGGTGTGTTGGTCACGGTTGCTTGGTCGGGTGTGGCATCCGCCATCGTCTTCTTCATCATCAAATACACGATTGGCCTCAAAGCCTCGGTCGATGATCAAGAAGAAGGCCTCGACATTGCAGAGCATGGTGAGCGCGCTTACCACCTCTAAGGCCTAGATCGATCTTGAATTAGAGGGCCAGCGTCGCGCTGGCCCTTTTTCGTGGCTAGTTTTCTAACCGACGTATCGTCAAAACAGCGCCATAGCTGGCGCCGATCCGGTCGACTGCTGCGGCCAAAGGCTCGTGCGCGACAGCCATATGAAAGCCGTTGGCATGTAGGATATGGGTAGCATCGGTCATTACGGCGACATGGCCCTTCCAACAGACAATATCGCCCCGCTTGAGACCCTTTAGGTTTGGACTGAAGTCTACAGCGTGCCCAATCTCGCGCTGCATATAAGAGTCGCGTGGCAAAAAGATGCCTGCCGCTTTAAAGGCAGTCTGGATCAGGCCCGAGCAATCAAGCCCTAAACTCTCAACGCCACCCCATTGATAGGGCGCATGGAGAAATTGCTCGGCAATCGCGACTGGATCAGCCGCATTTTCTGAATGCGGCGCGAGGTGCGACTCATAAATCCAGCCTGCCCGCTCCACCGCAACGAAACCGTTTTCGCGCGCGCCTGTATGGGCCACTTGTGCGCCGAGGCTCAAGAGGAAATGCGGGGCCGCCCGCGCGCTCGGCCCCGAGAAGGCATAGGTCCGCAATACTTTCACTTTGTGGGTTGTCGCCAAAACTGGAGCCGACAAGGCAGCCATGTCAAACCAGCCAACATAGCCGTCGCTGTGCATTTGGCCCCAGCCAAAACCACCGCGTTCCTCGTAAATATCAATCACATCGCCATGAAGCGCTTGGCTCAATTGTTCGCCATCCGGCTCTGGCACTTTGCGCAACGGGGCAACACCTGCGCTAACCTGATGGGGGATTGGATCGACAAAGCGAGCGGATTCCACAAGTCCCTTAAGCTTTGTCGCCGCCAGATCACTTCGATACGGGTGAAGATTTGGATCCAACATAACTTTCGTCCATTATGCCAGCTTGTGGCGTTGGGCTGCCGCTTCGCTTGCGTCCAAAGATGATGCACGATTGACTTGCGTGATCTGGGCAATATGGCCAGCGATGGATGCTGCATAAGTGGAAAGCCGCTCTGCGCCCGCTTCGGTTCCGACCACAAAAATATTGCGGCGATCGGCCGGGTCTGGCCGACGTTCAACCAAGCCAACGTCCTGTAGCGTGTCAATCGCCCGAACAATCGCTGGCTTGCCAACGCCAAGCCGCTGCGCCAGAGCCCGAACAGTATGTGGACCCGCCTCCAAATAGACCGTCAGCATCAGGGCGGTCTGACGCGTAGTCAAGTCCGGTCCATCGGATTGCACAGAGCGAAACGTGACGTCCAACCATAAGCCAAGGGCTTGCTTATTAAGTTCAGCAATCTGATCCAATTATGACCCCTAAGGCTGTGGCCGCTCACGACCGTGCCATCTGCGTCATTAGGTGAATCGATTTGCGCCAATGGGAAAGAGTCCCTGTGGACTCAATTGCTTGCCGCAATTGGATACGCGAGTCTGTTCAGAATTTAGCCGAATCTTTTCCGTAGCATGGCCTCGATCGTGCGCACTGCATGAACTTCGCCACCTTGGGGTCGACCAGGCTTCTCCTTTGGATTCCAGCAATAGACATCGAAGTGCGCCCAGATGGGCTTATGGTCTTTGACATCAACGAACTTTGAGATGAACAGCGCCCCATTGATGGCCCCAGCAAAGGGCCCACCGGAGTTCTTCATATCTGCAATCGGGCTATCGAGGTCGTCTTCATAAGGACGCCACAAGGGCATCCGCCATAGGTGGTCACCCGTCTGAGCCGCCGCGTCGGTCAATGCTGCGGCCAACTCCTCGTCCTCGGTGAAAAACGGAGGTAATTCTGGCCCCAACGCGACGCGGGCAGCACCGGTTAGCGTCGCCATATCGAGGATCATGGCATTGCCGTCTTCGCTGGCACGCGTAACCGCATCAGCTAGAATTAGGCGGCCCTCAGCATCGGTGTTGTCGATCTCAACGCTCAACCCGTTACGGGCATAGATCACATCGCTGGGCCGGAAGGAGTTGCCATCCATCGCATTCTCAACAATCGGCAGATAAACCGACAGCCGCACATCCAAACGGGCCTCAGCGAGCGTCGAGAACAAGGCTAAAGCACAGGCAGCCCCGCCCATATCTTTCTTCATCAGGGCCATACCCACTCCGGGCTTGAGATTGAGCCCGCCGGTATCAAACGTGACCCCTTTACCTACCAAGGCCAGTGGATAGGCATCGGGACGGCCAATGCGCAAAATCACCAAGCGTGGCTCTTGAGCAGCGCCCCGCCCGACGGCATGGATCAGCGGGTAATTCTGCGCCAATAAGTCTGCGCCTCGGATTACTTCAATCTCCGCGCCATGGCTCTCGCCCAAAGCAAGTGCCGCGGCCTCCAAGGCGTCGGGACCCATATCGTTTGGCGGCGTATTAACGAGATCACGACCAAGCTTAACAGCGCTGACGGTGCGGCTCGCAGCCTCTACGTCCGCGCCAACAGGGGCTATCAAACGCGCGGGTCGTTGATCCTTGCGCTTATAGCGATCAAAGACATAGGCTCCTAAGAGATAGGCCACCAGAATGGCATGGCCTTGCTCCTTTGGAATCGGTGAGGCAATCCGATAATCAGCTGCTGGCAGTTTACTGGCCAGCGCGCCATAGACCGACGGATCTGCCGCCGCGCCTAGGCCAAACAGAACCCGCTCTAACGTACCATCAGGGGCTGGAACCAACAGCACGCGACCGGCTTGGGCGCGAAAATCGTGGTGACCAGCGAGAGCTGCCTGCCCACTGGATTTGCCATCGAGATAGGCGGGCCATTCAGCCGCAGAAATGGCGTAAATAGGAATGAAGGTGGCGTCTTGGGGGGCGATATTGGCGTGCATGACCATTCTCTAGGCTGATCTGGAAGCCGTGAAAAGCGATTAAGACGGCGAACAAAGCGCTGACTTGAGGGTTTGTTAACAAAGATTGACGAAAGCTTGGCATCCGTGATTCGTGAGGTTCTCACCATGTCGTTCCGCTTCTGCGCCCGTCGCTTGCCACTTATTGCCTTAAGCGCAAGCTTAGGCCTGATCTGTCTGTCCGCCCCATCGGCCCAAGCATTTCCCTTTTTTGGGAAAAAGCCAGAAGCAGCAGCTAAAACACCTGCAGCCAAAGGGGTAGCGAGGGGGCAAACCGCTAAAACCTCGTTGGTTGAAGTGCCTTCGTCGCAAGCATCAGGGACAGAGCAAAGTGCTCCGGCAAAACCTGCAACAGCGAAGGAGCGCCAAGCAGCACGGAGCCTGGATATGATTAATCAGGCATCTTTTTGGCTCGGCGAGCTTGAGAAAAATCCAGCCGATGATGAAGCCGCGCTGGAAGGCTCCATCGCGTTGCGCAGGATTGGTTCATCAGAGCGCGCGATACAACTTGCAGCCATGGGCTTGCAGGTCAAAGGGGAAAGTCCACAATTGTGGAGCGCATTAGCCTTGGGTCTTGTTGCCAGCGGCGAAAATCAACCGGCTCTGCAAGCCCTGCAGAAGGCCGTCTCCTTAAATCCAAAAGACCCCAATCTTCAATCGGCCCTCGGGGTCATCTATGATCGTTTGGAGCGCGCTGATCTTGCGGCACCTGCTTATGAGGCCGCCCTAAAGCTTGCCCCAGAGGACGCAGCTATCCTCAGCAATTATGGGCTATCCATTGCGATGACAGGGGATTTGAAAAAGGCTGAGGATATGTTGCGGCGCGCCACCCAAAGCCCGCTTGCCCCGCCCCAAGCCCGTCAGAATCTGGCGCTCGTTGTCGGCTTGCAAGGCCGCTTTGAGGAAAGTGAGCGCTTGGCAACCCGTGACTTGCCACCCGCAGTGGCGTCCGAGAATGTCGCATTCCTCAAAGCGATGCTCAATGGTGGTGAGAACCGCTGGTCGCAATTACGCCAAGAAAAGGCCGACTGAAGAAAAAGGCCGCCCCCCTCTGATAGGAAGGCGGCCTTTTCCTTTGTACGTGATGCCCTTAACCTAGGCCATAAAGCCGAGATTTGGTCTGGCGAAATTTCTGAGGTTCGGGAAGATCACTGCAAGGTCTGTGTTCGAGACCCCAAACCAGGATCCCATGGTCGCCGCATATTGGTCCACTGAGGTGGTTGGAATATGGTTGTTGCCGGACTGATCAGGGTTACGGAATGTCCCCAAGTCGCTGCCGACAGTCGGGAATTGGCCGTACATATCGCCGCCATTTACAGCACCACCCATAACCAAATGATGCCCACCCCAAGCGTGGTCGGTACCGTCGCCATTGGTGTTAAAGGTCCGCGAGAAGTCAGATGCCGTGAAGGTTGTAACAGAGCTGCGCATATCCACGCCACCGATATTGGCCAAAGTCGCATCAAATGTGGCCATGGCTGTGGCCAATTTGCTGAGATTGTTGGGCTGAGCTGTGTTCTGGAAGTCGTGACTGTCGTGCCCGCCGACTGCCACGAAAAAGACCTGACGGCGCAAGCCAAGGGCTGGGGCCGCTGCAATCATACGTGCAACAGTCTGTAATTGTACCGACAGCGAGTTGGTTTCCACATTGTTGGTAATCGGATTGCGATAAACAGGGGGTGCCGGAATAGCGGTCACCAAGGGACCTGTTGCGGCGGTGTTAAGGGTGACCGAGGCATCGAGTGAGCGACCAACGATCGTTGCATGGTCAGAACCCATATTGGCCACAAAGCCCGTATCACGGATGATTTCCCGCATTTTGGCGGGGCCTTGGTTTGAGCCAAACAGAGTGGTCCCACCAACGGCGTTGACGGCGACGGCAGGTGTCGCACCAGTTGCGACTTGATATTGCACAACCGTGCGGCCTGATAGAAACACAGTGTTCCCGGCAGTCGACATAGCGGTATACAGACTGTTGGTACCATTGCCCGAAGCCATTAGGTCGCCGAATTGGCCACCCCAACCCGTGCGCACGCCTTCTGTAAGGCCTGCTTGCCAAACGGCTTGCTGGTCATTGTGGGAAAACAAGTTCGCGGGCAGCTTCTTGGTACGAGCTTGATACTGGGCCTTTGTAACAGGCTCAATTAACGAGCCGACATTGGCGATCACGGCCAAACGCCCTGCGCCGTAGATTGGCAGAAGGGGGGCCAGCATTGGATGGAAGCCGAAGGTGCGCGTCGTTGCGTTTGTTCCTGCTGGAATGGCCTGTGCCGTTCTTGGCGTGAACGGCAAGATTCCGCCCCACGCCTCGGGTGTACCAGCCGCAACCGTTCGCCCAGTGACCGGAGAAACTGATCCAACTGCCGCCGCTGCAGTGCCGACTGGCATGAGGGCTATCGGGTCTGACCCGGTGTTGCGCGCCGCCCAATAACGATTCCAAGAGTCAGTATCGGAGGCTAGGACAGTGTTGTTCGAATCGTTACCGCCCAATTGAAAAATACAAACAAGCGCTTTGTATCCCCCAGCGCTTTGGCTGGCAGCCGAGTTAAAGGCGGCCAATTGCATGCCGAAGGCGGTTGCTATCGGTGCGGCAATCCCCACAGCACCGGTTGTTGCCATAAATTGGCGACGTGTATGACGTAGATCTTTCATGGCCGCCCCCTTAGCGCTGCAAGATGTAATCTGGAGAAACAACGGTCAGATAGACCGCCAGCTTTGATCGGTTCAGCAGCGCTGCATCAATTTGCGCCTGCGTGGTGGTGCCGCCCGATGGAATGGTGACGGCCGTGACCGCATCAATGATCTGCTGACGGCGAGCCGTTGTCATATTGCCATAGGTCAAGAGATAATTGACCCGGTCAACCAAGGCGGCCGGATCGGCAGCGACCGCCATTTCCTTTGTGTAGGAGAGTTTCACGTCATTGCTTGAGCCGATGCCGGTGTTAATAGTGGTCTGCATGGTATTCATGTAGCCCGCTACAGTCACTTCATCGACAATCTGCATTTCAGGCGCAACGAGCCCGAGGTTACCCGTTTTGGTGTTTGGCGGCGTGTAGCCGGGCCGGAAGAAGTTAAACACCGAAGGCGAAGCCATAGGGGATTGACCCAAGGAAGTGGAGGCACTGGTAGAGTTTATCGGCCACAGGCCGTTGGTCGAGGTTGCGTTCAAGGCACGCATCACGCCAGTCATGCGGATAATCGGCTCACGCAGCTTACCGAAGTTTGCATCTACCCCCGCAGACATGTTGCGGGCTTCACTATCCAGTAAAACAGCGCGGACAACCGCGGCCATATCGCCGCGGACACCAGAGCCATTATTGTTGAAGACGTTTGCCACCCGGTTCACATAGGCTGGACTGGGGTTAGAGGTCACCAAACGCTGGATCATTTGCTTCCCAATGAAGGGGCCGACGTTTGGATGATTGAAGATGGCATCTAGAGCAATGCGCAGATCACCAGCAGGATCAGGTGTTGTTGTCGCAGGAATGACCGTGCTGAGGAAACGCTTCTCCGAGATCGAATGGAAGTTCGGATAGGCGATCATCGGGGTGACAAAGGACGCATCATTGCGGCCGCCGCCACCAAAGGTCGAGTTGGTTGGCGTAGCGGCATACCAGCTAAAGCCCGTAAAGACTTTGGCAAGGTTTGAGATGTCTGCTGCCGTGTAAGACGGAATTGGATTGCCAGAGCTGTCCAACTTTTGAGTGCCGTCATTATTGAGTTCAAACACGCCAATCGACATCAGTTGCATCACTTCACGCGCGAAGTTTTCGTCAGGTGACCGACCGGTAGTGAGGTCTTCCTTTTGGTTTGCGATATGGGTCAGATAGACACCCATCATGGGATGCAGCGCCACATCTTCCAGAAGTTGGCGATAATTCCCAAAGGCGTTGCGGCCGAGCATATCGTAGTAAGAGCCAAGGCCGCGCACGTTCATTTGCGGATCGGCGAATGAAATGACGAAAATCTGTGACAGGGCAAACTTGGTTCGCTCGCGCAATTGGTCTTGCGATGTAACAGCCTCACGCCAAAAATATTCGTAGAAATGGCCGGCGTTGACATCTGCTGTGTGCTGGCGGATTACGCAATTGGTCCCGACGGGTATTCAAATAGTCGAGCGCAAGAGCACCTTCTGGGAGGGCTTGCTGCGCTGTGATCCATGCCGCGAAGGTCGTATCTCGGCTCGCCTCAATTTCAGCTTCGGTCGGACCAAAGGTGGATTGAATGAGGAAGCGCGACGTTTCCGCTGCAGTCGCTCTCGGGGTAACAACACCACCGCCGCCAGCGCCAGGGACAGACGAATCGCCGCCGCCGCCTCCGCAGGCTGAAAGCATTCCCAACAATAACGCAGCGCTTGCTACTTTAATCCAACGATCGCTCATCATGCACCCCACCTCAAGAAGCCATTTGCGCCAATCGTGCAGGCACACGTCTAGCCCTGCCCGTTTATACCATTTATGTGTATAAGCGTTAAGACGATAAAGAACCGTATACTTAACGGACGAATTTTTAACTTCGGGGATTATTTTCAGGTAAGACGTCGGAAAACTCATGTTAGGTTGTTTTAACTTATCTCAGCAAACGTATTTCATGTACCTGTCGGCGACCCTGGTTACGCTCTAACTGAACGATCACATCAACCACGCTGCGGACATAAGCCAATATGTCGGCGTGGGTCATGGCCGTACCGGTTTGCAGAGCCATTAAAGCCAGCTGCTCTAATGCCCCATCGGGGGTGTCGGCATGTAAGGTGGTCACGGATCCGGGGTGGCCGGTATTGATGGCGCGCAGGAAGGTGAAGGCTTCTTTGCCGCGAAGCTCACCCACGATGATCCGATCTGGCCGCATGCGCAGTGCCGATTGCAATAAATCATCGACATCGACCCGGGCTTCACCTGTTTGGCCTTTTACGGCTACAAGGCCGACGGCGTTCTTATGAACAAGCCTGATCTCTGCGGCGTCTTCTATCAAGATCAAGCGCTCATCAAGACTGACTTCTTTCAACAGGGCGTTGAGGAAGGTTGTCTTGCCTGTACCCGTGCCGCCTGAGACGACGATGTTTCGCTTTTGCTGGACGGCAAGCTTCAAGAATGCAGTCACGTCCCCCTTGGCGAGGCTAGCCTTTAGTTCTTTATCCGGATCAAAAGAAGCCTTTGTGCCACCTGCACCAACAATATGGGATAGCGCTCCCGCCGACACATAGTCGTCCAGCGTCAAATCGGTCAGCACATGCTTTCGAATGGCCAAGGCAACTTCACCCCTTGTGGCGGGTGGCAAGACAATTTGAATGCGTTCGCCGGTCGGCAAGCTGGCTGATAACAAAGGATGCTCTCGGCTGATCCCTTGTTTTGAGATACGCGCAATCTGGGCAGCTAGGCGCGTCAAATTGACTTGAGTCACATCAGGCGCATCGTAACGCACAATGCCGCCAGTAACACTTTCCACCCAGACTTCGCCTGGGCGATTAACCAAAATATCCGTCACGTCTGGCCGATTGAGCCAGCCCGATAGCGGCTCCAGAAATGCCGAGAGATAGACGCCCCCTAGAACCTGTGGAGCGCCATTTGGTCCACTCATGGCCTGTTCCCGGCGGGTTGTTCTACGACAGGAGCAGCGCTTGCCGTTGGCGTAACGGGGTTTAACGAGAAGTCGAGGTCGCGCGCAACAAAGACTTGAATGGCCGTACCCTGCTTAACCGTCACCGTTGGCTTAATGGCTTCGCCCGAGGAAGCGGCACTTGGCAGCGTTTGAGCTGTACCAATGACCAATTGGTTGGAACTTGTGTTGTTCAAAGCTGCGCTTATGGCCGTTGACAGCAGGCCCGGGCCATAGCGCTGGAAATAGTGGCGATCTACTTTTCCATCTAGACCTGCTCGGCCCAGCGGGTCGGTCCCCGGTGATGCCAATTGGATCGAGACTCCATCCGGGCGTAGCAAACGCGTCCAGACCACAAAGGCGCGCGATTGGCCCAATGCGACTTCTGACCGGTATTGCCCAACCAAGCGAGATCCACGCGGGATTAAGACCCGAGTGCCGTCAAAACTTAGGACATCGCGACTTACGACTGCCCGCACGAAGCCTGGAAGGTCAGAATTGATTGCTGTTTCCAGAACTGCCGCGATCAAAGCGCCTTGTGGCACCGTCGTCTTTGGATTGCGCAAAGCGCCGGCACGGGCAGCGGGGACGTCACCTGAACTGACGCGTGCTGCAAAGGCATCATTGTCGCCGCCACCAGCACCAGCATTGGCCGCATTGGCTCCTGCCTCGGCAGCCGCACCGGCAGGCACAAGGTCGACGATCAAAGCGGGAGAGCGCATGCGCTGAGTTAGATCCGCCGCAGTCCGCGTTGGCGGAGGTGGCGGTGGTGAGGGCTCTGGTATCGGGCGGTAGACATCGCGCACGGGTGGTGGCGGAGGTGGCGGTGCCGGAGTCCAAGGCTGTGCAGGCACGGCTTCATTTGCAGCGGGATTTTCAGGAACCATGGGCTGAGCGGGCATAACAGGCGCGGGCGCTGTTTGGGTAAACAAGCTTGGCGGCTCTGGAATGGCTTGCCCAAGATTGCCATCATTTTTTGCGTCGCGCGTGGGGGTCAGCTCGTCTGCCCCAGCGCGTTTGTGTGCCGAAACCATGGTGGTAAAGACGATAATTCCAAGCGCCAAAACACCTACCGCGCCGGCAAGCACCACCCACGGACGGTCTGGATAGGCAACAGCGGGGGCTGCATCTACAATTAGGTCAGACACACCTGTTTCCGCGGCCGCATCGACCCCTAAAGAGGCGCTCGCTAAATGTTCTGCGGGTTCATGCGAGGCAGCGCTAGTTGGGCTCATGGCTTCGCCTCCTTCGGCGCACCAAAGCCGAACAGACCGCGGGATTTTGGCTTCGCCTGGCTAGAGGGTCGCATCGCAGGTGCATTAGGGCCTGGATCAGGCTCGCGCCAAGCATCATTGCTAACGATGGTTTGATCGGTGCCATTGCGGAGGATGAAGGCTGGCCCAACGCGTTCAACCACCATGACAGTGCCGCGCATGATGAAATTGACGAGTGATTCAGATCCATCAGCACTTAGCGCAAAGACCGCTGGGGTCGCAGCCCCAGATGGCCATTCAAGATAAGTGCGCTGGCCATCGTCAAAGATGCGCGAAGGCACATTACGCGTGCTGCCTGAGACGGAGTAATTCTGGTTCGAATTTGCTTGTGGTTGGGGCACCAAGTCTTTTGGTTCGAGCGCGACGGGTTCAGGGGGAAAGGTGAATTTGACGCGGTAGATGATGTTTGGATCGCCTGGCCCTGTTGGCTCCTCCGCGCTGAGTTGGAAGGTATAGCGACGCTTGGAGGTGATAACCGACATATTCGTAGCCGCATCGAACTCAATCGGCTTTACAAATAGCGTGTCGGCGCGCCGATTGGGTGTAACTTGCCAAGCAAGCGAGTCGCCAATTGAAACATTCTCTAAGCGCTCATCGGCCCCAAACTCAATCATCATCTGATAGCCATAATGGCCGCGCAGCGAGACGACGCTATCTTCCTTAAATAAAACTGTCTGAACGCGTGGATCTACTACCCCTGGAATTGGCACTTCGCGCATTTGGGCGCGCACCGGGTCGGCACCCATAACCAGCGTGGTCAACACGACAGCTAAACAGATGTTCCAGCGTGGCTTGAGCGGCGTCATTGGGCTGGGAACTCCTCACCATTCGGATTGCCCGATTTCGATTGCGGCTGCGCAGCTGGCGGCGTTTGCGTCGGTGCCGGCGGAGAGGGCGTCGCACCCGAGGGCGTTCCAGGCACAGCACCTCCCGGGACAGGTAGCGTGGTAACCCCTGTTGACGGAACCGGGGAAGGCGCTGGCATTACTGGCAACGGCGCAGCAGGCATTGGCACAGGTTGTGTCGTTTCGGCATCGCGCCGATAACTGGAGATCTGGAATCCAAGAGGATTCAAATAGCGATCTTGTTCACTGATGGGCTTATTCGAAAAACTATAGACGACCGACGCCACCCAAGGCTGGCGCATACCGGGCATTCCGCCGCCTTCAGAGCGCTCCGTATCGAAGCGGATCATGGCGGAACGCGGACCCAAAATGGTCACGCTTTTCACCGTGACTTGGATGCGGGTATTCGGGCTCACCCGGCTTTGGATGCCGTTAGGATTAGTCTTGTCCCAATCCCGCAAATATTCCGTTTCTGCTGCGCCTTGCGACCAAGCCAAAGTCTTCCGGTATTGTTCGCGATAGTCGGCGGCATCAAAGGTTTCCCGCGCCAAAACATACTGCACCACAAAGGACTGTGCGACTGCTTCGGTCTCACTCAACGTGCCAAGATTGACCCCGCGCGTGGTTTGGACATAGCCGGTCTCACGATCAACCGTAATGGTGTAAGGCATGGTTTGCTTGAGCGGCACCAGCACAACTAAGGCAACGGCCTGAATCGCGGCAATGCTGACCGCGATCCCTGCGATGATCCAAGCCGTGCGCCTTGAACGGCGCAGTGTTTCGTGGGTGTCTTGGGACCACGTATTGGCCGCCTCATAATAGCGCGCGCGGGCCGCAACGCCATTGGGCGGAACGACAGGTGTGGTGAAGGATGGATCAGCTTGCGGGCCGGTCATGGTGCTTTTCCAGTTGCCGATAGGCTTAGTTTTGAAGGGGATTGGGCAAACATGCTTTCGCGGGATCGACTGGGTCGGGCTGGATTAGTGCGCTTACGACCATTTTGGCCCAAACGGACCGAATAATCACCCCGCAATCCTTCACCCCCGCCCCCTGCGACCAATTCAGTTCGCCGATCAAACGTGGTAGAGGATAATGCACCTGCACCAGAGACTGCCGCAGCCAAGCCGGCATCGCGACGATCTGATCCTGATCCAGAAGCGTTTCCTGAAATCACAGCGGCCAGACGGGATGCGCGGCTGGTTTCAGTCGGGGAATCCACCCCAAAGCCCTGACGCCCTGTGCTTGTCTCATTGACCATCACAGGTTCTGGCTCACGGGATTTGACATCGGGCAAACGGAACCCTGCGACGAGCCGTGTGCACAGGCTAATCACGCTTCCAAAAACCGCCGTAAAGGTCAGGATGATCACCATGACGGTCAAAATTGGTTGCAGGTCATAACGATTCTCGGCGCGAGCCACCGCAAGGCCCTGTAAACTCGGCTCCAAAGAGGCCAAAAGGCCTGCCATGAAGACAACCGTTGCTAAGGGCACAAGCGCAAAGCCTAAAGCGGTGCGCAGCCAGCCTTCAAAAAAGCCTTTGGTAGTCTCAAACAATAACAGACCTACAAATAAGGGTCCGATAGCTAGCAAAAGGCCCAGCATCAGTTTGGCGAGGATCAAAAGTCCTAAAGTCGATACCAATAAAGTAATGGCGGACAGCCAAAGGGCTGTCGCCCCAAAGGCAGGCCCCCCCTGCAGCGCAGACCGCATCTGGATAACCGGTGCCAAGCCTTTCAGGCTTTCTGGATCGGTACCGGGGGCTGCTTGCAGGACAAAGCTGCCCGCATTCAACGTCGCTCCGGCTACGTTGGGTCCCTGTCCCGGCAAGTCACTGACCAACGCCATTGCACTGGCCGACTGGGTCAATTGATCAAACGTATATTGCAGGCGGGTGAAAATGTCCGCTGACCCCGTTGACTGTGGCATCGGCATATTTGCCAAGAGACTGTTGGCGATTTCAGCTGGTCCATCGAACAACAGCGCGAACACAAGGCTTTGGTAACTGGCCCACGAGGTCGTCAACATCACCACGGCACCCAATTTAATGGCAATCATCGGCAGATCGCCTACGCGTAAATCAGTGCGGCCAGTAAGCAGGCGAAAGCCCAATAGGGCGACGTAAATGGTCAGAAGAACGGTGATGACTGAACCCAGTGTGGAGCCCGGCCCAAAGAAGGCATTATAGCCACCCTGCACGCCCTCACGGATGTTGCAATCGACCGTGTCGAGGAGGCCGCGTACAAGCCCTAAATCAGCGCGCGGAGCTGCACATTGCCCAATCATCGCCTCCCCCCTCTGCTGGAATCTCGCGCTTGGTTGACGCTAGCAGTCAGAAGCGGCAGCCAAATGGCTGGATCGTCGCCGTGTTCAGCCCGCAAGGCATCAAGGCGGCGCACAGTTGACTCACGGCCGGAAAGGACGGTCAAGACATCCGGCAAACCATCGAGATTAAGCCGGGCAACCACGCTGTCTGTGCCATGCTTAATCACGAAGCAGCGTGATGTATCTGGCAAGGCGCGGATCAGGTCTAGCTCATGCAAAGTCAGACCAAAACCACGACAATACTCGTCTTCCTGCGCTTTTGGGTTAGGCATGAAGATCTGGGTTGCAGCTTGCTCAATAATGGCGGAGGAAATCTGGCTCGACAAAGCGTCCGAAGCGCTTTGGGTGGCAAAGCCCACAATCCCATTGCGTTTACGTATGGTTTTCTCCCAATCGCGAATGCGCGCCACAAAGATCGGATCATCCAAGGCCTTCCAGCCCTCGTCGACCACCAAAATGGCTGGCGTGCCATCAAGTCTCTGCTCCACGCAATGGAACAAATACATCATAGCAGGTGTTCGCAAGGCTGGGTCGTCGAGGATTGAGGTCATGTCCACGCCCAAGGTGCGCGTCGACAAGTCGAGGCGGTCTTCCTCATTGTCGAACAACCAAGCACGGACGCCATCATGAATCCAAGGCTCTAGGCGCGAGGCAAGGTCACCGGGCACCGGACGGCGTACGCCAGCTAGCAATTCGGCAACGTAGCGCAGACGACGGTATTGCGGGGCTTGGTCAAAATTGGCAGCAACCGCATCTGCGATCTGGGCCTGCTCATCAATAGTGAGTTTTTCGCCATCAATACTGACCAAGCGCGACAGCCACTCCGTGATAAATGCGCGATTAGCCGGGGTATCGGGCAGCGATAAAGGGTTTAGGCCCGATGGATTGCCATGGCGCAGGGTCTCATAGCGGCCACCAATCGCGCGAATGAATATTTCCGCGCCACGGTCTTTGTCGAACAAGACGATGCGAGGGTCAAACTTGCGCGCTTGGGTCAAAAGGAAATTCAGGACTACCGTTTTACCAGAGCCTGATGGCCCGATAATGGTGAAGTTACCCAAATCATTCTTGTGGAAGTTGAAATAGTAAGGCGTTGCCGATGTTGTTTCTAACACGGTCACCGCTTGGCCCCAGACATTGTTATCTTCTTGGCCGATGGGGAAATTATGAAAACTGGCGAGACCTGCAAAATTACCGGTTGACACCAAAGCGCGCCTAGCAATGTCTTTGAAATTGCCTGGGAATTGCGCCCAGAATGCTGGCTCAAGATTCACATCTTCTCGGACCGAAATAATACCTTCTTCGGTAAAGGCGGCCTGTACATCTGCTGCGGCTTGGTCAAGTTGTGCTTGTGTGGCGGCTTTGATGCACACACTCATGTGATGTTCGCCAAAGGCTGAGCGGCCGGCCGATACATCATCTTTGGCGACAGATAGGTCCCGGCGCAAACTGATCGCATCATCATCCGCAGCCCGCATCCGGCGTAGTGCAAGGTTCATCCGGTCCAGCGCGACTTGTCGGTCCACAAAGGCAAAGCTTTCCGTCACCGTCATCTCAACCGGCAGACGCATAAGATCGTCCAGCATCCCCGGTGCCGTGTGCGGCGGGTAGTCCTTGATTGAAATCATGGTGCCAAACTGCCGTGCAAGGCCTGGAGCGGCATGGAGTTCAAATGCCTCTAAACCAAAGCTAATCCTGCGATAAGGAATATGAAATCCGAGGTCAGTGTCGGGAAGCAGAACTGGTCGTAACTCACCGTTATAAAGGCCGGAGAGGAATTCCAAAGGCTCAGAACAAAGGCCATGCTGACTGTCGTAGACGGATAGTACACGGGCACCATAAGGTGCGAGGGATGCCATCAGGGCATCACGGGCCGTATCCAACTCGCGCATGTCCCGAGCACGCTCTGCCGCGATGGCTTGGGAGGATGTGCCGCGCAATAATTCCATTGTTTTGTCGACAAAGCCCGTCCGCCCAATTGCTGGACGGCGAACGACGGTCAAGAACAGATCATTGATGAACATGGCCCGGCCATCAAGACGGGCAGACCATTGCTGATCAACTTCACGGGAGAAATCATCCGGGAAATGAGCGTCAAGTGATGGCTTTACCGGACTGCGGACAACATGATGCACCACCGCGAAGCGAGCATGGGCGATCGACCGTAGCATCGTGTCGCGAATGGCCTTGCGGTAATTGAGGTCTTCGGTATCGGCCGTCTCGAATGCCAAACCGTCGATCTTGATGATTTGCAGCAACATGCCATCGCGGGTTTCAATGGTCGTGTCGTCGATATGGCGCGCGTAAGGCAGCCGAGCGCCCGCTGGGGCTTCGCGGTGAGCAATTTCGGCTAAAGTAGCCAAACGCTTCTGCTGGGTGCGCGGACTTGCCATTTAAATGTTAATCATCCCCTACGGCCGATATGAGTTGCAGCGCCAAAAGGAAAAATTGGCGACACGCGGCGAACTGGTCATGCGGGTGATCCAAAGGTCTAAGAAGCGTGGCTCATCTCGCGCTGCAATTACCCCGACCAAATGCAAGATTACTGCCGCGACCAGAGCCCATACAGATTTGGTAACCAGAAAGACCTCGGCCGTGATGATGCCATTGAGGATGAACCACGTATAAGTCACGCCCGCAAACATTTGCGGACGCGTCAATGCAGCAAAAACCGGATCGCGTTCGAGTTGTGCCATAGTGGCCCCTTAAAAACCTTGTGCAGCGCTACGGATGCCTCCGACGATGGCGGCCGACCCAAACAGGATGAAACAGCCCAAAATCACCATGCCGCCATGGCGCCAATTCATCCGACCAGTTAGCATCATAAAGCCGCAACCTGCCACAGCGATCACTGCAACCGCCGTTGCGACCGCACCCAAAAGCGTACCTTGTACCCAGTTCACGGCCCCCAGAATGACGCCTGAGCCGGCAGGGTCGAGGTTGGCCGATTGCGCTAAGGCGGGACCGGCCCAGAAAATGGCCCAGATCGAGATCAGCGCCCAGAGCGTTTTATGTACTTCTGTCATAGACTTCATCCTCAAGCTTTCACCTATACTAGCGGATCGAAAGCCGCTCTGAGATTGCCTTCACATAGTTTTGGGTTTCACGATAGGGTGGAATGCCACGATGGCGGGTCACCGCTTCTGGCCCGGCATTATAAGCGGCTAAAGCCAAACGTACATCTCCGCCGAAGCGATCTAACAGCGTGCCCAGATAAGCGACACCGCCAAAAATATTGTCGCGGGGATCATGGGGGTTTACGCCTAACCAAGAGGCGGTACTTGGCATCAATTGCATCACACCAATTGCGCCCTTTGGGGAGACGGCTGAGCCTCGAAAACGCGATTCTTGCCAAGCAACGGCGCGAACCAGGATTGGATCTACTCCGTATTTGGTTGCCGCCTCTGTGACATAGGCGTCCAAAGTTGGATGAAGCCTTGACGGGTAGGCTGGCTCAATGAGCTTTGTTGAGGCTGAAACTGTCGCGGTAGCCGGGGCTTTTGGCTCGGGCTTTAAGACGGGACTGGCGGTATTGCCAAGAAATAAGGTAGGGCCAGAATAGACCGTTGCCGTACCATTGGCCCCAACCTCAATCACATCTGCCGCAGCCCGGCTAAATCCAAGGCAGGCACAGGCGAACGAAAACCAAGCAAGACCTTGCTGAGCCATCTGCTTTCCAGTCAATTTCACATTACAGATCATGTGCATGCCATGCGCTTTGATTGGTTACTGTTGTCTGAAACGCGGAGTTTGTCGAGGGGCGGCTGCGTCTACCTTCAGTGCGCCTGAGAGGTCTTTGTCGGCGCATTGCGGAGCGCGGGTTTGTCGACATGGCCCAGAACTGCAACTGAGGCCCCAAACGCAGTGGATACTGCGTGATGGGGCCCCATAACATCAGCGGGAGATATATGTTTTCTGAAACTAAGCGCTCTGCGCTTAGTTCTTTACGGTCAAACTTAGAGAAATCGAACGACCTCTCTTATAAGTATTTGCCTCTGTTCGACCTAAGTTTGAGAGTTGATATTCTTGGTTATCCTCAGCCAATAAGTTACGGCCGCTGATGCCCAGCGTGTAGTCGACCTTACCGATCGTAAAGTCTTGCTTAAAGACCAGATCAATATTGGTACCTGGGTTCTCAATCACGGATGGAACTGAGCCTAGACCACGGCGTGCGATCCGCTCATCCACCCAACCGACCAGCAGCGTCAATTGCTGATTGTCGGTTTCATAACCCAATTGCAAATTCGCAATATTCTTGGGTGTACCCTGCAACTCGCTGCCGTCTAGACCAAATTGTGAGGCCGAAACCAAACGGAAATCGATCGGGCTAATCACAGTTGTACCTTCAGGCGCATTAACCTCTGAATGGGTGTAGGTGTAATTGGCGGCAAAGTTCCACTTGGCACCCTGAAGGACCGGCAGTTCGAACGGCAGTTCGAAGTTGGCGCGATACTCCAGTTCCAAGCCGTAAAGCGTTGCTTCTGGCGCGTTAATGAAGCGTGTGAGGGAGCGCTCAAGGCGAACAATCACTTCTTCGATTGGACTGTCGATCTTTTTGTAGAAGGCACCAGCAGTCACGAATTGACCGCGACCGAAATAATACTCAAGGCGCGCATCATAATTCTCAAACTCGCTGTCTTTCAGGAATGGGTTGCCCTGATAGATGCGGTTCGACTCTGGATCGATATAAGGAGTAAAAGCCAATTCGCGGAACTGGGGACGCGCAATCGTTTTGGAATAGCCCAAACGCATCTGCAACTCGTCCGCAAAGTTCCAAGTAACGGTAGCCGCCGGCAACAAATAGTCGTTGGCAAGCTCAACCGGTGCTGTTGGCGTGTCGCCAAAGCGGTTGGTGGTCCGAACTTTCTGCGTCGCATCTTCATAACGCACACCGACGGAAGCGCGGATGAAAGATGTAACCTCAAACTCCGACGCCAAATAGGCCGCCAAGTTCTCCAAGCTACCGACGTAGGCATCGTCCTTACCGGTTTGCTCGGAAATCACGAAACGGGCCGGGTTGATGTTGTCAGGCGAGAACAAATAATCAACGCGCGAACGCAACACATCATTCGACGTTGGACCACGAGGCCCGGTAAACGCGAAGGAGATGAGCTCGTAATTACGATCCGTGTTAGACGTTACCGCCCCACCGGATAGCTCTAGCTCGCGACCTTTGCCGATCGGCAATACATATTTCGCATCGAAACCAAAGCTAGAGACTTCGTCTTTCAATTCAGAGAACCGAATTGCATTGCCAAGGGACGCGCCGTTAAAGGCGGTAATGCCGTTCACGACTGTGTAGGAGATATCCCGCTCATAAGGCGCTTTGCGTGTGGATTGGCCTAGCGAGCCGCGCCATTGCAATTCAACGCCGCCAAGCTTGTGTTCACCCGAAAGCTGGGCAGAGGCCAGCTCGCGTTCATACCAAGCCGTGCCTTCGGTGCGATAGGATTGACCGGTTGGCAAGTTTGTGTCGGTGCCAACTTCAACTTGTGCCTTTTTGGAGGTACTGCGCACCAAAAGGCCTGTCACGCCGACGCGATTATCACCCCATTTGGCGCTCGCGCTGCCAAAGCCGTTGATCACTATATCCCATGTGGAGGAGAGGTTCGTACCTTCAGCTTCCACTGTGTTGGACACAACGTCCTGACGCAAAGATTCTTGCGTCTTAAAGCCGCTCTTATAGCCAAAGACGCCGACCAAACCGATGGTTGCATCGCTAACGTCAAAGGTACGACCAGTAGTCATTTCGGCATCAAAGTCCGGCCGAGTCTTTTCGCTTTGGACGACTGTCAGAGGCGAATTGATGAAGCTCTCGCCAATAACTTCCAGCTGCTTAGGCGTAAAACTGGTGTCGTTGATGCGCTTACCAATTGATACTGCATCGCGCACAGGCTGAGGCAGGCGGCGCAAGTCGGTGTCCACCCCAGTCCAATCCATACGGTGGCCTTCATAGACTAAACCTGTCTTGCCAGTGGTCTCAGAGTTGAAGCCAACGCCTGTCTTGACGGTTAAAAAATTCTCATTCGGGGACTTGAGCGTGCGCAAATCAATCACACCACCGCCAAATTCACCGGGATAATTAGGCGAAAAGGTCTTTTGAACAGTCGCGCCATTCAGAATATTGGAAGGGAACAAATCCAACGGGACCTGGCGGCGTAATGGTTCTGGGCTTGGCAGCGGAGAGCCATTGAGAAGCGCAGACGAATAACGGTCGCCCAAACCACGGACATAAACGAAGCGCCCCGAAACCACCGACAAACCAGTCAGACGCGTCAACGCGGCCGCAGCGTTATCGTCACCCGTGCGGGCGAGATCAGCTGCTGACAGGAAGTTCGCGACTTCAGAAGTGACGCGCTGAGGCTCAGGGATAAAGCGGCCCCGGACAACGACGACTTCGACTTCTTTCTCAGGTTCATCACTTGCTGCAGGAGGTTCAGCTGGCTGAGTAGGGGCAGCTGGAGCAGCTTGCGCGCTGACAAGGCTGGGCACCAATGATGGCACCACAAAGATGCTGGTGAGCAACAGAAATCTGCGCAAACGGGCTGGTATGGTCATGACGGACAGG